>BNJV01000464.1_pt1:7500-383839 | contig 383839 bp, 468 predicted proteins | sample 8540591 | NCBI WGS metagenome assembly BNJV01 (sample SAMD00202457, study PRJDB9452) | human saliva metagenome | host: Homo sapiens
AGCCTTTTTTATTATATATACTTACATGTAGAGTCCGACCAGGGCACCTGGGAAAGGTAGGGTGTGAGCTAACAGAGGAGCGTAGCGACGTATGGGAGCCACACATCACCTTCATCCGAACGTAAGATTTCTCCAGCTGCAAAGCAGCGATGAGAAATCCACAGTGAGGAGTGATAGGAAGTCGCTGATTAAGCTAAAAAAAGGCTAACCAAATGGTTAGCCTTTTTTATTATTCTACACCAACCATTACGCTAGTGGATTTAATAACAGCCACAACTTCTTTGCCAACTGCTAAGCCTAAGTCTTTAACGGATTGAATTGTAATATCAGCTGTAAGAATGTTATCGTTACCTACATTAATTTTTACAATTGCGTTTACAGCACCTTCTTGAATTTCAATGATTGTACCTTTTAATTGATTTCTTGCGCTTAATTTCATGGAATACTCCTTATAAAAAAAATATACAATACAAATCTGTATTTTATTATATCTTTATACAAAAAAATAACCATGACGCATATCACATCACGGAATATTATGTATGGAGCGGGCGAAGGGAATCGAACCCTCCTCTCAAGCTTGGGAAGCTCGCATTCTACCGATGAACTACGCCCGCATGATGTACATATTGTATCATACTATAATATATACATTCAAGTGGAGCTTGTTTATATACTCTATACCCATAGTGGTATGCTGTATTGTATTGATATAATAATAGATGTATAAAATAATGAGGAAGGAGGCATATGTATGTCAAAAGATTTATAAAATTCATAAATGGTTATCTATAGTTTCTGTGCTATTTTTTTCTTAATGTTTCTGTATTACAGGTCTTGTCCTTATGTTTCCGAACTGAATTAAATGCATGGGCTCAAGGAGGGATCACATCATTCCTCGTCATCAATGGCGATGAGTCAACAAGAAATATCTATTTTTTTAATTATGCTGATGAAGGTGCTCTATTAGTGAAAGAAAAACCTATCCGTCTAAGGATATTTTTAAATATTTCTCCAGCTATGGGGGCTGGACATATTTTACGGTATCGCATTATTGATTCTTCCGCAACTGTAGCACCTCCAGCGCGTATGGGGATGGGAGGGATTATGTATTATATAATCCTGAAACAAAGGGGCTTATTACTACGCATCATGAAACGCCTGCACATCCTTGGGTTCGAAGTGTATTACATACACTTCATCAACTACATACACGATTAGACCTTGGTAAAACAGGAATTTATATTGTAACAATTTTTATCTTTTAGTATGTGGGTTTATCTATTATTTCTGGTATTTTTCTTTATACGGTCCATTTCGTAAAAAGCTTTTGCCAAAATCCACTGTATTGTCTAACTATATGAAATTAAGTACATTACACCGAGAATTTGCTATGGTTGCTACTGTATGGGGATTTATCTTATGTATTACAGGTGTATGGATAGGTGGATTTTTTATTGCTAATGACAGCTATAATGCAGATGTACTACACACTGCAAAGCAAGAACTTTCAGTTGGTCAATCTGACATTTTTACAACCATCTGAAGCTATCTCTCGAATTATGAAAGCATACCCAGATCGTCAGCTTATATCTATAGATTATCCATCTAAATTTAATAATCATCATTATGCATTTTATTTAGGTGCTGAAAATGATGACGATCCAGCTATGTTCTTTGGGCCAACCAGTCTATGCTAATTTATATACTGATTCTACTAAGGATATGTATTCTACAAAAAATATCCCATGGTATTTTACGGGCATGACTACAATGATTAATCTCCATATTCATAATCATAATACGATGGCTCTTAAAATATTATGGGCCATCTGGGATATTGTTCTTATTGTAGGCATTATGACTGGTATTATTATGACTATTATAAAAGAAATTTGGTAGAGCTAGTGCTACAGAATCTAAAGTATCGGCTGAGATAAAACATGTTTGGCGTACACCAATCTGTTGTGGTACCTTAGTATTACTTGGATTTATTATGCCACTTTGGTCCAATCCAGTTACAAATACTATAGCAGGTATTTGTTTAACTATTCCTCTAGTTGTATTTTTTATTTCTTTAATTAGAGGATTTTAATCAGTTTTTTAAGTTGCATTATATTCTTCCTGTATCTAATCAGCGTGCTTCATCATTAGTTTATTGATTGATTTTCGAACTGAAAATGATATAATAAATATAAATCAACTAGGTTTTTTTATGTGTTAAAAACCTGTATTTATATTATGATTGAGAAAGTGGAAGTTACTATGAAATATATTAAAAGCATTTATTCAGTCTGAATCATCTGGCGGTATTATGCTATTACTTGCTGCGATTCTTGGTGTTATAACTGCCAAATTCTCCAATAGCTGAACAGTATTTTTCTCTGATGCATATTTATTTAGGTCCAATGGATGTATTGGAGTGGGTAAATGATGGTCTTATGGCTTTATTTTTCCTATATGTAGGGATTGAAATTAAGACTGAAATGATTTCCGGTGAGCTAAACACCAACTCAAAGAGATTGTTACCAGTTTTAGCTGCATTTGCCGGGGTGGTAACGCCTGCGTTAGTTTACTTCTTAATTGCTGGATCTGTACCAGAATATACGCATGGTTGGGGAATACCTACTGCTACCGATATTGCCTTTGCAATTGGTGTCATTATGATGCTTGGTAAACGCGTATCACAAGCGATGAAGGCATTCCTGTCGGCATTGGCTGTTATCGATGATTTAATTGCTATCATAGTGATTGCCATATTTTATGGTGGTGGTGTAGATTTTCCTCATTTAATCGTTGCTGCTATTGTGACGGGAGCGTTGTGGTATACCAATAAACAAGGCTATGTGAGACCAGTTTTATATGGTGTACTCGGTGCCGTTCTTTGGTATTTTGTTTTAAAATCTGGTGTTCATGCTACTATCGCTGGTGTTGTGTTAGCTATGACTATTCCTGCAATGGGTAAGTTGGATGGAGAAACTGTTTATCCTATGCACGCATGGGCGGATAAATTGAAAAATTGGGTTAATTTTTTGATTATTCCTCTATTTAGCTTCTTAAATGCTGGTGTATCCTTCTCAGATGTTTCTGTAGATCATTTGTTCCACCCTGTTGTTTTAGGTGTTTCTTTAGGCCTTATCTTGGGAAAACAGCTTGGTATATTCTCCGCTGTTTACGTTTTAGTTCAGTCTAAGATTATTAAGATGCCTACTAATACAACATGGCCCGAGGTTTATGGTACAGCCATTGTCTGTGGTATTGGGTTTACTATGAGCTTATTTGTGGCTACATTGGCATTTCCACCTGGTGTAACTCAAGAAATGTCTAAAATTGGTATCTTTATAGGCTCTATTATTTCTGGTTTATTAGGTGCTATAGTTTTAATTGTGGCTTATAAAATAAGATCTATTAAGAACAAATAATAAACTTATCATATTAGGAAGGAATCATATGGAACGGATATTTGTACTTTTACGTTCTCCTGGTTCGGCTACTGCCGTTTTACTAGGAGCTACACTTATTGCCTTAATCGTAGCAAATTCTCCATTGGCAACACAATATATGTCTCTGGTTAATTTAAAATTAGGTCCATTAACAACGATGGAGTGGGTTAATGATGCATTAATGGCGATTTTTTTCCTCTTTGTTGGATTAGAAGTAAAACGTGAATTGGTAAGTGGTGAACTAAATACGAATGCTAAGCGTATCATGCCAGGTATTGCTGCATTATTTGGTGTATTAGTACCTGCTATTATTTACTATCTTATTGCTGGATTTAGTGAAGTTTACGTTCATGGATGGGCTATTCCTACTGCGACAGATATTGCTTTTGCTATAGGTGTAATAACTGCATTAGGCTCAAGAGTTCCTAACTCTATGAAAGTATTTTTGACAGCCTTAGCTGTTATTGATGACTTAATTGCCATCATTGTTATTGCTATATTCTACGCAGCAAATCTTAATCTTTTCTATTTATTTGCTGCTGTAGTTGTAACGGGGTTATTGATTTATTGTAATCGGTCTGGTTACGTTAGATCTTTGTCTTATATCATTCTTGGTATCATTTTATGGTACTGTATTCTTCGTTCTGGTTTACATGCTACAATGGCAGGCGTAATCTTGGCGATGACAATTCCTGAACGGGGCAAGATTGGTCGTAAATATGTTAGACCAATGCAACATTGGGAACATTATTTATCTAACTGGGTAAGTTTTGTTATTGTTCCTATTTTTGCTTTCTTTAATGCCGGTGTAAGTCTTGGTGGATTTGGTGTAGCAGATTTAACACATCCAGTTGTTTTAGGCGTTGCATTAGGCCTTATTTTAGGGAAACAAATCGGTATCTTTGGTGCTATGTTTGGCATGATTAAGTTAGGTATTGTACCTATGCCAGCAGAAGCTAACTGGAAATTTATTTATGGTACATCCATTGTATGTGGTATTGGTTTTACTATGAGTATATTTGTTTCCGTTCTAGCTTTTGATCCAGGTCATGCTCAAGAGATGGCTAAAGGTGGCGTGTTGATTGGTTCCATCATTTCTGCTGTTATTGGCTATACATACTTACGTATTATTGGTGCTAAGCGCAAGGAATGCCATATAGGTGTATATCATAACTGTTAAAATTAAATAGGTATTATAAAAGTCTCCATTATTGACTGTCTATATAATCAAAACGTAAAAACTTTACTTGATTAGGCAGACTGTAATGGAGATTTTTCATTGCTATACTATATTACTATGATATATATGTAGTACTGGATTTGAGATATAGTTAAAAACGTGCATTATATATGCATTTTTTATATTGCTATCTCAAAATGGTTTATAGATTATTTAAAACTGTATAGTATACTACTGATGTAAGGTGAGGTGTATATGGTTAAGAAAATAATTATCGCATGTACGCTTGTTTGTATGACTACAATGGTATCTTCCGTATCATTGGCAAAAACGATTGATCGGGGACAACGGGGGCACCATGTTAGCAAGGTGCAAACCATGTTAAAGCATCAAGGTTTTTTACATGATTCTGTTGATGGTATTTACGGTCATAATACGGAACAAGCTGTACGGAAATTTCAAAAGTCAAAGGGACTCGCTGTAGATGGTCGCGTTGGTCCTAGTACGATGAATGCTTTAGAAAAGATGGAGACTCGTTATGGTGGACATGGTACAGAATTAAGTCATAATGGTGTACCAAATAAATACTCTCGCGTTTTAACTATGCAAGCTAGTGCTTATTCTGCTCAAGATCCTGGCAATGGTAATTATACGGCTACAGGTAGTCGCTTAAAGAAGGGCATCGTATCTGTAGATCCAAAATTAATTCCATTAGGTACGCGATTATACATTGAAGGTTATGGTTATGCTGTAGCTGATGATGTTGGTGGCGCTATCAAAGGTCATAGAATTGACTTAGCTTATGATTCTCGTTCTGAAGCATTGCAGTTTGGTCGTCAAACTGTGAAGGTTTACGTTTTATAATAAAAAAACTCTCTAGTACATATAATAGTGTAATAGACTATAAGGTCTAAACTTACAGTATTACATGAGGACTAGAGAGTTTTTTTATTTTGCCGAATTATAGTGTTTCTATAACCCTCGAATATTCGGAAATTATGGTATAATAAATATAGATATATTTGAAATAACTCATGACATTTGTTACATGAGTGTAATCAATAGTTATATGATGAATGGTAAAGGAAATTTTATGGATAAAGTACGGCGCGTGGAACGCATGGTGGCAATGACTAAATTGTTAGTTGATTCACCGCAAAAATTGATTCCTTTAAATTATTTCTGTGACTTCTTTGGCATGGCAAAGTCTACGGTTAGTGAAGACTTAACCTGTGTGAGACAGTCTATGGAGCATTTTTCAGCTTGGTACATTAGAAACCGTAGCTGGCGTAGCAGGCGGAGTGCGTTTCATTCCTCATCGTAAGGGTGCTCAAGCTAATGATATTTTTACGAGATGTGCAAGCTCGCTTGATGGAGCCAGACCGTATCATTCCTGGTGGGTTTATTTACATGTCTGATATTTTATATGATTGGCATGTAATGACACGCCTTGGGGAAATTATTATGACCCGTTTTATGGACCGCAACCCTGATTATATTCTGACCGTTGAAACAAAGGGGATTCCGTTAGCTGTCATGGTAGCACGAGCTTTCAACAAACCTCTCGTCATTGCTCGTCGTGATAGTAAGGTAACAGAAGGGTCCGCTATTAGTATTAACTATGTAACAGGATCTTCTGGTCGTATTCAAACGATGACGCTTACGAAGAGAGCTATTCCTCCCAAATGCTAGGGTTTTAATTATCGATGATTTTTATGAAAGCAGGGGCACTGCAAAAGGTCTTAAAGAACTTGTTTTAGAAATGAGTGGTGTCGTTGTTGGGACCGGTGTTCTTGTAGCAACGGCAGAGCCAAATCCAAAATTAATCGATGATTATGAATCATTATTTACGTTCTATGGTATTGATGAAAATACAAAGAAAAATTAACATAGAACCAGTATTTGATGAAGAATAAACAATTAATATTAGATACATTATAGTTAGATATAATGACTTTAGATTGCATATTGGACAATGGGCTAATATGATGTAAGTACTATTAAAGTCAGATATATGAGAGATAACAGATAGGAGATTACTATGAATATTGCAAGCCTTATTTTAGCTGCTGGTAAGGGCACGCGCATGAAGTCTAAATTGCCAAAGGTATTGCACAAGGTTGGTGGTAAGGCGATGGTAGAGCGCGTTCTTGAAACGGTTCAGTCTATCGGTACAAATCGCGATGTGGTTATCGTAGGCTTTGGCGGTGATGCGGTACATAATTACTTGGGGGACCGCGCTGAATTTGTTCGTCAAGAAGAGCAAAATGGTACAGGTCATGCTGTAAAAATGGCTCAACCAGTACTTGGCGATTATGATGGTACTATCTTATTACTTTGTGGCGATACACCACTTGTTACAAAAGAAAGTTTAGAAGCACTGTTAGAAGAACATAAAAATTCTGGTGCAGCAGCGACAATTTTAACAGCTCATATGCCGAATCCAACAGGTTATGGTCGTATTATCCGCAATGAAGAAGGTTCTGTAGTTCGCATTGTAGAGCAAAAAGATGGTAAACCAGAGGAATTAGCTGTTCAAGAAGTTAATACAGGCATGTATGCTTTTGATAGTAAAAAATTATGGCCTTGCTTAGACCAATTATCTGATGATAATGCACAAGGTGAATTGTATATCACAGATGTAGTTGGTATTCTTGTAAATGGTGGCGACAAGGTAAGCGCATATATGACAAAGGACTTTGAAGAGTCTCTAGGCGTAAACTCTCGCTTGCAATTAGCGGAAGCCGAAGCTATTTTGAAACATCGTAAAAATGTTGAGCTAATGACAGCTGGTGTTACTATTATTGATCCAGCCAATACATATGTAGCTCCAGAGGTAACAGTAGGAGCTGATACAATCTTGCATCCTGGCACAATCCTCGAAGGAAATACTGTCATTGGTGAGCGCTGTGAAATTGGTCCACATACTCGTTTGACGAATGTAAAAGTAGGTAATGATACGATTATTCACTTCACATATGGTCATGACTGCGAAGTAAAAGACGGTGTAGATGTAGGTCCATATGTTCACTTGCGCCCCTAATACCGTGCTTGGTAATAAGGTTCATGTAGGTAACTTCGTAGAGGTTAAAAACTCCAATGTTGGGGAAGGTACTAAGTTCCCACATCTTTCCTACATCGGCGACAGCGACGTAGGCTCTGGTGTTAATATTGGCTGCGGTACGATTACTGTAAACTATGATGGTAAAGTTAAACATCGTACTACAATTGGCGATGGCGCTTTCGTAGGCTGTAATAGTAATTTAGTAGCGCCTGTAACAGTAGGTAATTATAGCTATGTAGGTGCCGGTTCTACCATTACTAAATGTACCAGATAAGGCGTTAGCCGTAGGCCGTAGCAAGCAAATTGTAAAAGAAAATTGGGTAACTGATGATACTTTCAAAAAGAAATAAAAAAATATTATAATTTTTTAACACAATTAGGGCAAAATAGTATACAATAAAAAGGCAATAGTGTGTATCTGTAATGGATGATTATGGATAAGTAACCAGTATAGGAACAAATGAAAGGGTAACAAAATGGCATTTGAAGACGGCAAAAAACTTAAAATTTTCACAGGTAATGCGAATCCTGCATTGGCAAAAGAAATTTGTGATTATTTAGGGTTGCCTTTAGGTGAAGCATTTGTAGGTCGTTTTAATAATGGCGAAGTACAAATTATGATTGATGAAAGCGTACGTGGCAAAGATGTATTTATCATTCAACCAACTAGCTATCCTGTAAACGACAATTTGATGGAATTAATGGTTATGGCTGATGCGTTGAAACGCGCTTCTGCACGCCATATTACTGCTGTAGTACCTTACTATGGCTATGCTCGCCAAGACCGTAAGACTCGTGGTCGTGAACCAATTACTGCAAATTAGTAGCAAACTTGATGCAAACTTCTGGTATTACACGTCTTGTAACAATTGACTTGCATGCAGGTCAAATCCAAGGCTTCTTTGATGTGCCAGTAGATCATTTATATGGTGCATCCATTTTAGCTAAATACATTAATGAAAAAAATCTTGAAGATGTGATTGTTGTATCTCCAGACCTTGGCGGTGTAACTCGTGCTCGTGATTTGGCTGACCGCATCGGTGCGCCGATCGCAATTATCGAGAAAAAACGTCCTGAACCAGGCGTAGCTAAAGTTATGAACCTTATTGGCGATGTAAAAGGTAAAAACTGCATCATCGTTGACGATATTGTAGATACAGCAGGTTCCCTTGTAGAAGGCGCTAAAGCATTAGAAGAATTTGGTGCAAAATCTGTTATGGCTGCTGTTACCCATGCTGTATTAACAGATCCAGCAAGTGAACGTATTGCAAACTCTAACATTAAAGAGCTTATCGTAACAAACACAATGCCATTACCAGAAAATTGCAAATTAGACAATGTAACGCAATTATCTGTAGCTCCATTATTGGGCGAAGCAATTATGCGTATCTTTCATGAAGTTTCAGTAAGTAATTTATTTGATAAATAATAGGTGATTCTTGAAATTAGTAGTAGGCCTTGGTAATCCAGGCAAGCAATATGAAGCGACAAAACATAATATTGGATTTATGGTTATCGATGCCATTGCCGATAGCGTACCTCACACGCCTTGGAAAGAGGAACAACGTGCAGAGGTGTGCAGTATTACTGTAGATGGTGAGAAGGTATTGCTTGTAAAGCCACAAACATTTATGAATGCCAGTGGTGAGTCTGTCGGTCCCTTGATGCGGTATTATAAGATTGACCCATCTGATGTGTATTGCATTTATGATGATATGGATTTACCGGTAGGCAAATTACGTATTCGACCAAATGGTAGTTCTGGTGGGCATAATGGGATTAAATCCTTGATTTCCCATATAGGCACAGAAAACTTTCCGCGTTTCCGCGTAGGCATTGGCCGTCCATTACCACAATGGACTGTCATTGATCATGTGTTAGCACCATTTAGTGAAGAATCACAAGAGAAAGTACAAAAGGGTATCAAGAATACTGTGAAAGCTGTATTAGGTACTTTAGAGGTGGGCATCGATAAAGGGATGAATCAGTTCAATCCTAAGCGTCGTCCGCAACGATAAATAACATGCATAAGGGCATGAGTCTCATTGAGATTCATGCCTTTTTTACGAGGTAAATATGAGTAATCAAGAAAGAATGCCTTTTGTAGAGGCCTTAGAATCATATAAAAAACAACATTTTGTCCCTTTTCATACACCAGGCCATAAGATTGGTGTAGAAGCACCTCAACTACTAAAAGACTGGATGGGACCGGCACTACCCTATGACTTAGGTGTTATGTATGCCTTAGATGATTTACATGAACCTGAAGGGGAATTAAAAGAGGCTCAGGACTTAACAGCACGGTTATATGGAGCTGATCATTGTTGGTTCTCCATTAATGGTACTACTGCTTTGATTGAAGCGATGATTATGGGCACTGTAGGTCCTGATGAAACGATTATTATTCCTCGAGAAGCACATCGTTCCGTTATTAGTGGCTTAGTGTTATCTGGCGCCAAGCCGGTCTATATGGATTGTCAATTTGATGAGCGTTGGGGTATTCCTTTAGGTGTATCGTTAGATGATGTCGTTAAAACCATGGATGCACATCCAGAAGCAAAGGCTATCCTCTTGGTGTATCCAAACTATTATGGTGTAGGTGTCGATATTGTAAATATTGTGAAAGAAGCGCATAAACGAGGTATGATTGTTCTTGTTGATGAAGCGCACGGCCCTCATTTACCATTTTCAAATACATTACCTATCGAGGCCATTGTAGCAGGTGCAGACTTAGTGGCACAGAGCACGCATAAATCGGTAGGCTCATTAACACAAACATCGTGGCTATTAGGGCAAGGTGAAAGAATTAATAAACGTCGCATTACACAAATGCATCAAATGTTACAAAGTACAAGTCCAAATTATATCTTTTTGGCATCCTTAGATATGGCGCGTCATCAATTGGCTACAGTAGGTGAAGACCTAATTCGTCGAACCGTGGAATTGAGCTTATATTTACGTAGTGAATTACATAAGATTTCTGGTATTACTACTATGGAATACAGAGACATAGAAGATCGAGTGGTAAACTATGACTGTACCAAGGTACTCATCGATGCTAAAGAACTAGGTCTTACAGGTGTTGCATTTGAACGGATGTTACGAGAACATCGTATTGAGGTGGAGTTAGTACAAGCTCATCATGTACTAGTACTCATTACCATTGGCGATACAAAAGAGTCAATAACTGCTCTTATTCAAGCAGTACGGTCTATCAGCGATACGGTGTTAAGTACATCTCATGAATCAAATGATACGAAGGATGAGAATTTGCAAAACCTTAGCAAAGATTCAGCTTTATTGCCTGAGCCTATTGTAAGAGTAACGCCTCGTAATGCTATGTATGCCAATCGGGAGCAAGTACGGTTACAAGACGCACTTCATCGTATGGCAGGAGAGACAATTGCTTATTATCCTCCAGGGATTCCTTGTGTAGCAGTAGGTGAAGTGATTAGTGAGTCTGTGTTACAATATATAGAGAATCGTAAGGCTCTAGGTTATGTACCGAATGGGGCTGATGATATGACATTGGAAACAATTTGGGTGTTACAGGAGTAATTATGGGGACTTTAATCATACTAGAAGGTGGAGATGGCAGCGGTAAGGCTACACAAACTAAACTATTAGTAGAGCGATTAACCAAGGAAGGTCATGCAGTTAAATCTGTAAGCTTTCCAAATTATGATAGCGGTGCTGCTATGCCTATAAAAATGTATCTAGCTGGAGAATTTGGCAAAGATGTGCATGATGTAAATCCTTATGTGGCAAGCTCCATGTACGCTATCGATCGCTTTGCTTCCTTTAGAACTGATTGGGAAGAGTTCTATACAAATGGGGGCATCATCATTGCAGATCGTTATACGACATCTAATATGGTGCACCAAATGGTAAAATACGACGATCAGAAGGAACGTACTGCATTTTTAGATTGGCTTGAAGACTTTGAGTTTAATAAATTTGGCTTGCCTACACCTGATGCAGTATGTCTCTTAGATATGCCTCTTGAAGTGAGTGAAGCCCTTATGGCAGAGCGCACTGGTAAAACGGGAGGTAATACAGGGGATATTCATGAAGGAAATCATCAGTATTTAGTAGCTGTTCACGATGCTTATGAAGAGCTAGTAGAACGCTATCAATGGCACCGTATTCCATGTGCTATTAAAGATGGTGCTGGTCAATATGGGTTACGTACCATAGAAGATATTCATAACGATGTATATCAAGCAGTAGTAAATCTACTACCTTAGGATAGGGCGACTCTTTTAAAAGTCGCCTTTCTTATATAATATTAATATTGAGCATGTATTGATAGGAGGGGCTATGACATATTTTGATTCTATAATTGGTCAAGATTCGATCAAGGCACACCTATCGGAACTTGTAAGTCGTAATGCATTACCGCATAGCCTTTTGTTTTATGGTGAAGCAGGTCTTGGCAAGCTAGATATGGCCATAGGTCTAGCGTCTCTATTGTTGGGACGCCAAGTATTTTCTCAACCAAAGGGAGAAGCGTATTTAGCAGATGTAAAAGAAGCACGTCTTGCCAATGGTGAGACGGAAAAACGCATCGAAGCAGAAGGTTTACCTATCTATATGGATAAGGGAGATGCCTTTTGGATTCGCCCTATGAAGACGACACTAAAGGTAGAGCAGTGGTATTCATTATTGCAAGATCATCTGTCAGTAGCGGGGAATGGTAACCGTGTTGTCATTGTGGAGGACTTTCACACGGCCAATGCAGTCATGGCAAATGCTATGCTAAAAACCATTGAAGAACCACCTGAGCAGGTATATTTCATTATTATTACGAACAAGATTAATACTGTATTGCCAACCATCATTTCAAGATGTATGGGCGTAGGATTTAACAGTGTTGATATAGATACGATTCGCACAGCCCTCGTAGAGCGTGGCATCACAGGTGATATTGAACAAGCTTTATTAGCCGGTCATGGTAATCCGCAGTTAGTAGAAAAATTGGCTACGCAAGGTCGCATTGAAATGCTTGAGTTAGCCGTTAAGGTAATGGACACCCTTGCCTTTGAAACGCGATGGTTTTCTATGATTTCCTTAGCTTGTGAAAGTTTGCCTCGTGAAAGCCTATCAGAGTTGATGCACTGGTTGCGTCTCGTAAGTAGAGATATGATGGCTCTTAAGATGGGTGCACAAGATGGACAATTACAAGTACCTATGTACAAAACTCAATTATTACGATTATTACCGCGCTGGTCTATGCAAGCATTGGCTAAGGTTATTACCGAAACATTGCAAGCAGAACGGGCTTTGCGTTTACATATAAAAACCGCTCTCGTGGTGGACGGTCTTTGTATCGCCCTTCATGATGCTCGGGAGGAGGACTAAATGCTAACCATAGTTGGCGTACGCTTTAAAAAGGCCGGGAAGATTTACTATTTTCTGCCTGAACAATTAGAACTATCCGTTGGTGATGGGGTTATCGTTGAGACGGCACGTGGCGTCGAATACGGTACTGTTGTGATCGGACCTAAAGAGGTCTTTGAAGACACTGTTGTAGCTCCTGTTAAGCCTGTTATTAGAAAGGCAACACCAAAAGATTTAAAACAAATCGAGAAGAATAAAGAACGGGAAGAAAAAGCCTTTGAAATTTGTCTCGAAAAAATTGGTAAACGTAAGTTACCTATGAAACTTATCAATGTGGAATACACATTTGATATGAATAAAATTATATTCTTCTTTACAGCGGATGGTCGTATCGACTTCCGTGAGCTTGTTAAGGATTTAGCCACCGTATTTAGAACACGTATTGAGTTACGCCAAGTAGGCGTTCGAGATGAGGCTAAGGTTCTAAATGGTATCGGCGCTTGTGGTCGACCGTTATGCTGTTCTAATTTCTTAGGTGATTTCACACCAGTTTCTATTCGCATGGCTAAGGATCAAAATTTGAGCCTAAATCCTACGAAAATTTCTGGTGTATGTGGTCGCTTGATGTGCTGCCTTAACTATGAAGATGATTTATATAAAAAGGGTGGCGACCTATATGTTAAGAAGGAACGACCTCAAGCTCCACAAGATGTAGCACCTCCTGGGATTGGTAAAGAGGTCGTTACCGATGAAGGTATTGGTAAGGTCTTAAAGGTAAATCACCATAAACATACAGTGAAGGTACAGCTCGAAGCAGGCCGTACTATCGATTTGAAATGGTCCGAGGTGGCATTGCCTGATGAATGATCAAGAACGACTTGATGATTTAATTATCGATGGCTTACAAATTTATCAACGGACGGATATGTTTCGCTTTTCCTTTGATGCCATTGCACTCATTCACTTTTGCCGTTTCAATGGTCGTAAATCCTATGTTGACCTTGGCACGGGAACAGGTGTTATGCCACTTATAGGCACATCCCTAGGGGCAGGCCATATAACGGGTATTGATATTAACGAAACCCTTATCAAGTTAGCTCAGCGCAGTGTAGCGCACAATCATAAAGAAGATGTGGTAACTATGGTATGTGGCGATTATCGGCACATGTCGTATCGCGATGTACAGGACAAACCCTTTGATGGTGTTATTGTAAATCCTCCTTTTTATGATTGTGAAAGTGGGGAAAAGCCCATTTCTGATGAAAGAGCTGTAGCACTTAATGATGAACATACATCGTTACAAGAGGTTCTGAATGCAGTGCGGTCCTTATTAAGTGTAAAGGGCGATTGTGGATGATTTACAGTGCTAGTCGTTTACAATATGTGCTACATGAACTGGAAGCCGCTAACTTTCAAGCTAAACGAATTCGGTTTATCCATGGCATGGTCGATAAGCCGGCAAAACTCGTATTAATAGAGGCTCTCTATCAAGGCCAGAAGGGCCTTGTATTAGAATCACCACTCATCGTTTATGAGAAACCAAATGTGTACACAAAGGAGGTGTCCTCTTGGTATGAACGATAATGAATGGGGCACCTTATACTTGGTGCCTACACCGATTGGTAATTTAGAAGATATGACGTATCGTGCAGTTCGTATCTTGGGCGAAGTAGATGCTATCGCTGCTGAAGATACGCGTCATACGGGTATATTATTAAAACATTTTGATATTAAGAAGCCTTTGATTTCGTATCATGAACATAATAAGGAAGAAAAGGGTACTTATATTATGGAGCTTTTATTAGAAGGCCAGTCCATTGCTTGCGTTAGTGATGCAGGCATGCCGGCTATATCTGATCCAGGGGCTGACCTAGTAACGAAGGTTATTGAAAAAGACATAACGGTAGTACCATTGCCTGGTGCTAATGCGGCACTGACCGCACTCATTGCATCTGGCTTAGATACTAAATCCTTTACTTTTGCAGGTTTCTTACCGAAGCGGGGTAAACATCGAGTTGAAGAATTACAACGACTTTCACAAGTAACGGGGACCTTGATGTTTTATGAAGCACCCCACCGATTGCAAGAGGTCTTACAAGATATGTATGAAGCCTTTGGGAATCGATCCATAACGGTGGCAAGGGAATTGACGAAGAAGTTTGAAACCTTTGTGCGCACCGATTTGGAAAACCTTGTAAATGATTTGGATCAGCTCACCTATAAAGGGGAATTTGTTCTCATCGTAGGTGGCGCTGATACGATTGAGTCCGATACTAGTGAAGTTTCGGGTGAACCAGTATCGTATGTAGATGCTGTACAAGCCCTTGTAGATACAGGGATACCTAAGAAAGAAGCAATTCGCCAGGTGGCAAAACGTTTTAACGTTTCCCGCCGGGATGTATATAATATTGTAGAACGTTAAACCTTCCCATTCGAAGGTTAGAAGGAGACTCATCATGGGAGACACAAAAAAAACGTATTATATTACGACACCAATTTATTATCCAAGTGCTAAGTTGCACATTGGTCATACCTATTGTACATCTGTAGCCGATACAATTGCGCGCTTTAAACGCTTAGCTGGCTATGATGTGCGTTTCTTAACTGGTTCTGATGAACACGGTCAAAAAATTCAACGCGCTGCAGAAGCACAAGGTATTACACCTCTTGAATATACTACAAATATCGTAAACGGCTTTAAAGCATTGTGGGAAAAAATGCATATTTCCAACGATGACTTCATTCGTACTACTGATGAACGCCATGAGAAGGTAGTACAAGAGCTTTTCACTAAAGCGTATGAAAAAGGCGATATTTACAAGGCTGAGTATGAAGGTTGGTATTGTACACCTTGTGAAACATTCTGGACTGAGCAAAAGCTAGGTGAAAATCATACATGCCCAGATTGTGGTCGTCCTGTAGAAAAGGTTAAAGAGGAAAGCTACTTCTTTAAACTCGCTAAATATACAGATCAATGGTTGAAATTTATCGAAGAAAACCCTGATTTTATTCAACCTGAATCTCGTCGTAACGAAATGATCCAATTCGTAAAACAAGGACTTGAAGACTTAGCTGTATCTCGTACATCCTTTGACTGGGGTATCAAGGTACCATTTGATCCTAAACATGTCGTATATGTTTGGTTCGATGCATTGGTAAACTATATTAGTGCACTTTCTCCATTTGATGGTGATGGTGAATTATATAAAAAATACTGGCCAGCAGATCTTCACTTAGTAGGTAAGGAAATCGTACGTTTCCATACAATTATTTGGCCTATGATGCTCATGAGTCTTGAATTGCCATTACCTAAAAAGGTATTTGGCCACGGTTGGATGATCGTTGACGGCACTAAAATGAGTAAATCCTTAGGTAATGTTATCGATCCTATTCCATTGATCGATACATATGGGGCAGATTCCTTGCGTTATTATTTATTGAGTGAAATTACGCTCGGTAATGATGGTAACTTTACATTGCCTAACTTTGTTACAAAAATCAATGCGGACTTATCTAATGACTTAGGTAATTTGTTGAACCGTACCATTGCGATGATTGAAAAATACCATGGTGGTGTGATTACAAAATGCGATGATATGGACGATTTGGATCGTGATGTATCCACATTAGCCGTTCAAACTGCAAAAGATTTTGAAGCGGCTATGGAAAATATGGAGCTTAATAAAGCGATTAAATCCGTATGGGCCTTTATTGGTCGCATGAATAAATACATTGATGAAACAATGCCTTGGGTATTGGCTAAATCTGAAGATGCTCATGACAAAGAGCGATTGCAATCTGCTATGTATCATTTAGCAGAAGCATTGCGTATTATTGCAATCTTAGTAAGTCCTGTTATCCCTGTAGGTGCTCCAAAAATCTGGGACCAATTAGGACTTGCAGGCTTTACAGATGCTACTCTTTGAGGATGCAAAAGTTTGGGGCTTAATTCCAACAGGTACAAAAGGTTGTAAAAGGTGATCCTATTTATCCACGTTTTGAAATTCCTGAAATGGTAGAAGTTGTTGTGGAAGAGAAGATTGAAGAAGCTGTAGACACATCTAATATTCCACCATTAAAAGAAAATATTACGTACGATGATTTTGAAAAATTAGATCTTCGTGTAGCAAAAGTTGTAAGCTGTGAAAAGGTTCCTAAGTCCAAGAAATTATTGAAATTCGTATTGGATATCGGTATTGAAGAACGCACAGTATTAAGCGGTATCTCTCAATATTATGAACCAGAAAGCTATGGTTGGTAAAAAGGTAATTTACTTGGCTAACTTGGCTCCTAAGAAGATGATGGGCATTGAGTCTTATGGCATGATTCTATCTGCATCTGATTGGGAAGAACATTTAGAAGTAACCAAATATCGAATCTTTACCAGCAGGAAGTGTGGTTAAATAATGAAACTCTTTGATTCGCATGCTCATGTAAATGACGGTCGTTTTGACAACGACCGTGATGAGATGTTACAAGCTTGCTTTGATGCAGGCGTAGAATACATTATGATTCCAGGGTGTCGACCGAGGTACTGTTGAATCAGGACTAGCTTTGGCGGAACAGTATGATCGTTTATATGCCGCTGTAGGTACACATCCTCATGAGTCTAAAGATTTTACAGAAGAAGACTATGAGTTCTATAAGAATCAAGCTCTTAATAATGATAAAGTACGTGCTATCGGTGAGATTGGCTTAGATTATTACTATGATTTTTCTGACCGTGAAACACAAAAACGCGTATTCATTCGTCAATTAGAGCTTGCTCGTGAAGTAGATTTACCAATTATCATTCATGACCGCGATGCACATGGGGATATTATGAATATCTTGCGCAATGAAGGTAAGGATAATTGGGGTATTTTTCCACTGCTATTCTGGTAGCTGGGAAATGGCAAAAGAAGCTATTAAATTAGGGATTCTACATATCCTTTGCTGGGTCCCTGTGGTATTCCCTAAATCTACAAACCTTAAAGAAGTGGCTAAACAAGTACCATTAGATCGAATTCTTATTGAAACAGACTCACCATATTTGACACCACCACCATTTAGAGGCCGTCGCAATGACCCAAGCAAGACTCAGTTTGTAGCAGAGGAAATTGCTGGCCTTAAAAGGTATGGATGTAGATGAGTTCTGTGAGATTACCTATAATAATGGTAAACGTGTATTTGGTATTGAATAATTTTGATGTTAGTCAACATAAATGCTGGGTAAATAAAAATATTGTAAACGTCTAATGGCATTGTTCTAATTCTTAGGATATCTATTCAGAATCATTAGAATTATAAATTATAAAACGCGATTCTCCCTTAGCGGTGAGAATCGCGTTTTTTTCTATGGTATACTAAAGTATATTCATACTGAACTATAGTAAGTCGAGGTTAGTAGCATGAAACGTATTGCATTTATAGATTTAGGATCCAACTCCGTTCGTTTTGTCATTTATGAGATTTCTAAGACCGGTAGTTATCGTCTCATATATCAAGAAAAAGAGAGTGTCCGCTTAAGTGAAAAATATGTGGGGCACTCATGAGTTAACAAATGAGGCAATGGAGCGCTCTCTGCGTGCTTTAAAAAGGCTTTTGTTCATATGGCTGACGCTATGGAGGTAGATACCATAAAAGCTGTTGCTACGGCTGCAGTACGTCTAGCTAAAAATGGGGATGCTTTTATTAAAGCCGTAAAAGAACGAACAGGTCTAGATTTAGAATGTATTGCTGGTGAAGAAGAGGCGCGCCTTGGATTCCTTGGGGTTATCAACACGATTGGCCTTAAAGATTTTATTATTTTTGACTTAGGCGGTGCTAGTACAGAGGTAACGCTAGTAAAAAATCGACATATTGTGAAAGCTGTTAGTCTACCTATAGGGGCACTTACCTTAACTGGAACCTATCAAAAGGGCGATGAGTATACCCCTAAAGAACTAGAAAAAATGACGAAGGCTGTAAAGAAAACCATTAAGGAACATTATTGGCTTCATAATGTGAAGCTTCCTCTATTAGGTATTGGCGGTACAGCTCGTAATATTGCAAAAATAGATCAACGTAAGTTATCATATCCCATTACGAAACTACATAACTATGAGTTACCATATCATAGATTTCACGAAATCTTAGAAGATGTAAAAGGTAAATCCTTAGAGGCCCGTAAAAAAATTAGTGGCTTATCATCGGAACGTGCAGATATTATTATTGCAGGACTCACCATCGTGGATGAGCTGTTTAACTATGTAAATGCTAAGACCCTTGTTGTAGGCGGTTGTGGTTTGCGTGAAGGTTTATTCTACGATTATTACGGTGAGTACTATTTAGGCGGAAATTCTATAATCGATGATATTCTAGTTCATTCTGCAGAGAATGTACTATTAGGTATGACAAAGCATGAGCTCGTGCATGCTAAGTATATTACGAAATTAGCTACTACTTTATATGATGCATTAGAGCCACTCCATAAGGCCGATAAGAATTTTAGACGATGTTTGATTGCAGCGGGACTGTTGCATGATATAGGTAAACGAGTTAATTATTATAGTCATGCTCGTCATGGCTGCTATATGCTCGTCAATAGTAATTTATATGGGATTTCTCATGTTGAACAGGCGTTTAGTGCATTCTTAGTCATGAATTCTCATGGATTGACGCCAAAGGAATATAAGAATTTCTTATATGGTAAATTGTTAGATCAAGAACAACGCTCATTAGGTCAAAGCTTTCTATTATTTTAGCGATTGCAGAGGCTCTTGATGAAAGCCATGAACAATTTATCAAACAGTTAGAGGTAAATATTAAATACACTAGTGTAGTCATAAAAGTGTTCTATTTAGAAGGACGCGATGTGAGTGTCACTAGAACGGCGGTAGAAAAACTTTCAAAATCATTCAAAAAAGAATTCAACAAATCCTTAGAAATAGAATGGCATGAATCTCGTAAGGAGGCATAATGGCATTACCAAAAACATTACGATATGCAGTACTACATGTGGGATCCAGTAGCATGAGTATTACCATATTAGAATATAAAGGCATAGATGATGTACGTGTTATAGATTATGCGGCGCGGGAGGTAACCTTTGGGGAAGAATTATTTCAAACATCTCGCTTGAGCTTTAAAACAATTGAAGAAATCTGTCATATTTTAAAAGGTTATAAGCAATTAATGGCAGATTATGGCGTGAGTCGTTCTAAACTATATGGTACGACCGTAATACGCGAAGCCGCTAATCGTCGTAGTATTCTAGATCAAATCTATATTCAAACGGGGATGCGCGTTGAGGTCATCGATATGCCGAAAGAGGTATATTACAAATATGCTTTGTTATATTACAAGATGACGCATCAATATAAACTGACAGATCCTACTAAGGCAACATTATTCTTGGATATTACATCTGGTGGGGTAGGCTTAACGGTTTGGCGTGGTGAGAATTTATTGTTCCAACGCAATATGCATAGTGGGTCCTTACGGGTTATGGAGTCATTTAATCGAAATCAACGATCTTCCATATCATTCCCAAGGGCTATTACAGAATACTTACATCGTATGATTGGCCCCCTTCGTGAAGAATTACAAACCTATAATATTAATAGTATCGTCTTATCTGGTGATGAGGCGCAATATATGACTCATTTAATGGGGCAAGAAAATAATAAAGAAGACATTATTACTATTGAACCAGAACGATTTAAAGGGCTTATCAATTCTTTTGACGGTGTGACAGCTACCAAGTTGATGAATCGTTATAAATTACCTGAATATAAGGCCAATATTTTAATGCCTACCATGATTTTATTTAATGAAATCATTACGGCCATAGAGCCTAAATCATTAATTTTCAGTAGCTTTTCATTCTCTCAAGGCATTAGTTGGTTCTACGGTGTGGAAACCGAGAATAATCCGTTTATGTATCAATTGCGTGAACAAAATGCACAGTTAGCGCGTGCTGTTGCTGCAAGATATCATACAGACCGAATTCATGATGCCGAGGTAGAGCTATTTAGCTCCTTATTCTGTAAAGCATTGCGACATAAAGGTTTACCAGAACGGTGGGGCTATCTATGTCGTATTGCAGCCATTCTTTGTTCTGTAGGCAAGTTCGTTAATTTACGAAATCATGGAGAGCATGCGTATCATATTGTAATGGGGACAGATATATTTGGCCTTTCAGAAGAAGAAAAACAAGTAGTTGCTAATGTTGTGTATTACCACTACAAGGGAACTCCAAATGATGACGACGCATATTTCAATGCATTAACAGAATTACAAAAAATTCAAGTTACCAAGCTGGTAGCCATCATTCGGGTTGCTTGTGCACTCGATGCAGGTAGTAACCAAAAAATCTCTGAAGTAACATTAGAAGAACGAGATAATGTACTTTATGTATTCTGTCGTACTAATGAGGATATTTCATTAGAATGGTGGACCTTTGACCGTGATTCGGAATATTTTACAGAGGTATTTGGTATGGAAATTGTACTAGTAAGGGGAGGGGATCGTCATGTTCAGTAATGCAAAGTATTATTTTAACCGTGAATTATCTTGGTTAAAGTTTAATCAGCGCGTTTTATTAGAGTCTATTGATACTAATACTCCTTTATTAGAACGACTTCGATTTATTGCTATTGCTAGCTCTAATTTAGATGAGTTCTTTATGATTCGTGTGGCTGGATTACGTCATCAAGTTGTGAATGGCATTGTTAAGTACGATGCGGCTCATATGGATGCTAAGGCACAGCTAAAAGCTATTGATGAGTCTGTACAGCGCCTCGTATCGATGCAAAGTACATATTTAAAGAATGTATTGTGTGAATTAGAATCTCATGGATTTTATTTTACCTATCCAGATCAGTTAGACGTAAAATCAAAGGCTTGGTTACGGCACTATTTTGAAGAACATATCTACCCGGTTGTAACTCCTCTAGCCGTTGACTCTGGACACCCATTTCCATTTTTAACAAACCATACTATTAATGCCATTGTACGTATTTTTCAAGTATTGCCAGATGGTACAAAAGATTATAAAATCGCAATTTTACCAATTCCGTCTGTACTAAATCGTATCATTGAAATACCTAGCCGTAGCAATAAGGAACATCGCTTTGTATATTTGGAGGATGTGATTACCTACTATGCTATTCAATTCTTCCAAGGTTATGGTATAGAAGATTTTATGGTGTTCCGTATAACTCGTGATGCGGATTTAGAAATTGATGAAGAAGAAGCAACAGATTTGCTTTCTGAGGTAGAAGCATCTTTGCGTCGTCGACGTCGTGGTGATGCGGTACGATTAGAGGTTTGTGGTGATGTAAAGGATAATCTGTTAGACTTTGTACTCACCAGTGTTGAATTAGAGCCAAAGGATGTATATCGTATAGATGGTCATCTTGATTGTCGTATGTATTTGATTTCTGCAATTATCCAGGTCTAGATCATCTTCGTTATGCTCCATTTGAACCTAAACTTCCTAGTGAATTAGTAGATCATGAAGGGGAAAGTCTATTCTCTGTTATTGGAAAGCAAGACTTATTTGTTCACCATCCCTTTGAGTCTTTTGCGGTGGTAGAACAATTTATAGCACAAGCAGCTACAGATCCAGATGTATTGGCTATTAAACAAACTTTATATCGCGTCAGTGGCGATTCGCCTATTATAGCTTCACTTATAAAAGCGGCCGATAATGGCAAGCAAGTAACCGTACTTATGGAGGTTAAAGCACGGTTTGATGAAGAAAATAATATTCATATGGCACGCCGTCTAGAAAAGGCTGGCTGCCATGTTATTTATGGCTTGAAAGGACTTAAAACTCACTCCAAGATTACCATGGTTGTTCGCAGGGAAGATGCCGGTATTAGACGTTATGTTCACCTAGCTACAGGTAACTATAATGGCAAGACAGCACGAATGTATACGGACTGTGGCATATTCACATGTAATGACGAATATGGTGACGATGCATCTCGTTTCTTTAATTTAATTTCTGGTTATTCTGATCCTCCAATTTGGAATAAATTTATTGTAGCCCCTTTAAATTTGCGGGAAAAAATAATGGAATTAATTGACCGTGAAATCGAATTTCGCAAAACAGGGAGAAGAGGCTTATATCATTGGCAAAATGAATTCCTTGCTCGATAAAGAAGTTATTGCTAAACTATATGAAGCCTCTGCGGCAGGTGTTCGCATTGATCTCATCGTTCGTGGCATCTGTACACTACGACCTGGCATTGTAGGTGTTAGTGATAATATAACGGTTCGTTCTGTCGTAGGGCGTTTTTTAGAACATCATCGTTTATTTTATTTCCGTAATGGGGGAAATGAAAGTCTATTCCTATCTAGTGCAGACTGGATGCCACGGAATCTAAATGAACGTGTAGAACTTATGATTCCTATTGAAGATAAACGTCATAAGGAGCGCGTTAAAGGTATTTTAGATTTATATTTAGAAGATACCTTAAAAGCTCATATTATGAGAGCAGATGGCTCGTATCGTAAAATTAATGATAGAGAACATCCAATTTCTGCTCAAGAGGAACTTATGAAAGAAGCTATTGCTCGAGAACACAAGGAATCGATGACCGTCATTGAGCGTTTACAACCAATGTTTAAGATGAATAAATGATGAAATTAACACATAGTGTTGAATGATGAATTTTAATACATTTATATAATACTGAAAAAGCCTGTTTTTTTACAGGCTTTTTTTACATGTATACATATTTAAAAAAATGAGATAAAAAAATGAAGTTTTTCTGATATGTAGAAAATTTTTGGTAACAATTGAAAAAAACACATAAAAATACAATTTATGTTATAAAAAAACCTAGTATACTATATATGGTAGTGGTATCGTATATATGTACACAATTCGGAATATATTGTATAGTATTAAAAATATAGATATGTACGTATACAGTGGACTTTTTGCAAAAACATAGAAAATGATGTTGATAAAAAACCAGTATTTATATAGGTTTATCTCTTATTGTTAACCTTTGGCGTTTGACAGGTTATATCTATCTGTAGTAGAATAATTACATTACAGGAGGGATTACAATATGAGAATTCATAAGACACACAAACGATATATTTCGTCTGTTGTTGCTGGATTGATTGTAACAGCTGTAACTATGACAGGTTTTTCTTATAATGATAAAACCGTTACCGTTATGGTAGATGGTGCAGCACACACTGTTAGAACGCATTTAAATTCTAACGAAGGTATCGTACGCGATGCCGGGGTTAAATTAAATCCAAATGATAAAGTTATTTCCAGCTCAACATCTGTTCAAAATGGTACAACATTAACTGTTGTACGTGCCATTCCAGTTTATGTAACTGTTAATGGTAAGACTAGAGCTGTTTTCACAACAGAAACAACTGCACAAGGCGTTGCTAATGAACTTGGTTTCAAAATGCCTAACTACGCTGTAGTAGGCGATGCAAATGGTTCTGTATTAAGTGGTACACATATTACAATTGCACAAGTAACAAGCCATTCTTTATCCACAGTAGATCAAGAGATTCCTATTCAAGTGATTCGTCAAAAAGATGACACTATGGCTATGGGTGAAGAAGAGGTTGTTCAAGTTGGCCAACCTGGTTCAGAACGAGTGCAACGTGAAACATTATATAGTAATGGTACGGTTATTAAAACAAATGACGTATCTAAAGTAACACAACGCGAAATGGTACCTACTATTATTAAAGAAGGTACTCGTGAAGTGACTACATCTCGTAATATTGCGGGCCGTTCATCTCGTGCTATCGTGATGGAAGCTTCTGCTTACCTTGCTGGCGATGGTGATGGTGCTGGTATTACGGCAACGGGTGTTCCTGCAGTACGCGGTATTGCAGCGGTTGACCCAGATGTTATTCCATTGGGTACACGTTTATTTATCCCTGGTTACGGTGAAGCTATTGCTGCCGATACAGGCGGTGCCATTGTGGGTAACAAAATTGACCTTGTAATGGACTCTTATGGTGAGGCTATGGACTTTGGTCGCCAAGACGTTACAGTGTACGTATTGGACTAATATGATGATTTAGAGGGTATATCTATAAGATATATCCTTTTTTTATTGGACCTACTTAGCTCAGTAAGTGAGTAATCACAATAGATATAGTAAAAGGACGCCTTATGATTAAGGCGTCCTTTTTTAGTCTTCGATATATGGAATTAGATATTCGTACTTTGTACCTTTTAATTCATCTTTAGGGATAAATCGTAAAGATGATCCATTGATACAGTAGCGCAATGAACCATTAGGGACCATCTTCAAATACATGGCCTAAATGGGCATTACCAATGCGGCTGCGGACTTCGATACGATTCATGCCATGAGAGTCATCTTGATAGTATTTAATGACATCCTTTGCGATTGGCTTTGTGAAGCTAGGCCAACCACAGTGAGACTCAAATTTATGGGCGGACACGAAGAGGGTTCTCCTGTAGTGATATCTACGTACAGTCCCTGGTTTGAACTCATCAGTTAGGTCATGACTGAACGGCGCATCCGTAGCAGAGTTCTGTGTAACTTCAAATTCTTGAGGCGACAAAGCCTTGAGATCTTCCTCAGAAGGTTTATTATAGGCACTGTCATCTACAAGTGGTTCATCAGATAGGCCTAGTGGAATATGACAATAACCAGTAGGGTTTTTATCTAAGTAATCTTGGTGATATTCCTCTGCAGAATAGTAGTTAGATAGAGGTAATACTTCAATAGCAAATGGCTTTCCTTCGAAGGATTGCGCACGAGCTAAAGTGCTTTCAATAATTGATTTGTCGGCTTTATCTATATAGTAAATACCAGTCCGATATTGAATGCCTACGTCGCCACCTTGTTTATTAACGCTGAATGGATCGATGGCGCGTAAGAAAAGTATTGAATTAAGTGATCTAAGGAAAGTACATCTGCATCGTATGTAACCTTTAGTGCTTCCACGTGACCACTATCATGACAGACATCTTCATAACTTGGATTTTCCGTAGGGCCATTGGCATAGCCTACTTCAGTGGAAATCACACCAGAGATTTTTCTGATATACCCTTGAAGGCCCCAGAAACAACCGCCCCCTAAATATATAGTGTGTTCATTCATTTAATCACCCCAAACTTCGTGAGCTATTTCTTTTACTAATGCAAGTTTAGCCCATTGTTGCTCTTCGGTCAATTGGTTGCCGATTTCACAAGATGCAAAGCCACATTGAGGGGATAGGCAAAGTCTTTCAAGAGGAATATATTTTGTAGCTTCTTTGATACGTTCTTTGATAACCTCTTTATCCTCTAATTCTGGGCGTTTAGATGTAATAAGACCTAATACGACCTTTTTATTAGGAGATACTTCACGCAATGGTTCAAAGCCACCAGAGCGGTCATCATCAAATTCTAGATAGTATGCATCTACATTTTCTTTAGCGAATAGAATTGGTGCAACTGGTTCATAACCACCACTAGCAGCCCAAGTAGAGTTGTAATTACCACGGCATACATGGGTTGTGAACGCTAAGTCATGAGGTCGACCTTCGAGAGCCAAGTTGTTTAAGCGGAGGTATTTAGCTGTTTCACCTTCGATAGTGACGCTTTTATCTTTTTGGCGACCAGTCCAGTAAGCGTGGTCACAGCACATACCCCAAGTGCAATCATCAAATTGGATGTTGCGGCAACCTGCTTCATAGAGGTCTTTAATTACTTGACGGTATGCAGCAGCAATGTCTTGAATTAATTCTTCTAAATCAGGGTAGAAGGAGCGTGTTGTAATACCATTATCCTCACGGAATAATTCAGCTAAGAATTGGGATGGAGCAGGAATTGTTTGACGAGCTGTAGTATGTTCATCTTCAAATTGTTTACGAATTTGAAATGCTCTACAAATGGATGGTTAGTACCTGTAATTTTACCAGTAAGGGCGAGAGAGCCTGGCGCAGTTTCTTGTCCAACGAATTTGTAACCGTGTTCAAGTTCAATTTCTTTTACGCCATTGAATCCCCACATGAAATCTAAGTGCCAGTATGCACGGCGGAATTCACCATCAGTGATAACAGGAAGACCTGCTGCTTTTTGTTTTTGAATGAGGTCTGTAATGAGACGATCTTCAACAGCTGTTAGTTCTTCTCTTGTAATATTTCCTTTTGTAAAAGCTTCACGAGCTTCTTTTAATTCTGCTGGGCGTAGGAAGGAACCTACGATATCAAAATGAAATGGTGCTAATTGTTTGGACATATTTATAATCCTCCTTATATAAACGGTAAAACCGATAGATTCGATAGGTTTATTATAACTAAGGATGAGCATATATAAAAATATCAATATATTGATGTTGTATATAGTTTTAAGTTATATCAGCGGATTATTTTTTTATTTCAGTTATATCAAGATATGAAAGTAATATAGTATCAACTCAATTGTAGAGTATCCTATGCTTTTCTTTGGCGTATTTGATAGTAGTTAGATTTTCTACATATATTAAAAAGCACTCTCTAAATGAACTGTACTCGAAAAATTGGACACAATTTTTCGAGGTGCAGTTCAAAATCGAGAGTGCTTTTAGTTAAAGTTAAACTGTTATGTAGAGCAGTTTAAATATAATCAAGAATCCTACAATATTATTCTTTTGTTTCAGGTAGTTTAATATGTCTGCCGTAGTTGCCTACATACTGTTCTAAGGCTTGAATATATTCTTGCCCTAAACGGCTGCGATGCATTTTGTTGTTGGTAATGTAACCGATGTGCATCAAACCTTCTTCGGCGAGAGGTACAGAAATAATATTCTCCCCATTTACTTCTTCATCGATAACACCACTTGATACGGTATAACCATCTAGACCAAGCAATAAACTAAAGAGGGATGCTCTATCGCGTACACGAATATGTTTTGGTCGTACAACGGTACTAAAGATTTCTTCAGAGAAATAGAAGGAGTTGTGATCGCCTTGCTCAAATGAGATATAAGGATATTCCTCTAACTCGTCCATAGACACAACCTTTTTATTAGCTAGTGGATGGTTTTTGCCTATGAAGATATGTGGGTGTGCAGTAAATAACTCTGTAAATGTTAATTCATTAGTATGAATTAATTTCTCTAGTACAGGTCTATTAAAATCATTATAGAAGAGTAAACCAATCTCACTCTTCATATGAGCTACGTCATCGATGATTTCATAGGTTTGAGTTTCCCGTAAGGATACATCATATTGATCGATGCCTGCGCCTTTTAAAAGCTCTACAAAGGCGTTAACCGCAAAGGAGTAATGTTGCGTAGAAACAGAGAATTGCTTTTTACCACCGCTTTGGCTTTTATATTGCTCTTCCAATAAAGCGGCTTGCTCTAGTACTTGGCGTGCATAGCCGAGGAAACGTTCCCCTTCTTTAGAAACAGTAATCCCTTTATTGGTACGGTCGAAAATGGTAATGCCCATTTCCTTTTCCAATTCCTTAATAGCCTTTGTTAGACTTGGTTGCGAGACGAAGAGTCTCTTAGCAGCTTCACTAATACTGCCTATATTTGCAATTGTTGTGACATACTTTAATTGTTGTAAGGTCATAATGGCCTCCTTTTATATATTACACTACCTATACTACTCGATTATAAGTATTTAAGCAATGTTATATATATGTTACAATGTACTAATAGAATAAAGGAGGACCTATGCTTAAACAAGTCATCGTCGTAGAAGGAAAATCTGATATACAACGTATTGCACAAGCTGTGGAAGCAGACTGTATTGCTACAGAGGGTTTTACACTTCGTAAAGGTGTTATTGATATGATTCGTGTAGCTTATGAAAAGCGAGGTATTATCATATTAACCGATCCTGATACAGCAGGGGAGAGAATTCGTCGTGTATTAACAAAAAAATTCCCTAATGCACAGCATGCTTTTGTCCCTCGTGATGAAGCTTTTGCAAATGATGATATTGGCATAGAACAAGCATCTCCAGAATCCATTAGAAAGGCTTTATCCACATTACATGTAGAATCCTTGGAATCATCTAACGAATTTTCTATGGTAGATCTAGTTCGTCATGGGTTATCAGGTATGCCTGATAGTGCTGCTCGCCGTGCGGTTATTGGGGCTAAGTTAGGCATTGGTTATGGCAATGGGAAACAGTTTTTATACCGTTTAAATCACTATGGTATAAGTCGAGATGCTTTTGAAGAGGCTGTAAATAGTTAAAATAGGAGTTAAGATGTTAGAATCAGTAATTGCAAGCCCTGAGGTAGTGCATTATATATGTAAACGCTTCGATATTAAAATGAGTAAGAAATTAGGGCAGAACTTTCTTATTAAGAGAGGTATTGTAGACGAAATTGTACATGCTGCGGAATTGACACCTGGTGAACCTGTACTAGAGGTAGGTCCTGGTATTGGCACATTGACACAGGGGTTAGCACAAAGTGGTGCTGATGTAACGGCCATTGAGTTAGACCGTCGCTTATTAGAGGTTCTAGATACTACATTGGCTTCCTATGACAATGTACGTATTGTCCATGGGGATGTGTTGAAACTCGATGTGCCAACCATTATGAACCATAAACCATTTAAAGTGGTTGCTAATTTGACATACTATATTACAACACCTATTATTATGTCTCTATTGGAAAGTAAATTACCCATAGAACGCCTTGTTGTAATGGTGCAAAAAGAGGTGGCCTTGCGTATGGTGGCTAAGCCAGGTACAAAGGATTATGGTGCATTGTCTGTAGCTGTACAGTACTATACTGAGCCTGATATTGTACTTGATGTACCGCCTAAATCTTTCTTACCGGCTCCAGCTGTAACGAGCTCTGTTATTCGTTGTGTATTGCGTGACAAGCCTCCTGTTGATGTTATTGATGAGAAACTATTCTTCCGAGTGGTGAAAGCTGGTTTTGCACAACGACGGAAAACATTTGCTAATACAATGAAAACAACGGGCTTATCAAAAGATAGAATCGAAGAGCTGTTAGTAAAAGCGAATATCGATGGTCAACGAAGAGGGGAAACATTTACCCTTCAAGAATTCGCCGATGTAGCTAATGCGTGGGCTTCTTTAATTAAATAGTACAATGTAAAAAGAGCTTATTAGATTGATAGTATCATTCTAATAAGCTCTTTTATGTTGATAGGCTCTTATTATGTTAATAAATTGTGGCATAAAAAAAGGACCCAAACGGGTCCTTTTGGTTTAGTAAAGAATGCCAGCCATTGTTGTAATAAGGAAAGCATTTGCAAAGTCAATTAAGAATGCACCTACCAAGGAAACTACGAGCCATGCACGAGGGGATGGACCATGTTTACTTGCTAAGGATAACATATTAACCAATGCATTTGGTGTAGCGCCTAAGCCGAAGCCGATGGCACCAGAACCAAGCATAACTGCATCGTAGTTGCGACCAAATAGGAAGTAGATAAGGTATGCAAATACACAGATAAGTACCATTTGTGCAACTAAGATTGTAATAAGTGGTAAAGCAAGATCGATTAATTGAACTAGTTTCAAGCTATTGATAGCCATAGTTACGAATAGAGATAATGCTACATTGGATACTGCATCAAGAGCTGCATCGTTGATTTTGTAAGCTTTTGTGAAATCACCAAAGTTACGGATTACAGCTGCACAAATCATTGCGCCGATGTACGCAGGTAGTGGAGTTAAGATAGACAAACCAGCACTTACGATAGTACCGATACCTAATGCAAGGCCAATCCACATACAGATTGTTAAAAGGTCTTGAGAATTAAATTGTTTGCCACCACTTTCAACGTGATCTTCGATCATGTCGATGCCTTCATCTTCCATTAACTCAGGATTTTCGTAAGGTGTTTTAACTTTGTGCATTTTAATAATGCGTTCACCTACAGGAGCACCGAGAATTGTACCAGCTACCATGCCGAATGTTGCGGCTGCAACCGCTGCTGATGCTGTACCAGGGATACCAAGCAATTGTTCGTAATATGGGCCGAAGGCGCCAGCAGTACCAAGACCACCAATCATGGATACGGAACCAGCCATAATACCGATGATTGGTTCAATACCTAAAGCTTTAGCAATCATAATACCTGCTGTATTTTGTACAACAATCCATACTGCACAAGCGAGGAAGAAGAAGATAATGAAGATACCGCCTTTTTTGAGGACTTTCAAAGAAGCCATCAAACCGATAGTGGTAAAGAAGGCAAGCATTAAGAATGTTTGTAGGGAACCTTCAAAGGTAATGTTCAAAATCTTGTAGTAAGAAAGAATGGCAGTTAAGAATGCAAATGGCAAAGCCCCTACAGCTGGTGCAGGCATACACATACGTTGTAAGAACTTGGAATGCTTGTTAATCCAAGTACCAATGAATAACGTGATTACAGCGAGGCCTACAGTTTGAATCATGGACAGTTTCAAGGTCCATACATCGTTGACTAACGCTAAGTCAATAAGTGGCATAAAATCACTCCTTTAAAATAAAAAATAAAACTTATATTTTATGGTATCATGAATGGTCGAAAAAAACTATAGAATATATAAGGCATAATAATTATATATTATTTATTTTTCAACACTCACAACAACAGTAAAAACCATTAGGTTTTTATATATCTATATTAGATATATATCTATTTATAATATATTTATATTATATACAAAAAAATACGAGAAAGTAATAGTATAAATCACTTCTCTACATAATCATACTATATGTATTCGACTAAATTCTGTGATTTTCCTGCCTATTATAAAAAAATAAACTGGAATATATTTCTAATTTTTATATATTGAGAAATATATTCCAGTTGTTATTATCTGAGGATTTATAGTGTGCTTAACTATTGAGGTTTGCAGTTAAGCCACTGTCTGCTACATAGTACATCTCGCATTTAGAAGTGCGAAGTATAGATTTAGAAAGATAAGCTATAAATGCCAATACTATAGTTCGTGATGAAGTTTTGGAGTGGTTAAGAATGTAACATCAGGGTTACGTTCCTGAACCCAACCCATTTGCCACTCATTGGAAATGAGGACTACGGTGCGATCGCGATTATCCTTAACAATCATCGCATTATCTACACCTTTTAAAGACGCAATATCTACTTCACCATCAATCCAACGGGCAACACTGTATGGCAATGTATTATTTAATAAATCAACACCATATTCATTTTTTAAACGGTATTCTAAAACTTCAAATTGAAGCATACCTACGGCACCAACTACGAAGGAGTCGAGGGCACCTGGTTGTTCAAAGATTTGAACTGCACCTTCTTGAGCCAATTGTGTCATGCCTTTTTGGAATTGCTTACGCTTCATAGTATCTTTTGGAGATACGCGGGCGAAGAATTCTGGTGGGAACACAGGGAAGTCCCCAAATGTTACCTTGTGTTTTTGAGCACACAGTGTATCGCCTACGCCCATTGTACCAGCATCGAAGACACCAATAATATCGCCAGGATAGGCATCTTCTACGATGGTACGTTCTGTGGCCAAGAATTGTTGAGGCTGAGACAAGCGAATCGTTTTGTTAGATTGGCGATGCAATACGGACATACCTTTTTCGAATTTACCAGAGCAGATACGCATAAATACGATACGGTCGTGGTGATTAGGGTCCATATTGGCTTGGATTTTAAATACTAAGGCGGAGAAGTCTTCGCTTGTAGGTTGCACCATTTCTTCTACGGCTTGTCGTGGAGCAGGGGATGGAGCTAGTTCTAAGAATTTTTCTAAGAATGGTTTTACCCCAAAGTTAGTCATAGCAGAGCCGAAGAACATAGGCGTTAATTCGCCTGCACGAACCTTATCAAAATCGAATGGATCGCCAGCAACGTCTAATAATTCAATATCATCAAGCAATGCTTGGTATACGTCATCACCTAATAATTCTTTCATGCGAGGATCCGTTAAAGCACCTTTTTCAGAGGCTAACTTTTCTTGACCATGTGTTTCGTCTTTTGCGAATAGCTCGATAGTTTCGTGCTCTCTATCGTATACACCTTTGTATTCACCGTTGATACCAATTGGCCAGTTCATAGGGCATGTACGAATGCCAAGAACGTTCTCGATTTCTTCCATCAAGTCAAATGGGCTGCGACCGAAATGGTCAATTTTGTTTACAAAGGTAAAGATAGGGATACCGCGTTCTTTAGATACGGCAAATAGTTTTTTCGTTTGCGCTTCGACACCTTTTGCAACGTCGATCAGCATGACAGCACTATCGGCAGCCATTAATGTACGGTATGTATCTTCAGAGAAATCTTGGTGACCAGGGGTATCGAGGATGTTGACACGACAGCAATCGTAGTCGAATTGCAATACGGAACTCGTTACGGAGATACCACGTTGTTTTTCGATTTCCATCCAGTCAGATACGGCGTGTTTTGCTGTTTTACGAGATTTAACTGACCCCGCCAAGTGAATGGCACCACCGTATAAAAGTAGTTTTTCTGTTAATGTAGTTTTACCCGCATCCGGGTGAGATATGATAGCAAACGTACGCCGACGTTGCACTTCTTCTAAAAATGTCATAGTTCACCTCTATTGTTTCGTTTGTGAAAGTCTTATTTTAATATATCATCTTCACACCATTCATATCTTTAAAATTATACATGATTTTGGTAGTTATGACCACTAAATTGTAGTATAATGAGATTTCAAAGAGCGGCTTGGGGAATAGCCGTTATTTTATGTTAAGGAGGGGGACCATGAGGTTATTTATTGCGGAAAAGCCATCCATGGCTCGCGAAATTAGTAAATGCTTGCCAGAAAACAAGAATATCCAAAAACGGAATGGCTATTTTATCCAAGGTGATGATGTGGTGACTTGGGTTGTAGGGCACGTATTACATCAAGCAGAACCTGGTGATTACGATGATAAATATATCCGCTGGCGCCCTCAAGATTTACCTATTGTGCCTGATGAGTGGAAATTACTCGTTACGGATAGTAGTCGTCAACAGTTTGAGACTGTAAAAGAATTAATCGGTAAAGCGGACATTATCGTCAACGCAGGTGACCCGGACAGGGAAGGTCAATTGTTGGTTGATGAAGTATTATATTATGTAGGAAATACAAAACCTGTACAACGTATCTTGCTAAATGCATTGGACGAAAAATCTGTTCGTGCCGCATTAAATGATCTACGGGATAATAAAGACTTTCACAATCTATATCAATCTGCATTGGCTAGAGCACGTGCAGACTGGCTTATTGGCATGAATTTATCTCGTGCCTATACATTGTCTGAACGTTATAAAGGTAATAAAGTAACATTACCTATCGGTCGTGTTAAGACTCCAACATTAGCCCTTGTGGTGCGCAGAGAGCGAGAACTAGCGGCATTTAAACCGGTCGATTATTTTACATTAAAGGTTTTATATAATCATCCAAATGGTGTATTCTGGGCTACGTGGCAGCCTACAGACGAACAAAAGGGGCTTGACCCAGATGGACGTCTTATTAATAAAGCCATAGCCGATGAATTAGTAGAGCGCTTACAGGCGGGGTCAGATGGAGTTATTAAAGCTGTTACAAAATCTAAAAAGAAAGATGTACAGCGTTTACCATTGTCTCTATCATCTTTGCAGGTATTAGCTGGTAAAGCTTTTTCCTATGATCCGCAAACTGTACTTGATACAGCACAGAAACTATATGAAAAGAAATTGACTACATACCCTCGTTCTGATTGTGAATATTTACCACCAAATCAATATGGTGACCGCAATGCAATTCTCAATAATTTACAGAATGCAGGAGATGAAAGACTAGCACAGTGGGCTACTGATGCAGACCGCTCCATTAAGAGCCGCGCTTGGAATGAAAAGAAAATTACCGCCCATCACGCAATTATTCCTACTACGGTAGCCTGCAATATGAATAGTTTGTCTCGTGAGGAGCGCAATATTTACTTCCTCATTAGTCAGGCTTATATTGCTCAATTCTATGGTGAGCACGTGTATGAACAAACTAAAATTGTAGTGGAACAATGTAAGGAAGAGTTTGTTGCCAATGGTCGTGTAGTTATAGACGAAGGATGGAAGTTGCTTTATAAACGACAAAAGTCCAAATCGGTGACAGATAATGATGAACCTGATTTAACTGATGAACGTGGTGCAGAATCTGACTCTAAAAAAGAGGCTATAGAAGAAACGGATCATTTGCCGGCTGTTAAGAAAAATGATTCCGTTCTTTATACAGATTCCTCTGTAGAGGCGAAACAAACAAAACCACCATCTCGTTTTACACCATCTACATTGTTGCAAGCGATGAAGGAAATTCATAAATTTGTAAAAAACGAAGATTTGAAAAAACAGTTAAAGGCTGTATCTGGTATAGGCACAGAGGCGACCCGTGCTAATATTATTGACGAACTCATTAGTCGTGGTTTTATGAAAACTTCGGGGAAGAAGCAAGTTCTATCACCTACGGAAACAGGCTATCTTTTAGTAGATGCATTGCCTGATGAATTATTGTATCCCGATGAAACGGCAGTTTGGGAAGAACGTTTGGCCCTCATGAGTGAAGGGGAGGACACATTGGATTCCTTCTTGTCTGATCAAGTTAAGTTTTTACAGTTGTTGATTGATAAGCTTGGCTTTGATAAACAGGTAAATTCTGGTCAAATGATGCCCAATGTAGTTCGCACGATAACGAATCAAAACCGGAAACGTCCGATGGATAATGAAAATGTAGATCTATCTTCTTTGCCGGTCTGTCCTAAGTGTAATAAGGGCAGAATGCAACAGCGTAATGGTAAATTTGGTGCTTTTTTAGGCTGTACTAATTATCCTGCTTGTAAACATACACAACCGGTTGAGGGTGATGTTTCAAAGGGTGAAAGTAATATCATTGTAGCTGACGAAGATAAACAATATAAATGTCCACGATGTAAAGAAGGGTATTTTGTTAAGCAAGAGGCGAGAGGACGTATTAACTGGGTTTGCAGTAATCGATCTCAATGCAAGACACAATGCTCCGATGTGAATGGAGTGCCAAGCATTTATGCTAATAAATAATAAGATGTATATTAGTTAAGAACATAAAAAGACGCGTACAGATGTTCTGTACGCGTCTTTAATTTTATCTGCGTTTACCACGACGTCCTGTTTGTGATGTGGACGTACGGCGTTGGCGTGTATTAGCACCTTTATGGCCACGAGCTTTATGAGCTTTAGCCTTTGTAGATTGATAGGAACTTGTAATCTTAGGTTTGCCAGATACTTTTGCACGTTTAGGTGCCGCACTTGCATTACCTTTAGTCTTAATTTGTCCATCTTTAGTGTATTTAGTAAGCGTTGCTTGGATGGCGCGCTCAATACGACGTAACCAAGATTCATCTTGCGGTGTAGCAAATGTAACAGCTACACCAGAGTTGCCTGCACGACCAGTACGGCCAATACGGTGGATATAGTAATCTACGTCGCGTGGTACGTCGTAGTTATAAACATGTGTAATGCCTTCGATGTCAATGCCGCGAGCCGCAATATCTGTAGCTACTAAGATTTGTGTTTTAGCTTTTGCGAAATCACGTAATATTTGAGTGCGTCGACCTTGTGTCAAATCGCCATGCATTTCAGCAATATTTAGGCCTGCTGCAGTTAACTCATAGGATAAGCGAACAGCACCTTCACGCTTATTACAGAACACAATTGCTAAGAATGGGTTGTCTTCTTCGATCATTTTGATGAGACGTTGCGTTTTTTCTTCTGTGTTCATCATGTATACGCGTTGATCGATAGATTCAAGTGTTACATGTTTACCCTCAGCTGTTACAGAAGCCGGTTTAGACATATACGCTTTTGCAAGATTTCTAATCTTATCAGGAATTGTTGCAGAGAATAGTAAAAGTTGTCTATTAGCATCTGTTTGACTAATGAGGTTTTCAATGTCCGGTAAGAATCCCATGTGAAGCATTTGGTCAGCTTCATCGAGTACGACACGACGAATGCAATCTAAGTGGAGTGAACCCCGTTTTGCGTGATCCAATAGGCGACCAGGAGTGCCTAAAATAACTTGAGGGCGACGTCCTAATTGTTGTAACTGTGCTTCAATCGTTTTACCGCCGATGAGAGGGAGGATGTCTACATTTAAAATAGAACCTATTTCTTTTGCCTCATCGGAAATTTGTTTTACAAGCTCACGGGTAGGTGCAATGATGAGCACTTGTTCTTGATGCACATCAGTGTGAACACGTTGTAGAATCGGCAATAAGAAGGCTAATGTTTTGCCTGTGCCTGTTTGAGCTTTTGCTATAACATCATTCCCTTTAAATACAACAGGAATGGCTTGTTCTTGAATTGGAGTTGGCTCCTTGATACCTTGTTTTTGAAGGGCTTGGATGAGTTCATCACAAACGCCTAGAGATTTAAAAGATTTCATGGATCGTCCTTTCTATAATACATATTATATTAATTATACCTTATGCACATAGTAGGGGCAAATAAATTGAATCATTACATAGCGTACTAATTTTGCATGGCGCTATAGTAAATTTGTAAAACTAATGATGCGATTGTTAAAGATACTAATTGATAATAGATTAAGAAATGACGATGTAGATAGATGTTTATGAGAATAAAAAAACATTAAAATATTTATATTTGAATAAATTTTTAAAAAAATATAAATGAGAATGATTAAATTATCAATAATGATTATCTTAGTAGTGATTCTTATTTTTTTAGGTATTCTTTTTTTATTGGTGACAGCGCGAATGCTACCATACCATATAGGGTTCATGGAGGATTGATAAATCAATCCTCATATTTAATATGAGAAAAAAATATATATGAGATAGAAAAATTACCAAAAAAATGATAATAATTGTTGAAATTAATGATTTCTTTGATATAATAATTTAAGATATTAATACGCATTATTATTTGGTGTGTTTAATATGAGGTTGTTAGGTACAATAATTAGGAGGTGTCGTATGGCTATCAAAAAGTTAAAAGACATGAAACCAGGTGAGTCTGGTCTTATTGTTGCACTACATGGCAGTGGTAATGTTAAGCATCGTCTAATTGACATGGGTCTTGTAAATGGTACAAATCCATGTTATGAAGTTTGCCCCTTTGGGGGATCCGGTGGAAATCAAAGTAAAAAACTTTGAATTAGCACTTCGTACAAGCGAAGCTGGCATGATTGATGTAGAGGTTCAATAGGAGGTTCACATGGCAGAAAATGGGCAAATTCGCATTGCCTTAGCAGGTAACCCTAACTGTGGTAAAACTACAATGTTTAACAATATCACAGGGGCGAAGCAACACGTTGGTAACTATGCCGGCGTTACAGTAGAAAAAAAGGAAGGCCATACGAACTTTGATGGCCATGAGTTATTGTTTATTGACTTACCAGGTACATATAGCTTAACTGCACGTTCCTTGGATGAGTTAGTAGCGCGTAATGTTATCGTAAATGATAACCCAGATGTTATTGTTAATGTTCTTGATGCATCTAACTTGGAACGTAACTTATATTTAGCTGCACAATTATTGGAACTTGAAAGCCAATGGTTATTGCTCTAAACATGGCTGACGTTGCTGAAGAAATGGGCATCAAATACGACCTAAAAAAAATGGCAGAAATGACAGGGGCTACAATTGTTAGCACAGTAGGTCGTACAAACATTGGTACAAAAGACTTGTTAGAAGCAATAATTAGTGTAGCTGCTTCTCAAAAAGCTCCTGGTGTAACAATTAACTATGGTGATTTGTTAGAAGGTAAAATTAGTGAGCTTGTAGAATTGCTAAAACAAGCGGGCACTGTTACATATCCACTTCGTTGGATTGCTGTTAAGTTGTTAGAAAAAGATGCTGACGTTATTGGCAAAGTTATGCGCTTTGATAATACGGAAGCTGTTATTCAAAAGGCTGAAGCTATTCGTGAAGAAATTAAGGATCAAGTTGATCTTGATATTGTCTTCCAAGAATATCGTCACCGCTTTGCAGTAGAAGTATATAATACATGTTTAACACAAGCGCCAACTCAATTGGAAACACGCTCTGACCGTTATGACAAAATCTTAACGCATCGAATTTGGGGCTTACCAATCTTCATGGTTGTTATGTACTTATTGTTTGCGTTCGTTAACTTCGTTGGTGGTATTCCTCAAGGTTGGATCGAGGATGGTTTCGCTGCATTACAAGCTTATGCGGTTCAGACTATTCCAGAGGGCCAATTACAGTCACTCGTATCTGATGGTATTATTGCCGGCGTAGGTGCGGTACTTTCATTCTTACCATTAATTTTATTACTCTTCCTTGGCATTTCTTTCTTGGAAGATACAGGTTATATGGCTCGTGCAGCCTTCGTTATTGACCGTGTAATGCGCGCATGTGGCTTACATGGTAAATCCTTTATTCCTTTATTATTGGGTTTCGGTTGTTCCGTACCATCCGTAATGGGTGCCCGTATCCTCGACAACTACAAGGATCGAATGGTTACGATTTTGATTACACCATTCATGAGTTGTTCTGCACGTTTGCCAGTGTATATCTTATTTGCAAATGCGTTCTTCCCAAATGGTTGGGATAGTACTTTAGTTGTATTCTCTGTATACTTCTTGGGTATCATCTTCGGTATTATCTTTGCAAAAATTTTCCGTAAGTTCTTATTTGCTGGTGAAGCAGAACCATTTGTAATGGAATTACCTCCATATCATTTGCCTACATTGAAAGCTACATGGATGCACATGTATGAACGTGCTAAATTGTACATCATTAAAGCCGGTACTTTCATTATGGCTGCTTCCATCTTGATTTGGTTCATCACTGCATATCCAATGGATGTAGAATACTCCAAAGATTATGATGCAGTGAAAGAACAAGTTGCTCAAGAGTATGAAGTAAAAGATGCAGCTACATTATCTCAATTCGGTATTGCTACAGATGACCAAAAAGATGCAGTTGATAAAATTGTTGAAGATATGAAATCTACTGTACAAGATGCTACTGATGCTGCTAAGCAAGCAGGAGAAGATGAACCTGAAGTAGCAGTAGAGGATGATTCTGAAGCACCTGAATTATTCAATGATATTAAAGATGAAATAAAGACTTGTTCCCAGCAGCATGGGCAATGTATAAAAACAGTGCTAACTTAGATGCTGAAAATGACAAACTTGATAAAGAACAAGCTGCTGAAAAAATTGAACAATCCTATGCAGCATCCTTTGGTAAAGCAATCAACCCAGTACTTGAACCATTGGGCTTCGACTGGAAAATGGGCTTATCTCTCGTAGCTGGTTTAGCGGCTAAAGAGGTAGTAATTTCTACATTGGGTACAGTATATGCAGTAGGTGGTGATGATAAAAATCCAGCTCCATTGACTGATTACTTACAAAATGATCCAAACTTCTCACCATTGATTGCATTAACAATGATGTTGTTCGTATTAATTTACCCACCTGTTTGGCAACATTAGCTGTTATCAAACGTGAAACAGGTTCTTGGAAATGGGTTGCATTCATGTTCTGCTATGAAAATACATTTGCATGGATTGCATGTTTCATCTTCTATAACATTGGTCGCGCATTAGGTTTCTAATCTAGAGTCGCTAAATAGGAGAGTTTAGCCACTTTTAGATTCTTTAAACAAAAATGAATAGAAAAAATGCGATTTTGTTATAAGTAATTTAGAAATAATACTTGATAATTATCAATATTCGTGGTTAAATGATAATGAGAAAAGGGAAATATCCTTTAGATATTGCTTTTATCTTGTTTATCACTAAGACACATATTGTAATTTAGTAGATATTGAGAAAGAGGCATAATAATGGATAATCTTGTTATAGGACTCATAGTTGTATTAGCAATAGCTTATATCGGTAATAAATTTTACAAACAAATGTCTGGTAAAGGTGGCTGCGGCTGTGGTGGCGGTAGCTCCAAGTCTGGCTCTAAAAAATCTTCTGGTTGCGGTGGTAACTGCAGCTGTGATGGTTCCAATAAAGCACTAGGCATTAAACGTACTGCTAAGTAAGCTAATACGAATTCTGAATTTGAATGAGGGGTCTCTATAATGGGCTCCTCTTTTCAAATATAGTAAGTAAATTTTTTATATATTTATTAGTAGAAAGGGATATTATCATGTTCAACTTCAACCAAAACAATCTTAAAAACGCTAACTTATTCGCAGCAGGTCTTGCATTGGGTACTGTAGGTCTTAAAGTGTTAACTTCCAAAGACGCAAAAAAAGTATATGCTGGTATCGTAGCAGCTGGTCTTCGCGCTAAAGAAACTGTATTAGAAACAGCTGAAAAAGTACAAGCATCCGCATCTGATGTATTGGCAGAAGCTCAAGAAATCAACGAAGCACGCAACGAAGAAATCTTTGAAGAAAACAAATAATAGAAGGATTTAACTATGTTACAATTTTCTGTTGTACGAAAACTCAGAAATCGCTTGCATGTTAAGGTAACTGGTCATCGCTTTACAGAGGCTGAAGCAGCTTATGTAGAGGATACATTGCTCCTTAATGATGCAATTCTAGATGTAACCTTCTACACTCGTAGCAGTCAAATCGCCATTAAACATAATGGCGATTCTGATGCTGTGCGTGAAGCAGTGCTAGGTCTACGCGATTTAAACTTGTCCGAAGCACCTGCTTTGAACGAATATTCACCACGCTTGGTAAATAAAAAATACCGTGAAATGATGATCAACCGCACTGCACTTTACTTAGGTAAAAAAGCAGTGCTTCCTGCACCAATTGCGGCTGCATGGGCTTGGTTTGACGGTATTAAATTTATCGGTAAAGCGATTAAAACATTGTGGCAACGTAAGTTAACTGTCGAAGTACTTGATGGTGTAGCTATTGGTGCTGCTTTACTTCAAAAAGACTACCCTACAGCTGGCGCTGTTATGTACCTATTGGGTATTGGTGATATCTTAGAAGAATGGACTCACCGTAAATCCGTATTAAATCTCGCTCAAAGCATGTCCTTGAACGTAGATAAAGTATGGGTTTTAGTTGATGACATTGAAGTGAGCAAGCCAGTTAACGAAGTTGTGGCAGGTGATAAAATCATTATTCGCCAAGGCGAAGTGATTCCATTGGATGGCGTCGTTATCGATGGTGTTGTTCTTGTTAATGAAAGCTCCATGACTGGTGAACCAGAAGCGGTTCGTCGCGATCAAGACAGTTCTGTATATGCAGGTACTGTTGTTGAAGACGGTAAAGCTATTGTAGAAGTACGTAGCACATCCAAAACATCTCGTTACGAAAAAATCGTTAACCTCATTGAAGAGTCTGAACAAATGAAATCCGGTATGGAACAACAAGCATACCGCATGGCTGATAAATTAGTTCCAATAAGCTTTATTGGTGCTGGTTTAACATACTTGTTGACTCGTAATGTAATGAAAGCATTGTCTTTCGTAATGGTTGACTTCTCTTGTGCTCTTAAATTATCCATTCCATTAGCAGTACTTTCCGCTATGCAAGAAGCATCTAAACGCGGTATCACTGTTAAAGGTGGTAAATTCTTAGAACAAATTGCACAAGCAGATATGATTGTATTCGATAAAACAGGTACTCTTACAAAAGCAGAACCTGAGTTTGAACAAATCATTCCATTTAATGGTCATGATGCAGATGAAATGTTAAAATTGGCTGCATGTATTGAGGAACATTTCCCTCATTCCATGGCAAAAGCAATTGTACGCGCTGCTAAGGATCATGACTTGCCTCACAAGGAAATGCACTCCGATGTAGAATACGTTGTAGCTCATGGTATTGCATCTAAAGTCGGTCGCTACCGTGTACGTATTGGTAGTGCTCACTACATCTTTGATGATGAAAAGACAAAAATTCCTGCAGATGAACAAGAAAAGTTCAATAATTTACCAAATTCATCTTCCCATATTTACCTCGCTATTGGAGGTACACTAGCAGCGGTTATTTGTATTAAAGACCCTGTTCGAGAGGAAGCAAAACAAGTTATAGCTGATTTACACACTTTGGGCATTAAAAAGGTTGTTATGATGACTGGTGACTCCAAACGTAATGCACAACGTGTAGCTGACGAACTCGGCATCGATGAATTGCATGCTGAAGTATTGCCAGAAGATAAAGCAGCTTATGTAAAACAAGCAAAAGCTGAAGGCTATACTGTTATGATGGTAGGGGATGGTATTAATGACTCCCCAGCAATTTCCGAAGCACATGTTGGTATCGCTATGAATGAAGGCGCTCCAATTGCTCAAAAAATTGCAAATGTTACTATTTCTTCCGATCATCTACAAGCTCTTGTAGATTTACGCCGCATTTCTATGGCATTGATGAAACGCATCAAAGCAAATTACAATGGTATCGTTGGTTTCAATGGTGCCCTTGTAGGTGGTGGTGTACTCGGTATTATGCCGCCAAGCCAAACAGCATGGTTGCATAATCTATTCACATTGGGTATCGGCTTAGAAAGCATGACTCCATTGTTGAAAAAAGAAGAACCAAAGGAAACTGTTCCTACAATTGATGTAACAGCTGACTCTGTAGTAGCTTAATTAGAAGCCTCCATATAAGGTATTCATTTACCTGTATGGAGGTTTTTCTTTTTTGATGACATTTATCTATGATTATTGTAAAATACAAAGAGATTACATATCATAGGAGATCTTTATGAACACATTAATAGATATTTGTAAAAGATCCGTTTATTTGAATCTATTTATCGTAGTAATTCCTATTATTGCGTATATGATTCATAATGGATCGAGTGCGACGGTAGCACTTGTATGGTATTTGCTTTTATCCCTAATTATGCCTTGGGCATATTTATCATTTAAAAGTAGTACCTTCGGAGATGGTAAATCCATAAGCCGTATTGCCTATGTTGTAAGTTGGATTATAATCCACGGCATTAGCTATAAAGGTATTTTTCTCGGTGTAGATTTATCGATGTTATGGGGCTGGCCTACAGCAGGCCGAGATGTAGCTTTCTTAGTAGCTATGTATATCGGTGTTACTATTAGCTTAATCTTAGCATATGGTCTTACTCGCTTAGTGGGAGGCCGTAATGAATAAGAGTTTCTGGTTATTTACTATTGTTTGTGCTTTATTTGTAAGTGCTGTAACGACAGTTCTTACTTTGAGTGGAGCATTAGCGTTACCTATATTAGTATTCCCTGTATTGTCCCTTGTAATACCGCTCATGGTGCGAAGATTAAAAAATGCTAAATTTAATGACGATCTACCATTGGGTATGGGCTATCATACGTATAGTTGGGCTTGGTGGACTGTATTTTCATTTCTTCATACGCCCTTTAGCTTTACTGCAGATAGTGGAATTGTAACAGCGTTGCTTCTCTTCGTGGTGTATTTTATTGTTCAAGTACTTATTGAACTTTGTGGATTGTTAGCTACTAAGTTTTTCAATCGAAATCATCGATGGGGAATGGTAGATGAAGCACTCGATATAATTGGATATACTATTCCAATTCCATTCTTATATATTGGTTCACTTCTCTATATTGATCTACAAGATCCAATGGTTTATTTCATGTATGCGTCATCTATGAATGTGAATATACTCTTTGCAGAATTGGTGTCATTACTTATATCCTTATTGGTATTCGTATTCTATTTATACCCAAGAGAAATAGCCTATAAAGGTATACGATTATTTCGTATTGTTTTAACTGCTGGTTTATGGCTCGCTATGAATGCCCATATTTTATATGGTGGTTATATTCCAGAATTTGTTTTATCTTTAGTTCCCACCGTTTTTCCAACGTATCAAGGTAATCCACTAGTGTTTGTTACCCCAACTTTGTTAGAAGCTGGTATGACAGGTGTAGCAGTGATTATAGGTGCATTGGTAGAACGTGGTATAATTTCACGACGCCGTGAACGTATTTAATTTCTAGTTTCGACTTATATCCGTAAGGAATGAGAGCGAAGGAGGATCTATGAACAACATTGAACGTCCAGTGGATGATAACTCAACTGTATCAATCCAAGACAATGAAAAACTGAAGCAAGTTAAACGTAAAGAGACCAAAAAGCAGAAGAAGAGTGGCATTACGATTCGAGAATTAACAATTATTGGTCTATTAGCGGGGATTACGATTGCATTAGGTGTTTCTGGATATGGTATTATTCCATTAGGCCCGCTTAATGTAACTACGTTGCATGTACCGACACTTATTGGTGCTATCGTAGAGGGTCCTAAAGTGGGTGCTTTTGTAGGCTTCATCTTTGGTTGCTATAGCTTGTGGCAAAATATTACAGCACCTAATATTTTATCCCCTCTATTTATTAATCCAATTATTTCTGTGCTACCACGTATATTGTTCCCAGTATTAGCATATTTAGTATATTTACTATTATGGAAAGCACCGCAAGGTCCACGCATCATCGTATCTGCTTTCATGGGTACCGTATTCCATACAATTATGGTTATGGGACTTATTTTCTTGCTTTATGCAGATATGTTTGCTGTTAAAATGAATCTTAGCCCAGATCAAGTATTAGGGTCTATTGTATTCTTATCTGTTACACATGGTATTCCAGAAGCCGTGTTTGCTGCTGTTATCGTGACACCAGTTGCAATGGCATTGAGAAAGGTATTACGTAAGGATACGCCAAAGAAATCAAAATCTGAGGATGTTACATCTACTACTGCAACAACAGGTGCAGCAAATACAAATAAATCTGCAACTGTAGAAGTAAATGAAACAAAACCTGTAGAAGAAAACATAACTAAATAGTATTTTACAGGCTTTTCATAAATATGATAAAATAAATATCATTCGATAAGTATTGAGGAGGATAACCATGGCTAAACGTATTCGTACTATCAACACTGAATCCTTACAAAAAACTGCTAAAACTGGCGGTTGTGGGGAATGTCAAACATCTTGCCAATCCGCTTGCAAAACAAGCTGCACAGTTGGTAACCAAGTTTGCAAACAAAAATAATAAAGAGGCTCGCTTAGCGGGCCTTTTTTATTTATGTTTTTAATACATACCTTGTATGGTATATCTTTATGACTCTTTTCATAACGTTTAACGTGGAAATGTGGTACAATTATCTAGAAAGTTCTATATAGTAGAACTTTTACCATACATATTATTTGGAGGTACCATGTTAGAATTAAAACCAATGATCCATAAGTTTCGGATGAAGGATAACTATTACTGCTTAGATGTAAATAGCGGTATCATTCACGTTATCGACGGACTCATTGATAGAGTTCTTGACATATATGATGGCACTAATCGCGATGCAGTACATGCTGCTTTAGATGCTAAGGAAGATGCAGTAGAACTCGATGAGATTATGGATGAGTTAGATGAGCTCATTAAAGCAGAGCAATTGTTTGCTCCAATGAGTACTGAGTTTAAACTTGTTGTAGGTGAAAAACCTATTGTTAAGGCATTATGCTTAAATATTGCTCATGATTGTAATTTGGCATGTAAATACTGTTTTGCCAGCCAAGGTGATTACGGCGGTGTAAAACGCGAGTTAATGAGCTTTGATGTGGCGAAGCGCGCTGTAGACTTCCTCATTAAAATGAGTGGCCCTCGTCAACATTGTGAGATTGATTTCTTTGGTGGGGAACCTTTATTGAACTGGGATGTTGTGAAACAAACAGTTGAATATATCGAATCCATTCAAGAAAAGCACAATAAGATCTTTAAGCTTACATTGACTACAAATGGCATGTTGTTAACACAAGATAAAATTGATTATGTAAACGAACATAAGATGAGTCTTGTATTGTCTTTGGATGGTCGTGAATCCGTACATAATGCAATGCGCCCTGTAGCGGGTAGTGGTGCTGAGTCTTATAAATATATTGCTAAAAATCTTATCAATGCCGTAAAACAACGTCATGGTCTTGAATATTACGTACGCGGTACGTATACACATAAGAATTTAGATTTTACAAAAGATGTTATGGCTATGTCTGATCTTGGCTTTGAACATTTATCCATGGAGCCTGTAGTAGGTGAAGAAGGGGACTATGTACTTCGTGAAGAGGATTGGCCAGTATTAGAAAAAGAATATGAAAAATTAGCAGATATTTATCTACAACGTCAATTGGAAGGTTGGGGTGAGAAGTTTAACTTCTTCCACTTCCGTATGGATTTGTATCGTGGTCCATGTATGGCTAAACGCCTTCGCGGTTGTGGGGCAGGTCATGAATATATGGCTGTTGTACCTAATGGCGATATTTATCCATGTCACCAATTCGTAGGTAAAGATGGATACGTGCTTGGCAATGTATATGATGGTCTGAAAAATACAGAAATTCCTAAAGATTTCCGAAATACACATGTGTTCTCTAAACCAACTTGTGCGGAATGTTGGGCGAAATTCTTCTGTTCTGGCGGCTGTCATGCTAATAATATTACATTAGGTGGCGATTTAGAAACACCTTATGAATTTGGTTGCCGTTTACAAAGAAACGTATTGAATGCGCTATTATGATTCAAGCTGAGTTAGAACAAGCTGGCATTGATGGCAGTATTCCTGTAGCATTAGGTTAATAGCCTTAATTCTCCGTCTATAGTAGGAGCTTATATGAAACAAAATAGTAATCAAACTATAGAACGCTGGGGAATTCGTTATACCGGTATAGTTCAAGGGGTCGGATTCCGGCCCCTTGTTTCTATGTGGGCACATTCTCTGGGGTTAACTGGTTTTGTTTATAATGATAGCCAAGGTGTTTACGTTGAGGTACAAGGTTGTGTCGGTGATTTACAGCTATTTTTAGATGCTATTCAAGATGACCGACCTAGACTGTGCCGTATTACAAGTCAAACAGTAGAACATCTTACTATAAAAAATAATGAAGTTGAGTTTTCTGTGGAGCCATCTCCATTAGGGGAAGCAGTTAGCACCTTTATTAGTGCCGATACAGCGCCATGTGCTGATTGTCTTAAAGAACTACAACAGGACAAGCGTAGAAAAGAATATCCTTTTATTAATTGTACAAATTGCGGCCCACGATATACGATTATTAAATCACTTCCCTATGATCGGGAACGAACGACGATGGACGAGTTTCCTATGTGTGAAGCTTGTAAGGCTGAATACGAAGATATAGAGGGGCGCCGTTATCGTGCTGAACCAAATGCTTGTGTTCAATGTGGTCCTCATTATACTTTATATAAACCTAATCGTACGGTTGTAGATACTGTAAATGTATGGAATACTACCCGTGAATTAATCAATGAAGGTAGTATTATTGCTATAAAAGGGATAGGTGGATACCACCTAGTTTGTGATGCTCGAAATGATGCGGCGGTTCAACGCTTGCGTAAGCGTAAGAATCGACCACATAAACCCTTAGCAATTATGGTAGAGTCCCTAGATACGGCAATTGAGCTTGTCCATCTTAGTGATGAAGAATTAGATGTTTTGACGGGAATGGAACGGCCTATCGTATTATTAAAAAGAAATACTGATAGTTTAGTGCGTTTGAGTCCCCATGTAGCTCCGGATAATCATATGCTTGGCGTAATGTTACCATATACACCGATGCATGAGGTACTATTACCATCAGATGCAGCATGGGTTATGACAAGCGGTAATCGAAGTGGTGATCCAGTTTTATATGATGATAATCAAGCCTTTGAAGAGTTAGAATCGGTTGCCGATTATTTCTTGGTACACAATCGTCAAATCTATGCACCTCTCGATGACTCTGTTGTAACTGTCATCCATAATAAACCTCGATTGATTCGTCGTAGTCGTGGTTATGTACCAGAACCTATTCATTGTGAACTTTCAGGGCAAAGTCCGATGCTAGCTATGGGTAGTGATCTTAAAAATGCATTTGCTATGAATAAAGGCTCAGAAGTCCTTGTAGGCCCACATATTGGGGATCTACAAAATGCATCTACTCATGCCACATTGGAGTGGACTATTGACCGATATGAGGAATTGTTTTCTATACAACCAGAGAAAATTATTGTAGATAGTCATCCTCAATTTTTCTCGTCCCACTTAGGAGAGCGCATTGGTAAAAGCGCACAGATTCCTGTTATATCTGTTCAACATCATCACGCTCATATTGCATCAGTCATGGCAGAGCATAATCTTGAAGGTCCAGTGCTGGGGATTGCCATGGATGGTACCGGATATGGACCAGATGGAACGGTATGGGGTGGTGAATTTCTCCTTTGCAAGGGAGATAAATATCAACGATTAGCTCATATCCATGAAGCGCCATTACCGGGAGGAGAGAAAGCTGTTTCCGAGCCATGGCGCCAAGCCTTATGGTATATCCGAAATTACTATGGTGATGATGTTCCACCTATCTACCAAGATTGGATGAAAGAATTGCCTAAAGGTTGGGCCATATTAGATAAAGCATTACAATCTACGATGCCTATGGTTCAAGCAACGAGTTGTGGTCGTTTGTTTGATGCGGTTGGCTCTCTTTTAGGGCTTGGTATGGTCCACACCTATGATGCACAAATTGCTATAGCCTTAGAGGCTCTATGTGGTGATGAAAAAGGAATATTGCTTGATTATAACTATGATGGGCGAATTCTTGATTTTACACCTACCGTTCACTCCATTATGGATGGTGTAGTTAATGGTGAATCTAGGGCTCATCTTGCTGCATCTTTCCATAAAACCGTTGCTATCGCATTATGTGAAACCGCAGCGGATTTAATGGAGCGATATAATGTTAATGATGCGGCTATTTCTGGCGGTGTATTTCAAATCGCAAATTAGTAGAGTTAATATATCGCGCTTGGCATGTAGGCGATTTGTATATGAATGAAGCGGTTCCTTCCAATGATGGCGGATTAGCCTTTGGTCAACTATGGATTGGCAATCAGAAATAGTAATATATTCTTGTAGCTAGTATCACTTAATAATTACTACAATTGTGATACAATGATATTAGAAATATTTATATATGGTGAGTTTGCTTTCACAAAAGTAAATTCATAGAATTTGTTATTAATATAATATATAAGGAGATAGTATGTGCTTAGCTGTACCAGCACAGTTAGTAGCTGTGAATGATGTTATTGGCACTGTTGAATTAACAGGTGCCACCCGTGACTGCAGCTTACTCCTCGTACCAGAAGCAAAGGTAGGGGACTGGTTGTTAGTCCATGCGGGTTTTGCTGTACAAATTGTTGATGAAGAAGAGGCACAAAAAACATTAGAGGCCTTTAAGGAGCTAGAAGAACTTGAAGAAGCTTACTTTGCAGGAAAAGCAGAACAGTGCTGATGCGTTATTAAAACGTATCAATGCCCTTCATGAGCCTGGGGAAACCGTAAGGCTTATGGAGGTTTGTGGTACACATACTGTATCGATTTTCCGTGAAGGTCTTCGACAATTATTGCCAAGTGGCATTGAACTTGTAAGTGGACCAGGATGTCCTGTATGTGTAACAGATCAAACGTATATGGATAAGGCGTTAGCCTATGCTGAACGGGATGATGTTATTATTGCTACCTTTGGGGATATGTTAAAGGTTCCTGGTAGCTATAGCAGTCTTAGTGAGGCTCAAACAAAGGGCGCCCATATTCATGTCATTTATACCCCTTTAGAGGTGGTAGAACTTAGTAAAAAATATCCAGATAAGAAAATAGTATTTCTGGCTATAGGATTTGAAACGACTATTGCCGTAATTTGTGCAACAGTAAAAGCAGTTCACGCAGCAGGCCTGAAAAACGTTTTCTTCCTTGTATCTCATAAATTAGTGCCTCCTGCATTACGAGCTTTACTGGATAAACAAGAAGGGCATATTGACGGATTTATTTTGCCAGGTCATGTAAGCGTTATTATTGGTGAAGAGCCATACCGATTCTTACCTGAAGAATATCACATACCGTCTTGTATTGCTGGCTTTGATGGACTTGAGATTTTATCTGCTATAGCAAATATTTTAGAGCAACGTAAAACCGGTAATTTTGTGGTGGGTAATACCTATCATTCTGTAGTTATGCAGAAGGGGAATCCGGTAGCGCAAGCGATGATCAAAGAAGTATATGATGTATGTGATGATGCGTGGCGTGGTATCGGTGTTATTCCAAACTCTGGCTTAAGATTAAAGGATGCATATGCAGCCTATGATGTGGAACGTGCATTACCTATCCAGCTTGAAAAGCCTTCTCTTTGATCCAAAAGGGTGCCAATGTGGTCGTGTATTGCAAGGGCTTATTAAGCCAAGTGAATGTCCATTATTTGGTAAAAGCTGTACTGCTGACCACCCTGTTGGTGCTTGCATGGTATCTGTAGAAGGTAGTTGTGCAGCGTGGTATAAATACGGTTATTCCAGTGGTGGATCGACGTGGGAGGATTAATATGGAACGAGTTCGCTTAGTCCATGGGAATGGCGGTCGATTTAGTCATGAATTGACCGAGCGTTTTATTTTGAAATACTTTACAAATGATTTATTGGCTCCTTTACATGATGGTGCTCAATTTCCCGTTACAGCAGGACGTATGGCGTTTTCTACAGATTCCTATGTAGTACAACCAACGTTTTTCCCTGGCGGTAATATTGGTAAATTAGCTGTCTGTGGTACTGTGAATGATTTAGCCATGAATGGTGCTATTCCACAATATTTAAGTTGTGGCCTCATCTTAGAAGAAGGATTGGCTTTTGATGAGCTAGATGAAATTCTTCATACTATGTCGGATATGGCTAAAGCTGCAAATGTACAAATTGTTACAGGAGACACTAAGGTTGTTAAAAAGGGCGAGGTAGATAAAATCTACATAAATACAGCGGGGATTGGCATGATTCCGGAGGGGATTGATATTGGTCCGCATCGTGTGAAAGCGGGAATGGATATTATTTTATCTGGTGCTATTGGCGATCATTCTATTGCTGTTATGGGACAACGATTTGGATTGGATTTATCTGATGCGTTAAAAACTGACTGTGCTCCTTTAAATAACATGGTTCATGCTGTACTTGATAAAGTGGGACCTCAAGTGGCTCTATTGCGAGATCCTACACGGGGTGGCTTAGGGACTGTTTTAAAAGAAATTGCAGATCAAAGCCAAGTGGGTATTAAGGTAGAAGAAGCGGCTATACCAATTCACGCCGAAGTACAATCTGTTTGTGATATTTTGGGATATGATCCGTTATATTTAGCAAATGAAGGAAAGGTTGTACTCGTAGTAGATCCATCCGTTACAGATGAAGTTCTATCTATTCTTCACAGCTTTGAAGAAGGTAAAGAATCGGTGCTAATTGGCAAAACATTAGATAAGAATATTGGTAAGGTTGGTTTGCAAACTGCTATTGGTGGTGTTCGCTTAATCGATTTGTTAGGTGAAGATCAAGTTCCTCGTATCTGCTAATTATATAATTGAGTTTCTCTAAGTCGTAAAGATATGTAAAGATAAGAACTATTTTAGGCCTATAGAGTATGAGTTAGACTTGATATTGACACTAATTCTTTATGATGGTAGCATTAAATTAAGTTGTGTAAAATTCATTGATTGTTCATCGGACTTTTATACAATGCTAGTATCTTTATGTGTAAGTTCTTATACTTTCACTAGAATCTATGTATAGAATTTGTTAAAATATAAGTATCTATAGGAGGCTTATTATGAAAAAGAAGATTATTACAGCTGTTCTAGGGATTTGTTTAACTACAACTGCATTTGGCGGTATCTTGACTACTCAAGCTGGCGGCCTTAGCAGTATTCTTGGCGGTGCAGCTAAAATTGGTGGTATCGGTATTGTTATCAACAAATTCGGTCCACAAATTGACTCTTTCTTGAATAAATTATTGAAACAAAATAACTTAAGCACAGAATATACAACTAAAGTTGTACCTATCATCAGTATTGGTACAAAGGTTATATCGGTGCTGCTCAAGTTACTGGTCCTGCATCTAGCATTGAACAAGTTAAAGCCGTTGCCCAAGTAGAAGGTAGCTTTAACGGTATGGTTCGTGTTAAAGGTTTAGTACCTGTTGATAGCACAAACCCAGTTGGTGCATCTCGTGTTCAAGGCGTAGGTGTATCTGCGATTATCGATTTGAAAATTTAATGGCCACTGAGCATATAAAATAGTAGACTCAGGGAATAAGCACGGTCTTAGGCCCGTGCTTATTCTGTTGTATAACAGTTATACATTAGATACGTTGTGGAGGAATTTATGAAGAAGCAAGTACTTACACTTTTAATGGCATCCTTGATTTCAGGCACTGCATTTGCTGCTCCTGGCACAGTTACAGAGAAAACAAATGTTTTGGAAACTACTGTATATGGTGCAGTACAAGATGGTGCTGTAGTGGACCGCATTAATCAACTTGATGAAACCGTGTATGGTACTGGTTTCAATGGCAATTCTGCTACATTGAGCAAACGTGTTGATTCCCTCTATAACTCCGTAGAAGGTAGTGGCACAAACATTTCTTTGCGCGAAGAAATGGATGCGCTTGAATATACATATCAAATAGCATTAACGCAGGTTCTCTTGTAGATCGCGTAGAAAAGATGGAACGTAGCGTTAATGGTCGTATTGGTAGCGGCTCTTTACAAAAACGTATCATTTCTTTGAAAACAAAAGTATATGGTAGCAATGTAACGCTTACTAACCAAGTTGGTACATTAGCTGGTAACCAAGTCTTCAAAGTTACCTTGAATGACGCTGTTTCTTCTAAAACTAGCCATGAAGGCGACACTGTTGCTTTCACAGTAGCTGAAAATGTAATGGATGGCAATGTGTTATTGGTACCTGCAGGTACAGTAGGATCTGGTACAATTACATCCTTGAAAAAGGCTCGTTCCTTTGGTCGTAATGGTGTATTAGACATCACATTTGACACAATCCCTGCTATTGATGGTACTGAATTTACTGCAGTACAAGGTAAAGAAGCTAAGGATAAAACTCGCAGTGAAGTTAAAGCAGCTGGTGCATCCGTAGCTGGTGCTGTTTTACTTGGACCAGTAGGCTTAGTAGGTGGTGCCTTTGTTAAGGGTAAAAATATTGAATACCCTGCTGGTGCAACTATTTATGTACAACCTCAAGATTCTGTTACAATTCAAGGTCTTGTAATTGGTGGTGATGGTTTGGCTCACAGTGATGATGAATTGGCTGAAGCAGTAACTGTACCTAATACGGCCGATGAATCTGAAGAGACTGTAGACACTAATGAAGCGGCTGTTGATGAAAATGAAACAACAACAGAGGAACCAGCAGCAGTAGAAGAACAAGAAGAACCGGTAGAAAATGTTTCTCAACCTATCGTAGTTGTAAAGCGTAATCAATAATTAACAAATTCTTAAAGCAAGAGGAGTTCTAGTAACCATGAGGAAACGTAAAGTACAATGGCTGGCAGCGGCTTGTGTTTTTTGTTTAGCACAACCAGTATGGGCCGCTACGGAGTCAACCACGGTATATCAAGATCAATTGGATAGCGTTGATCAATCCTATCTTGGAGAAATCTCTAAAGCATCTACACCTGAAAATAGTAATATCCGTGTTGTACGTCGTGGTGAAAAGGCAAAGTCTGATCAACCTACAGAACAATTGCCGACTCGTATTGATGCAGATAAAATGTCCTATACTGGGTCCACTGGTGATGTATATGCACAAGGTGATGTAGTAGTGACTCAAGGTAATCAAACCTTGATGGCACCACGTATAGAAGGTAATACAAAAACTACAGAATACCGTACTGTTGGTGGGTATCGCTTTTTGGAAATGGCGGTAAAACAAAGGATATTACAGGTCAAAATATGACATATCGGACTAGTGACCGTCATTTTACAGCTGACCAAGCGTTTGGTTGGAATGATCCTTACTATGTGAAGGGGCAAAATGCTACATTTGATGGTGAAACTGGTCATATGGTTAAAGGCATGGTTACCACAAAACATGCGATGGCCTTTAAACATACACCAGATTATCGTGTAGAAGGTCAAGATATCAAGGTGTATCCTGGCGATAAAGTCATTATTAAAAAACCGTCTTTCTACATTAAAAACTTTAAGGTTTTATCTTTACCTTCTTATACAGCATCCTTGCGCCATGATAAAGAAGGAAAATTCAGTATATTCTCATTAGTTCCAAAGCCTACATATAGTAGTGATGATGGACTTGGCTTGCATGGTAGTACTGATTATCCAATTGGTAAGCATGGTGAAGCTTATATCGATTATCGCTGGTATTCAAAATCAGGCTTTAAACCAAAAGTTGGTTATAGACACTACTTGCCTTGGGCTACTGCGTCAATTGGGTACAGTAAAGAATCTAATGAATATAATGATGAAACGGTATGGGTTGAAAAGATTGGTGAGGCACGTTTAGATACTCATACGTATCATGTGGGTAAATCACCAGTAACTGTACGCGGTGGCGTTAATGCCGGTTATTGGAAAGAAGGTTCTGTAAAAGGTTCTCATAGGAATACTATACAGAAATATCTCATGATCCAATTAAGCTTGGTAAAAATGCTGATTTACGCTTCTTGGGCGGTTACCAACGCGACTACTATGGTTACGATGGCACGATTCGTAGCATGCCTTACTGGGGCGCTAGATTCCGCTCTAAAGTGGGAAATCGTGCTAATGTATGGGTTAGCTATAATCAACGTAATATTTCTTATAATAACTCTCCATATCGATTTGATACTACAGAGCTTCCTAAAGAGCTCATCTATGGCGGTAACTATAAATTGACTCGCTTAGATGATGTGTCTGTAAGTGTTAAAACAAATATGATGAGTGGTCAGATAGACTCTGTATATTATACATGGCATCGTGATTTACATTCCTTTGACTTGTACTTAACTTATAAGGATGCACATAGAAGCAATAATGATCAATGGAAAATCAAATTTGTTGGCAAAGACTTTTAATTAGGAGATAACTATGCAACGTATTAGAAAAGCCGTTATTCCAGCAGCTGGCTTTGGTACACGCTTCTTACCAGCTACTAAAGCACAACCAAAGGAAATGCTTCCTATCGTGGATACACCTGCTATCCAATATATTGTAAAAGAAGCATTAGATTCTGGCATTGAAGAGATCCTAATCATTACAGGCCGTAATAAACGCGCTATTGAAGATCATTTTGATAGCAGTGTGGAACTAGAATTGCTTTTACAAAGCCAAGGTAAAAATAAACAATTGGCTATGATTAAAGACTTAGCAGATATTAAAGTTCACTTTATTCGTCAAAAAGCTCCTCGTGGTCTTGGCGATGCTGTACTATGTGCAAAAGCCTTTATTGGTGATGAACCATTTGCTGTATTACTTGGTGATGATATTGTATATAATCCTGAAAATCCATGCCTTAAACAGTTAATTGAGTGTTACGATGAACATCCTGGTATTATCTTAGGGGCTCAATTTGTACCTGAAGATAAAGTTAGCTCTTATGGCATTGTATCTGGTGAAGCATTAGCGGATAATTTATATCGCGTTCATAATTTGGTGGAAAAACCAAAAAAAGAAGATGCACCATCTAGACTAGCAGTATTAGGTCGTTACATTTTAACGCCAGATATTTTCAATATTTTAGAAAATACAAAACCAGGCGTAGGTAATGAAGTTCAATTAACTGATGCTCTAGCAGCATCTAAAACCGATACGTATGCATTAGCTTATGAAGGTATTCGTTACGATACAGGCGATAAATTAGGTTACTTGAAAGCTACTGTTGAGTATGCCCTTCGTAATGAAGAGTTAGGTGAGAACTTCAAAGCATATTTGAAAGAACTAGACCTTAAATAGTGAAGCTATATATGTATATAAGAAAGAACCTGTGGATGTTACCATGGGTTCTTTTATTTAATGGCGATATTTTTGTATTATTGTCAACAAAACTAAGGTGATTTTGTTGACTAATAAAATAATGTTGATTATAATCAATTTATTGAATAAATAAAGGACTGTGATTATATGAGATCGCTCTTTACAACATTGTGTAATAATGATTTTGGATTACCAGGGCATAGTGTTATTAAGCATATGCATTATGATGCTTCGGGTAGTGATCAATCTATCTGTGGCATTTTATATCAAGTTGCTAAAACTACTACAATTGGTATTCTAGACAAATCAGGTTTTTTAATAGTTGATTTACGACCGGTACCGAGAAAATTTCGTATTCGTTCAATAATTCATGAAGAAGAGAATGATCGGACGATATCTTTCTCTAAGGAGGATATCATACGATTTGTAAATGATATTAACGATACCAATGAAATTCATCGTGAATCGCCCTATGTAGTGCCTGGTTGTATGATTTTAGAAATTTATGGAATTATTGGAATATTAGTAAATCTGCACAGCAGATGGCTATTTATTTTCATGCACCCGTTATTGCAGATGATCAGGTAACTTTGGTGGAAAACTCTGAAGATGCTCATGTAGAAGGTTATGTAGGTGACACATTGGCATTTTCTGCTACGTTTTTTGGTGAAAATGAAGATTTAACATCTTTAAAACAAAGATGTATTAGTTAGAGGTAATTATGGAAGCAAGACGTTTAACAAAAATGGCTTTATTAACAGCCTTATTATGTATTTCAGCATATATTTCGTTCCCATTGCCATTTAGTCCGGCTATGGTAACTGCATTGACTTTGGTGGCTACATTAACAGGTCTATTATTGCAACCAAAGGATGCATTTATTGTATTTATCATTTACGTTTTACTTGGTGCTGTAGGTTTACCAGTATTCGTTGGTGGCACAGCAGGTCTTGGCAAATTATTAGGACCAACAGGGGGCTTTATCTTCTCTTGGCCAATAGCTTATACATTATTAAGCGTATTCAAAGGTTCTAAGAAGAGCTTTTTCTCTTATGCATGGCGTTCTCTTGTAATTACTATTCCTGTAGTATATCTATTTGGCGTTGCAGGCTTTATGATTGTAACAAAAACTGAACTTTGGGCGGCATTGCCTGTAGTAATGTTCCCATTCATTCCTGGGGATATTGTAAAATGTCTCGTTGCTTCTTGGTTAGCAACTAAAATTAAAATTTAGAATGTAATAATGAAAAGAGGCATTCCTTGGGATGCCTCTTTTCTGCATTTTCTTATAGGAGCTAATATGTCAGTATATATTCATGGTGGGCTTAGAATCCCTATAGGCGTATTAAATGGACAATATAGAAATATGAGACCTGAAATGTTAGGAGCTCAACTCATTAATGAATTAATCAATCGTTATGATATTTCACAAGTGGATGGAATCTTTTGTGGTAATGCAGTTGGTACAGGTGGGAATATTGGTCGCCTTATGGGGCTCATGACTAATTTACCGAATTCTGTTCCTGCGATTACCGTAGATATGCAATGTGCATCAGCCTTGATGAGTATTGAGATGGCCTATACACATATTGCATCAGGTGTTATGGATTCGGCTATTGCTGGTGGTATTGAAAGTTCTTCATTACAGCCCGATAGGATGTATGCAGCTGGTGATAATCGTGAAGGCCTATATAAGGTTGCTCAGTTTAGCCCTAACGATTGTTCTCCTCTAGCTATGTTAGAAGGGGCAGAGAGGACGATTCAAAGCATAATGTACTCAAGGAAGATTTATATCCATACATTATTGGCAGTCACCAACGGGCCATTGAGGCCTTAGATAATCCATATTTGCAATCTTATATTATGCCTATTACCATCGATGGAAAAGCATGTGTAGATGAATGTATTCGCCCTAAGATGAATGAGAAACTATTATCACGTATGAAGCCTTTATTAGGACCTAATTCCATTACAAATGCAGGCAATGCTTGTTTAACTCATGATGGCGCGGCTTTTGTATACGTATCTAATGAAAAAGGGCCCTTTAGAATTCATAGTATTATGCCTTGGGCGGGAAATCCTCAGTTTAGTCCAGAAGGAGCTTTAGAAAGCACAGAAGCGATTTTAAAACGCACTGGTCTAACGATGGATGATATTGATGTAGTAGAGTGGAACGAAGCCTTTGCTATCATTGATGTTCTCTTCAATAAGGCCTATCCTAAGCATTTAGAAAAATATAATAAATTGGGTGGTGCCTTAGCGTATGGACATCCTTATGGCTGTTCTGGTGCTATATTAGCTCTTCATTGTATGGCTGCTTTAGAATCTTGTAATGGTCGCTATGGTTTGTGTGCTATTGCCGGTGCAGGCGGTACAGGAACTGCTTTGATTATGGAACGAATGTAAAATGACAATTATTGAACGGTTACGACAATATAAAGACTTAAAGCCTCATAAGGTTGCTCTTATTGTAGATGATACACAGTATACATATGGTGAATTGTATGATGCTATTCTTTCAATAGATCTTGATGATACTAGTGGTATCGTACATCTTACTCAAGTTAAAGAAACATTAAAAATAAAGTTCTTTTAATTCAGAGTCAATCCTTTTTAGAACAACTTGTACAATGGTTAGGTGCATTGTATAGATGTTACATTCCTATGGTATGCCATAATGAAATGGATACTGAGTATATAGACGAATTAGCTCATATTATAGCTGATGAAGGCGTGTTACCATTAACTGATTTTGGTGTACTTACATCAGGTACTACGGGGCGTCCTAAACCGTTGTGGAGAAAAGAGGAATCGTGGCGAGAGTTTTTTGATATTCAAAATAATATCTTTCATATAAATGAAGATACAAAAATCTTTTTGCAAGGCAGCTTTAGTTTTACTGGTGTTAGTAATATGGTTGTTGCTGTCTTATGGGCAGGGGGGACTATTGTTACTACCAGTTCCTTGCGTCCTACTCGATGGATTGAGCTGCTTGAACGATATGAAGTAGATCATATCTATGCTCTTCCTACAAAACTTAGATTGCTCATAAGGCATTGTAAATGTAAATTATCTGCGATTAACTATATTATTGCTGGCTCACAAGTGCTTGATCGTCATTTGATGGAGCAGTTGCAACAGCTATGTCCTAATATGGAGTTTATTCTGTATTATGGAGCCACAGAGCTTAACTATATAACCTATTGCACAGGTAAAGAGTGGCTAGACCGAGAAGGTACGGTAGGAAGACCATTTCCGTCTGTTCAAATTGAAGAGGATAAAGGCATTATTTATGTGACTACAAAATATCATATTGAAGGTATATCCGATACATATACCGTTAATGATTGTGGTTATATAGATGGAGAGGGGTATCTTATGTTTACTGGGCGCCAAGGCGATGTGGTAAACAAAGGGGGCTATAAAATATCCATTCCCTCCATGGAAACCTATTTGCAATCTATAGATGGTGTCTCAGAAGTAGCTATTATCAATATCATAGATGATGTAAAAGGGGAAGATTTTGTGGCGTATATGGTGTTAGAGGATAATGTTCTCGTAGCTGATGTTATGGAAATAATTCGGCATCATAGACCTTCCATAGAATGGCCAAATCGATTTACTCTATTCCTATGTTACCTCTTACGGAATGCTCAAAAGTTGATAAACGAAAGCTAAAAGAGTGGTATAATAAAAGGTAATCGTTTTTACTGTTACAAGGAGGCATCATGCAGATTAATAAGGCGGCGCTAGAGATTTTCGATTTTACGTCTTCTTTAGCTGTATACTCTGAACATGAATTAAAGGTTGGGGATCAAGCTATTCATGATTATATTGCTAATCATGTAGTTAAGGCGTTCAAAGACCCCGGTGCTAGAACAGGTACCTTGCATGATGCAAGTCCATTTGGTAAACAACTAGTAGATTATAAAAATGGAGATCTTAAGTTTATAGAGTTATCTAAGAATTTAGGTGAAAGCTTGTTTACCTATATGAAACAAGCGACGGATTCCGTTGTTATCGATACGATTATTTGTGAAGCTGTTACGGATGCATCTTATATCTGCATTCTTCTGTGCCAAGCTCATGATGCTTTTACTCATCAACTATTTAGTGAAGATGATGGCAGTTTAGCTACAGAACTTGTTTCTCATAAGGCTGTGTTGCCTATGCCTTCACAAAAGTTACGCGCCTTTGCATCCATTAATTTGCATGATTTTAGCGTTCGAATTTTTGAACCGAAAGGTGAATTTGATGGTGAAGTATCCTATATCTTAGCAGATAAGGTTTTGCAATTAGGCACTAACCAATCATCTAGAGATACGGTGAAAAAGGTGAAAGCTATCGTAGATAAGGTGGCTCAAGCCCATGAGTCAGATGGTGTCGTTGAATTGACGATTGCAAAGTCTATGATTGCGAAAAATGCAGAAGTATCTGATACAGTAGATCCTGTTCGCATTGTGGAAGAGGTATTTAAAGCCAATCCTGTTCAACAAGAGGCGGCTAAGAAAGAATTAGCTGATGCGGATATGATGAGGCCTCTACCTGTTAATCGAGAGTTTGCTACGAAGGTTGGTGAACATCATAAGATTAAAACCGATACGGGCATTGAAATTTCTTTTCCTGTAGAGTATATGAAAAATCGCGAGTTCATTGAAATCAAAACTAATGATGATGGAACCTTGCGTATTGAACTAAAAAATATTAATAAAATCGTAAATAAATAGTAATGAAAAATATATTTATCGATAGAAATATATTATGGTATGATTAAATTTATTTGTTATGCTAGTATATGGAGGTTATAGTGGGTAAAGAGAAACATAAAAAAACAAATGCATTACGTATTTAGATACTCATAAGATACCTTATAGTATTAGCGAATATGAGTGGTCTGAAGAGCGTGCTGCAGGCCTTCATGTAGTAGAAGCTTTAGGACTCGATGAAAAACAAGTCTTTAAAACACTAGTTGGTAAGGGCGATAAAACAGGGTTTGTAGTATTCTGTATTCCAGTGGCTGAAGAGCTAGATATGAAACAAGCGGCTCGTGTCAGTCATAATAAGTCTGTAGAACTGGTTCATGTTAAGGACTTACTAGGTATTACCGGATACTTACGGGGCGGATGTTCTCCAGTGGGGATGAAAAATCGTTTCCTACCTATTTTGATGCCACAATGGAACCTCAAGAGTTTGTATATGTAAGCGCTGGTCTACGAGGCATGCAGATGAAGGTAAATCCAAAGGATTTGGCCTCTGTTGTAAATGCTGAATTTGTAGTACTTACAATGGATCATTAAGAGGTACGTATGGCAAAGAAGTTTTATGCAGTTCGTCAAGGCCGTGTACCAGGAGTTTATACTACCTGGGCTGACTGTGAGAAACAGGTAAAGGGTTTTGGCGGTGCTATCTACAAATCTTTCTCTACAGAAGCAGAAGCACGTGCCTTTGTAGATGATTCAGGATTATCCTTGAGTGATTTTATGAGTGCTAAACGGAGCGAACCTAAATCGCCACAAGCAGTTAAGTCTAAATCTATGAATTCTAGACCTATAGGATTTAGTTCTAAAGTTCAAAATAAGGTATCTCCAAATGTGGTGAAACCAGATTTTACTAAGGCCGACCATATTATTGCTTATATTGATGGTAGTTATAATAAAGGTACCAATACAGTTGGTGCTGGTGGCGTTATCTTCTTGAATGGGTCTAAGAAGACTTTTTCATTTCCTTCTAATGATGAACGATATACATCATTTTGGAATGTAGCTGGTGAGCTACTAGCTGCTATGTATGTTATGAAATATGCCGTTGATCATGGTATTCCAGAATGTTCCCTATATTATGATTATATGGGGATTGAAATGTGGGCTACTAAACGATGGAAACGCAATAATGCACTGACTCAATATTATGCTGCGTTTTATGACTCTATAAAAGACCGTGTGCGCGTACACTTTCACAAGGTGGCTGCTCATACGGGCGATACATATAATGAAATGGCTGATGTACTAGCCAAACAAGGTGCGGGAATTTAACTTTCTCAGAAAGGAGGGTGTTATGAATATATGTGTTACAGGCGGAGCCGGTTTCATTGGTTCCCATCTAGTTGATCGATTAATTGAATTGGGGCACAATGTGCTCGTTATAGATAATTTATCTACAGGTATGCGTTCTTTTGTACATGATTCTGCTCAATTTATTGAGATGGATGTACGAGATCCAAAATTATTATCTGTATTTGAAGAGTTTAAGCCTTCTATTGTATTTCATGAGGCTGCTCAGACTATGGTTCAATCCTCTATGGAGAATCCAAGTTATGACTGTGATGTTAATTTGTTAGGGCTTATTAATGTACTTGATGCCTGTCGTAAGGTGAAAGTTGAACAATTCTTAATGCCTTCTTCGGCTGCTGTGTATGGGGACTTAGCAGTATTGCCATTGACAGAAGAACTAAGTGGTATGCCATCATCCTTCTATGGTTTGACTAAGCTTACTGCAGAAGGGTATTTACGTATCTATCGTGAAGCTTTCGGGTTAAATACAGTATGCTTTAGATATGCCAATGTATATGGTCCACGTCAAGGTGATGGTGGTGAAGGTGGCGTTATTAGTATTTTCAATCGTTTAATCGTTGAAGGTAAGCCTTTAACCGTATATGGTGATGGCGAACAAACAAGAGACTTCATTTATGTAGAAGATGTGGTAGAAGCTAATATTAAGGCTATGGGCAATACTAGCTGTACAGGTATTTATAACGTGTCTACCAATACGGGAACATCTGTTAATGAGTTGATTACGCGATTTAGATCTATTAGTGGTGCTGATTTTATGGTTCATTATGAAGACGAACGCATAGGTGATATCAAACATTCACGTTTAAGTAATGCAAAGGCAGAACGTGATTTTGGATTTGTAGCTTCCACAACATTAGATGAGGGCTTACAAAAAACATTAGAATATTTTAAAGCTCATCATAAGTAAGGTATATAAGGTTTGGGGACATGAGTGATACACAATTCTGGGTTACTGTAGGGGTATGGAATCTAATTGTATTTAGCATGTATGGATATGATAAGCTATGTGCTATTAAGGGGTATAATCGGATTTCAGAGTTCACACTATTATTTAGCATTTGCCTTTGGCGGCCTTGGTGCGCTATTGGGCATGGTTATTTGGCGTCATAAGACTTTAAAGCTCAAGTTTAAACTAGCTATCCCTATTGCATTGTTATGGTCTGTTTATGCAGTGGGGTTTGGTTATGGTTTGTGGGTGAATTGATTGCATAAACTAATATTTTATTCATTGTTTTATGGTATAATGAGTAGAATATTGTACATAAAATGTCAGTGAAGGAGATATTTGATGTTGCGATTACAATCGGGGTTCGAGTTAGATTACGCTAACATATATAATGAAAGTTGCATACAAGAACGAGACGTAAAAAACTTTGAGCGTGCTATACAAAATGTTTGGCGCCACACCAATATTTTACGCTCTACAGGCTTTGAAGAAGGCCATGTTTCCAAGGACGGCTTGCCTGAACCGGTATTGTTTTACCAACTTCCTTATATTTCTGAAGATGGTATTAATACACCTGCAATGCTAAAACGTCTTTATGAATTGAGGGACTATGCTCGCCATAATATTGATACAGTTGTATCTGTAGGTATTGGTGGTTCTTATTTGGGTAGTAAGGTTATTTTTGATGTTCAATGTGGTGCATTTTGGAATAATCTTAGTACGGAAGAACGCAACGGATATCCACGGATGTATTTTGCTGGATTTAACGTAGATGGTGATTATTTATCAGGCCTTATTCGTACCTTAGAGTATCAAGCTCAGAAAAAGGACCCAACTATAAGGTGATGCTCGTTATCACCTCTAAGTCTGGTTCTACTATCGAACCAATGGCTAATTTCATGATTTTGGAAAAAGCATTACAAGATCTGAATATAAATTATGAAGTAGTAGCTGTTACCGATACGTCTGATGATGAACATCCTACAGTTCTACGTTCTATGGCACTAGAAAATCATTGGAAAACCTATAGTATTCCTTATGGTGTAGGTGGCCGTTTCTCTGTGTTTACAGAGGTTGGTTTTGTAACAGCGGCTCTTGTGGGCTTTGATATTGAGGGGTTCTTAGCTGGTGCAGCTTCAATGGATGCTGCTTGCCAAGAAGAGGATATTTTCAAAAATCCTGCTTTATTAAGTGCATTGCTAAAATATATTGCGTCCGAACGTTATGGTCGTATTATTGAGGTGTTTATGCCTTATGGGGAAGCTCTTCATTCCTTATCTGATTGGTATGTACAGCTATTGTCCGAATCGTTAGGTAAGATGAGTAATACATGCTTACCTTATGGTCGTACACCAGTTGCGGCAGTAGGAACTATGGATATGCATGCTCAAGTACAAGAGCATCAAGAAGGTCGCCTTAATAAGGTCGTTCAATTTATTAAGGTTAAAGAGTGGCAACATAATCTCGTAGTGCCTAATACACATAGTCAATATGAACGATTGCAAGCACTTGGTAATGTAGGCATTTGTGATATTCTCAATATTGCATTAGATGCTAATAGAGAGGCTTTATCTAGTGACAATCGCTTTAATATGACGATAACTGTACCAACATTAAATGCATTCCATTTAGGGGAAATCATGTTTATGCATTGTTGGGCTGTTTACTTTGAATCTATTTTTGCTGGTGTAGACGCTTTCGATCAACCAGGTGTTGAAGTTTATAAACGTCTCATCGGTCCAAAATTGGCTCATGTAAAGGATGGAGAGAATTCATAAGGGGGAACTATGAATATTTTAGTAACAGGTGGGGCTGGTTATATTGGGAGCCACACAGTACGTGCCTTACAACAATCGGGTTATACACCTATTATTGTAGATAATTTATCGCGCGGTCATGTAGAATCAATTCCTGAAGGGGTACAGTTCTACAATATGGATATAGCAGATCCTAAGTTGATAGATATTATGAAAGACAATAATATCATTGGTGTTATGCATTTTGCAGCCCATTCTCAAGTTGGGGAATCCATGGTAAATCCAGCCATTTATTATGAAAATAATGTAGTTGGTTCTTATCACCTCATTGAGTCTGCTCGTACTGCAGGTGTGAAACATTTTGTATTTTTCCAGTACGGCTGCTGTTTATGGGGAACCAGAGGTAGTGCCAATTCGTGAAGATGCGCCATTGCATCCAACTAATGTATATGGTCGTACTAAACTGATGATTGAAGAAATGCTATCTGATTATAGTGCTATTTATGGTTCTACGTATGTTGCATTGCGTTATTTTTAATGCGGCTGGCGCAGATCCGTCTGGTACAATTGGGGAAGATCATCATCCAGAAACTCATTTGATTCCGCTTGTGCTAGATGCAGCTCGTGGTAAAAGAGAGCACATAACTGTTTTTTTGGTACTGATTATAATACAGCTGATGGTACATGTGTACGCGATTATATTCATGTTAATGATTTTGGCTACAGCTCATGTGTTAGCAATGGATTATTTGCGTAACGGTGGTGAATCTCAAGTGTTTAATCTTGGTAGTGGCAATGGCTTCTCCGTTAAGGAAATTATTGAAACTGCTAAAGAGGTAACTGGTATCGATATTCCAGTTCAATATGGTGACCGTCGTGCTGGCGACCCAGGTACATTGATTGCTTCCTCTGAAAAAATTAAAGAATTACTTGGTTGGGATCCTAAATTCAGTAATGTAGCTGATGTTATAAAAGATGCTTGGAAATGGCATACATCTCATCCTGATGGTTTTAAAAGCAAATAAAACAAGAACAAATCCTTTTGATTTGTCAATATAATGAATGACTCTATTAGTCACCTAGGTGACTGGTAGAGTCATTTTTTTGTAGGAATTTAAAAGGACCTCCTAGAATATGTCAGCAGGAGGTGGAATATGAACTTACAAGATTATATACAACGCATTAAATTATGGATTGATAAACAGTATTTTATTATTCGTCACTATAAAATTATTATTTCTATTTTTCTTGTAATTATAGTTGGCGTATTAATCGTTGGTGCTTTATATCCTCACGAAGAAGAACGTGTTCATGTACAACCTAAGCATGTTAATAGTGAGGAAAATAATCAGACCCGATTAAGTTCAAAAGAATCATCAGACGGAGTTTCACATAATAGACAGAAACATCATAACAGTGATGCTATAGAAACGAGAAAAGATGACAATCTAAAAACTAAAAGTGAGGACCGTTTGTTATATGATGTGAGCAGCGTGGAACGCGGGCATCCTTGGAGAGAGGTTTTTAAAGATTTACCAGATAATGATGTACATGGTAGACATGAAGATACTAAGGATGTAGATGAAGTGGCTGATAGCATTAATGATATGCAAGGGTTTAATAATAGTAAGTACTCAGGCAGGGATACATATAAAGGACGGACTAATAGGTATAAAACCAGGAGAACACAGAATAAGAATAAACACACAGGGGATAAAACCATTAGTGATAGCAGTGATGATTTTACTAATAATCAAATTAATTCAAAGTCTCATAGTAGGTTAAATTCTTCGAGTATGGAACAGCCTGTTGAACTTGTTGGTATTGTTGAGGGCAATGAGATTATTGCTATTTTACGAAAAGGTACAGAGGAGCAAATGGTTACTGTTGGGATGGTTTGGCATGGCGTTACTGTCTCTAATATAAGTGCAAGTGGTGTAGAAATCGTTGAAGGAGGTTCATCACGGTGGTTAAAAATCAATTAGGTAAGGATTGCTTACGTAGTAGAGTGACCATAGTAAGAGAAAAAAACTATTCAAAGCTAGCATACTACTAAAAATAATTATAATAGTGGTTATGTTTCTATATGCATCATTAGGGGAATCTTCTATAGTATTAGCGAGTAATACAGGGCAAGCAGTAACTACCAATCTAGAAAGCGATAGGGACTCACTAGATAGAGAAATTAGTAATGGTAAATCAAATAATAATAATGACATAGAAAAGGATAACGTAATTAATGAAAAAGGCGAGCTGAGAAAATCAAAAGAATCAATTACGATATCCGTTCGTAATGCTTCTCTAAAGGAAACAGTATTAGGGATTTGTCGGAGTTATCGTATATCTGTTATGGGTGTAGAATCTTTAACAGGTAACATTACGGCTACTGTACAAGGTGAAACACCAGAGGATCTTATAAAAGAATTAGGAAGGCTATATCATTTTTCCGTTTCAAAACAATATAATACAATTCTTATTGAGCCAGATGACAAAGCACTTGAAAATAGAGAATTATATGTTATAACACCGGAGCATTTGCCAGCAGAGTCTTTAAAAAATATAATGGGCACTGTTGTGAAACATGATAAAATGGCGGTACTTTCAGAACAAAACGAAGTGGTCATGCATTTGACCAGTGGAGAGAAACGGCGTGTAGAAACACTGGTTAAAGCTATAGATAAGGAGCCTAAGCAAGTACAATTAGAAGCGACAGTCATTGCTATGGAACAATCCTATGCAAAGGAGCAAGGCATTCGGTGGTCGTGGCTTAGCTTGACAGGACATGGTGAAGATAAAACTAATTCTTACGGGGCCGTTACCTTTGGTAAAACACCCGGTGGTGAAGCATATAAATTTTTTGTGAAACCCGAGTTGAGTCTTATGGAAAGTTCTGGTAAAGCCGCGCTAATTGCTAAGCCATCTATTATGGCCTTAAATGGTGAAACAGCACATATCTTGATCGGTGAACGTATCCCTGTTATAGAAGAGTCCGAAGTGAATGGCGAACGTAAGCGTTCTACACGTTATGAAGAGGTGGGGATTAAGTTAAACTACACGCCTATTATTACTGGGGATGGCGGTGTAGATGCAAAAATTCACGCTGAAGTAAGTACACCTATCATGGTATCCGAAATGAAAGCTTATAAAATTAGTACGCGACAAGCACATACACGGGTGCGGTTACAACCTGGAGAGGTACTCGTTATAGGTGGACTTATGGATAATCGCGATCAACATCAAATTCAAAAAGTACCTATTTTAGGAGATATTCCTTTACTAGGTAAATTATTCCGACATAGTAGAAAAACAAAAGATTCTATAGAGATGCTAATATTAGTTCGGGCAATTGTGGTATAATAAAGGGTAATGATTAGGAGGTTATGAATGGAACGCATTCGAATGATAGGCCTTGGAAAATCATTTGGGGTGCGCCCAAGTATTTTCCAATGTGTCTTTTGAGATAAAAGAAGGTGATCGACTAGCCTTGGTAGGACCTAATGGGGCTGGGAAATCCACCTTGTTAAAATGCATATTAGGCTATGAAGAATTAGATGAAGGCAATGTAGTTAAGTCTCCTGTAGCCAGTATTGGTTACTTACAACAAGATGTAAATCTAGGAGATGATAGTTTAGCTACAGAAATTGAAAAAGCTTGGGCCGATGTTCATGTATTAGAGGAGCAACTAAAAGAACTTACCACACGTTTGGAGTCTGAAGAAGCTAGTGAATCGGATTTACAGCGATTGGATTATTTGCAAAATCGTTTAGAATGGCTAGGCGGCTATGATTATGAGCAAAAGACTAAGCGTATCATTTATGGACTTGGTTTTACTGATGAGGATTTAGATAAGCCAGCCAGTGCTTTTTCTGGTGGTCAAAAGACTCGCATTAATTTAGCTAAAGCCTTGGTACGTCGTCCAGACTTTTTGTTCTTAGATGAACCAACTAACCATTTAGATATGGACATGTTAGAGTGGCTAGAGGGATATTTATCTGCCTATCCTGGCGGTATTCTCATCGTCAGCCATGACCGCTATTTTTTAGATCGTATTGTCACTGGTGTTGTAGAACTAGATAACCATAAGGCGACAACCTATCGTGGTAATTACAGCCGCTATATTCAACAACGGGATGAACGTTTGAAAGCAGATATGGTCGCCTATGAGAAACAACAGGAGTACATCAAGAAGACAGAGGCCTATATAGATAAATACCGTGCAGGTATAAAATCTAAAATGGCTCGTGGCCGGCAGTCTCAACTTAACCGTTTAGAACGACTTGATGCACCGGTAACTTCACATCATTTACAATTTTCTTTCCCTCCTGCAGCGATGAGTGCAGATAAGGTTCTTGTCCTAGATCATTTATCAGTAGGGTATGGTGAAGTCCTATCATTGATGATATATCACTCGTAGTTCGACGAGGTGAATCAGTAGCTCTTATTGGTCCTAATGGGGCAGGTAAATCGACACTCGTAAAAACTATTGTAGGTGAATTATTTCCTGAGAATGGTCACGTAGATATCGGTAATCGCGTACAAGTGGGATATTTCTCGCAAGAGCATGAAGAACTACATGATTCTTGGCAGGTAGTAGAAGAGGTTATGAATCACTTTAACTACACTGAAGAGAAGGCCCGTAATGTATTGGGTTCATTCCTATTTAAAGGGGATGATGTATTTAAGCTTGTAGGTGACTTATCTGGTGGTGAGAGAGCTCGTTTAGCATTATTAAAATTATTCCTTCAAGGTGATAATTTTCTTATCTTAGACGAACCGACGAACCATTTAGATATTCCAACGCGCGAAATTGTGGAACAAGCCTTGCAACAATTTGAAGGTACATGTTTTATTATTTCCCATGACAGATATTTCTTAGATCAAGTTTCTACAAAAACCATTGTTTTAGATGATGGAAAAATTACTGAATATCTTGGTAATTACTCGTACTATAAAGAAAAGCTGAAAGAACAAGAAGATTTATTAGCATTAGCTAATGAACAGAACTCAGAGAGTGATAAAGTTGAAAATAAAGTTGTTTCAGTTATTGAACCAGTACTTTCAACATCAGAACCGACAGAGGAACCTCAGAAGAAACCGAATGCCTATATGGTGGAAAAACAATTAGCTGAGGTAGAATCTGAAATTGCTCGTTTAGAAGCAACGATGAAGATGTATGAAGTGCAATTGGCTAATCCTGTAGTACAGCAAGATTTAGATGAAATGTCCAAAATTTCCATACAAATTGAATCTACAGAAAGTGAGTTAGATGCATTGTATGAGAAATGGGAACGATTATCTGAATAACTTATAATAGTATATATTATTATAGAGTTATTTTAATTGACAAAAAATTGAAAACTCTAATAATATAGATATAGATTTAAAGTTTTATGTTTCAAAGGAAGGGTGTAGCATGAATAAATCCATGTTAAAAAAAGCAGCCATTTTTGGTCTTGCTGGTGTAATGGCAGTTGCTGCTGGTTGTGGCAGTAATAAAGATGCAGGTAATGCAAATAGCAATGAGGCTAAAATTGCATTGTTAACAACAACAACTGGTGGTGCAGCAGCATATGGTGAGTCCATTAAAGCTGGTGCAGAATTGGCAGTAAGCGAAATTAACGCTGATGCAAATGCTGTAAAAATCAACTTATTAGTAGAAGATACTAAAGGTGATAAAAACGAAGCAATTAATGCAATGAATAAAGTAATTTCTAAGGATAAAGTTGTAGCTGTTATCGGCCCAATGTTATCTGGTGAAATGATGGCAGCTGGTCCTGTAGCAAACAAAAGCAAAATCGTAGCTCTTGGTACATCTACAACAGCTGAAGGTATTACAGATATCGGCGATTACATTTTTCCGTAATGCTGTACCTGAATCCTTGGCAGTAGATACTGCAATTAAAGAAGCACATAAAACTTTAGGCTTCAAAACTGCAGCTATTATGTACTCCAACAACAATGACCAAATGGTATCTGTAAATAATACAGCTCGTAAAGCATTGGAATCTGAAGGCGTACAAATCGTTGATACTGAAACATTTGCAGATAAAGATACTGATTTCTCTGCACAATTAACTAAGATTCAACAAGCAAAACCTGATGTTATCGTAGTTGCTTCTCTTTACCAAGAAGGCGCATTAATCATGAAAAAAATGCGTGAAATGGGTATGAATCAACCTGTAATTGGTTCCAATGGCTTCAACAGCCCTGAATTCATTAAAATTGCAGGTGCTGCAGCTGATGGTGTTATCGTAGGTACACCTTGGTTCCCTAACAAAGACGATCAAAAGGTAAAAGACTTCCGTAAAGCTTACAAAGATAAATATGGTAAAGAACCAGACCAATTCGCAGCTCAAGCTTATGATGCAGTATACCTCTATGAAGCAGCTTTGAAAAAAGCAGGTTCTACTACAGATCGTGAAAAATTCCGTGAAGCTTTGAAAAATATTGCTGACTTCGTTGGTGTAACTGGTCAATTCAAGTTCAACGAAAAACGTGACCCTTCCATGGAAGTTCAAGTTTTACAAATTAAAAACGGTCAATTTGACGCATTAAAAAAATAAAAGTTGAGGTAATATAGTGTTTTTACAACAATTAGTTAACGGGTTAACCCTCGGTAGCTTATATGCTGTACTCGCTATTGGCTTAACACTTGTGTTTGGCGTTTTAAATATCATCAACATGGCACACGGAGGCATCTTTATGATAGGTGCCTTCGTTGGTCTTTTTATGGTAACTGTTTTTGACGTTAACATTTTTGTAGCCCTTATCGTAGCTATGGCTGTCGGTGCTATCCTCGGTTATCTTCTAGAATTTGTGGCGCTTCGTCCACTACGTAAGAAAAAGGTGTCTCACTTGGCACCACTTATCAGTACCATTGGTGTTTCTATTTTCCTTGAAAGTTTGGCATTATTGCTTTGGGGCCCTCAAACAAGATCTTTCCCACCAGATTATATTGGTGGCCTAATCGACTTTGGAGCTTTCAAAATTTCCATGGTACAAATTATTGGCTTAGGCGTTTCTGTTGTGTTAATGTTAATTCTTAATGTAGTTATTAAGAAAACTAAAATTGGTAAGGCTATCCGCGCTGTATCCATGAGCACTGAAACGGCAGCTCTGTTGGGTATTAATCCAACCATGATTATATCTGTTACTGTTATGATTGCATCTGCCTTAGGTGCTGCTGCAGGCGTATTAGTAGGTTTGTCCTTTAATGCTATTGAGCCTACAATGGGCGTTATCATCGGCTTTAAAGGCCTTGCAGTGCTTATCTTAGGTGGCCTTGGTAATATTACAGGCGCTATGGTTGGCGGCTTCATTTTAGGCGTAGCAGAAATCTTCTCTGTTGCCTATGGCGCATCTACATTCCGTGATGCTGTGGCCTTTGGCCTCATCATCCTATTATTATTCTGGCGCCCACAAGGCTTGTTTGGTTCTAAAGATAAAGGGGGGAGACCATAATGGATTTATTGAACCCGTATTATCTACAGATCGTGATGTTCTTCATCATCAATGCCATCATGGGTATCTCTATTTACTTTACACTTGCAAGTGGTCAGCTTTCTTTAGGGGCTGCTGGCTTTATGAGCGTTGGTGCATACGTAGGCGCTATCCTTTCTTTGAAAGCTGATTTGCCTATCGTTGTAGGCATTATCATTGGTGGTCTAGTTGCCAGTCTTGTAGCCGTTATTATCGGTTTACCAACAACACGTCTTCGCGGTTTATATCTTGCCATTGCTACTCTTGGTTTTGGCGAGGTGGTGCGTGTTATTTTCTTGAATTTGGATATTACTAATGGTGCATTAGGCCTTTCTGGTATTCCATCCATTCCTCAAGAATTAACAAACTTAGCCTATGAACTTGATATCGATGGTTTAATGGGCATTGATGCTGTTGCATGGGGTAACTTAATGGCTATTATTATTTTGCTAGCCATTTTAGTATTGATTATTGCCTTCTGTGTACGCATTAATAATAGCCGTGTTGGTCGTGCCTTTGCAGCGATTAAGGCTGATGATCATGCAGCAGAATTAATGGGGATTAACGTTGTATACTACAAGATGATGGCCTTTATCATTGGTGCTTTCATCGCCGGTATTGGCGGTGGTTTGTATGCTCATATTACAAACTTTATCAATCCTACAGACTTTAGCTACCATAAGGTAGTACAAATCTTATTATTCCCTGTATTTGGTGGTTCTAATGTTGTATGGGGTTCCGTATTAGGCTCCTTTATTCTTACATTATTGCCAGAAGTATTGCGCTTCTTATCCGATTATCGGGACATCATCTACGGTGCATTGCTTGTTATCTTGATGGCAGTTCGCCCAGATGGTATTTTAACAGAATCTATGGTAGATAAAATTAGTCGTAAATTAGGCTTTAAAAAAGCTCCATATATTCCTGAATCACAAGTATTAACAGAACGTTTTGAAGCGTATAAACGTAAACAACAAGAAGAAAAACAAGGATAGGAGGGAACTGAATGCTATTAGAATTAAATGACGTAAGTAAAAGCTTTGGTGGCGTTGCAGCTCTCACCGGTATATCCTTTGGCGTAAAACAAGGCGAAGTATTTGGTGTTATTGGTCCAAACGGTGCTGGTAAGACTACACTCTTTAACTTGATTACAGGTGTATTCCCTGTAAGTTCTGGTGAAATCGTATTTGATGGTATGTCTGTCGTAGGCATTAAACCACATAGAACAGTTGAAATGGGTATAGCTCGTACATTCCAAAATATTCGTCTCTTTGGCAATATGACAGCTTTGGAAACCGTTTTAACAGGTATGCATTGCCGAACAGGTTCTGGTTTCATTGCTAGTTTCTTAAGAACTAAACGCCAACGCATTGAAGAAGAACGTTGTCGTGGCATTGCTTATGAGTTCTTAAAGCTAGTAGGTCTTGAAGAAGATGCTGAAGAGGTAGCTACATCTTTGCCATATGGTAAACAACGTCGCCTTGAAATTGCACGTGCCTTGGCAACGCATCCTCAATTAATTTTGCTCGATGAGCCAGCAGCAGGTATGAACGATAGTGAAACAGAAGCATTGCGCCAATTGATTGGTAAAATACGCGATCTTGGTATTACTGTTGTCGTAATTGAACATGCCATGGAATTGATGATGAATATTTGTGATCGTTTGGTAGTATTCAACTTTGGTAAAAAGATTGCTGAAGGTACACCTCAAGAAATTCAAAATAATGAGGCTGTAATTGAAGCTTACTTAGGTAAAGAGGAGGCGTAATATGTTAAAGCTAGAAAACATCGTGGCTGGTTATGGACATATTACAGCCTTAAAAGATATCAGTTTAGAAGTACCTCAAGGCTCTATTGTATCCTTGATTGGTGCTAATGGTGCTGGTAAGTCTACAACTATGAAAACCATCATGGGTCTTGTAAAACCAACATCTGGTAAAGTATTATTTGAAGGCCAAGATATTACTGGTCATAAAACACATCAAATTGTACATGGTGGTATTTCCTTAGTTCCTGAAGGTCGTCAAATTCTTCAAGATATGAGCGTTTATGAAAACCTAGAAATGGGTGCTTATATCCGTAACGATAATGAGATTGAGGCAGATATTAAAAAAGTATTTAAACGCTTCCCAATCCTTGACGAACGTAGTTACCAATTAGGTGGTACTCTATCTGGTGGTCAACAGCAAATGTTAGCTATTGGTCGTGCACTTATGGCACGTCCAAAGCTCTTACTATTGGATGAACCATCAATGGGTCTTGCGCCATTAGTAGTAAATGAAATCTTTGAAACTATCAAAGAAATTAGTGCTGAAGGAACTACTGTTCTTTTGGTAGAACAAAATGTACGACAAGCATTGAAAATTGCTGATTACGCGTATGTATTGGAAACAGGTAAAATGGTATTATCTGGTCCAGCTGATGAAGTACGTCATGATCCTCGCGTTATGGAAGCATATTTAGGCGGTCGTGTTGAATAATTAATACCTTAAGTCAGTAGCACTTATCTAAAATTTTAAATAAGGTGTATATACTAGAAAGCTAGTATATACACCTTATTTTTTTGATTCATCAATAAATTTGATGAGATTTTGATGATTTTGTGAAGCGATGATGAATTGAGTTTATATATTTTTAATTTATTTATCGAAAAATAAATGAAAAAAATCGAGTGAAATATGAGTGAAATGAGTAAAAAAATACCCATGAATAGATGGTGAAAAATCCTTATATTTACGGGATTCTTCTTAAAGTTTTGATGAAGTTAGCTCAGAATGGTCTGTGTTTATGGAAGAAAATTTAAAAATAATGATAAAATGACTTAACCGATTTTTTAGGATTAATAATCTTAGAAAATAAGTGATGTATTGAGTGGGTTGTATGTAAATCAAAGAGGTAAAGTATGAATAAAAAACAGTATATGATGATGGCAGCATTCTTATGTGCCACAACAACATCTATGGCTGCACCTGTTAATGTAACAACAGAACAGTCCTACAATGCTAAAGCATTACAAACAGAAGGTCATGCACCACTAGAAACGAGTGCATCTGTTGTGAGCTCTGATAAAGAGTATCGTCTACGTCAAGGGGATGAACTAACCATTCAAGTTGTACAACAAGCGGATCTTGGTACACGTAATGGGAACGACATTATGTACACTGTCCGTCCTGATGGATATGTATCATTCCCTATGGTGGGATCAGTAAAAGCAGATGGATTAACCGTCGATGAGTTTACGGCTCAATTACAGCAAGGTCTATCTCGTTACATTATTAATCCAGATATTACTGTAAATGTTACGAAACTTGGTGGTGTTCGTGTGTATGTATTCGGTGAGATTAATAAACCTGGTGCCTATACATTGACTAAGTCTAGTACCGTTATCGATGCTATTGGTGCTGCTGGTAGCTTTAACTGGGATACAGCTAAAAAGAAAATTTACTTGATTCATCAAGATAATCCTGAAAAACCAATTCCTATAAATTTAAATCGTATGTTACAAACTGGAGATATGTCCGAAAACTATATTATGCGTGAAGGGGATGTTCTTTACTTGACTAAAAATAGCCGCATTAACTTTGCTCGTGATATTGCTCCAATCTTGACCGGTGCATACATGGTATCTCGTATCGGCAAAGATTAAGGATAGGGTTTATCTCACATATAAGGGGGCGTTCTTTTGCGTTCATATTTATTACCAGCCATACTGTTTATTGCCGATATTGCGACGATTGTTATTGTTGCATTTATCAGTTTATTTATTAGATTTGATGGTTATATAGAACCTCGATATATTGATCAAATGGTAGACGCATTGCCATTGTTATTGGTTTCATATATGTTGATGTTCTTGGTTATGCATCTATATACACGCATATGGCGTTATGCAGGGATGAGAGAGGTTCTAGCTGTTTTTGTAGCTACAACTATTGGTACAGCAATCTTTTATTCCTCCATGTTTGCTTTTGGCAAATCTTTACCACGTTCTATCTATTTTATTACATGGTTTTTAACTACCGGTACCGTTGGTATGGGACGTATGTTACTTCATTATGTGGCACTTCATTATAGTAATGGGGATGATGGTGAAAGTGGCCAAGTAAATACACTCATTATAGGTGCTGGTGATGCCGGTGCAACGATAGCTCGTGAAATCGAACGTTATCATAAGCGGTCTCGAAGAATCATCGGTTTTGTTGACGATGATATGTTTAAACATAATCGTCTTATGAATGGCTTTAGAATTTTAGGAAATCGTGAAGATATTCCAATGCTTGTAGCAAGATATAAGGTTGAAGAAATTATAATTGCCATGCCATCTGTAAAGCGCGATGTCATTCGTGAGATTATGGAAATCTGCTCTCCTCTTAAATGTAAGATTAATACATTGCCGGGGATGTACCAGTTACTAGATGACGAAGTCCTTGTATCCCATCTTCATCCTGTTTCTATCGAGGACTTATTAGAGCGTGATGAAATTCATCTCGATACATCTAAGGTGGAACCATATCTTAAGGATAAAGTAGTTCTTGTTACTGGTGCAGGTGGTTCTATTGGTTCTGAAATCTGTCGTCAAGTACTGCGGGTAAAACCTAAAAAACTATTGTTACTAGGACATGGTGAAAATAGTATTTATCTTATTCACCAAGAGTTGCGATCCATTGTACCTGAAGGGACTTTGGTTCCCATTATTGCTGATATTCGAGATAAAAATCAGTTAGACCAAATTTTTACTGACTATGAACCAGATGTAGTATTCCATGCTGCAGCTCATAAACATGTACCACTTATGGAAATCCAACCAATTGCAGCGGTGCTAAATAATATTTATGGTACTCGTAATGTAGCAGATGTAGCAGGGGCACATGGTGTTGAACGTTTTGTTATGATTTCCACAGACAAGGCGGTAAATCCAACAAGTGTCATGGGTGCTACGAAGCGAGTGGCAGAAAAGGTTGTACTTGGTATGAATCATAAGTACGATACAAAGTTTATTACCGTTCGCTTTGGTAATGTTCTTGGTAGTCGAGGTTCTGTTATTCCATTATTCCGTAAACAAATTGAAGCTGGCGGCCCTGTAACTGTTACAGATCCCGAAATGACTCGTTACTTTATGACTATTCCAGAAGCAAGCCAACTTGTTTTACAAGCTGGTGCTATGGGGAATGGTGGTGAAGTGTTCTTATTAGATATGGGTGAACCAGTGAAAATTGTTGATTTAGCAAGAATATGATTCGTTTTTCTGGATATGAGCCTGATAAAGATATTCGTATTGAATTTACTGGCTTACGTCCAGGTGAAAAGCTATATGAAGAATTATTAACTGCTGAAGAAGGCACTAACACAACTACACATAAGAAGATTTTTGAAGCTGCATTAGAAGATGTAGACCAAGAATGGTTAAGTGGTGAAATCGAGCGCTTTGAAACGTGTAAATCTGATTTGGATGTAATCAATGTATTACAAGATATCGTCCCAACATATCATCCAAATCATAATGTATAACAATTTAATTATAATCATTTATTCAAAACTGTAATCTACGTGAGAGGGAGATATACAGTACATATTCCTAAAAGGGAGAGACCCTGTTGTTTGTAAACTTTCACAGAAAGGGGTATATGGGTGGAACAAATTATTGATTTAAAAGAGGTCGGTAGAGTCCTCGTTAAACGGCGCCGTAAAATTATCAATGTAACGGTTGCTTGTATTGTATTAGGTGGTGCATATAGCCTGTTAGCACCATCTACCTATCAATCTACATCTATGTTGCGCATTAAACAATCTCAAGGTTTAAGTAACTCTGTATTATCAAGTGCTAATGGTTATTCTGATTCTATGGCACGTCAATTGATGAATACAGATGCAGAAATTTTAAAGAGTCGTAATGTTGTAGAACCTGTTATTTCCGCTATTGAAGATCCAGAGGGAACAGGTAAAGCACCTACATACGAAGAGTTTGTTAAAACGCGTATCGAAACAAAACCATATAAAGAAACTGAATTATTACAAGTTAGTGTAACTGGTAAAAGTCCAGAACAAGCACAAGAGGCTAATCAATTATTAATTGATACATTCTTAAAGCGCTTAGCAGACATTTCACATGTTGAGCAACGGACGACACGTGAGTTCTTGCAAAAACGCGTAGTAACTGCAAAAGAAGAATTGGAGCAAGCAGAAAAGAAATTGCAACAATTCCAAGTGGATAATAAGGTTTACTCCACCGCAGATCAAATGAAGGGATTAACGGATAAGATTACCCTTATCGATCGTGAGAAAGCTCAAAATCAACTTGATTTAGAAACAGCGCAAGCAGCGTTGGGCAGTATTAATGAGCAATTAGGTTCTGCTGGTAAAAGTATTGCTGATAGTGCTACTGTTCAGGCTTATAAAGGTCAACTAGCCGATTTAGAATCTCGTAGGGCTTCCTATGTTGGCAAATATACTGATGAGCATCCAGCGATGAAAGAACTTAACCAACAAATTGAAGAAGCAAAAAGTGGTTTAAATGCTGAGATTAATGCTATTGCATCTCAACAAGCACCATCTAGCAATTCTGCTCAACAAGGTTTGTTGGCCGATAAATTCAGAAATGAAGCGGCTTTAGCCGTAGCACAAGGCAAAGAGTCTACATTAGCTGAACTTGATAAAGAAAACGAAGAGGCTATGAAAAACTTACCAGAAAAAGAACGTGGTTATATTCAAGCCAAACGTGATGTAGATGTAGCACAAGATATTTACGAAATGCTATCAAAACGCTTAGAAGAAGCTAAGGTAGCAGAAGTAATGGTGCCAAATGAAGTGCAAATCGTAGATGCTCCCTACATTGCCAGAAAAAGCTATTGCTCCTCGTAAAGTACTTGTTTTATTAGGCTCTGCAATTTTAGGACTTATTCTTGGTTGCCTTTACACATTGGGTCAGTTCTTCTGTAATCGCAAGGTTCAATCCGTACAAGAAATCAATGAGATTCTTGGTATTGAAAACTTAGGTGTCATTCCAAATCATGAAGAAAAGGAATATGAAGAACCTAGTAATCGTATCGTAGCATTATGGCGCAAAGTGAGAGGTTAATATGATAAGACTAATTTCTAATGAACGTGGTGATACACCGCTTGTAGAGGCATATCGTACATTGCGCAGCAATTTACAATACGTATGCAATCAACATAATTGTAAGATAATTTGTATTACAGCGGCTACAAGTGGAGAAGGTACTTCTGAGGTAGCGGCGAATACGGCAATAGCTCTATCAAAGAATAATAATAAAGTTCTTTTGGTAGATGGTAATTTACGTAATCCAGTACAGCATGTAGCATTCAATGTACAAAATAAAGGTCTCACCAATGCAGTTATTATGGATGAAGATTTAACGATTCATCGTAATATAGTTCCTCATTTAGATGTGCTTACTGCCGGCGAGATAGTGGAGCACCCTTCTGAAGTAGTAGATTCTAGTAAGTTGTCTACAATTTGGGAGTATATTCGCGATGAATACGATGTGGTTATCATTGATACACCACCTGTATTAGATGTTACGGATGCTATTGTATTAGCTGAAAAATCTGATGGCGTTATGCTTGTTGTTAAAAATGAAGTAGCAAGTCCTAACGATTTAATAGAAGCTAAGAAACGACTAACTCAAGTTGGTATTCCTCTACTAGGGTCCATCGTAATTGATGCGTAGTAGTAATTAATATAAATTTGATTTGATAAATCAAGCGTATCCATAAGGTACAGAAAGTCATGAGGTGATGTATATGAAAATTAATTTTTCCCCTCCAGATATTACAGAGTTAGAAATCAATGAAGTTGTAGAAGCCTTAAAAAGTGGTTGGATTACAACTGGTCCGCGCACAAAAGAATTAGAGAAAAAGATTGCGGTACAGTTAGGTACACCTAAAGCTGTTTGTTTAAACTCTGCTACCGCGGCGCTTGAGATGTCTCTTCGTGTATTAGGTATTGGCCCTGGCGATGAAGTAATTACTAGTGTTTATTCCTATACAGCTAGTGCAAGCCCTGTTGTTCATGTGGGGGCTACACTAGTTCTTGTAGATACCCAAAAAGATTCATTTGAAATGGATTACGATGCAGTGGCTCGTGCTATTACGCCAAAAACAAAAGCTATTATCCCTGTAGATATTGCGGGGGTTCCTTGTGACTACGATCGTTTGCGTTCCATTGTAGAAGAAAAGAAATCTCTCTTTACACCATCTAATGATATTCAAAAAGCATTGGCACATATTCCTATTGTAGCGGACTGTGCACACTCCTTTGGGGCTTCATATAAAGGTACACCAACAGGTAATGTAGCTGATTTTAGTAGCTTTTCCTTCCATGCAGTAAAGAATTTTACAACTGCTGAAGGTGGCTGTGCTACATGGAGACACATAGATGGTATTGATGATGAAGCTATTTATAAGCAATTCCAATTGTTATCTTTGCATGGTCAAGATAAGGATGCTCTTGCTAAAACAAAAGCAGGCGCTTGGGAATATGATATTAAAGGCACCTATTATAAATGTAATATGACCGATATTATGGCGGCTATTGGATTAGCTCAATTTGAACGATACCCAAAACTGTTAGCACGTCGTAAAGAAATCATCGAAGCCTATGATACAGCGTTTAAGGATTTACCGGTTACATTATTACACCACTATACGGATGATCATCAAAGTAGTGGACACTTATATTTAGTACGGCTAGATGGTCGAGATGCTGAATATCGCAACAAGATAATTGAAGCTATGGCTGAAGCTGGCATTGCAACGAATGTACATTACAAACCAATTCCGATGCATACGGCTTACAAGAATTTAGGATTCACTATTGATGATTATCCAAATGCATATAATCAGTTTAAAAATGAAATCACATTGCCTCTTCATACATTGTTAACAGATGAAGAAGTGCAATATATCATTGAAACATTTAAAAGGATTATTACCGAATGCTAGTAAAAAACTTTCACGATCTCCCAAAAGAGCTGCAGTGTGAAGCTGTGCGTCCTTATTTTGAATTGTTAAATCAAAAGCGTGGGAGCCTTTTATGTAAAAGTATTTTTGACCGCCTTATGGCCGCAGGGATGCTCATTATATTGAGCCCTGTATTTCTTGTGTTAGCTATCATGATTAAACGGGATAGCGAAGGAGAGGTTTTCTTTCGTCAAACACGGGTTACACAGTATGGCCGTACCTTTGGCATCTATAAATTTCGCACAATGGTAAAAAATGCAGAATCATTAGGTGCTCAAGTGACATCACAAAATGATATGCGTGTTACTAAGGTTGGAAATATGCTTCGTAGTTGTCGTCTTGATGAATTGCCTCAGCTGATTAATATCCTTTTAGGCGATATGAGCTTTGTCGGCACAAGACCAGAAGTGCCTCGCTATGTGGCGGCTTATACCGATGAAATGAAGGCAACCCTATTATTGCCAGCTGGTGTAACTAGTGTGGCAAGCATTGCTTATAAAGATGAAGATCAACTTTTACAAAATGCTCAAAATGTTGATGAAGTCTATATTAATGAGGTATTACCAGGCAAGATGGCTTGGAATTTAAAGAGTATTAAAGAATTTTCTTTTCTACAAGATATTAAAACGATGGTTGATACAGTATTAGCTGTATTACGTTGAAAGAGGTCCCTATGAGTACATCTATGACAAAGGAAATACAAGAAAAAGAGCTTGCTATGTTGCTGTACTTTAAAGAGTTTTGTGACAAACATAATTTGCGCTTTTACCTCTGTGGCGGTGGTCTCATTGGGGCTATACGTCATAATGGATTCATCCCTTGGGATGATGATTTAGATTTATTTATGCCACGTCCCGATTATGAAAAATTAGCTGAATTATGGCCTAAATATGCAGATGCAGAACGGTATACTTATTGTCGAACTGATCGAAATCATATCTATCATGATGCGGGTGCTTCTATTAGAGATAACAACACGACATTTATTAATCGTCATAGTATGCACGAAGATATTTGTCATGGTTTGGCTCTTGAAATTATGCCTATTGATGGATGTGCACCAGGTCAAAATTAGTCGTACACTGCAATTGATGTGGGCCATGACCTTTGCACTTTTTCAATGCCCAACGGTTGCCTGATAATAAAGGACCGATGTATCGTGCATTAGCAGGATGTATTTACAAGGTATTTTCTAGTCAGTCGTTACGGTATCATATTTGGCGTTTTGCGGAAAAGCAAATGACTAAATACGATTTCAATACGAGTAAGGAGTGTACTGAATTAATTGGTAGTTTGAAAGGGTATGAAGCTGCGTCATCCTCGAGAAGACTTCGAATCTGTTGTATATAAGGATTTTGAAGGTCATCAAATACCAGTTATGAAAGGGTATGAAAGATATTTACGTCTCATTTGGGGCGATTATATGCAACTACCACCAGTAGAACAGCGCGTAGCTAAACATGATGCTGTATTTGCTGATTTGCATACACCTTACAAGGAGTATAGAGGCATACATTATGCCAAAAACGAAGCTTAACCTTAAGGAGGGCCTATGAAACGAATAGCAGTAATCTTTGCGGGTGGCGTAGGTGCTCGTATGAATAACAGCAAGACGCCAAAACAGTTTCTTGAATGGAACGGTAGACCTATTTGATTCAAACTTTAGATGTATTTGAACAAACGGACTTAATTGATGGCATTGTTCTAGCCTGCAAAGCAGAGTGGATTGATCACACCAAGAACCTCATCAAAGAGGCTGGGTTACAAAAGGTTCTATCCATTGTTCCAGGTGGAGAAAGTGCTTTAGATTCTCAATATAATGGATTGGCAGAAGCGAAGCGTTTATTTCCTAATGAAGATGTTACTGTATTGATTCACGATGGTGTTAGACCGCTTGTAGATAAGGAAACAATAGAGAGAAATATCGAATCTGTAGAAACAAAGGGGTCTGCTATCACTGTTACACCTGCTATTGAAACCGTTATGGTTACGGATAATGGTTCTATCAATCGTATTTTAAATCGCAGTGAATGTCTTATGGCAAAAGCACCTCAAAGCTTTAAACTAGACGATATTCTATCGGTTCATGATCGAGCAAAAGTAGAAGGTATCCATGATTTTATCGATTCTGCGTCCATGATGATGCATTATGGTTACACATTGTATCCAGTATTAGGGGAGACAGAAAATATAAAAATTACGACACCATCTGATTATTATATGTTCACAGGTATTATTAAGAACCGTGAATTAGGAGGATTACAAGATGAGTAATTCCGTTATTAAACGCGAGTTAGCAGCTTTACTACAAGATAAAAAGCACTTTGATTTCCTCTGCCATCAGCGCATTCTTGTGACAGGTGCGACGGGACTCATTGGCTCTATGTTTATAAAACTGCTTATACTTGCCAATGAAGCGTATGGTCTAGATATACAGGTAATAGGTCACGTACGTAGTCATGACAAAGCACAGGCTATTCTAGGTGATTATTTAGATAATGATTCTATTACACTTATCGATGGTTCTTTAGAATCTATTGATGTGCCTTGTGACTATATTTTACATGGTGCAGCACCAACACAATCTAAGTTCTTTATGGAGCATCCTGTAGAAACGATTCGTACTTCGATTCATGGTACGGAAGCTATGCTTGAACTAGGCCGTCATAAAACGGTAAAGAAACTTGTATACCTATCGAGCATGGAACAGTATGGTGTTCCTTATGAATCGGGACAGGTGATGACTGAAGAGCGATTAGGATATTTAGATCACTTAAATGTGCGTAGCTCTTATTCTGAAAGTAAAAGATTATGTGAGTGTTATTGTAAGTCGTATGCTGTAGAATTTGGTGTTCCCGCTGTTATAGCTCGATTAGCTCAAACTTTTGGACCTGGTGTGCCTGTTTCCGATAATCGCGTATTTATGCAATTCACTAAGAGTGCTCTAAAAAATGAAAATATTGTACTTCATACAAAGGGTGATTCTATGTCTAATTTTTGCTATATTACCGATGCATTAACGGGCATTTTAACCCTTATGAAGGACGGCGAAGCTGGTGAAGCATACAATGTATGCCATGATGAGGAAACTCGCTCCATAGCTAGTATTGCTCATTTAGTAGCGACCCATGTAAGCCATGATAAGAGTGAAGTCATTTTTGACATTCCAGAAGATGTACAAGGCTTAGGTTATGCGCCGACAGTGCACATGTTTTTGAGTTCAAAAAAATTAAAATCCTTAGGATGGCAGCCTAAGGTAACAATGGCGCAGGCGTATGTAAGACTTGCAGAATATATCCAAGAGGAAGGCCTATGAAAAAGGAAATAATCATTGTTACCATCTCCCTTGGTAATGATGGAGCTGAACGAATTTTAACAGAGTTGGCTCGTCAATGGGTGCATGATGGTCATCATATTACGGTCATCCAAACTAGTCCCAATCGTTATGGTAATGAATATGCCTTAGAAAATGGGATAGAGCAAATTGAAATTCATACCACAAGTTCTAATAAAGTGATTCGCTTTATGCAGGAAATAAAAGAGCTAATAAAGATTTTAAAGACTAGACCGAATGCGACATGTTTATCTTTCTTATCTGCATCTAGCTTTATATTGGCTATTAGTTCCTGGTTTGTAAAGAATCGCATTGTCTTTTCAGAACGAAATAATCCGCGTAAGGTACCTATCGGTTGGCATCAACAAGCGCTGCGTAATTTTGCTTTTCGCTTTGCTGATGCGTTAGTATTCCAAACGGAAGATGCACGTTCATATTTTCCTAAATCTGTACAAAAGCGTGGTGTTATCATTCCGAATCCTATTAATGGTAAATTGCCACCACCAATTGAGGGAGAACGGGAAAAGACAATCGTTACAGCATGTCGCTTGCATCCACAAAAGAATCTGCCTATGATGATCAACGCATTTAGTATGCTAGCAGATGAGTTCCCAGAGTATAAACTCGTCATTTATGGGCAAGGCGTTTTAGAGGATGAACTACGAGCTCAAATTAAATCTCTTAATTTAGAGGATAGAATTTTATTGCCTGGCTTTGCTAGTAATATTTTAGAGAAGGTCGCACCTTGTTCTATGTATGTTTCATCATCTGATTTTGAAGGTATTTCAAACTCTATGCTTGAAGCGCTAGGCATGGGCTTGCCTACGGTAGTTACAGACTGTCCAGTAGGTGGGGCTCGTATGGTCATAACAAGTGGAGAGAATGGTATCTTGGTGCCTGTAGGAGATACACAGGCTATGTATGAAGCCATGCGTAGCGTTCTAAAAGATCCTGCACTGGCAGCTAAACTTTCACAAGAAGCCATTAAGGTGCGTGACAAATTCCCACTATGCAAAATTGCTAAACGTTGGTTAGATGTTTTATGAGTTGTAAGGAGGAGAACCATTGAAGTTAAATATTACGGCTATTGCTGACCGCATGATATGGTTCATAACTCTAATTTTTTTAGTGTTGTCGTTGACCATTTCCTTTGCCCTTGGCGATGCGAATTATGGTGCCTATGTATTATTTGTATGCCTATTTGGACTTATTATTTTTATCTCATACGGGAGCAGGGAGTTATAAAATTTAGGTTTACTTGGATGCATGGTTATATGCTGCTCTTTATTGGAGCCTGTTATCTGAGTACTATTAATGCTATTGAGCCATCTGTAGCACTCAGTCGAAGTTTTGATATCGTCAAGATATTCTTTATGCTTATCATTTTATACATGTGTTATCAAGATAAAACATCGGTGGACACATTATTAAAAATTGGTATGTGGACTGGTTATATAGTTTGTTTTTACACGGTATATTTCTATGGCTTAGATTACTTTATTACGGTTTTGTCATCTTCTGCACGAATTGCAAATGATGCATTAAATGCGAATACTGTAGGTTTATTAGGTGCCAATGCTATCGTTATGACATTGTATTACATGTTATACGATCGACCTCGTTGGTGGAATATTATAGCCTTACCTACATTGGGGATTCTAGCTGCTACTGGTAGTCGTAAAGCTTTAGTATTTGTTGTTGTTGGTACAGTATTACTATTTGTATTTAAAAGTATACGTAGTGCCAATGTAGTAAATTCTATTGCTAAGATCATTGGGTCATTGTTAGCTCTTACTATCATTGGTATTGCAGTCCTACAATTACCTATGTTTTCAGAGGTACTAGACCGTATGTCGAGTATGGTGGATGCTTTCACCGGTTCTGGTGGTGATTCATCTACCATCATTCGTTTAGCCTTGGTTGATATAGGGTGGGATTTATTTTATCAATCGCCCATCACTGGGGTGGGGGTAAATAATCCATCTGTACTTACCTATTTTTTATATGGTAAAGAGAATTATTATTTACATAATAATTATATTGAACTATTAGCGGGGACAGGGGTAATCGGCTTATTGGCGTATTACTCAATGTATGTGTATATAGCTTATAACTTAATTCGTTATCGAAATTTTCATAGCAATGAATACGTAATGGTGCTCATTTTATTCCTTTCTCAAATCGTCATGGACATGGGGATGGTGTCTTATGAAAGTAAGAGTACATATTTTTATATGATGATGTTTTATTTAGAGGTGCAATTGCTCCGGAAAGGACGTAAAAATGAAGCTCAGCAAGTTATGTAAAGTTGGCATGTCCTTTTTAACAAAACCTTACTATCGCACAAGAGTATTAATCAAATTAGGTTATTATGATTCTTTATCTGATGAAGAGTTTTTAAAGAAAGTATTCCCAAAATACATGGGCTATCCTCTAGATTTAGAGAATCCTAAAACCTTCAGTGAAAAGTTACAATGGCTAAAGGTTAATTACAGAGACCCTATACAAACTGTAATGGTTGATAAACATGAAGCTAAGAACTTTATTGCTCAACGGGTGGGTGAACAATATATAATTCGTACACTTGCTGTTTGGGATTCTGTAGAGGGTACAGACTTTGATGCATTACCTAATCAATTTGTTTTGAAATGTACACATGATAGTGGGGGCATCGTTATTTGTAAAGATAAGTCATCCCTTGATCGAGAAGCCGCTAAGCTAAATTAAGTGCATCCTTACAACGGGATTATTCGCGTATAGCCAGAGAGTGGCCTTATAAAGATGTTCCTCGTCGGATTATAGCAGAGGAATATTTATCTGAGCTAGGTAGCAATGAAATCTTAGATTATAAAATGTATTGTTTTCATGGTAAACCAAAGTTGACTGTAGTATGTTCTAACCGCTTTTCTAAAACAGGAACGCGTATGAATTTTTACGATATCGATTGGAAACCTATGGGCATTCATTTTGGCCATTATCCGCCGGTATCAACTGAGTTTACAAGGCCTGAAACATATGAAGAAATGCTAAGATTGGCTATTGAACTTAGTAAAGACTGTCCGTTTTTACGTGTTGATTTTTATGAAATAAAGGGACGACTTTATATTGGAGAGTTAACATTCTTCCCGGGTGCAGGATTAGAAAAGTTTCGTCCTATGACAAAAGATTATGAATTGGGAGAGTGGTTACACCTTGAAACTGTACATCGGGGCTGATTTTGTCCCAACGGATATAAATAGAGAATTATTTGAATCTGGTAATGGAGAGGCTTTGGTTGGTAAGGAGTTACTGGGACTTCTAAAGGAATCTGATTTAAATGTGTTTAATTTAGAGGTGCCTTTAACAGATGCATCTACTCCGATTAATAAATTTGGTAATAATTTAAAGTCTCCTACAAAAACAATCTATGGTTATAAGGCTTTAGAACCTATATTTTTAACATTGGCTAATAATCACTCCTTAGATCATGGTGTAGAAGGATTAACTACTACACTGGGGTTATTAAAAAAGCATGATATTAAAAATGCAGGTGCTGGTGCTAATGTAAAAGCAGCTAAAAAGCCATTTATCTTTGAAAAAGACGGTATACGTATAGGATTTTACCTATGTGCAGAGCATGAGTTTACCATTGCTTCTTGTCATACAATGGGGGCTAATCCATTTGATGTATTAGAGAGCTTCGATGATGTAGAAGCTTTAAAGAAAACGTGTGATTATGTTATCGTCCTATATCACGGTGGGAAGGAGTTTTATCGCTATCCATCGCCAATGTTACAAAGATATTGTAGAAAATTTGTTGATAAAGGGGCAGACCTTGTAATTTGCCAACATAGTCATTGTATAGGTTCTCGTGAGGACTATGGTAAGGGGACTATTATTTATGGCCAAGGTAACTTTATCTTTAACTCCGAATCCTATATACATCATAAGGAGTTTGTAAAAGATTCCTTATTGATCAGTGTGGAGGCTACAAAGGATACCTTTATTGTATCTGAAGTGCCAATTCGTGGTACCGAAAGAGGCACTCGTTTGGCTACTGAATCAGAAGCCCTTGAAACATTGACGGAATATAAAAAGCGAAGTGAAAATATTAGAGATGCTCATTTTGTAGCTCAAGCATATAAGGATTTTGCTGATACTCATGTAAAGCGATATTTGCGTGAATTTTTAGGTAGATCTTTTATTATCCGCGCAATAAATGGATTATTTGGACGAAAATTAATGCAACTTATTTAGGAAAAACAAGTTATTTAGCAATTCAAAATTACTTGGAATGTGAAGCTCACCATGAATTATTCTTGCGGGGCATTAAGAATATCAATAAAAAATAATGGATACAAAAATAGTAGCTGCTGCTAAATGGTCTGTCATAACAGAGGTTTTAGCAAAGCTTATTACACCACTAACAAATATAATATTGGCCCATATGCTAGCACCTACGGCATTTGGGATATTGGCAACAATTATGATGGTTATATCCTTTGCAGAAATGCTAGCTGATGCGGGATTCCAAAAGTTTCTTGTACAGCATGAGTTTCAAAGTGATAAAGAGAAACAGGAGGCTACAGATGTAGCTTTTATTGCTAACTTAGTTCTTTCTCTACTCTTATGGGGAGCTATTATAGTCGGTCGTGATGAACTGGCTGTATTAGTTGGAAATGATGGATTAGGCATACCGTTGGCCATAATGGGGGCCATGATTCCGCTCTCTGCTTTCAGTAGTGTACAAATGGCCTTGTATAGACGGGACTTTAATTTTAAGTTTCTTCTTAACATTCGGCTCATCACAATTCTGACTCCTATATTGATATCCATACCTATGGCGCTCATGGGATATGACTATTGGTCTTTAATCGCTGGTATGTTAGGGGCTCAGTTGTTCACGGCTTTGGCTTTATTGAAGAGTAGGAAAAATCAAATCCATCTCTTCTTTAGTTCTCGAGTCTTTATGAATATGTTTAGTTATAGTGCATGGTCATTGGCTGAAGCATTTTCTATTTGGCTTACCGCATGGGTGGATACCTTCATTATTAGTCGCTTTTTAGATGCCTATTATTTAGGGATATACAAAATGCCTATGGCTATTGTTACAACTGTTATGGCCATGGCTACTTCATCTTTAGCGCCTGTATTATTTGCCGCTTTAAGTCGAGTTCAACAGGATGAACAGGCATTCTCAAATACATTCTTTACCTTCCAACGCTATATGGCTCTTTTTTTAGTACCTATAGGGATAGGCTTGTTTGTATTCCAAGACTTTGTTGTTGATCTCTTATTGGGACCACAATGGAAGTTAGCAGGTATTGTATTGGGATCTTGGGCCTTGAGTTCCGCTATTATGACAGTAACAGCGAATTTGATTTCTGAAGTATTCCGTGCAAAAGGAGTTCCTAATTTATCATTCTGGACTCAAATATTACATTTAGTTGTATTAATACCAGTCATTTATATTTGTATTCAGTATGACTTTAGTACATTTGTCTATGCTCGCTCAATAGTACGCATGGAAATGTTAATGGTTGCCATGATTTCTTAGCATTATTTATACATATGAGTGCTCTTCGGGTGATTACTAATATAGGTGTATATCTAATTACCGCATCTATTGTTGGCGCTATTGCATATAGTATTTTACATTTATATGATGCGGTGTGGTGGACTATAGCTTGTATGATGTTATGCGTAGTACTATATGTGGTTATTTTATGTATCATTCCATCTGAGCGTGCCATTATTACCTCTGGCGTTAATAAAGTGTTACGTAAAGTAAGACGCTCATAATTAGCAGAACTATGAAAGGAGTACATATGCTTTCAAAAAATGTAGATTTAAACAATACGGTGATCCTAGTAACGGGAGCCGCTGGATTTGTAGGGGCTAATCTCGTTATGTCCCTTTTATCTGAAGCAGAAGGAACTCAAATTATCGGCATAGATTCTGTTAATGATTACTATGACGTGGCTTTAAAGGATTATCGTTTGCAACAAATTGACGAGATGAGCAAAGATAATAAAAATACGTGGATCTTTAAAAAAGGTAATATTGCAGATAAAGCTTTTATTGAAGAAATCTTTTCTACTTATAAACCACGTGTTGTTGTTAACTTAGCAGCACAGGCTGGTGTTCGTTACTCTATTACAAATCCAGATGCTTATATCGAGTCTAATATTATTGGGTTCTACAATATATTAGAGGCTTGTCGTCATTCTTATGATAATGGTGAAAGTGGAGTAGAGCATTTGGTTTATGCATCATCTTCTTCTGTGTATGGTGCGAATAAACAAATTCCATACTCTACAGATCATAAAGTAGATAACCCAGTTTCTCTGTATGCGGCTACTAAAAAATCAAATGAGTTATTGGCTTATTCGTATGCCAAGTTATATAACATTCCTAGTACAGGGCTTCGTTTCTTCACTGTGTACGGTCCAGCGGGGCGTCCGGATATGGCGTACTTTGGCTTTACTAACACGTTGCGGAGCGGTGGCACTATAAAAATCTTTAACTATGGTAACTGTAAACGTGACTTTACCTATATCGATGATATAGTAGAGGGCGTATCTAAGGTTATGTGTGCGGCTCCAGAACGTCGCAACGGTGCCGATGGTTTACCAGTTCCTCCGTATGCTATTTATAATATTGGCAATAGTCATCCTGAAAATCTTCTAGATTTTGTGCGTATTCTTTCAGAGGAATTAGTTGCTGCTGGCGTATTACCAGAGGATTATAATTTTGAAGACCATAAAGAATTAGTGGCGATGCAACCAGGCGATGTACCTGTTACCTATGCAGACACAAGTGCTCTAGAAGAAGATTTTGGATTCAAGCCAAATACATCTTTACGTGAAGGGTTACGGAACTTTGCTATATGGTATAAAGAGTTTTACATGACGGAGGGCAAATAAATGAAGATTGCAATTGCTGGTACAGGCTATGTAGGCCTTTCAAATGGTGTTTTATTAGCACAACATAATGAAGTGGTGGCCCTCGATATTATCCCTGAAAGGTTGAAATGCTAAATCGTAAAGAGTCACCTATTGTAGATGCGGAATTGCAGGAGTATTTAGCTACTAAGAAGTTAAACTTTAAAGCTACATTAGATCCTGTAGAAGCTTTTAAAGGTGCTGAGTATATTATTATTTCAACTCCTACTAACTACGACCCTCAAAAGAACTTCTTTGATACCTCTTCTGTAGAACAAGTTATTAAAACAGTATTAGATATTAATCCAGATGCTGTTATGATTATTAAGTCAACTGTGCCAGTTGGGTATACAGTTCAAATGCGTAAGGAATTTAATACAGAGAACTTGATTTTCTCTCCAGAGTTCTTACGTGAAGGCAAAGCTTTATATGATAATTTACATCCTTCCCGTATTGTGGTAGGGGAAGACTCTGAACGGGCCCGCCGTTTTGGACAACTATTAGCTGATGGTGCTATTAAGGAACAAGTACCTCAATTATATACGGACTCTACGGAAGCAGAAGCGATTAAATTATTTGCTAATACGTATTTGGCATTGCGCGTTGCATACTTTAATGAGTTAGATTCTTATGCTGAGGTTCGTGGCCTTAGTACAAGCCAAATCATCAATGGTGTTTGTTTAGATCCTCGTATTGGAGACTTCTATAATAATCCATCCTTTGGTTATGGTGGGTATTGTTTACCAAAAGATACTAAGCAATTATTAGCTAACTATAATGATGTTCCACAAAATTTAATCTCTGCTATTGTGGATGCTAATAGAACTCGTAAAGATCATGTTGCAGATGTTATTATAGGGAAGAATCCAAAAATTGTTGGCATATATCGCTTGACGATGAAAATGAATTCTGATAATTTTAGAGCATCTGCAATTCAAGGTGTAATGAAGCGTATCAAGGCAAAGGGTATTGCTGTAGTTGTGTATGAACCGACTCTTGATGCAGAAGATTTCTTTAATTCACCTGTTATTCGTAACTTTGAAGACTTTAAACGTGTTAGTGACGTTATAGTTGCTAATCGTTGGGATAAGAGTTTAGAAGATGTGAAGGATAAAGTTTATACAAGAGATATTTTTGACCGCGATTAAGATAGATATGTATTATGGCGTTTAGGAGTGTAATATGAAACGTTGGATACTATATATTCTATTAGGTCTAATTGTATTTTTTATATGGGATAATTCGATGCAAAATGGCGGATCTTCAGATGGATTTAGCTTGCTCTTTGCAGAGACCTTTGCTCCTATAGTAAATAAGTTAGGCTTTCATGGAAATATATGGACCTTGAATAGGATTGTTCGAAAGTTAGCCCATCTCACAGAGTTTACAATCCTTGGTGGTGTTTTATATTCGATTCTACGTCGATATATTACATACGGTACCGTAATAAAGACCATAGGTTTAGGCATGTTGATTGCTGGTCTTGATGAATTTATACAATTGTTCTCTCCAGGGCGTAGCTCTCAGATTTCTGATATTTTGATTGATACTGTTGGTGTTGTTATTGGTATTCTAGTAGTAAAGCTAGTCCTTTACATCAGGTATAATCGAAGTACATTTAAAAAAATTAAATTGTTAATAATATACAAATATAGAAAAATACCTCATAATCTTAGCGATTATGAGGTATTTTTTTAATGAAGATAAACGTGAAAATATAAAAAAATATATTAAATGAACATATTATAATTTATCTATTTTTTTATAAAAACCACTGTACAAGCCACTTTTCCCTTGATATAATCATGAATAGAAAATGAAAAATAAATGAGATAAACATGAACTTTATAAAGAGAACGATTTCTGTAAGGGATTATCGTAAGTAGAAGGGAAAGAATATGAATCGCGTGGTTGACTTACATGGTTGCATTTTGCCAGCTGTGTTAGGGCCTCAAGGGCCACAAACAATGGCAGAATCAGTAAAAATGATAAAATCCTTGGCTGAACAAGGTATTACGGATATTTTTAGTACACCTGATGTAACTGTATCTATGGATATGAATACATGGGATGAGATGGAAACAACATTGAATGATGTGAAGCTTGCTGTAGGGGAACAACAAGTGGATGTAACTATTCATGGTGGTGCTCGCGTTTTGCTTTGTGATGAAATGATTGAATATATTGCGTCTCATCGCAATCAATATCTATTGGGGAATAGCCATTTTATGTTAGTGTCCATTCCTGAAAATAGCAAAGTTCATCACATTAATGCATGGTTGCTAGCTTTGCTTAATATGGAGATTATTCCTATCATTAGTGAAGTAGAGACACATCGTCAATTGTTTACGAAACCTGAGCAATTGTTGGAATGGGTAGATAAAGGGATACTAATTCAATGTAATATGGCTTCCTTTAATCATAGCAATGCTAATTATCATAGAGCTATTGAATTATATCGCAATGGTTTAATTCACTTCTTTGGTACTGGTTACTGTAGTGAAAGTGATGTACAAGCACATCAAGGTTACGTAGAAGCTATTTCTAAATTAGATAGTACGTACAAAAAAGATTTGTTGCCGAATATTCATCTCAATGAGCGCGATCTTTTAGCCGATCGCACATTCTATCCAACTGTTCCATCTAGTTGGGTAGGTCAAAAGTCTAATTTCTTGACTCGTCTATTTGGTTTTACATTATAATTTATATAGGTTCTTTTATTCATGCTGTATTGGCATGGCTAAAAGGACCTATTTTTACTTTATATTGTATTTGTTCTTGAAAACAACCACCATATATAGTATACTGAGTTAGCGGTAAAAAATAGAGAGTTTAGTCATAATTCTTTACATTTTTACATATAAATTTATAAAAAGTATGGTTTTCCATACTTTTTTCTATGTCTTAACATATATTTCAGCGGTAACAAAATGGGGAGGTTGCCAATATGTTGCAGGTCATTAAACGGGATGGTACAAAGGTACCATTTGATAAGAATAAGATTGCTTTGGCTATAGAAAAAGCTGAGCATAGTAGTACAGGGTTGTACGAAGAGGGGTTGGCACAGCGTATTGCTGATGAAATTGAAGAATATGCTACAAAGCTCCAAAAAGACATGACAATTTATGCTATTGAAGATCAAGTGTATTATAAGTTGATTGAGTATCATAATCCTGCAACGGCACGTGCCTATGAAGGTTACAAAGCTGTTCAAGCTTTTAAACGTCGTCAAAATACCACTGATGATGATGTAATCGGTTTATTAGATCGCAGTAATGTCAGCGTTCTCGATGAAAACTCTAATAAAGATGCTGCTATTGTATCTACACAACGTGATTTAATTGCCGGTGAAGTATCTAAGGATATTGCTCGTCGTAAATTAATTCCTACAGATATTTAGAAGCCCATGATAGTGGTGCTATTCACTTCCATGATATGGATTACATTATCCAGCCTATGTTTAACTGTTGCTTGATCAATTTGGAAGATATGCTTACAAATGGTACGGTTATCAATGGTAAGAAAATTGATACACCTAAATCCTTCCAAGTTGCATGTACAGTAACAACGCAAATTATTGCCCAAGTTGCATCTGGTCAATACGGCGGTCAAAGTATCAATGGTATCGATCGCATCTTGGCGCCATTCGTACGTAAATCTTACGAAAAAATCCTTAACAATGTTATTGAAGAACAAGTTGAGATTTACGGGATGGAACCAAATATGGAAAAAGCCCGTGAAATTGCGTGGAAACGTACGCGTAAAGAGGTTAAGGATGGCATCCAAACTATCCAATATCAAATCAATACATTGATGACTACAAATGGTCAATCTCCATTTGTTACATTGTTCATGTATTTTAAACCTGATTATGAATACGCTAAAGAGGCTGCTCTTATTACAGAAGAAATTTTACGCCAACGCATTAAGGGTGTAAAAAATGAAGCTGATGTATATATTACGCCAGCATTCCCTAAATTGATTTATGTTCTTGATGAACATAATGTAACGCCTGATAGTCCATATTACTATTTAACTGAACTTGCTGCACAATGTACTGCTAAACGCATGTATCCAGATTATATTTCCGCGAAGAAGATGAAGGAAAACTATGAAGGTAATGTATTTAGCCCAATGGGATGTCGTTCTTTCTTATCTCCTTGGAAGGATGAACAGGGGAACTATAAATTTGATGGTCGCTTTAATATGGGTGTTGTAAGTTTGAACTTACCTCAAATTGGCATCTTAGCTCGCGGTAGTGAAGAAAGATTCTTTGAAATTTTAGATAAACGTCTTGAATTAGCGGAAAAAGCATTACTATTACGTTACAACTTATTAAAGGATGTAGTGAGTGATGTATCGCCAATTCATTGGCAACATGGTGCTATTGCGCGCCTAAAAAAAGGAGAGAAAATCGCTCGCTTCCTAACTGGTGGTTATGCAACAATTTCTCTTGGCTACATCGGTATTTATGAAGCAACTCGATTGATTACCGGTGAGTCTAACACAGGTGAAAAAGGTCGTGTATTTGCCATGAAAATTATGGATCGTTTAAATGATGCCATCAATCTATGGCATGATAAACATAATCTTGGCTTTGGTTTATATGGTACACCTGCTGAAAGTTTAACAAATCGATTCTCTTCTCTAGATCGTGCTCGCTTTGGTGTAATTGAAGATATCACTGATAAAGGATATTACACTAATAGCTATCACGTAAATGTTCGTGAAGAAATCAATGTATTTGATAAGTTTAATTTTGAATCTGAATTCCAAAAGAAATCGACTGGCGGTTGTATTTCCTATGCGGAAATTCCGAATATGACTAATAATATTCCAGCCGTTTTGACTATGATTCAATATATTTATGACCATATTTCTTATGCTGAGTTTAATACCAAGTCCGACTACTGTCACGAATGTGGTTTTGATGGTGAAATTAAGGTCAATGAACATAATGAATGGGAATGTCCACGTTGCCACAACACAAACCGCGATAAATTAACTGTAATTCGTCGCACCTGTGGTTACCTAGGTGAAAACTTCTGGAACGAAGGGCGTACGAAAGAAATCAAAGATCGTGTAATGCACATTTAAAATTATTAGAATTATAGTTTCTATAAATACATGGTAAAAGCTGTGCTTAAGGCACAGCTTTTACTGCGTTTGTAAGAAATAGAAATATATCTATATAGTGTTAATCAAAGTTGATAATTACTTTTATGGAGGTAATTATGAGATATGGGCAAATAAGACAATATGATATTGCCAATGGGGAAGGTATTCGTACATCTATATTCGTAACCGGTTGTACACATTGTTGTTATAACTGTTTAATGAAGAATACCAGGATTTTAATGCCGGTAAGGAGTGGACTCAATCTGAAACTGATTTAGTTGTATCCTATGTGAAAAGTCCAACATGCTCAGGTTTAACCTTGTTAGGTGGGGAACCGTTCCAAAATGTACAAGGTTTATTGCCGGTGGTGCGGGCAGTCCGTGCGGCGGCGCCAGACAAGAAAATTTGGGCCTATTCAGGTTATACTATAGATGATATCTTAGAAGATAAGTTGAGAAGCGCTTTATTACATGAAATTGATATTCTCGTAGACGGTCGCTTTGTAGATGAACTAAAAGATCCAGCATTGCGATTTAGAGGGTCATCTAATCAACGTATTATAGATGTTAAGAAAACATTAGAAACAGGCGAAGTCGTATTAGCAATGGAGTAAGTATGGCATTTGATAAACGTTTAATAGGCCTCATAATTATCGTTGGATTTATAGCGGGATTAGTAGGGGCTTCTTATACACATTTATTACATGGGATTCAGCACTTTGTATATCATTATTCTTCTGCTGATCATATGAGTTTTGGTACTGCTGTAGCTCGTGTATCTCCCGTAGAGCGATTGATACCACTGATTATTTGCGGTCTTATAGGCGGTGTCGGTTGGGTACTTATTCATCGATATGGTAAAGGTGTTGTAGATATTAAAACGGCTGTATCTGGTAAGATGGATATGAATCCTATTACTACTGTTTTACATGCAACTTTACAAATTATTACCGTAGGTATTGGTTCACCATTAGGACGAGAAGTCGCACCACGTGAAGCCAGTGCAGGGATTACAACTTTTTAGTTAAACATTTTGATATTAAACAAGAAGATCGCCAACTATTGATTGCTTGTGCAGCAGGTGCTGGCTTGGCAGCGGTTTATAATTCACCGTTATCGGCAGCGATTTTTACGTTGGAAACATTGCTTCTTACATGGAATATACGCGCTATGAGTGCTGCTCTTATATGCTGTGGATTAGCAACCTTTGTAACGAGACAGGCAGGTGTAGGGGATGTTATTCAATATACAATGGCTCAACCTAGCTTGGGTAGTCATTATGTTGAATTCTCCATTGCCTTGGGTGCTATTGTTGCCTTAGGTGTAGTTTTATTTAATATTACACAAAGTAAGTTACCGGCTATTCATCGTAGCAGTCCTGTTATGATTCCCATTTCTATCGTAGCATTTACACTTATCGGTGTATTAGCTATGTATTTCCCTGAAATTCTTGGGAATGGTAAGGCTGGCAATGAATTAACCTTTACCAATGAAATTACATGGACTTATGCATTAGGTTTATTTGGTTCTAAGTGGGTAGCTGTATTACTCGCATTAGCAGCAGGTGCGTATGGTGGCCGTATTACTCCATCTATGATGTTGGGAAGTACGCTAGCTATAGTATTTGGTACCATTTGGTCTATTGCTGTTGCCCCTATATCATTAGGTATGGCAGCATTCATCGGTGCCGTAGCATTCCTTGGCCTTGCTCAAAAGATGCCAATGACATCTTGTGTATTTATGCTTGAGTTATCTAGGTTTTCTGTAGAAATGTTGTTCCCTATAGCGTTAACTATGGGTACAGCGCTTATGGTAGAGCAGATTATTCAGTCAAAACTAAAGAGTGATAAATAGTAATCTAAACACATGGATGCTTCCCTGTATTTTACAGGGGGCATCCATTTTGTTATTGTCTTTAGACTGGTTCGCGACATAGTCGCGAATCATAAAACCACCCGCTATGCGGGTGCGGTAACCTTAAAGTATAAATTTAGAAATAGACACTTTTGGTCCGAGGGATATTATGTTAGTACAGTAGGTCTAAATGAGGCAACAGTAAGAAAATATATACGTGAGCAAGAGTTACATGACCAAATGAAGGATAAGTTAAGTGTAAAAGAGTATGAGGACCCTTTTAAGGGTAGCAAGTAATACATATCCCCTTTGAGGGGAAGGTTACGAGTCAATGGCTATGCGGCTTGAACGTAGTGAAAGCCAGCGCCTTTAGACGCTGGCCTAGTACTACGGGCTTATAGCCCGTGAGCAAACCACCCGTTTTACGGGTGGTTCTGATATATCGAAAAATTGATAATTTTAACGCATAATTATGTGAAAATAAAATGAAAAAAATTTACTTTTACAGTAAAATGTGGTATTTTAGTTATATGATTTTAAGAAAATCGATATAGTCTAAGTGATTATCGATTGGTTACTGTAATTTTTATGTAAGTGGATATAGTTAGTTTGATTTAAAGGGGTAAGATTGATGAATCGAGTGTTTAAAGTAATTTGGAATCGTACAAAGGGGTGTTACGTAGTCGTAGCGGAAACGGCAAAGAACATGACGAAACGGTCTTCTTTGTCGGTTGTATTTTCTAAAATGGTAGGTGCTACTGCGCTTGCCGTTATGTTGACGGGCGTTATGATGCCGACTGATGCTTTGGGGGCACCGATTAAAAATGGTATCGGAGCGCAGGCCTCAAATAATGGTGGTATCGCTATTGGTGATATAGCTAATGCACTTGGTGATTATAGTGTAGCCATCGGTAACGGTGCAAAGCAGCCGGTGAAAGTACTGTAGGCACGAATATCCCGACAAGTACAGTGGCTATAGGTCAAGGGGCACAAGCTTTGGAAAACGGGGATATCGTTATCGGTCGTTCCGCAAAGAGTATTGTTTCTACGCACCATGGTAATCCTGGATCCGGCGCTGTAGTTATGGGGGCGGATGCTGCTTCCTACGGTGCTCGTGGTGATGTGGCTATCGGTGCATCTGCGGAAACAAATGTAAAAATTAAGAATGATGGCGGTACTGTTAACCCTAAATATGCGCAAGGTGTAGCTATCGGCAGCACTGCAAAAACTTATGGTACACAGTCTCTTGCTCTCGGTGCAGATACAAGAGCTATTGGTAATTCATCTGTTGCCATCGGCGGTGATGATATCGATATGGCTCGTACTGAATTGGAAACAGCTGTGCCTCAATTGGCTGCTGGAAACGGTATTAAAAAGAGCTTTAACAAGGAAATTGAAGATAAATTCGCCGGCACTCTTGGTTCGGCATCTATTAATGTAAAGGTAAATATGCAAATACGGCGGCTATCGGTGATGCAACTACGGCTATCGGTACATTGAGCGAAGCCTATGGTACAGGCTCTACAGCAATCGGTATCAACTCTTTGACTAAAGGTGTAGCCAGCACCGGCATCGGTATCATGACACGTAGTTGGGGAACAAATTCTCTTGCTCTTGGTACGCAGGTTGGTGCTTACGGTGATCGTTCATCCTCTATCGGTGATACGAACCAGGTCGGTTTAGATATGAAAGACGGTTCTAAATCCGGGAAAGAGTCTGCTGCTGTTGGTTCCAAGAATACGATTTACGGTAATCAGGCGTATGCTATCGGTGCAGGAAATACCATCGGTTCCGCTACTGTTATGACCACGACGGAAGCAAATGGTAGTGGTGCAGGTGCCGATCAGGATAAAATTACAACTGTTACAGACGGTACTGTTAAAGGTAATATGTCTGGTGCATTCGGCTATAAGAACAGTATTACGGCCGATAATTCTTATGTAGTGGGCAGTAACTCCAATGTTTCCGCTGATGGGGCTATGGTTCTCGGGAACAATGCTTCCGTGACGGCGAAATGCTGTGGCTCTCGGTAATAATACAAAGGTAGATAATGAAAGCGCTGTAGCTCTGGGGACCGGTTCTGAAACGGCAGCAGCTGTAGCGACACCTTCCGCAACCATTAACGGGGCTGTACATAACTTTGCAGGTATTAATCCGGCATCCACCGTAAGTGTCGGCAAGGCAGGCATGGAACGGACAATTACTAATGTAGCGGCAGGTCGTATTTCCGATACTTCTACGGATGCTATCAACGGCAGTCAATTGCATGCAGTTACTTCGGAGATGGATAAGGGCGTGGCATATGCTGGTGATGTGAAAGCTGCATCGGCTACAGCTAATAAATTTACTCGTAAATTTGGTGAACAGACGAATATTGTCGGTGGTGTGACCGATCCGACAAAACTATCCGATAATAATATCGGCGTTGTATCCAACGGAACGGATACATTAAATGTAAAATTAGCGAAAACGTTAACCGGTCTAGAAAGCGTTACTGCCGGCAGTACGACTATCAACAATGACGGCTTGACTGTAGACGGTAAGACTTATGTAACGCCGAATGGTATTGATGCGAACAATCAGAAGATTACCAACTTGGCGGATGGTAGTAATCCTAATGATGCAGTTAACTACGGTCAGTTACAAAGCTATCAACGGTACTGCGAAGGCATCCACTGTGAAAGCAAAGGATGCGAATGTAACCGTAACGGAAGGTACGAATGCGAATGGCGGTAAGGAATTTACTGTCGGTTTAGGCAATAAAATCAATGTCGGTGCTGCCCACCCTGTAACTGTAGATGGTGATACAGGTCATGTAACAGGTCTCACGAATACGGATTGGAATGTGGATAATCCAGTGGCTGTATCCGGTCGTGGTGCTACGGAAGATCAGTTGAAGAAGGTTAACGACAAAGTTAATACGAATAGATCCGACATCGACAAAAATAAACAGGATATTGCGGGTAACAAACAGAACATCACTAAAAATGCCGGAGATATCGCCAACAATACGCAGAACATCAATAAGAATAAACAGGATATCTCCGATATCAATAAAACTCTTGAAAAAGGCTTGAACTTTGCCGGTGATACCGGTGCCGTAAGCAACAGAAAATTAGGTGATACCGTAACTATCAAAGGCGGTGCTGATGTAGCTAAATTATCCGACAATAATATCGGTGTTGTATCCGACGGTAACGGTACATTGAATGTAAAATTGGCGAAAGAATTACAGGGTTTAACGTCTACAACTTTCACAAACGGTGGTAATAACACTGTTATTAACGGTGACGGTATGACAATCAATCCTGCCGGCGGTAATAAGGTGAGCCTCACAAAGGATGGCCTCGATAACGGAGGTAATAAGATTACGAATGTAGCCGATGGTACGGATCCTAAAGATGCGGTTAATAAATCCCAATTGGATAAGGCGATAGCGGCTGCGAGTACAACGGTGACAGCCGGTAAAAATATTATCGTTACACCTAGCACCAATGCGGATGGGTCGAAAAACTATGAAGTGGGCCTTAAGGATCAGGTGACAATGGGCACAGATCTGACAAAACAAGTGGCTATAGACGGCAATGCCGGTACAATCAAAGCCGGCGATAAGGTTGAAATCGATGGTAATAAAGGTACTATTAAAGCGGGCAATGTAACGATTGACGGCGAAAACGGTACCATTAAGGCCGGCGACAAGGTAACGATCGACGGCAAAGACGGCAAGATTGCGGCAGGGAAAGTTGCTGTTGACGGTAAGGACGGCTATGTGACAGGTCTGGAAAACAAAGATTGGGACCCTGATAATATCTCAAGCGGTCGTGCTGCTACAGAAGACCAGTTGCAGAAATCTCACAAGACCTTGGATAATAAAATTACCAACTTGGGCGATGAAATCACGAAGAAAGGTATGGATTTTGCCGGTAATACAGGCGAATTCCATCGTGATTTAGGTCAAAAGGTTACCATTAAAGGTGAAGGTACAGAAAATGATGATAAATATTCCGGTGAGAATATTAAGACCGTAGCTGAAAATGGTAATGTTACGATCAAGATGGCGAAGGATCTAAAGACTGACAGCTTAACTACCGATAAGGTGAAAGTTGGTAAAAACGGCAAAGACGGCGTATCCATTACAGGACCTAACGGTGCTGACGGTACGGACGGCAAGGTAGGCATTGCTGGCAAAGACGGTAAAGATGCTGTATCCATGTCCGGTAAAGACGGTGTCGGTCACATCGGTTTAAGCGGTAAGGACGGCCGCAATGCGGATATTACCGTTGATAAGGCGATCCTGACCTTAACGGAAACGAAATCACTCGTATTAAATACCGGGATGAAAACGGTAAGACACATCAGGTGGCAACCAAAGATGACGGTATGAAGTACGGTGGTGATACCGGTACGGTTATCAAGAAACAGCTTAACGAACAGGTGAATGTAGTCGGCGGCATTACCGATGCCAATAAGTTGACCTCAGAAGATAATTTGGGTGTCGTATCCGACGGCAACAATAACCTTAAGGTTCGTATGTCGAAGGACTTGAAAGGTCTAGAAACCGTAACGACTAAGGACGCTGACGGTAATACAACCGTTATGAACAGTGGCGGCGTGACAATCACTCCGGCCGGCGGCAATCAGGTGAGCCTCACAAAAGACGGTCTCGATAACGGCGGCAATACGATCAGTAATGTCGGTCCTGGCGTAAACGGTACCGATGCGGTTAATGTAAATCAATTGAAAAATGCTACTGGCGGCTTGTCAAATGCCATTAATGCGGTAGCGGGCGAAACGCAACGTGTGGGCGCTCATGCGGCGGCACTTTCAGCATTGAAACCTATTCAGTATGATCCGTTGGAACCGACTCAGGTGATGGCCGGCATCGGCAACTATCGCGGTGAAACGGCGGCGGCTCTAGGCATTGCACATTACACGGCGGAAGATACCATGTTCCATGTAGGGATGTCCGTAGGTAGCCACCATAACATGGTGAATGCCGGTGTAACTCGTAAATTCGGCACTTCCGATGCGAAGAAAGCTGTTCCTGAACGTTATAAGGGCGGTCCTATCAGCTCTATTTATGTGTTGCAAGATGAAGTAACAGCGTTGAAAGCTGAAAATGCACGCATGCAAGAAAGCCTCCATGAGTTGTCTTCTGTTAAGGATGATAATGCACGTATGCAAAAACGTATTGATGAATTATCCTCTGTGAAGGAAGATAATGAACAAATGAAGGCTCAAATTGCATTGTTGATGCAACAAGCAGGTCTTACAAAATAATCGAATCTGAATATTCGAGTTCTTCATGGCTCATGTAAGGATTGTGAAAGCCGCCCTTCGGAGGGCGGCTCATCATAAGGAGGATGTATGAAATTCAAAAAAATTATGCCTGTATTGGCGCTTGCTTGTGTATGTGCAGTTGGTCAGGCGGATGCGGCTCGGGATACTTTGATGATGCCAGAACAACCAGCTGAACCATTAAACGTGATTGAAGCAGAAGTGGCTATTCCTGTACCTAGCGAAGAAGTTCGTGAAGTAGTGAATGCTTTCACACAATTCCAATTGGATCAAAAAGATAAATATATCATGGACGACTCTCGTATTATGAAGGGCCAAGAACGGTACCGTAATAATGCATTGTATTATATGAACGTTCGTCGTAGCTGGTACATTGTGAGTCATCGTTATAAGAAAGACAGCTATGCACGCATGGCGTTAGATCGTTTGTACAATGATTATAAAGACTTCTTTATGAATCATGTGACTGTGTCTGACGATGAAAAGATGGACTATGCACAACAAATCATAGATATCTTGGAGCGCAATACGGCCAATGTACATGATGATGAATTACGTTTCTACATGAATGAAATGGTTATCTTTAGCTTGAAAGAAGCTATGAAAGACGGCAACAATCGCGTGAAACCAGCCGAATAAGAAGATATTCCTAAGATGATGGAAGAACATCGTAGGGTGGATCTTCGACAAGCGATTTATGCACCAACAATTCAATAAAATTTAGACCACATAAATTATGAAAGCCGAGGCAGTGATTGCCTCGGCTTTTGTTATTGTCTTTAGACTGGTTCGTGACGTAGTCGCGAATCATAAAACCACCCGCTATGCGGGTGCGGCAACGAAAGTTATACAAAAAAATCACCTTGCTTAAGTATAATGTAGGTGTTCAAGCCGCATTATATGCAAAAGAAAGGTGATTTTATATGGCGACAAAGACACAGAGCCTTGCGCACACAAAATGGTTATGCAAATATCACATAGTATTTACACCTAAGTATAGACGTAAAGTTATATATAATCAATACAGAAATAGTTTACGTGAAATATTGAGACGTTTATGTGAATATAAGGGCGTCAAGATTATAGAGGGGGAGCTTATGGCTGATCATGTGCATATGCTAGTATTAATCCCACCCAAAAATATCAGTATCATCTTTTATGGGATATTTAAAAGGTAAAAGTGCACTAATGATGTTCGATAAACACGCAAACTTAAAGTATAAATTTGGAAATAGACACTTTTGGTCCGAGGGTTATTATGTTAGTACAGTAGGTTTAAATGAGGCTACAGTAAAGAAATATATACGTGAGCAAGAGTTACATGACCAAATGAAAGATAAACTTAGTGTAAAAGAATATGAGGACCCTTTTAAGGGTAGCAAGTAATACACATCCCCTTTAAGGGGAACGTTACGAGTCAATGGCTATGCGGCTTGAACGTAGTGAAAGCCAGCGCCTTTAGACGCTGGCCTAGTACTACGGGCTTATAGCCCGTGAGCAAACCACCCGTTTTACGGGTGGTTCTGATTATTTGTGCAAATTTTATTGTATATGTGATTATACGATTTTGGCGTTTTTATCGTATTCCTCGCCACCTGCATCAGGAAGCATACCGTACTCAATAGTCCACAAGTGTTTATATTTTAAAGCTTGATTGTGAATGCGTTCAATTTGAGTTTCATCTGTGCGAACAACACGAGCTGGAATACCGACCACTAATGAGTTAGGAGGGATTACAGTATTTTCTTTTACTACTGCACCAGCTGCAATAATAGATCCAGATCCGACATGACAACCACTGAGTACAATGGCACCCATGCCAACTAAAACATTATCTTCGATTGTACTGGCATGAACGATTGCACCGTGGCCGATTGTTACATAATCGCCGAGGATGCATGCTTTATCGTCATCTACATGTAACACAGAGTTATCTTGTACATTCGAGTAACGACCTACTACAATCTTGTTTACGTCACCACGAAGGGCACAATTTTGCCAAATAGATGCATATTCTTTAAGCTCTACATCACCAGCAAGTTCAGCACCGGGCATGACGCAACTTTTAGGATCTAATTTTGGATATTTTCCATGAAATGGTAACATATGACACTCCTAATTGATTAAACAATTTCAAGAAGGCGTTGAGCCTTACGAATAGACATAATAGCTTCGTTCATTACTGTTTGAACAATTGTATGAGCTGGTTCGATAGCTACAAGACGATTCAAGGCTTGACCAACTTGTACGGCTCCGTTTACTACATCGCCATCAATAGCGGCGCGTTTATTAGTACCTTGAGACATTTTTGTACGCTCTTCAGGTGTAGTAACACCATCAGTTTCTGCAGCTAGGTAACGAGTCGTGAATTCGTTTTTTAAGCTACGGACACCACCGTGACCAGAGAGAAGACCAGTTACAACAGAATCGGTATCTGTTGCTTTGATAATTGCTTCTTTCATATTTTGATGTGCTTGGCATTCTTCTGCTAATAAGAAGCGAGAACCCATTTGTACACCTTGTGCACCCATTAATAAAGCTGCGGCAAGACCACGACCATCAACGATAGAGCCTGCTACAACAACTGGAATACTGATTTCTGGCAAAATATTTTCCATTAAAGACATTGTTGTTTGGCTACCAATATGACCACCAGCTTCCATACCTTCTACAATCATAGCATCAGCACCAGCTTCTTCAATACGTTTAGCCAATTTAAGGGAAGGTACTACAGGGATAACCTGATACCAGCCTCTTGGAGCGGTTTGATATATGGTACAGGGTTACCAGCACCGAGAGTTACAAATGCAGGTTTTTCTTCGATAATCACATTTACTAACTCATCTTTATTAGGAGCCATTAACATAAGGTTAACACCGAAAGGTTTATCTGTTAATTCTTTACATGCACGAATTTCATTACGAGTCCATTCAGCATCGCGGCCACCAAGGGCGATAACACCTGTTGCACCAGCATTAGCAACGGCAGCAACTAATTTGTGTTCAGATACCCAAGCCATAGCACCTTGGATAATAGGGTATTCAATTTGTAAAAGTTCCGTTAAAGCTGTTCTCATAAATCCTCCTATGATAACAATATAAATGACAATTTCTCTAATCGATAGCTCATAGTAACATAGCAAAATTCTTGTTATGTGTTTATTTCATAGAGAAGTAAGTGTTCATAAGTACATACTTATATAATAAGCTATTAGTTTATTTGTTTTAGAATATAATATAACTATATTCTCTTATATATAATAGTATAATATATAAATTATGTACACCTTAGGGGAGTTGATTTAGTTAATACACCAATAATAATTGGTATAATAATAACTGTTTTTAGTATTGAAATAGTGTAGTGATGGAGGAGCGTGTTAGTTTATATTTAGGTCTAAATTCATCTAAATGATAATACATTTCAAATTGATGTGTAACACAAATCCGCATACTATATATGCTTTAAATATTAGGAAAAATGAGAAATTAAGAAAATGAGTATTGAAAAGTTTCGATATCTTTGATATACTACATTACAGATAGAGTATCTGAATTATAAAAGATAAACATTAAACAATAATTTTCAAGTGAAGGAGGAAATACTCATGGAAAAATACGTATGCGTAGTATGTGGTTGGGTTTATGACGAAGCTGTTGAAGGCGTAAAATTCGAAGATCAACCAGCTGATTATGTTTGCCCAATTTGCGGTGTTGGTAAAGACCAATTCGAAAAAATGTAATTGACTTACCAAAAAGACTATCTTGAGTCCGCTTAAGATAGTCTTTTTTATTTGACAAAGCACTATGTCATGTTTATAATATTATGAGTCGAGGTAAGATTATGAAACTGCAAGTAGAGCAAGCAAAAGAACATATAGGAAAGAAATTTCCTTATAGCTATACGATACCAACCTCTGAGCTTGGTGACGTAACTGCTTTTCCTTGGAGCCGTCATGATATAACCATTAATGGTGAGTTTTGGTTTGATGGTCAAAATTACATCGTTCAAGGTTCGATAGAGTCTAAAGGTGATTACGAGTGTTCTCGTTGTTTAATTGCAACAGAGCATGATCGTAAGGATTCCTTTGAGGAAATCTTTAGTGATTCTAGAGACGCTGCTGAAGATGTGATTCCTTTCGATGGAGAGGAAATTGACTTAACCGAACTAATTAGGGATACATTAATCATCAATGAGCCCTCTCAAGTGTTATGTCAGGATGATTGCAAAGGATTGTGCGTTCATTGCGGAGCAAATTTAAATGTTTCACCTTGTTCTTGTGAATCCTTTGTGGTGGATCCTCGATTTGCAGAGTTACGTGCTTTGCTTGATGAGAAAGATGATAGATTGTCCTAATGATTGTACTAAGGAGGTGCAGATAATGGCAGTACCTAAGCGTAGATTGTCTAAATGCCGTCGCGATCGCCGTCGTGCTAATTGGAAATTAGAAGCTCCTGGTTATGTAGCATGCCCACAATGCCACGAACCTAAGATGCCTCATCGTGTTTGCCCTACATGTGGTCACTATAAAGGTGAGCAAGTAGTAGCTAATGCTTAATATGTGAGCGGAAAAAAGACGCCTACTGTAGTAGTAGGCGTCTTTTTTGTATGCTTTTGTATACTTTTAGTAATATATATAACTTAATATACTTCATATGCATTAGTCAGTGCCACTATTTTATAGTAATATAAAGCTGTAGAATAGTGGCATTTTTTATACTTTTATAAATAAAAAGATACTTAAATATAAAATAATAACTATATTTGGTATATATGTGGAAAATCTGTTACTATATGTATGAAAAGCCTTGCCAATAAGGGAATTATTGTATATACTTAGGATGTAATATTAATACTAGGTCATAAAAGGTGGTCCCATGAGTCGGTTAAAGAAGCAAGAGCGCCAAAAGCAGTTACAAGAAAAACTGAATATTACGCCATTTCTTACTGATGAAGAATTGGCTACACACTTTAATGTAAGTGTGCCAACGATTCGTCTAGATCGTCTAGAGTTGGGCATTCCTGAATTGCGTGAACGTATACGCGTCATGGCTACAGGTCAATCACAAAGAAGCGGTAGAACATGTACCGTACGAAGTGGTTGGTGAATTGATCGATGTTACGGAGGGGCAACAAGCATTATCGATGCTACGTACTACTTCTGACATGGAGGATCGATTTGGATATGTAGAGCCACAGTATTTATATGCTCAAGCGAATTCCCTCGCAAAGGTAGTCATGGGGACTACTGTTTGTTCTGCGGAGGTTGGAAATATAAAATATAAAAACCCAGTTGGAGCTGGTACTAATCTGGTGGCAAAAGCAGAAATTGTGCGTCGCCGTGGTAATAAGTTCTTTATTTGGGTCATTATAAGAGATAAAATAAAAGAAGTATTTCGCGCAAAATTTATTATGGAATCCGTAGAGAATAGGGTGTAGATTATGAAAATTGCAATAGACGCCATGGGTGGCGACTTTGCTCCATTGGAGACTGTACTAGGATCCATTGAAGCCGTACGAGCAAATGAACACATTGAAGTGGTGCTCGTCGGCGATGAGCAGCAAATTTTTAATATATTAGAAGCTAATAATGAAGCTAAGAATCCACGCATTTCTGTACATCATGCCAGTCAAGTTATCGGTATGGATGAGCATCCAGGACAAGCATTGCGTAAGAAAAAGGACGCATCTGTTGTGGTAGCAACATCTTTAGTTCGTGATAATGTCTGCGATGCCGTGATTGCTCCTGGTAGCACAGGTGCTGCTGTAGCAGCTGCATTGTTTGGTCTCGGTCGTATTAAAGGGGTTGATCGTCCAGTTATTGCAACTCCGATGCCAACAGTTAGTGGTATTACTGTTATGTTAGATTCTGGTGCTAACTCAAATTGTAAACCAAAACATCTTGTACAAGGTGCATTGATGGGTTCTGAATATGCAAAACTTTTATTAGGTAAAGAAGAACCTACAGTAGGGTTATTAAATATTGGCGAAGAAGCCACTAAGGGGAACGATGTCGTTCTAGCCACATATCCAATTTTGGAACGTATGAAAACTATTAATTTCAAAGGTAATATTGAAGGCCGTGATATTCCAAAGGGGTCGTAGATGTTGTTGTTTGCGATGGTTTTGTCGGTAATGTGGTACTTAAATTTGCAGAAGGCTTGGTAACAGGTCTTACACAATTAGTAAAGGATAGCATTATGGCAGGTAGTATTTTTGCTAAAATTGGTGCTATGCTTGTAAAGCCAGCTTTAAAAAAGATGGCAAAACGCTTAGATCACACGGAAAATGGTGGTGCTCCACTCTTAGGGGTTAACGGGGTGTTTATGATTGCCCATGGTAGCTCCAAAGCTAAAGAGATTAAAACTGCTATTGAAATTGCTAGTGATTTAGTAGAGCGTAAAATTATTCAACACATAAGAGAAACAATGGATATTGAAGGAGCCTTGAAGTATGACTATGATGAGTAAACCGGTAGGAATCATTGGTACTGGGAGCTTCCTTCCTGACAATGTAGTAACAAACTTTGATCTAGAAAAAATGGTTGATACTAATGACCAATGGATTAGAGAACGTACTGGTATCGAAGAACGACGCATTGCACCGGAAGGTATGAATACATCCTATATGGCGACTGAGGCAGCAAAAAAAGCCATGCAAATGGCTAAGGTTAGTGCCGAAGATATAGATATGATTATCTTTGCTACCTTAACACCGGATATGATTATTCCTTCAGCCGCTTGTGTATTACAAGCGAATTTAGGAGCTAAGAATGCAGCGGCCTATGATTTACAAGCCGCATGCTCTGGCTTTGTATATGGATTGATTACTGCAGCTAGCTATATTAGCTCCGGTTTATACAAAAAGGTACTCGTTGTGGGTGCTGAAATTCTCTCCCGTCGAGTAAATTGGAATGATCGTGGTACATGTATCCTCTTTGGTGATGGCGCTGGTGCCGCAGTAGTATCTGAGGTCCCTGAAGGCTATGGCATTAAAGGTGTTGATATGGGGGCCGATGGTACTGGTGGTCCATCTCTTTGCATTCCTGCAGGTGGTACAGCTGTAGTTGCCAATGACCAACGCGTTGAAGAAGGTTTAACATTTATTCATATGGATGGCCCTGAAGTATATAAATTTGCTGTTAAAACGATGGGACGTACTGTTTTAAAATCTTTAGAACGAGCTGGGATGGAACTTAATGAGTTGGATTTCTTTATTCCCCATCAAGCAAATATTCGTATTATTGATTCGGCTGCAAACGCTTACATATGCCGATGGAAAAAGTATTTGTTAATTTACATAAGTATGGTAATACATCTGCCGCGTCTGTAGCGATAGCTTTGGACGAAGCTAATCGTGAAGGGCGTTTCAAACGTGGCGATAATGTTGCGTTTGCAGGATTTGGTGCAGGCCTTACATGGGCTAGCCTTGTCTTGAAATGGTATTAAGGAGGACACATCAAGATGATTAAGACTGACATTTGTGATTTATTGCAGATTGAGTACCCAATCTTACAAGGTGGTATGGCTTGGCTCGGTACTGCAGAATTAGCGGCAGCTGTTTCCGAAGCGGGTGGCCTTGGTATCATTGGGGCTGGTCATATGCCTCCTGATATTTTCCGTAATGAAATTCACAAATTAAAAGAGCGTACAAATAAACCATTTGGTTGTAATATCATGCTCATGTCTCCATTTGTTAAAGAAGTTATGGAAGTAGTTGTGGAAGAACGCGTTCCTGTAATTACAACAGGTGCTGGTAATCCTGGCGTGTACATTCCAGCTTTAAAAGAAATCGGTACTAAAGTAATCCCTGTAGTTGCTTCCGTATTACTTGCAAAACGCTTGTTACGTGGTGGTATTGATGCAATTATCGCAGAAGGTACAGAATCTGGTGGTCACGTAGGTGATATTACTACTATGGCATTGATTCCACAAGTAGTAGATGCTGTAGATGTTCCAGTTATTGCAGCTGGTGGTATTGCTGATGGTCGTGGTATGGCTGCAGCCTTTGCATTGGGCGCTCAAGCAGTACAAATGGGTACGCGCTTCGTATTATCTGAAGAATGTATTGCTCATGAAAACTACAAAAATGCAGTATTGAAAGCAAAAGATCGCGCTACAGTTATGACTGGTTTAACAACAGGTCACCCTGTACGTATCATTGATAATGCATTGGCACATAAATATAAATCCCTTGAATTTAGCGGTGGCTCTAAAGAAGAGTTAGAAAACTTAGGTGCAGGTACACTTCGCAAAGCTGCTATTGATGGTGATGTAAAAGAAGGTTCCGTAATGATCGGCCAAATCTCTGGTATGTTAACAGATGTTAAACCATGTGCAACTATTATCAAAGATATTATGACTGAAACTGAAACTGTAATTAAAAACCTTCAAGGTCTTGGTAAATAAGGAGGCCCTTATGAAAACGGCATTTGTTTTTCCCGGTCAAGGTTCCCAAAAAGTAGGCATGTTACAAGATTTGTACAATGCATATCCTATTGTGAAACAACGTTTTGAAGAAGCTGATGAAGCACTTGGTTACTCTATTACCAAATTGTGCTTTGAAGGTCCTGATACTGAACTTGTTAAAACAGCTAATACACAACCAGCTATTTTAACTGCATCTGTAGCTTGCTATGAAGTCCTTAAAGAGCAAGGCTTTACACCTGATATCGTAGGTGGTCATAGTCTTGGTGAATACAGCGCTCTTGTAGCAGCAGGTGTATTGAACTTTAAAGATGCTGTGTATGTTGTTCATAAACGCGGTGAATATATGCAAGAAGCTGTGCCATTGGGCAAAGGTGCTATGGCCGCAATTCTAGCTTTACCTCGTGAACAAGTTGTAGAAATTTGTAAAGAGGTTAACGATTCTGTTGGTTCTGTACAAGCAGTTAACTTCAACTGCCCAGGTCAAATCGTTATTGCTGGTGAAACAGCAGCGGTAGAAACTGCAGCAGAAAAGATGAAAGAAGCTGGTGCAAAACGTGCTGTTATGCTTCCTGTAAGTGCTCCATTCCACAGCCGTTTGATGGAACCTGCGGCTCTTCGTTTAAAAGAAGAGTTGGATAAAATCCAAGTGAGCGATGCTCAAATTCCTGTAGTAGCAAATGTTACAGGTAAAATTTTGACTAATGCAAACGAAATTAAAGAGTCCTTAGTTACACAAGCTGCTAACCCTGTATTGTGGGAAGACTGCGTAGCTGAAATGGTTAACTTTGGTGTAACTCGATTCGTTGAAGTAGGTCCTGGTAAAGTACTTACTGGCTTTACTAAAAAGATCAATAAAGATATGGAATTAGCCAATGTTGAAGACATTGCATCCTTAGAGAAAACGCTTGAATTTTTGAAAGGGGTTCGATAAAATGCATTTAGAGGGTAAAGTAGCCATTGTAACTGGCGCATCCCGTGGCATTGGTCGCGCTGTAGCTATCAATTTGGCAAAATCTGGTGCTGATGTGGTAGTTAACTATAGCGGTAGCGAAGGTGCAGCTCAAGAAACTGTTGAAGCTGTACAAGCTTTAGGCCGTAAAGCCATTAAATTAAAGCCAATGTAGCTAATGCTGATGAAGTTGCAGCTATGGTGGAAGAAGCTCACAAAGAGTTTGGTCACATTGATATTCTCGTAAATAATGCGGGTATTACGCGTGACGGTTTGTTGATGCGTATGAAAGACGAAGATTTTGATGCTGTTATAGATATCAACCTTAAAGGTGTATATTTAGTAACTAAAGCAGTATCTAAAATCATGATGAAACAACGTTCTGGTCATATTATTAACATGACATCTGTTGTAGGCGTTATGGGTAATGCCGGTCAAACTAACTACGCAGCTTCTAAAGCTGGCGTAATTGGATTCACTAAATCCTGCGCTAAAGAATTAGCGAGCCGTGGCATTACTGTTAATGCTATTGCACCAGGATTTATCAATACTGATATGACTGACGTATTGCCAGAAAAAGTTAAAGAAGCTATGGTTGCTGAAATTCCATTGGGCCGTATGGCTGATGCTGAAGAAGTAGCAACAGTAGCAACATTCCTTGCTAGCGATTTTGCTAACTATATTACAGGCCAAGTCATCAATGTAGATGGCGGTATGGTGATGTAGTTTCAAAATTAGACTATATATAAATACACTTTGAAAGGAGGTGAACCACCAATGAACACTTTCGATAAAGTAAAAGCAATCGTTGTGGAACAATTAGGCGTTGATGAAGCTGAAGTTACCATTGATTCTACATTCATCGACGACTTAGGCGCTGACTCCTTAGATATCGTTGAATTGATCATGGCATTCGAAGAAGAATTCAATGTTGAAATCCCTGACGATGTTGCAGAAAAAATCAAAACCGTTAAGGATACAGTAGAATATATTGATTCTGCTAAATAAGCTGTAAAGCTGACAATTCAGCCGTACGGGAGGCCGAGTGGCCTCCCAACCGGTTTATTTACAGGAGGATTTGATAGTGAAGCTCCCTGAACTTCGCATTGGGAATCTAGTGGCCAAAGTACCTATTATTCAAGGTGGTATGGCGATTAGATTGTCTACAGCTCGCTTGGCGGCAGCCGTTGCAAATGAAGGTGGTATCGGCCTTATTGCAGCATCCGGTTTGCCGTTTGATGAATTACGATACGAAATACAATTAGCTAGAAAATTATCACCTACGGGTATTATTGGTATAAATGCGATGGTAGCCGCAACACAATTTGCGGGCTTAGTTAAAACTGCCATCGAAGAGGGCATTGATCTTGTAGTAGCAGGTGCTGGTTTTTCAAGAGATATGTTCGCAATGGGCAAAGAGTCTGGTACGCCAATCGTACCAATTGTTTCGTCCGCAAAATTAGCTCGCATTTCTGAAGGTTTAGGTGCAGCAGCAGTAATCGTAGAAGGCTGCGAAGCTGGTGGCCACTTGGGGACGGATCGTTCCGCTCGAGAAATCGTTCCAGAGGTTGTAGCTGCTGTTAAAAACATTCCAGTTATTGGTGCTGGTGGTGTTCTTGATGGTCGTGACATCGTAGAAATGTTGAAATTAGGTGCTAGTGGCGTTCAAATGGGTAGCCGTTTTGCTGCTTCTGATGAATGTAATGCATCTGACGAATTGAAAAAAATGTATGTACGGGCTACTAATCCTGAGGATATTGTATTAATTCAAAGTCCTGTAGGTTTGCCTGGACAAGCAATTAAAAATAAATTTGCTGAATCTGTATTAGACGGTACTGTAGCACCTCCAACGGTGTGTGATAACTGTTTGAAACATTGTTCCCATAAATTCTGTATCATCCGTGCTCTTTCTCGTGCACAACAAGGTGATGTGGAAACAGGTTTGGTGTTCTCTGGCAATAATATGAGAAAAGTCGACAAGATTATGCCAGTTAAAGATATCTTTGCTCAACTAAAACAGCAAGTAGCAGAGATTGATTAATTTAAAGGGCTGTATAGCTATAAGAGGTGGAATAATTGGAAAAACGTGTAGTAATTACTGGCTTAGGGGCAGTGACTCCTGTAGGTATCGGTAAAGAGAACTTTTACAATGCGTTATTGGCAGGTCAATCTGGTATTGGGCCAATTACACGCTTTGATGCATCTGACTATGCAACGCGTATTGCTGGTGAAGTAAAAGATTTTGATGTTACAAACTATGGCGTAGACAAGAAAGAAGCTCGTCGTATGGACCGTTCTGTAGAATTGGCTATCGGTGCTGCTGTTCTTGCTTGTGAAGATGCTGATCTTGATTTAGATAAACAAGATTTAGATCGTTGTGGTACTGTAGTTGGTACTGGTATTGGCGGTATCGACTCCATCCATGAAGTATATGAAACATTATTCGAAAAAGGTCCTGGCCGTGTAAGTCCATTTGCAGTTCCTATGATGATTGCCAATATGACATCTGCACGTGTATCCATCCGTCTTGGCCTTAAAGGTCCTGTTATTACAGACGTAACAGCTTGTACTTCTGGTACAAATGCTATTGGCGATGCTTTCCGTATTATCCAACGTGGTGATGCTGATATTATGTTTGCCGGTGGTACTGAAGCGGCTGTATCTCCTGCAGCTGTAGCTGGTTTCGCAGCTATGAAAGCTATGTCTACACGCAATGACGAACCAACAAAAGCATCTCGTCCATTTGACCGCGATCGCGATGGTTTCGTAATGGGTGAAGGTTCTGGTATCGTTGTTCTTGAAGAATTAGAACACGCAAAAGCTCGTGGTGCTCATATCTACGCTGAAGTTGTAGGTTATGGTACTAATGGCGATGCTTACCACATTACTGCACCAGCTCCAGGTGGTGTACAAGCTCGTAAATGTATGGAATTAGCAATTAAAGATGCAGGTATCGATCCTAAAGACGTTAACTACATCAATGCTCATGGTACATCTACTGGCCTTAATGACAAAAATGAAACATTGGCTATTAAAGAATTATTCGGCGATCATGCTAAAAGACATCGCTGTTAACTCTACAAAATCCATGACAGGTCACTTGTTAGGTGCTGCTGGTGCTATCGAAACTATCGTTATGGCGATGGCTATCGAAACTGGCAAAGTTCATCCTACAATCAACTGTGACAACCCTGATGAAGGTTTGGATCTTGACTATGTTCGCGAAGGTGCACGTGACCTTCAAGTTAAATGTGCTCTTTCCAACTCTTTCGGTTTTGGTGGTCATAACGGTACACTTTGCGTACGCCGTTATGAAGGCTAATGGTAGCTGTTGAAGCGCATAAGAGTAAGATGACACAAGCTCGTGAAGAATCTCTTCATGGGCTTGTTGCTCGTTTAGACATACCTGTGTCAGATATATCCATTTTAGATTGTGCTTTTACACATACATCTTATGCGAATGAACATAAATCAAAGCATATTAATCACAATCAGCGATTAGAGTTTTTAGGCGATGCTGTTTTGGATCTTATTATTGGGGAATACCTATTTAAGACATATCCAGACATGGCCGAAGGTAATTTGACGAAAATTAAGGCCGCTACAGTGTGTGAAGATTCTTTAGCATCTGTAAGTCGTTCTTTGCAATTGGGGCAATATTTATTGCTCGGTCATGGTGAAAGTGCTTCTGGTGGCAATAATCGTAATTCTATTTTAGCGGATACCTTTGAGTCTCTCATTGGTGCTATCTATATTTCTACAGATTACCAAACGGCAATGAACTTCGTTTTAAAACATCTCATTACTTATATCAAGCAAGCTTTAGAAGGTAAACGGGGCAAGGATTATAAAACCTTGTTACAAGAATATGTGCAACGGGATGGTGATAAACATATCGTCTATCGTTTGCTCAGTGAAAGTGGTCCCGACCATGCTAAGACCTTCCATATGGTGGTCGAAATCAATGGTGTTACTTACGAGGCCGGCTCTGGTAAAAGTAAAAAAATTGCAGAACAACATGCGGCTCAATTAACGTTAGAAAAGTTAATGGCCAAATAGAAAAGCGCCTAATGGCGCTTTTTTCTGTATAATAGTATATAGAATAGTAAATATATTTATCTTATAATCGTTGTATCGAAAGCCTTATATCTTAATATATTAATTACATATCATAAGGATTAAATACATGGATATTAATATATTAATATAAAAGGTTTTGGCTGAGTTTATTTTATATAAGAAAGGAGAGTGACTATGAAACCATTTGGTATGATACCTTTTTTTATACCTCATGTAGGGTGTCCTTATGTATGTACATTTTGTAACCAGTCCCGTATTACAGGCCAATCTGGTATTAGTCACCTAACACCGGATTATATAAAAAAAACGATTACAGATTATGTGGGTAAAAAACGAAATGATAAGTTTTGGGAGGTCGCCTTTTATGGAGGCTCTTTTACAGCCATTCATCGCGATTTGCAACATACCTTATTAGCACCAGCTTATGAGATGTTACAACAGGACATAATCGATGGTATACGTTGCTCTACACGGCCTGATGCTGTTGGGGATGAGGCTATTTCATTGTTACAGTTTTATGGGGTAAAAACAGTAGAGCTTGGTGTACAGTCTATGAATGATGATATTTTAGTCGATGCTAAGCGCGGTCATACGACTCAAGAGGTTGTAGAGGCTGTATCAAGATTGAAAAAACGAGGAATGACAGTAGGCGTGCAACTTTTACCAGGACTAAAGGGTGAAACTTGGGAAACAATTCTAGAAACCGCTATTGCTGTAGTTAAATTAAAACCAGATTTTGTACGAATCTATCCTGTTCTTGTTATAGAAAATACGGAACTAGCAGATCAATATAGATCTGGTGAATACGAACCATTGAGTACTGAGCAAGCTATTACATATTGTGCATTCTTAAAAGAATGGTTTGAAGAACATAATATTGAAGTTATACGCACTGGATTACAAAGTAGTGAAGAGCTCGACTCGGGTAATAGCTTGATAGCCGGTCCTTATGAGCCAGCCATGGGTGAGCTTGTAGTAAATGAACAGTATAAACAGCGTATTGAGATGTGTTTTGATGAACACTTTTCTGAGAGCTCTTTAGGAGACCAATATACTTATAATTTTTCATCATTAAGTAATCACTATAGTCATAAGGTTGAATGTAGAACTCATGCGAATAATACGAATAAGTTGGCGAAACATAGGATAGTTATTTCATATCCTAGAAACTTGACATCAAAGGTACGAGGCCTTAAATCGCAATATTTTATATTTCCAAGAAACATATCCTCAATTTAGCATAGATTGGTGTGAAGATAATACGAGAAATACTGTTCGTTGCTGTATTGATGGCCTACAATATATGTTATAATAAAAGATATGATTATTCGGGGTTGTTAGTAGAAAGGAGGCAGTCATGCAATTACTTCGGTTAGAATTAAAGGGCTTTAAATCGTTTGCAGATAAAACGGTTGTAAAATTCTCGCCAGGAATGACTGCCGTTATTGGACCTAACGGAAGTGGTAAAAGTAACATTACGGATGCTATGAAATGGGTTTTAGGGGAATCCAATGTCCGTAACTTACGTGGTCAAAAAGCAGAGGATATTATTTTCTCTGGTACGGAAAAACGAAAACCAATGAGTGCAGCTGAGGTTACACTTGTATTTGACAATAGTGACCACCAATTAGATGTAGATATGGCTGAGGTTGCTATTACACGCCGTATTTATCGTACTGGTGAAAGTGAGTTCCTTATCAATAAACGCTCTTGTCGTTTAAAGGATATTCATCTTTTATTAGCTGATACAGGCCTTGGGAAAGACTCAATGGCTATTATCGGTCAGAACCGCATTGATGCTATTTTGAATTCAAAGCCTGAAGAGCGTCGTTTGATCTTTGAAGATGTAGCAGGTATTTCTCGTTTTAAAATCAACAAAGAAGATGCATTGCGTCGTATTGCTAGCACAGACAGAAACATGGAACGCGTACGAGACGTAATGGCTACCATCGAAGAACAACTAGGACCTTTGTCTGAAAAGGCGGAAAAGACTAAAAAGTATATGACCTTAAGTCGTACAAAGCGCGACTATGATGGGGCATTAGGCTTTCACAATTATAAGACCTCTGATCGTTTATTAACGCGTTTTGAAAACGATAATATTGCTTTTAAGGATGAAGAGATTGAGCTTCAAACGGAGTTGTCCAAATTAGAAGCTCGCCGTCATACATTGCAATCATCTTCCACTAAAGAGCAAGAACAGCTTAAATTGTGGGAAGCTCAGTATACGGAAAAGCAACGTGATGAAGAGCGTTTAGCAGGTCATTTACGTCTTTTAGAAGAACAGTTAAAGACAGCTCGTCGTGAATTAGATGAAACATCTATGCGCATTAGCGAGCTCGAGGCTACGCAAAAGGGTGAAGAACAGCAATTACGCATTTTAAATCAATTGATTCAAGATGAAAGTGCTCAACTAGTAGAGAAAGAATCTAAACTAGCAGAGTTAGAAGCTAACTATAAAAAGCTGTTGAAGATGTAAGTGCAGAACAAGCTAAATTTCAATCCTTACAATCCAATCGAGAAGCATTCGAGCAACGTCAATTAGAGGTTGTTAGTGCTATTGAAACAGCAAAGGCTAGTATTCGTAGCTTAGAAGCTCGTAAGGCTGAATCTACAAAACAATGTGAAGTTTTAAAGGATGAAATAGGTCAAGTAGATAGTGAACTACAAGCAGCACGTGCTGAATATGAAACACTTGGTCAGAAATTTACTGCTATTTCTGCACAACGACAAGCCCTCGTTGATGGTGGTAAAGAAGCAGTTATACAAGCTCGTGAGGAACGCAAAGAGTTACAAAAACTTCGTACCCAAGAACAACGTGCAAAAGGCCGTTTAGAGCTCTTAGCTCAATGGGAAGAACAGCATGAAGGTTACTTAGAAGGTACTAAGAATATTCTAAATGGTAAGGGTGCTTGGCGTGAACAGATTACGGGCGCCGTTGGTGATCTCTTTACAGTTGAGGACAAATATACGACAGCTATTGAAACGGCATTAGGCGGTAGTGTTAACCACGTTGTGACTACTACAGCTCGTGCTGCTGCAGAAGGCGTTAATTATTTGAAATCTATCCAAGGTGGTCGCGTAACCTTCTTACCGATGGATTCTGTAAAAGGGAAACCGTATGATACGCCTGCTTTACATGAAAGTTGTGTCATAGGCACGGCTGTTGATTGTATTTCCTTTGATAATACATACGCTCATATTTTCCAATATCTATTAGGGTCGTACGTTAGTAGTATCCTCTATGGATGATGCTATTGGATTACAGAAGAAATATAACCAACAATTGCGCATCGTTACCCTTACAGGGGAACAATTCCAACCTGGTGGTTCTTTAACGGGTGGTGCCACAAAGCGTAAGCGTGCCTCCGTATTGAGCCGTAAGGAAGAGGCTGCTAGTCTTGAACAAGAGCTTGTACAAATTGAAGAACAAATCCGCTCTTTAACAGCTAGCTTAGAAACTTTAGAAAAACGGGTTGAAGAGGCTGAAAAAGAACGAGCTACCCTTGATGAAAACTACCAACATACTAATTTACTCTATGTGGCTAGTGAAACAAAGGTACAAAATATACAAAATCAAATGGACCGTAAGAAACGTGTTCTTTCTGAAGAAGAGCAACGTTTAGTTCAAATTGATATTGATTTAGCCACTACAACAGCTAACTTAAAAGACCAAGAAACAGTATTGGCTTCCTTACAAGAAAATCATGGTGTAGAGGGCAATCAAGGGGCCTTGATGGAGCGTTTAACTGTATTGCAAAAGATACAGCAAGAGGCGTATGAAGCTTTCACAGAGGCACGCCTCACCTGTGATACGTTGCGACAAACCATTAAGGAACGTGAAGCTCAGCGAGAACAACGTAATCAATCCATTGCTAACATTGTAGAGCGACTAACACCGTTACGTAATTTGTTAATTAGCACTACAGAGCGCTATGAAGTGGAGCTACCAAAGGCTAAAGAATTGGCAGACCGAGAATTGGCTTCTGCTACAGCGGAGGTTGAACGATTGCGTGCACTTCGCGATGAGGCTTATGATAAAACATCTACAGGACGTGAAGAGATGGAATCTATCCTCGGTGAGCAAGATCGATTGAACCAACGATATAAAGTCGTTCAAGGTCGACTCGTCGATATGGAAGGTAAGATTACACGTCATCGCATGGATTGTGAGCGCTTTGTAGAAGAACTACAAGAGTTAGGCTTTACCTTAGAAGATGCGCAGGCTCTTCGCATTGAAGGCTCTGTAAACGATTGGAAGGATGAGCAGGCTCGCTTGATGGCAGAAATTGCCGAACTAGGCCCAGTCAATCCGAACGCTGTTGAAGAATACGAAGAAACTAAAGAGCGTTATGACTTCTTAAGTACTCAGTTAGCAGATTTAGATACAGCGAAAGAGCAATTGCAAGCGGTTATTGCTGAAATGGACAAGGCTATGAGTACACAGCTATACGATGTATTAGATGTAGTAGGTCGTAGATTCCAAGAGGTATTTAGCCAACTATTTGGCGGTGGTACGGCTCAAATTGTATTGACTGATCCAGATAATATCTTAACTGGTGGTATCGATTTCTACATTCAGCCGCCAGGGAAGAAACGTCAACAATTGACATTGTTATCCGGTGGAGAACGTGCTCTTACGGTTATTGCATTATTGTTCTCGTTCCTAGACTATCGTCCTGCGCCGTTCTGCGTGCTTGACGAAGTTGACGCAGCCCTTGATGAAGCCAATGTAGAAAGATTTAGTTCTTACTTAAATCGGGTAAATAAAGAAACACAATTTATCGTAGTATCGCACCGTAAAAAGACGATGGAAGCTGCCGAAGTATTACAAGGGGTGACCATGGTTGAACGAGGCGTATCGCGATTATTAACAGTAGCATTTGAAGATGTGAAGGAGGATCTAGCATAATGGCATTTGGATTCTTTAATAAAATTAAAGAGGGCTTAGAAAAAACTCGTAAGTCCTTTGTAAAAAATGTAGAGACAGTTATCATTGGTTATGCAGAAATTGATGATGATTTCTTAGATGATTTAGAAGCAGTTATGCTTACTAGTGATCTTGGTCCTAAAACGACAGAATACTTGATGAAAGAAATTCGTCGTGGTGTAACAGAAGGTATTATTAACAATACTGGTGATGTAATGCCATTCATGGAAGACCGCATTACAGAAATGTTAGTTGACCAAGAAGATGAAATTACACTTCACCATCCAGAGGTTATCCTCGTTGTTGGGGTAAATGGTGTCGGTAAAACTACGACTATTGCTAAGCTAGCTAACTATTACACTAAAGAAGGCAAAAAGGTTATTATCGCTGCAGGTGATACATTCCGTGCCGCTGCGGCTGATCAATTGTCTATCTGGGCAGATCGCGTAGGTGTACCTATCGTTAAACATAAAGAAGGGGCTGACCCTGCAGCTGTTGTTTACGATGCAATGGAAGCAGCTAAAGCTCGTAATGCAGACCTCGTTATTGTAGATACTGCAGGTCGTTTACACACTAAAGTTAATCTTATGGAAGAACTTAAAAAGATGGGCCGCGTAGCGAATAACCACGTAGAAGGGGCACCACATCAAACATTGCTCGTCTTAGATGGTACTACAGGTCAAAATGCAGTAAGCCAAGCTAAATTATTTGGTCAAGCAGTACCAGTAAATGGTATTGTTGTGACTAAGCTTGATGGCACAGCAAAAGGTGGCGTAGTTATCTCTATTAAAGAGGAATTAGGCGTACCTGTTCGCTGGATCGGCGTTGGCGAAGGCATGGATGACTTGCGTCCATTTAATGCGAAAGAATTTGCTAATGCACTATTTAATAAAGGAATGATTCAAGGTGACAAATAAATATAACCGGGAATTCTTACTTGAATATGTAGAATCTGAAAATAAAAAAAATGAATGTAATGTTAGCCTAGAAAATATGGAAAAGATTGTTGGTTTAATCGAGTATTTCGGCATTGAATTATATCGCCCTATTACAAGATTGCTACTTTCAAACTGGGAAGAGATTACAGAACGTATTAATAACTATACTGAATCAGATTGGATGATGGCTGATGAAATTCAAAAGACTACGCCTACATTAGATCGTTTCTCCATTGCTATGCTCATCGAAGTATTAGAAGGAGAGGATACGTTGAACCAAGCAGAAAATGCAGGTCGCCGTCTTTCAGAGGAAGAGCTCAAAGCTATCCGTAAACATCAGGATGAACAGTAATGAAACATAATACATATAATTACGAAGGGGGCCAACCATTTAAAGTGGAGGCGCCCTTTACGCCTACAGGGGACCAACCAACTGCGATTCAGTCTTTAACAGAAGGTATTGAACGCGGTGAATGGGCCCAAGTTTTACTCGGTGCCACTGGTACAGGTAAAACCTTTACAATGGCTAAAGTTATCGAGGCCGTTCAAAAGCCAACGCTGATTATTGCCCATAATAAAACCTTAGCTGCGCAGCTATGTAGTGAGTTTAAAAGCTTCTTCCCTAATAATGCGGTAGAATACTTTGTATCTTACTACGATTTCTACCAACCAGAAGCGTATATTCCTTCTAGCGATACATACATCGAGAAGGATGCGTCTATTAATGATGAAATCGATAAACTGCGACATAGCGCTACGATGAGCCTCTTTGAGCGTCGCGATGTGATCATCGTTGCCTCTGTTAGCTGTATTTACGGCTTAGGTGACCCTGAGGACTACTCTGAACTCGTGTTGTCTTTGCGCTTAGGGCAGACGAAATCTCGTGATGAAATTCTGTCTAAACTCGTAGATATTCAATATACGAGAAATGATATGAACTTTATCCGCGGTACCTTCCGTGTACAAGGGGATACTATCGAGATTTTCCCTGCTGCCTATAGTGAAAGAGCCATTCGAGTGGAACTCTTCGGCGATGAAATCGATCGCCTCGTTGAGGTAGATGCTTTGACTGGTGAAGTGATTGCTGAACGCAAGCATGTTGCGGTCTATCCAGCATCTCACTATGTAACTACGAAAGATAAGATGCGTATTGCTGTAGAGCGTATTGAGGCTGAGTTAGAAGAACAGTTAGCTAAGTTGAAAGCTGCTGACCGTCTATTGGAGGCTCAACGTCTTGAACAGCGTACGCGTTACGATATAGAAATGATGCAAGAAATGGGCTATTGCTCGGGCATCGAAAACTATTCTCGCCACATGTCCGAACGTAAGGCTGGGGAGGCACCATACACATTAATAGACTATTTCCCAGATGATTTCCTCATCATGGTGGACGAGTCTCATGTAACGATACCTCAAGTGCGTGCCATGTACAATGGTGACCGTGCGCGTAAAGAATCACTTATCGAATATGGCTTCCGTCTGCCGTCTGCGCTTGATAATAGACCACTTCAATTCGATGAATTCGTAGAACGTATCAATCAAATCGTCTATGTATCAGCCACACCTGGTCCGTATGAAATGGAAGTGGAAACGAATATTGCAGAACAAATTATTCGTCCTACAGGTTTATTAGATCCATCTATTGAAATTCGTCCTATTAAGGGACAAATGGATGATTTACTCGGCGAAATTCATAAGCGTGCAGCTAAGAATGAACGCGTTCTCGTTACGACCTTAACGAAAAAGATGGCTGAGGACTTAACAGAGTTCTTGAAGGAAATGGGCGTCCGCGTTCGTTATCTTCACTCTGATATTGTTACTATCGAGCGTGCTGAAATCATCCGTGATTTACGGGCTGGTGTATTCGATGTACTGGTTGGTATTAACTTGCTCCGTGAAGGCCTAGATATGCCAGAGGTTTCCTTGGTAGCTATCTTAGATGCGGATAAGGAAGGTTTCTTACGTTCTGATACAGCTATGATTCAAACAATCGGTCGGGCAGCTCGTAATGTGAACGGTCACGTTATCATGTACGCTGACCGTGTAACAGGTTCTATGCAGCGCGCCATCGATGAAACAGATCGTCGTCGTGCTGTACAAGAGGCTTATAATATTGAACATAATATTACGCCTAAGTCTGTCTCTAAAGATGTAAAGAGCTTATTGAGTTGACGAAAATTGAAGAAGATATGGTTACCGATGGGAAGGACTTTTCACCGAAGAAAGGGAAAAAGAAAGCCTCTTCAGCAGGTATGGACCATGGACATGAACCATATGCACAAGATACATCCACTCCTAAGGTGGCAGATATAACGCCAGAAGAGTTATTCAATAAAATTGAAGAACTTGATCGTCAAATGAAGGCCGCTGCAAAGCAGCTTGAATTTGAAAAGGCAGCAAAGCTTCGTGACCAATTAGGAGAACTACGTCAACAATGGTCCGATATGCATAGTGCAGGTGAAAGCAAGTTGAAAAAGCCTACATCTAGCAAGGGTAAAAAACGTACAAGTTCAAAGAGTAAATCTTAAGTAGCAGTAACATACATTCATATATTGTAAAAATATTACCTGAATGTAATAAATCGAATCTATATAGATTGTAAGAAAACACATAGATTATATAGACTATATGTGCGATAATATACATATATTATTTCATGTTAGTAAAAATAGAGATGATGCCATTTGGTATCATCTCTTTAAATAGGGAACATAATGAAAGATCAATTGATAGTAAAAGGTGCGCGTCAGCATAACCTTAAAAATATAGATATAGCCTTACCACGAGATCAGTTTATCGTTTTGACTGGCCTTAGTGGTTCTGGTAAATCATCCTTAGCATTTGATACGATTTACGCAGAAGGGCAACGACGCTATGTAGAGTCCTTGTCTGCGTATGCTCGTCAATTCTTGGGACAAATGGATAAACCTGATGTAGATTATATTGAAGGCTTATCTCCAGCGATTTCTATCGATCAAAAGACAACAAGCCGTAATCCTCGTTCTACAGTCGGTACTGTAACGGAGATTTACGACTACTTGCGTCTATTATTTGCTCGTGTAGGTCATGCCCATTGTCCAGAATGTGGTAAGCCTATTACACAACAAACAATACAACAAATGACAGATGATGTAATGAGCTTCCCAGAAGGTACAAAGATTTTAGTATTGGCGCCTATGATTCAAGGAAAAAAAGGGGAGCATAAATCCGTCTTTGAACAACTTCGTAAAGAAGGCTTTGTTCGTGCCCGCGTAGATGGCGTTGTACGTACATTAGATGAAGAGATTGTATTAGAAAAAAATAAAAAACACTCTATCGATATCGTAGTAGACCGCCTCGTTGTAAAAGAAGGCATCGAATCCCGCTTGGCAGACTCTATGGAGACCGCATCAAAATGGGCAGAAGGCATCGTAGTGATTCAAGAGGTAGACGGCCCTGAACACATGTATAGTCAACACTTTGCATGTCCAGATTGTCATATTTCATTACCAAAAATTGAACCGCGCATGTTCTCCTTCAACAGCCCATTTGGTGCTTGCCCAGCTTGTTTGGGTATTGGATCCACTATGGAAGTAGACGAAGAGCGCGTTATTCCAGATGGCTCTATTAGCTTTGCCGATGGTTGTGTGCAAGCATTGAGCTCTAATCCTAATGCATGGTTTATGCGTCAAGTAGAAGGCCTATTAAAAGCTAATGGATATTCTTTAGACTCTACCTATGATGAATTGCCAAAGCATTACAGAAAAAAGTCATGTATGGCACGACGGATAAGGTAGCTTTCACCTATGAAAATATGAGAGGTGAAGTAAAGGAATTCTTTACAGAGTACGAAGGTATTTTGCCGATGGTAAAACGCCGTCATAGTGAAGCATCTACCGATTCTATGCGTGAAGAGTTTGAAAAATTTATGTCCATAAAGCCGTGTACTACATGCCATGGTGCTCGTCTTAAACCCGAAGTATTAGCGATTACTGTAGGGGATAAGAACATCAATGAAGTAACGCAATTGACCATTAAAGAAGCACTGGACTTCTTTGGTAATTTACAGTTGACAGAGCGGGAACAAGTGATTGGTGCTCAAATTCTGAAGGAAATCAATGCTCGCCTTGGCTTCCTCAATAATGTAGGCCTTGATTACCTTACTATGAACCGTAGTGCAGGGACCCTTTCTGGTGGTGAAGCACAACGTATTCGCTTGGCCACACAAATTGGCTCTGGTCTTGTTGGTGTATTGTATATTCTAGATGAACCGTCTATCGGTTTACACCAACGAGATAATGATCGTCTCATTGATACATTGAAAGGCTTACGTGACTTAGGCAATACATTGCTCGTTGTAGAACACGACGAAGATACAATGCGTGCTGCGGATTACCTCGTAGACATCGGACCAGGAGCAGGTGAGCATGGTGGTCAAATAATTGCAGCTGGTACTGTTGACGAAGTGATGAAGGTTGAGAACTCCATTACTGGTCAGTACTTGAGTGGACGTAAGTTTATCGCCCTTCCTGAAGAGCGCCGTAAACCAGGTAAGAATTGCATCGAAATTCGTGGTGCGAAGGAAAATAATTTACAAAATGTAAATGTAAAATTCCCTATCGGCCTATTTAATGTGGTTACCGGTGTCAGTGGTTCTGGTAAGTCTACCTTAATCAATGAAATTCTTTATAAAGGTTTAGCTAATCAGTTGTACCGTTCCTTCCATAAGGTGGGGGCTCATAAAGAAATCCGTGGCTTAGAACATATTGATAAAATCATCAATATTGACCAAAGCCCTATCGGTCGTACACCTCGTTCTAATCCTGCCACATATACAGGTGTGTTTGATGCTATACGCGAGCTTTATAGCCAAACACCAGAGGCTAAGATGCGCGGTTATAAACAAGGTCGCTTTAGCTTTAACGTAAAAGGCGGTCGCTGTGAAGCGTGTCGTGGCGATGGTATTATCAAAATTGAAATGCACTTCTTGCCAGATGTATATGTACCTTGCGAAGTATGTAAAGGCGCTCGTTATAATCGCGAAACCTTAGAGGTTAAATATAAAGGCAAATCCATTGCCGATGTATTAGATATGACTGTAGATGATGCAGTAGAATTCTTTAGTGCCATCCCTAAAATTCATCGTAAGATGGTTACCTTACAAGAGGTAGGTCTCGGCTATATCCGTTTAGGTCAAGCTGCCACAACATTATCTGGTGGTGAGGCTCAACGCGTTAAATTAGCTACTGAACTGGCTCGTCGTAGTACAGGCAAACCCTTTACATCCTTGATGAACCTACTACAGGCCTACATGCTGAAGATATTCGTAAGCTCTTAGATGTACTACAAAAACTTGTCGATGGTGGAGATACAGTGGTTGTTATTGAACATAACTTAGATGTTATTAAGATGGCGGATCATATCATCGATTTAGGTCCAGAAGGCGGTAATCGTGGTGGTACCATTGTAGCAACAGGTACGCCTGAGCAAATTGCCAAGGTGAAAGAAAGTTATACTGGCAAATTCTTAGGTCCTGTATTAGAACAAACTAAGAAGTTTATGAAAGCAGCTAAAAATAAGAAATAAAATAAAGCATTATATTTAGTTTCTATAAAAATCATAAGGGAAATAGAATACATTTTCTAATCATTTATCATGGACATATCTTAGAAAAGAATGTATTCTATTTCCTTAAAATCTATAAGGAAAGGAGGACATATGCCATCTGAAGAATTACTAGAGAAGGTTAGTCATTTGCCGACTACGCCCGGTGTGTATTTATGGCGCGATCAATATAATCGTATCATCTATGTAGGTAAAGCCATTAACTTGCGCAACCGTGTGCGTTCCTATGTGCGTAATGATGCGAACCGAGCGCCGAAGGTTGCGGCTATGATGAAGCGTGCCGTCGATGTGGAGATTATTCAAACAAAGACAGAGATGGAAGCACTTATCTTAGAGAATACGCTTATTAAGGAGCATGAGCCTAAATACAATATTAGGCTTCGTGATGATAAAACGTATCCGTATGTAAAAATCTCAGTACAAGAGGACTATCCACGGGTATATATGACGCGCCGACTAGAACGGGATGGAGCCAAGTACTTTGGCCCTTTCACAGATGTTACATCTGTACATGTAGTATTGAAATTAATACGCCAGTACTATCCACTCAGGACATGTAAGTCTATGAAGGTAGAGCGACCATGTTTGCAATATCATATGCATTACTGTGAAGCGCCGTGCTTTAATAAAATATCTATACCGGACTATCGGAAATACATCGATGAAATCATAGAGCTCTTTGAAGGAAAGCCTATACCATTGTTGAAGGAAATCAAAGAGAAGATGGAACTAGCTGCAGAAGACTTACGATTTGAAGATGCAGCACGGTATCGAGATCAGTTGAGCAGCATTGAAAAATACAAGAAAAGCAACGTATGGTTACACAACGGGGCGACTTAGATGTATTAGGGATTGCTGTTGATACATCTATGGCCTGTGTACAGTTATTATTCATCCGTGGTGGCCGACTATTAGGCCGTGAGAACTACTTTGTACAACATGATGGAGATAGTAAAGAAACTATCATGACGGACTTTATCAAGCAATACTATGGGGATACGAACTTCATTCCGAAGGAATTATTATTACCTATGGATAGTTCTGATAGAGACTTATTAAGTGAATGGTTTACACAGCTCAAAGGTCAGAATGTAGAGGTATCTGTGCCTCAGCGTGGCTATAAGATGGACATGATTAAGATGGCCCACGAGAATGCAGAAACCTTCCTTGAAGAGCGCCGTCGTCAATGGCAGTACCAAATCGATAAGACTGGTGGGGCTGTTAAAAAACTAGCTGAAGTCCTAGACTTGCCGCGATTACCAGAGCGTATGGAATGCTTTGATATTTCCCATACACAAGGGGCCGAAACGGTGGCATCTATGGTTGTCTTTGAAGGTGGTAAGCCTGCGAAGAAGGAGTATCGTCGTTTTAAATTGAAAACTACGCAAGGTAAACCTGATGACTTTAAGTCTATGGCTGAAATTATGGAACGACGCTATGGTAATGAAACAGATTGGCCTATGCCAGACCTGATTATTATCGATGGCGGTAAAGGTCAGCTCAATGCAGCGTTGCCGTTGATTCGCGGTGTAGGTGTTACAGATGTGCCTGTTATCTCTTTAGCTAAGCGTATTGAAGAGGTCTTTGTAGAAGGACAATCTGAAAGTATCATCTTAAGCCATCACACACCAGAGCTTCAATTGCTGCAACAAATACGTGACGAAGCCCATCGATTTGCTATTACGTACCATCGTAAGCTTCGTGGAAAACGTAATTTAGAATCCATTCTAGATCATATAGAAGGAATTGGCCTAAACGCCGCAAAGCCTTGTGGGCACATTTTAATAGTTTAGAGGCTATGAAAGAGGCATCCATTGATGAGCTTTCAAAGGTGGAATCTATGAACTATAAGACGGCAGAAACACTATATAATTTCTTCCGCATGTCTAAGGTAGAAAAACAAGATATGTTGAAATAAAAAAGAGCATCTTACATGAGATGCTCTTTAACTGTATACGTATGTTATTTATTTTAATTGACGCTGAATATACCAAGTACGCCAAGTGAACAATACACCTGCTACTAGTACGCTAGCGAGTAATCCAATCCATACGCCAAATGGTCCGTAATTAGGATTATTAGCAAGAATATAGGCGGTTGGGAAGCATACGCCCCAATAGGATATGAGGGAGATATAAAGAACTACTTTTACATCTTTATAGGCTCTCAATATACCTTGTAAAGGGGTTCCAATGGCATCGATAGCAGAGAAGAATACACCGTATCCAAGGAAGCTGTAGATAAGCTTGTATACTTCATCATCATTTGTAAAGAGATCTGCAATAGCGTCCATATTAGTAAACGTAAATGTACAAATCATGATAGCCAATACAATGGCTAAGATGCGAGAAATATAAGAGTACTGGATAGCCTCTTGTTTACGACTGCCCCAAGTTCATAAGCAACTGCAATGGTAGAGGCCATAGCGATACTAAGAGGTAAACAGTAGAATACATTGGTAAAGGAAATAACAGATTGATGAGCAGCTACGACGGCGGATCCAAAGTGAACCATCAAGAGTCCAGCAATGCTAAAAATACTAGCTTCTAAGAAGATGGAAAAGCCAATAGGAATACCTATATGTAGCTGTTCGCGAATGTAGTGAAAACTTGGTTTACTGAAGTCTTTAAAGATACGATATCCCTTTAGCTTTGGATGTAATAGTAATACTAAGCTAAAGAGAATAAAGTTAGTCCAACAAGCACCGGCTATACCATAGCCAGCACCGACACCACCGATCTCTGGAAATCCGAAATGCCCAAAGATGAGTGAGTAGTTCAAAAATACGTTCACAATAAAGCTAGTAAATACGATGGCCATAGAATAATGTGTTAATCCATGACTGTCGACTGTATTGCGCAATGTATTAACCCAAAGTAGTGGGAATAGACCTATAGCAAATGCTTTCAGGTAACTAATACATACCTCAGCTGCAGCAGGTTCCAGATTTAATGCTGTCAGAAGAGGACGTAGACCTAAGAGACCAATTATTAAAATGATACATGCTAGGCCTGTACCGATATAAAGACCTTGATAAAAGATTGTTGAAATATCATCGGTTTTCTTAGCTCCCAATAGCTGAGAAATAATTGGAGTAATACCTAACAACGTTCCTTGTGCAAAGATATAGAAGAGGAGCCATAAATTATACCCTGTAGCAACCCCAGCTAAATCTATTGTACTATATTGTCCCGTTAAAAAGATGGCTATAAATGTACCACCTATAAGGGAAAATTGCGTTATACACATAGGAGTAAATAGCTTAATGAACAACCATAACTTTTGTAATATAGAATATGTTTGATACATACTTACCTCCCTTATTAATGATATATTATACGATATCATAAAAGTAGCCTAATTTAATAGATAAATTCCTTGAGAATTGGGAATTAAATATATATTATTGATTAGTCTATTATGAATCTATAATTAATGATTTTTATATCCTAAATTAATGATTTTTTTATATCCTAGAACTTCCATTTGTAGTGTTATGATTCTCATATTAATATGAATGGAGTATGCTAAAAATGAATATATATTTTACAAATTGAATTTTACACTACTGAACTATATCGATTATAATATATATACTATAGTTATATTCTAAGGAGGATACATTGGACATCTTATCTGTACAAGGTTTATTAGCGATGCTTCAGATCATCGTTATCGATATCTTACTTGCTGGCGACAATGCCATTGTAATTGGTATGGCAGCTCGTAACTTGCCAGCACATTTACAGAAGAAAGCCATCTTCTGGGGCACAGCTGGTGCCATTATTTTACGCCTTGTTATGGCATTCCTATTTGTAGAGGCATTGAACAATATTCCTGCACTTCGTTTAGTAGGTGGTATTCTCCTCTTATGGATTGGATACAAGCTCGTTGCTGATGATGAAAGCGAGCATAATATCGAAGCTAAGGATAATTTACGTGCAGCCATTACAACTATTGTTATTGCTGACGGTATCATGGGTATCGATAATGTTATCGGTGTAGTTGGTGCAGCAGGTGGTCATATGACAATGGTAGCTATTGGTATGCTCATAACTGTACCAATCATCATTTATGGCAGTACATTATTTGTGAAAGTCATCGAACGCTTCCCAATTATCCTATATGTTGGCGGCGGTATCCTTGGCTGGGTAGGTGCTGGTATGGCAGTAGAGGATACATTGATTGCTCATAGTGTTGAACCATATGCACTATTCATCAAATTGCTGCAGTAATCCTCGTAGTAGGGGCATCTTTGGTAGCTAAAAAACTCAAGAAATAATAGAATACATCTCTTCTCCTAATCATAGGAGGAGAGATTTTTTATGTAAACTAATAGTTCTCTTTTAGGTGAGAAAATAGAAAAATTATGGTATAGTTAAGGGATAGTTATTGAATTAATCGTTTGAATTGAGGTATGTACAGAATGGAATTTTTAGAAGTTGCCACGTGGGTAACCATTGGTAAGATTATTTTAATTGATATTTTGTTGGCTGGCGATAATGCTGTAGTAATTGGTATGGCAGCAGGTAAGCTAGCTCCAGAACTACAAAAGAAAGCCGTAATTTGGGGTACAGTAGGTGCCATTGTAATGCGCCTTGTATTTGCTACCCTTTTAGTAGAGGCGCTTACTTTAATTCCTCTTATCCACTTAGGTGGTGGCTTTGTACTTGTATGGATTGCCATTCAATTATTAAAAGGTGGAGATGAAGATGCACATATTGAAGCTAAGAATTCATTAATGGGTGCTATTTGGACGATTATTGTAGCCGACGCTATGATGAGTATTGATAATGTCATCGGTGTAGTAGGAGCCGCTAAAGGTCATTTAGAGCTTGTTATTGCAGGTATGTTAATTACTGTTCCAATTATCGTATTTTTGCTCTACATTATTTGCTCGAATTATTAATAAATTCCCTGCCATTCTTTGGGCAGGTGGCGCACTCCTTGGCTGGGTTGCCGGTGAAATGATCGTGGAAGATCCACTTCTTATGCCATATATTCAAGGCGAAGAATTACTCGTGAAATTTGGTACTGTATTCTTCGTACTCATTGTGACTGGAATGATTAAAATTTGGAAGAAAAGAGACGCGTAATGAACGGTACTAATCGTACATCTCGTAAAAAACAATCTAAACAACATAGAAGAAGTAATCGCTCTAATTCACAGCAAGCTATAAACGGCCAATTATCTAAAAAACAACAGGCTATTTTAAATGCGCCTGTTAAGTTTGGTGATGAAGTATTGGTAACTATTCATGGCATCGGTAGCAGCGGTGAAGGGGTAGGTCGTGTAGATGACTTTACTGTCTTTGTGCCTTTTGCCTTACCAGGAGAAACTGTAAGAGTAGGTATTAATATGGTTAAAAAAACCTATGCTACAGGGCGCCTCTTAGAAATTGTTACAATGGCTCCCAATCGTATCGATGCAAGTTGTGATCTTTATGGATTCTGTGGAGGCTGCCAACTACAGCACATTACCTATGAAGGTCAGCTTTCACTAAAAACACAAAAGGTAAAGGACGTTATCGAGCGTATCGGTCATCAAAATCCAGACCTTGTTAAGCCAGCATTGGGACCTAAAGAACCATGGGCCTATCGCAATAAGATGCAAATGCCTGTAGGTGGTACTAAAGGCGATATTCAAATGGGCTTCTATGCAATGGGATCTCACGATATCGTGCAAGGTACAAACTGTCCTATACAAGATGAAGGGAATAATATTATTGCTCAAGCTTGTTATCAGCTTGCTAAAGAATTTGACATTGAACCGTATGATGAACATACAGGAAAAGGTATACTACGCCATGTAATCGGTCGTATTGGACAATCTGGATGGATGATTATCCTTGTAACTGCTACAGATTACTTACCACACCAAGAAAAGTGGGTAGAAAAATTAACAGAACGAATTCCTCAAGTAGAAACTATCGTTCATAATGTGAACGGTAAGCGTACTAATGTTATCTTAGGCTCCCAAAATAATATCCTCTATGGGGATGGGACGATTACAGACCATATTAAGGACTTACAGTTTACATTGTCCCCACATTCATTCTTCCAAGTGAATCCAGAACAAACTACAGTACTTTACGATCAAGCATTAACTTATGCGGACTTAAAAGGTGATGAAACCGTTATCGATGCGTATTGTGGCACGGGGACCATTTCATTATTTTTGGCACATAAAGCTAAGCATGTAATAGGTATTGAAATCGTAGAACCAGCTATTATCAATGCTCGTGAAAATGCGAAACGCAATGGTTATGATAATACAGAATTTATCGTCGCTGATGCGGCCGTAGAAATGCCAAAACTTTACAAAGCTGGCGTACGTCCAGACGTTATCGTATTTGATCCAATTCGAGCAGGCTGTAAAGAAGAAGTACTAACCTCTGCAGCTGGGATGGAACCAAAACGCATTGTCTACGTATCCTGTAACCCAGCTACCATGGCACGAGACATTGAAATCCTTACACACTACGGCTATGAACTAAAAGAAGTACAACCTGTAGACATGTTCCCTATGACAGCGCATGTCGAAGCTGTTGCTTTGCTTACTAGGAGTGAAACGACGCAGTGAGTACAGGTATATGTTTTGAAGCTCTAAGAATTAGAGTTTATATTGATTTTCAATAATTTTGATTTGAAATCATTATTATTAGTTAAGGTCGTTAAGTTAACTAATTTAATTTTAAGCTTTAATATGAACTGATTAAGCTTTGTATTTTTATAGATAATTTATGGACTATAGTTTTTTTAGGGAGCGGGCTATGGAACTTCTTTTTAAATAATATTTTGAATTTAACAGAACAACAGATAAATAATTCTAAAATCGAGTTTAATATGAATATTGGGAAAGGTGGAATGCCATTCATTGATAGATGGTTAAAGTGTAGTGACACTGAGCGTACATCTGGTATTTGTAAATGTTGTTCTTTTTGGGGATGGTATGGTGAGCAGCGAAATTTTTATCCAGGTCAATGGGCATTTAGTTTTTTAAGAATTGGTGAAGATGAATGGCTATTAATTTCAGCAGGTGAGATTACAGATACACCTAAAAAAATGATTGGGCTTCTTATAAAGTATTAGATCGATATAAACCATTTTTCGGTAGATTAGTTATTAGATGTAAAAAAGGCAATACATTTTCTAGATATGTATTTAATTTAGGTAGATATATTAATAAGGCTGTTGTGAAAGAAATCTTACCTTGTATTTATAGTGGTGAAATTTTTGAAGGCTATGATAAGGTTCACCTACCTTATCATAGGTTAGCTGATATTTTTTTCTGGTAAAAATTCTTCCGACTTATTATGAAGCGCTAAAAAAAGTAATAGGGTTTATTGTTTGACTGATACTTTTACTGGGAAATTGTATATTGGATCTGCTACGGGTGAAAAATGGTGTTGCACAAAGATGGGGGAATTATTTAGCATCAAAACATGGGGGCAATAAAAAACTTATAGCTCTTTATAATAAAGAAGGTAAAGAATATTTTGAGACTAATTTTACATTTACTATTTTAGAGTATTTTGGACAATCGTATGATCCAATAAAGGTTATAGAGCGAGAACAATATTGGAAACATTGTTTAGATACAATTAAAAATGGCTATAACGATAACTAAATAAAACGAAGTACTTCGGTATTTCGTTTTATTTAGTATTCAAACTACAATAGAAAAAAATAGAGCTATTGTAGTTTAAGAGGAATTTTCTATGAGAATAAAGTTAGATATTCATGAGATAATATATCAGCTGAGTAGGTGGCGCCCAATTTTTCATTCGGAAGCAGATTTTCAGTTTAGCTTAGCCTGGATGATTAAAGAACAATATCCAAATTGTGATATTAGACTAGAGTTTGTTCCTGAATTTAATCCTAGTTTACATCTTGATATTCTTGTTATATTAGATGGTAAATGGATTCCTATTGAGCTTAAATATACGACAAGAAAATGTATTAAAACTATAAATGATGAAGTGTATATGTTGAAGGAGCAAGGTGCTAAGGACCAAGGTTGTTATAACTACTTAAAAGATATAATGCGTATAGAGGAATTTAGGGATAAGAGTGATAAATTTATTGAAGGTTATACAATTAAGATAACTAGTGAAATATCTTATCTAAAGCCTCCGACAAAAGTAAATTGTACATACGCCGAATTTTCTATTGAGGAGGGTTCCATTAAAACTGGATGTATGAATTGGTCCTCTAATACAGGAAAAGGAACAATGCGTGGAATGGAAGCACCTATAGTATTAACTGGGATATATCCTATAAATTGGAAAGAATATTCTAAAGTTGATGATACTAATAGTGGTACTTTTATGTATCTTGTAAATAAGATAAGTAAATAAAATTAGGAGATATATTATGTTTAAAACCAGTTCGCAAAAAGATAAATGAAATAGACCATAGTGCTGCAAAAAGCTTTTATTACAATCTAATCGTCGAGGTATTTTTAGCTATGAACGGCGATAATGGGTACCCTTATGCTATTCCGATTAATTATTTTTTTATGATTGTGATAAGAAGAAAATTTATTTTCATGGAGCTAAAGCTGGTCATAAGGTAGATGCATTGAAAACTTCAGATAAGGTATGCTTTACTGTATATGGTAATGAGCGTATTGATGAATCTGAATCTTGGGCGCCGTATGTACAAAGTGTAGTCGTATTTGGAAGATGTCGTTTGTTAGAGGCCGGTTCAGAATCTATAGATCGATTAAAAGAATTTGCTATGAAGTATTATCCTGATGAGACTTTAGCTGATGAACAAATTACTCGTAATGGGCGAGCAACACAAATGTTTGAAATCACTATTGAACATATGAGTGGTAAACAAGTACAAGAGAAATAATAGATTAGCCCTTCGCTTATGCGAGGGGCTTTTACTATACACTCCCACTTATAAATGTAATATAATGTAATTAGTGATAATCATTTTAAAAATATAGTTCACGGGAGTGAGACATGATACAGTTAAAAGATTTAGGTACATTTGAATCTGTACCTCACATTGTAACAGATATTGTAACAGGAAATATTAGCGCTTTAGAAAATGCATTAGCCAATGGTTGGGATATTAATATACCTATAGAAATTGGTGAGTATAGTGAGCATACACCTTTAGAATTGGCTCTTGTTATGTGTTGCTTGCCAAGTATTCAATGGTTAGTGGAGAATGGCGCTGATCTTAATGATGAAGAAAATCCAAGTTTCTTATTAGCTGTACGGTATGGTAATAAAGAGATTATCGACTATGTTGTGACTCATGGTGCTAATGTTCACTCCTTGAACCGTGTGAAAGTAGATGCCTTTCAAGCTGCCTTATATGGCAAGAAATATAATCACTTACAGATTATTCATGACTTAGGCCATACGGTACAGAAGTATGGCGGTAAAGCTTTCAGAAATGCCATTACAGATAGAAATTATGAGGTTCTAGATTTCTTTATTCATAATGGTGTAGATATTAACTACAATAAGCCTGATTCTGTATATCCCTTTAAGCCAACGCCATTGTGCGTAGCAGCACGGTATGTAGATTTAAAGATGTGTAAATACTTGGTAGAACATGGCGCTGACGTGACCATCACGGAAAAGGATGGTATGCGCCCCTATAGCATTGCTATTGAAAAAGGCGATATGGAAATGGCAGAGTATTTTAAATCCTTAGAGCCTGCTGAGTTTCATGATATACAAAATAAAATGGATCAATTAAAGTCATTTAAACTACCAAAGGCGTTAGTATCATTTTTAGAGGGAGATACTCTCTATTTTGAATTGCCAGACTCTGATTTTCTATCTATAGAGTTTTTACCGATCATTGATACGATTCCATTTAAATTAGGTCGTCGTAATCTATTACGTTTATCTAAAGAATTAGGTGAGTATAATGAATGGCAAATTGTGTGGGACCCTAAGTCTAAAAAGATTTCTTGTTATGATGTAGAACATCAAGAACTACGAGAGCTTTGTAAATTTGATGAGTTTATGTCCGATATGGCAGGTCAATTAGAATCCTTGTTTTAGGGGATATCGTAAAGGAGAGACAATACATATGACAGATACATTTGAGAAAACATATACGGATTGGTCCATTGATGTAGGCACCTATACATATGAAGGTATTACACTGAATGAAGTTGAACAAAATCTGTATGCTATTGAGGACCAAGAGCAAGACTTTGTAGTTATTTTTCCATCAAAGGCAATCTCCATAGATAATAAACTATATAACTTTGTACAGGTTTGTAGTGATCAAGATACCGATTTATTACACATAGAGCTTAGTGTAACTAATGCTGGTGACCGAGGCGCCATCATATATGGTAAGAATGAGCTGGGCCATCAAGAGGTATTACAGATAATAGAAGATTTTATTGCACATCGTAAGGTTCCTACATTAGATAGTTGGGAAATCGTGTTAGATTTAAGACCGAAGATGGAAAGCTATGTAAAGGGGACAAACGATGACTGATCCTGCAATATATTTTGGGATAATGAATTCAAAGATTTACATTACTTTGCCATAGATGGATAATATATTTTCTAAAATTAAGTTACTACAAATAGTATACGGAGCCCATTATGTTATATTCACCGAATAACCTTTTGTATAAGTATATTCACTATCGATTTAGACGGATTCAGATAGAATGTAATATGGTATACGATGTAACACCAGAGGAAGAAGATGAGATTTGCCGTAATCTGTTAAAACAGAGAGCGAAGGTATTAATTCCTGTTGGCATAGTATATGCATTGATCTTTGCCGTAAGTTTCGTTTGGCTATTAGGAACAAGTGAAGAATTAAATCCGCTAATGCAATTGGAAGTAAGAGTTATTGACTATGTTATACCATTTTTAAATACCATTGATTTTAAGTGGTATGCGTATTCACTGAATTTATTGTGGGCAGCCCTTATATTGGCCCCTATCGGGATTATAAATGTATGTCCGTATATCATTTTTTCCTATATTATAGATACTATTTTGATACGGCGTGAGGTGAAAGCTTTAATAAAAAAATATTCTATTGATGACATAAAATGTGGTTAGATTATATCTATTTGGCTAGGAGAGAGTATTATGAGTAATCTAAAAGATTTCAATTGGACTGGATTTTGGAAAGACACCGATTATGCATTTGAGTCCTATATAGGTAGAGATGTTACCGATGAGGATATTAAGAATGCTGAAGCTGAACTAGGCTATATATTGCCTACAGCATATATAGAGCTACTTAAAAACCATAATGGTGGTGTAGTAAATAAGAATTGTTTTATTAACGATGATGACGATTGTGTATATATAACAGGAATATATGGCATCGATAGAGATAAAAAATACTCTCTTTTAGGTGAGATGGGTAATGAGTTTTGGATTTCAAAAGTAAAATATCCCCCTATCGGTATCGTTGTAGCCGATACAATTTCCGGCGGTCACGACATGATTTTCCTCGATTATCGTGAGTGCGGTCCAACCGGTGAACCTAAGGTAGTTCGTGTAGACCAAGAATGTGATTACTCAATTACTCTGTTAGCAGATAACTTTGGTGACTTTATTAAGAACTTATATTTCAGTATAGAAGACATTACGGATGAAGAGTTTCAAGAATTAAGTGATGTGGAAAAGGTTAAGCTCCTTAATGAACAAGAGGGTATCGATTTCAAGCGTGCGATGGAGTTATTAACTAATATAGGCATTGATAATTTGTCGCCTACATTGTTAAGCGCCTTAGGACGTATGTATAACAATACTGGCCGCGCAGCAGAGGCTATTGATTTATTTGAACGTATCGATGAGGCACATCGCGATTGGTCTTGGTATTATCGTTGTGGCTATGCTCATGGGATGCTAGGGTATGGTAAAAGCTATGAATCTGAACATGTACAGAAGGCATTACAATTAATAGAAACAGGCATAAAAATGACGAAAGAAGCCCATTTAGATAAACAGCTTGTTTGGTGCTGTGAAGTGGTAAAATATCACCTATTTAAAATTAAGCCAAAAGAGTACAAGGTGGATTATCCTTTGGTATATGAAACTATTAAGAATGTCTTTGATAAGAAAAATAGCAAAGATACTATAGAAGATAAAGTTACTACAGAAGGTAAAGTTACTGGAGATATTAATGAATGCGAAGAAGATAAGTATCCTACATATGATGTAGTACATTGGGTATTTAATAAGCAAACATATAGCAGAGAAGAGTTTTCTAAAGAATACCATAAAGAAGTAGAGAAATATGTAGATGATGAAGCAGACGACGATAGATTAGAAGAACCGGAAATTCTAGTAACCTATGAAGCTTGGATTGAAAGTACAGACCAACTTTTTGATAATGAACGTGTAACCGATGAAGAACTATTTGAAGAGGATAAAGAAGATGGTATGTGGCAAGTAGAAATCATGGCTCATCTTGTAGCTGATAATGGTACATATTTTACAAGAGAAGAGTTGCTCTTTAAATTGCATAATCTAATGGCTAATAAAGAACTAGGTGATCACGTATTCTTTGAAGGTATTGAATACGAAGGCCATGAATGTGAAGGTTACGGGCTTATAGATAACGAAGATGGTATACCTGTATTCTATACATGCTGTGGTAGCTAACTAATAGATATATAATAGATTAGCCCTTCGCTTATGCGAGGGGCTTTTACTATATACTTAGAAAGTATATACTTCTGTGCTTTGGGCTACGTTATTTTATATGGGCTTCGTGTAAAATATTGAGAAAGAATTTTAGTAATTTTGAAATCGAAGCATTAATAAGGAGAGAGAATGCCTATGAGTGAAAATGAACTCGTATATAATGAGAGATATTGTGATTATAGACTTCTTTATGAAGGCTTAGAATTCTGTTGGGATGAGAAACCATCAGGTGATTATTTAGATACTGTAAAAGTTCTTGCCGAAAATTACCATAAAAATATTGATAAGATTGCTGCTTTTATGCTTGAAGACATACAAGAAATGTATGATGAATCTATTACTATAGATGATGTGAAAGAACGGATCGGTATCCCTCAAATTGATCCAGAGCTAGGTACTGTAACCTATTGTGAACAAACCTTTGATTATACGCATATATTTTGCTTTGAATTTTGGGACGATGAGTTTGAAGATTTAAATTACTTTGCTATTGATGGCTGATATATTGCCATAAAAATGGCAAAAGAGCTACTTTAGATACATAGATTAGTTTGGTGTTGTAACGTAGTAGAGTACTATTAACCTCTATTAGTTCAAAGGATGACAAGGAGGATTATCCTATGATTTTTGATGCCATAAAAAAACTGTTTAACAAGGATGAGAATACTGAGCAGATTGAATATCTCGGTACTGATAAAGATGGTAATAAAATATATGAAGGTTACTATCATGAGTTTAAGGGGATTCCTTGGGTTTTTAATAAAACTACTTATACTAGAGAAGAGTTCGATAAGGCGTTTTATGAATGCTTAGAAGAGCATAATGTTAATCCTGATACATTACCGCCATTAGTAGAGCCTGAAATTCTTGTAAGCTATGAAGCTTGGATTGAAAGTAAAAGTCAGCTTCATTCTAATGAGTACTTATATGAAGACGATGAATTAGAAGAATACGATAAAGAAGACGGTATGTGGCAAGTAGAAATCTATGCTCGCTTCAAAGCAGATAATGGCCAGTACTTTACTACTGAAGAGATTCTTTTCAAGATACATAACACAATGGCCAATAAAGAGCTCGGTGATCATGTATTCTTTGAAAACCTAGCCTATGATGATCACGAATTTGATGCTGACGATGCCGACGATGTTTCTGATGATGATGAAGGTACTCCTGTATTTGTCGTATGGCTTGGTAGCTAGTAAAGTAGCTGTTTTTGTTATAAACTATTATTTTTAAAATCAGTCAGTTATTATTTTGTGCTTATTACTTTTGTGTTGTTTGTTATTATTATGATAAGATGAGTTCATATACATATTAATGATATGAGGGGAAGTGTATTGTATGTCTATGAGTGTTGAGCAGTTTTTATCATTGTCTGATGCTGAACAGTTACAAACTATTAAAGATCTTAATGATATCGGTCAAGAGGAAATCATTATCGATGTATTGACGGGGGTTGGCATCGATAACTTATCTGTACCTTTATTAGGCGAGCTTGGTAGAGCCTATAACAATAACGATAAGCCAGAAGAAGCTATTAAAGTATTTAAAGCCATCGATACAGAACATAGAGATGCAGTGTGGCATTATCGCTGTGCGTACTCCCATGGCTCTATTGCTTCTACTAATCATGAGGCTTATACATCAGAGAACATGCAACAGATGTTAGCTTTAGTAGATAATGGTGTACGATTAGCGACTAAAGAAGGTCGCAATGATATAAAGGAATACTGCTTTGAAGTCATGGATATGTGCCGTTTACAAATGGACTTTGAAAAATGTGAAGTTGACTATCCTGATTTATGCTTAAACTATAGCAAGTATATAGAAGAGAAAAAGAAGAAACGAGAAGGTGTGCCTCGTCAACGAACTATCACTGTAGAAGAAATTTTAGCTACAGATGATATGTGGACCATAAATGAGCCTGCCTATTGGACTATCAATATTTATGGTTCCTATGATGACTATTTAGAATCTGCAAAAGGCTTCACCGTAGAGCAAAGATATCTTAACGCTATATGCTGGTATTTCGCTGAGGTTAATAATGGTGGGCATCATCAGTTCTTCTATAACTCTACAGGCATTGTATGGGAAGATGCTCTTGCAGGGTTACGCCTCTTCAAGATGGATATACTAGCAGATAATTTACAATCCGTAATCGATTACTTTGGCGGTTCTGTTCCATTTAATAGAGAAGAACGATGGACCATTTTAAAAGAATGGGACGATGAGGTATTTGATTTTCTAGATGGAAAAGACGATGTAGTCTATGAATATGAAGGAATCTTTGAAGATGTATTTGTACATGAACATCCTGAGTTATTTGTATTTGATGGAACCTATAAGGTTCCAGAATAAGCGTAGCAATGTAGTGTATAAGGGCTACTTTCACTAAGAATATACTATGTATTAGAGGTATTACATGTTAGATAAACAAGGCGTATATGATTGCCTACGTGACCATCATATCGATTTCGAAATTACGGATCACGCACCGTTATTTAGTATGGATGATAAGCCTAATGTAGAGTTGCCATATCCTGAGTGGGATGCAAAGAATTTATTCATTCGAGACCACAAGCGGGAACATTATTATTTGATTACTGTTCGTGGTTCTAAGCGTGTGGATCTAAAACAGTTCCGTAAGGATCATAAGCTTAAAAAGATTTCCTTTGGTTCCGAAGAAGAGCTATGGGATATTTTGAAGATTAAACCAGGTCACGTATCTCCATTCTGTTTGCTCCACGATGAAGACCGTAAGGTACATTACTACATTGATGCGGATTATAAAGATAATCTAATCGGTATACATCCTAATCAAAATGATGCTACCGTATGGCTACAGGGAAAAGACTTAGTTAACTTAATTGAAGAACATGGTACAATAGTAGAATATATTACATTGTAATTTAGTCGAATCGGAGCATGTATGAATAGAAAATTATTAAAACGTATTCTTGTAACATCTGCTATTGCAGTATTAGGCGTGAGCACATCCTTTGCAGCTCTTGTAACAGAACGAGACCAATCTGTTGATACAGCACTAGTGTAGGTATGTATCGCTATCAAGTGCCTACAGAGTTACAGGGCACATATAACAGTGCAGGTGTAGCTAATCTAACAGCATCTATGGAGAAAGAACCTAATACATTATCTATGAATGTAGCGCATGTTAAAGGTAATACATCTGAGTCTTATGTAGTAGAGGTTTATAAAGATTTAGCTGCCATTGAAACACATCGCAAATCCGATCATTATCAAGCCTTTGTTAATGAAGTAGGTTCTAAATTAACAAATCGTAAAATGTATGACGTACAGTCTGTACTATTGTTTGAGAAAAAAGATGCTTTATCTATTGTCAATGATGGTAAAGCAGTAGTGACATTAACAGAGTTTACTGTTAATAGCAATGATATCGACACAGTACAACGTCAATACCAACTCGATATTGAACGGGTCGTACGCGATGATGCGGGTTATAAGGCGGGCTATGTGCTTCGTGAAAGAAATGTAAAAAATCATTGGTATGTTATCCAAATTTATAGTGATCAAGAGGCCTTAACAAAACATTTGAATAGTCCTGGTTATCGATTCATGATGAGCCAAATCCAAGGTAGTCTACAAAATGTTACAACAAAGGTTTTAGATGGGGATGTCCTCGTCAACCATGGGGGTCAAGCATTTGTAAGACCTTAAAACTGAATATAATATAGTATAATATAATCACAGTAAAGTTACTGCTAGCATATACATATGTGCTAGCAGTTTTTTGTTATATATTAGGTGAACGTATAGTCTATAAAAAGAGGAGTTACATATGACACAGCAAGAACGGTTACGCTATTTGGTTGAAGGCTTAGTAGCAGAATACAATGAGAGACATAACGAACATATAGATATCCCTATAAATGAAGAAGAGCAATTTACTCTCTTTAGATCTTTATGTAATATTCGTCCTGCTGGTGGCATGTCTCTTGAATGGATGAAGATAGAGGATGAATATTTAAATATATTGGCCCATGAAAAGGGAATCGTAACGATTAGTGATATGGAAGAGCGAGAGCCTCAGATTTATTTGTGGCAAGGAGATATTACTCGATTATCTGTAGATGCTATTGTAAATGCAGCCAATAATAAATTGCTCGGATGTTTTGCTCCAAATCATAAGTGTATCGATAATGAAATCCATACCTTTGCTGGTATAGAGCTTCGCATGGAATGTGCTAGAATGACTGAGTATATGGAAATGCCTGAAAAACGGGTGTGGCTCGTATGACCTATGGGTATAATTTGCCCGCAAAGCATGTACTTCATACGGTAGGTCCTATTATATATGAAAGTGTAACAGATAAGGAAAGAATTGAATTAGCTTCTTGCTATCAATCCTGTTTAAAGTTAGCTAATGCTTATAAATTACGCTCCATTGCATTCTGTTGTATTTCTACTGGTGAATTTAGATTCCCTAATGAAGAAGCAGCACAGATTGCCATAGATACGGTACGAACCTATTTGAAAGAAACAAATAGTAAAATACAAGTGGTATTTAATGTGTTTAAAGATATAGATTATGACATCTACAACAAATTATTGGGATAAATAATATACTCCTTTTGAAATTCATAAAAATACTGTATCATTTAATAATGACATACAAAAGGTTATGAATGAATTGTTAGTTTAAGAAGGAGATAATGTACTATGAATTATAAATACACCTATGAAAGCCCATTAGGAACTATGATTATGCTTGGTACATTATCATACTTAACAGATTTGTTTTTTATCGATGAAGATTATGCACCAAGTTATGATGATGCGGAGTATATAGAGCAACTAACAGGTCCATTTGAAGTAACTATTATGTGGCTAGACCAATACTTTAATGGTAAAAAGCCTTTTATTACACCACCGATTCAGTTAGAGGGAACAGAGTTCCGTAAGTCTGTATGGTCCATATTACAAACTATAGCTTATGGTGAACTACAACATATGGAGATATAGGTAAAGAGATTGCAAAACAGCAAGGAAAAGATAGGATGTCTGCCCAAGCAGTAGGAGGTGCTGTAGGACATAATCCTATATCTATTATCATTCCATGTCATCGTGTGATTGGTAGTAATGGAAAATTAACTGGCTATGCTGGCGGTATTGAACGCAAGAAATACATGCTTGATCTTGAAGCGAAACATAAATAGTACATATTAGATTGTAAAATCATATTTAAATAGACTTATAGAAAAAGAAGAAAGAGATTACTCATGATGGATAGACACATCATAGGTAATCTCTTTTGGTATATATAGGTGGGACTATTTAAATTGATTTACTAAGGTACCAATGCCACTAATCGATATAGATACGGTATCTCCTGATTTTAACCAACCATATTTGCTTTCATTTTTACCAAGTACAACACCACTAGGTGTACCGGTAAAGATAATGTCACCCTCTTGTAGTGTAATATACTGGGATACAAATTCGATAATCGCGTCCGGTTTAAACATCATTTGTTGTAATTTGGCTTGTTGACGCACTTCACCATTTACTGTTGTAGTAATAGTGGCATTGTCAAAATCAAAATCATCTGGAGAAACAATAGTAGGACCAATAGGGGCAAAGTTATCTAGTGATTTGCCGAGAATCCATTGAGAGCCTCTAAATTGTAAGATTCGAGCAGAAACATCATTTCCAATGGTATAGCCTAATATATGGTCTCTGGCCTGTTCACGAGATATATTTTTACCAGCCTTACCAATGACGATAACTAGTTCTCCTTCGTAATCATAATGAAGGTTTTTATCTTGAATGGGAACTATATCTTGATGTGACGCTAATGCATTAGATGTTTTCATAAAGATTTCTGGAAAATCATGTGTAGCAAGACTAGTTTCCTCTATATGGTCTGCATAGTTTAAACCGATACAGATAATGTTTTTGGGATTAGTAATTAGGGTACGGTTAGTAGATTCTTTCATGAGAGATACCTCCTTAAGAGATAAGATACATATATTGTAAGTTAATTATAATATAAATCGGTATGTAAAGAATATTTTTGACGAAATAATTATATAGAGGCATTTTTGTCACATCCTGTTTATTATACTTAAACAAAGTAATAAAAGGAGGAGTCCCTATGTATATGCATAGAAATGTGACAGATAAATTTATAGGTACCGTAGCATCTTGTGACATTATAAGTACGGGTAGCTGGTATGGTGATTTACCAGATGGCGTTGCAAAGGAAGTGAAATTAAATCGTAAAGATTACTATATTGAAGAGATACAACATATTTCTATTAAGGAAGCCATAAGTGTTACCTATGGCATTAAATGGGGGCATATCTCAAAACCTGTAGAGGGGAAAATAGAATCCTTAACTACTAAGGAGTACTCAATTGACGAATCTAAAAAACAATATCTATTAGAGCTTATGGGGTGTAGATTTTCTGATGATATTGACCTATATGATGAGGATGAGTGTGCTGTCCAAGTGCAGCTCATCAACACTAAAGATCAGGAATTTATATATGAATTTCCTTTTGATAATACCCTGAGGGCCATGTCTATACTATTCAGACAAATCCTAGGTATGCCTACATTACTTTTATTTGATGGAAATCGAGAAAAAGATAGAATTCAAGAGATTCATATTGAAGTGCAAAAAAATATGTACCAAGAATATGGTGATGTAAATACATTGAATTTTAATTGGAATGCGTCTATTTCCATTGATTGTAATAGTAAGCAATTTGGTCACTCTAGTCATAGTCATAGAGAGTATGTAGATAATCAAATGATTCATCAATTGAAGCAAGATATTGACTTTCACATTGGCGGAACGCTATATAGTCTAGATTCTTTTAGTCTTAGTGAAAGTCATGACCTTGATAGAAATCCTGCTCGTGGTGGTATAGTAACAGTACGTATTAAATGGGCGCATAAAGAGGATACATTGTTTATAGGGAATCTAACAGATCAGTATGTGCCCACTTGGTATAAAAATCTAATTAATTTTATACATGCTCACACAAGAGATAAATCTTTACAAGAGTTTTTACAATCAAATCATACATCTGATAGAAGGATTTATACGTATTGTTCTGTATATATTTTTAAGATAAACCAGGAATTTTATTATCGTACTGATAGAAATGATATATATGAAGGGGATATTGTAAAAGTTCCGTTTGGATCCGATAATGCGGTTCGTACTGGTCGTGTAGAATCTATTTCATATCATACGCGTTACGATGTACCTTATGATTTGAAACGAACTAAATTTATTATAGATAAAGACATAGAAATTATTTATGATACCAATCGTTATAGATATGATGATCTATATGATTTATAAGGCATCAAAATAAGTGGTATTCTATATTTTGTACTTAAGTATACTTAACTTATTACATGTCTAATTTTTGTTCTCTATAGAATATGTTGAAATAACTTGCTCATAGTGTTAAGATTATAAGTATATTAATAAGCATGGAGGTTATTGTTATGAGCAAGAATATCGATTGGGATAATCTCGGTTTTGGTTATGTAGAAACCGACTACCGTTATTTAACTACATATAAAGATGGTAAATGGGACGAAGGCGGATTAATTACTGATGCTAACGTTGTTCTTAATGAATGTGCTGGTGTATTCCAATACGCTCAAACTGTCTTTGAAGGTTTGAAAGCATACTACACTAAAGATGGTCACATTGTATGCTTCCGTCCAGATTTGAATGCAGTTCGTTTGAATCAATCTTGTGAACGCCTTGTAATGCCTACATTACCTGAAGGTCGTTTCCTTGAAGCTGTAAAAGAAGTTGTAAAAGCAAACAAAGACTTTGTTCCTCCTTATGGTCATGGTGCAAGCCTTTATATTCGTCCATACATGATGGGTACAAACTCTGTTATCGGTGTAAAACCTGCAGATGAATATCAATTCCGTGTATTTACTACACCAGTAGGCCCTTACTTCAAAGGTGGCGCTAAACCAATCAAAATTCGTATCACTGATTTTGATCGTGCAGCTCCTCATGGTACTGGCCATATTAAAGCTGGTTTGAATTATGCTATGAGTTTGTATGCTATCACTGATGCTCATAACAAAGGTTATGCAGAAAACATGTACCTTGATGCGGCTACTCGTACACATGTAGAAGAAACTGGTGGTGCAAACTTTATCTTCATCACTAAAGATGGTAAATTAGTTACACCTAAATCCGATAGTATTTTGCCATCCATTACACGTCGTTCTTTGATGTATGTAGCAGAACACTACCTTGGTATGACTGTAGAAAATCGCCCTGTTCATAAAGATGAACTAAAAGACTTTGCTGAAATTGGTCTTTGTGGTACAGCAGCTGTTATTTCTCCAGTAGGTCAAATCGATACTCCAGAAGGCACTATTAATGTACCGGCTGGTATGGATGATATGGGTCCTATCACTAAAAAATTATATGATACATTACTTGGCATTCAACATAGTGAAATCGAAGCTCCTGAAGGTTGGGTAGTTAAAATTTGCTAATCTTTTAATAAATTAATGTAGTAGATTATATAATCTAACACGTAAATAGAAATGGCATCTATCGTTGGATAGATGCCATTTTTGTCTTATTTTGTTATGTTAAATTAGAGATTAGGGTATTGTAAAATTAGTTATAGACTATTAGTAAAACTAGTTATTAGTTAGATTTTGCACGACTTACTACTTTAGCCATAAATTTTTCGTTATTAATAACAAATCGTTCATGAGTTCCTCGACCAATGATACCAACGCCGTCAGATGCTTCAATATCAAAGGTTATTTTACGTCCTTCTACAGCACTAACTGTAGCTTTAGCAGTTACTGTTGCACCAAGTGGAGTAGGGGCCTCATGAGTAATGGATAGAGAGATACCTACAGTGCCTTCGCCATCTTCTAAATATGGTTGTACTGCTGCTTGTGCTGCTTCTTCCATTAATGCACACATAGCTGGTGTGGCAAAGACCTCTAAAGAACCGGATTTCATTGTTTTAGCAATATTAGATTCTGTAACTGTTACAGTCGCCGTAGCTATTTGACCTGCTGATACCATAATATACCTTCTTTCATTAAGAATATTCTCGTTATAATAGTATTATACATCTTTCGATAATTTTTATGCTAATGCTATTATACATATTTTATAGATACTACCAGTTAAAAGTAATTATTTTTTTAACTGGTAGTATCTATAAAACTAGCCTATATAACTTATAATCCTAATATTTTTTTAACTGGTAGTAATTGAAAAAAATAGCATATAAAAGTATGAATGGTAATAAAAAAAGTATGAATGGTAATATTTTTAACGGGTAGTAAAAAAATAACATATGAAAGTTCTAATGATAATATTTTTTTGACTGGTATTAATTAGATAAATAGAATGTTTAGGTTCTTACATATAACAGTTCTATAGAATCCGTGATATAATGGAACTAGTTTTTTATAAAACGAGGTATATATGAGTACAAGAAAATTAAAGCCTTCTGGTGAAGGTTGGGTACAGTTAATAGCAGGCATTGGTTTTGTCATTCTATTAATTGCCATAAATATAGTAGACCCTACATTTTATCCTACAATGTGGCATTTAGCGACGAGTGGATCTATGGATGAAATAGCAGAGTATATTCAAGGTTTTGGCCCTATGGCCATGGTCGTAAGTATGCTTCTCGATATTTTTGTTAATGCTGTTGGTTTCTTACCATCCATATTTATATCTACCGCAAACGGTCTAGTATTTGGTATGTGGCCAGGCATAATTATTTCTTGGCTTGCAGAAACAATTGGCGTAGTCATTAGCTTTTACATTATGCGTTACTTCTTGCGTGATACGGCGGATAAGCTTATTGCTAAGAGTACGGTATTGATGAAAGTAGATGATTTCTCCGGTAAAAATGGTTTTGTGGTTATGTTATTTGCACGATCATTGCCATATTTTCCTTCTGGTGTTATTACGGCACTAGGTGCTATTAGTAAAATTAAACCGAGAGATTATATCTTAGCAAATTTAATTGGTAAATTCCCATCTACAGCTCTTGAAGTTGCCATCGGTACAGATATCGTAAACTTCCAAGAGAATATGGGGCGATTAGGAATTATCGTTCTTGTTGCAGGTGTTGTATACTTCATTCTTTGGAAAGTGTATAAGAATTATATTAATAAGAAGAATGCGGAACAAGAACATGATCCTAATGCGTAATATTTTAACGTAGTAATATTTTTAACTGAGTATATATGAAAGAGGCGATTGTATGAGTTTTTCTCTTCCTGAACGTGTCACTTTAAAAGGTCCAAATTTTATTCGCGAAGTATTTGAACGTGGTGTTGGCGTAGAAGGTTTTATCAGCTTTGGTATTGGCAATCCAGCACCAGAAGCGATTCCTGTAGAAATCATTGAAAAGGCATTCGATGAAGTGGTTCACTCTAATCCAATGAGTTTATTACAATATGGCCCAATGCAAGGTGATGCACGTTTAGCGGAATTAACATTAGATCGTCTTGTAAAAAGCACATAAGATGAATCCAGAAGGTCAAGGTCTTATTATCTCTAATGGTGCAGGTCAACTTTTAGGCCTTGTGCCAATTACTGTATTGGAACCTGGCGACGAAGTATATATGGATGAATTTACTTTCACAAGTGCCATCAATTCTGTACGCAACATGGGAGGTAAAGCAGTAGGTATTAAGACTGATGAGTACGGCATGATTCCTAGTGAATTAGAAAAAGCCGCTCAGTCTGGTAAAGGTAAATATATTTATCTAATTCCTAATTTCCAAAATCCTACAGGTATTACAATGCCATTAGAACGCCGTAAAGAAATTTACGCTATTGCTTCTAAATATGATTTATTCATCTATGAAGATGATCCATATGGTGAAATTCGTTTTGCTGGTGAATACATTCCAACATTCAAATCCTTTGATACTGAAAATCGTGTTCTTTATGCCGGTTCTTATTCGAAGACATTATCTGCAGGTTTACGTGTAGGTTTCCTATTTGGTCCAGAGAAGGTAATCGAAGCTATCCAAGCTCTAAAGAATAATACAGCTGGTCAAATGCCATTAGTTACGCAAAAGGTAGTAGCTAAAGTTCTTGATACAATTGATTATGATGCGCACTTAGAAAATGTACGTAAAGTATATAAGACTAAATGTGATGCTTTGCTTAATGCATTCAATAAGTATGCAAGTTCTAAGGTTAAGTTAACTCAGCCTACAGGTGGTATGTTCGCATGGATGACGATGCCTGAGGATGTAGATTGTGACGAATTCTTTGAAACGTGTATGAATCGCAATGTAGGGATCATTAAGTGTGGTGCTTTTGCTGCTGATGGAGCAGGGGAAGGCCATGCATTCCGTTTAAGCTATACAGTACCAACAGTAGAAGAAATCACAAAGGGCATGGAAATTCTTGGTGCCTTAACCAAAGAGTTCTGTGGCGAGTAATATATTGATAAAGTTTGATATGACATGATACAATGTAACAGTAGATACATTGTATCTACCATATAGAAAAAAAGTTTTACATATAGATATGAGGTAGTTCCTCAAAGAAAGTAGGTGTTTACTATGGGTTGCGGTAGCAGCAGTGATTGTGGCGGATGCCCATCTAAATCTTCTGGTTGCGGTGGCGGCGCTCCTCAACAACCTCAAGATCTTACAGCTCCATTACACGAGCTTAGTTCTGTTAAACATGTAATCGGCGTAGTATCCGGTAAAGGTGGCGTAGGTAAATCCTCCGTTACAAGCTTAATGGCTATTACTATGGCGCGTAAAGGTTACAAAGTTGGTATCCTCGATGCAGATATTACAGGTCCTTCTATTCCTAAAATGTTTGGTATCAAGGAAAAAGCATATGCTGACGAAATCGGTATGTATCCTGTAAAATCTAAAGGCGGTATTGACGTTATGTCTGTTAACCTTCTTTTGGAAAACGATACAGATCCTGTTTTATGGCGTGGTCCTATTTTAGGCAATGTTGTAAAACAATTCTATACAGATGTAATTTGGAAAGACATCGATTATTTATTCGTTGATATGCCACCAGGAACAGGTGACGTAGCGATTACAGTTTACCAATCCTTGAAATTGGATGGTATCATCATTGTTACATCTCCTCAAGACTTGGTATCCATGATTGTTGAAAAAGCAGTTAAGATGGCTGATTTAATGCAAGTGCCTATTATTGGTGTCGTGGAAAACTACTCTTACTTTCATTGCCCAGATAACGGTAAGGATTACCAAATCTTTGGTGAAAGCCACATTGAAGAAATCCTTCAAAAATACGGTCTATTATTGTTAAACCGTTTACCAATTGATCCAACAATTGCAAATCTTTGCGACCAAGGTGATATTGAGTCTATCGAAAAAACAAATTTAGAAAACGTATCTTTACCAGAATAGGATTTATATGTTAATGAAAGCTGTGCATACCTAGTGATGCACAGCTTTTTCTCATTTCTTTTTATGTTGTAATATAATATATTTATCATAAGAAGATATAAATATATTTCTAATTTCAAATACTACTGATATATACTGAAGACACCGTATGATAGGGGGCTTAGTATGTGTTTTATAGTCACCTTGCGATGCCTTGATATTTCAGCAGTTATATATTTTAGTTTTTTCCTATGTAGGAGGTATGTGTATGAAAAAACTGTTAAATTGGATTATTCCAGCGGTCTTTGGTATAGGCCTATGGTTTATTCCAACGCCTGAGGGTTTAACACCTCAATCTTGGCATTTATTCGCCATCTTTGTTGCTACTATCGTAGGCTTTATTACTCAGCCATTACCGATTGGTGGCGTATCTATCATTGTAATTACTGTGGCGGCTTTGACTGGTACTTTGAAAATCGGCGAAGCTATCTCTGGTTTTGCTAACTCTGCTATTTGGTTAATCGTAGGTGCGTTCTTATTCTCTCGTGGCTTTATTAAAACTGGTTTGGGGAAACGTATTGCTTATAATTTGATTGCTGCTTTTGGTAGTAGCTCCTTACGTTTGGCTTATGCATTAGCATTATCTGATTTAATTTTGGCTCCAGCAACTCCATCTAATACAGCTCGTGTAGGTGGTGTTATCATGCCAATTACTACAAGCTTGGCAAAAGCGTTCGGTTCTGAACCTCAAGATGGTCCTCGTAAAATTGGTTCCTTCTTGATGCAATCTATTTATCAAGTTAATACAATTACATCTGCTATGTTCCAAACATCCATGGCTGGTAACACATTGGTTGCAGCATTGGCGCTTCAATCTTTTGGTATTGGTATCACATGGGGTGATTGGGCTATGGCTGCCATCGTGCCAGGTATTATTGCATTGATCATTATGCCGTACTTTATTTACAAAGTATATCCACCTGAAATTACAGATGCCCGCGAAGCACAACAAATGATTAAAGAAGAGTTAAAAGGCCTTGGTAAAATGTCCTTCCAAGAATGGGTTATGCTAGGCGTATTTGTTTTGGCTTTAGTTTTATGGGCTACTTCTCAATTTACTAAAATTGATGCTACAACTGTTGCATTCTTAGGTATTTCTATTTTGCTTGCTACAAGTGTTCTTGTATGGGACGATGTTAAAAGTGAAAAAGGTGCTTGGGATACATTAGTTTGGATGGGTACATTAATGGGCTTTGCCGGTTTCTTGTCCAAATTGGGCTTCATCAAATGGGCAACAGTACTTGTAGGCGGTTATATTCCAGAAGGATCTTGGATTATTGCCTTCGTTATAGCTGTACTTATTAATACATATTCCCACTATGTATTCGCATCTTTAACTGCACATATTTCTGCAATGTTCGTAGCATTCTCTGCAATTGCTATCTCTGCAGGTGCACCACCAATGTTGACATTGTTGATGATTGCATTCACATCTAACTTGTGTATGTCTTTGACTCACTATGCTGCAGGTCCATCTCCTGTAATCTTCAATACTGGTTATGTTCCTCAAAATACATGGTGGAAACTAGGTTTCTTCGCATCCGTAATCAACTTAATTATCTTTATGGGCCTTGGTTCCGTATGGATGAAAGCAATCGGTATGTGGTAAGACCAGATATCTAGAATTTTATATACTTGTAATACATTAAAAACTATATATGTCATAGTTTGATTATAGTGTGGTTACAAAATATACGAAAAGCCGTCCCACTTGGGGCGGCTTTTTTGTGATAAAATAAGAGCAGTTAATATATTATTAATGTATATGTTGTAAAATTATACGTAAATGAACTATTCATTGTGAATATACGAATAGCATCATTATTTTACATAGGAGGAATCTATGAAATTTGATAATGAACAGTTATTGAAATATATTGGTGCTTGTACATCTCCGTATCATACAGTAGATACAAGTTTACAAATGTTATTGGATTCAGGTTTTCACAGAACTTAATTTAGATGATGAGTGGCAATTAGACTCTGGTTCTTATGTAGTTAATGTGTTTGGTACTACTTTGTTTGCTTTTCATATAGGAAAGAAACCAGAACACACATTACGTATTGCCTCCGCACATACAGATTTTCCTGCAATTCGGGTTAAACCAAATCCTATTACATCAGTAAAAGGTTATACCAAGTTAAATGTGGAAATGTACGGTGGCCTCATTGAAAATACATGGCTTGATCGTCCTTTAGGGGCTGCGGGTACTGTGGTATTAAAAGGTGATAATGCTTTTGATGTAGACTCTGTATTGGTTGATACAAAACGTCCTATCGCAATCGTTCCAAACTTAGCTATACATATGAATCGTTCCGTTAATGATGGTGTTAAATTAAATCGTCAAAAGGAAATGCTTCCTATATTGATGATGGATCGTAAGGAAAAAGAGAATTCTAGTAAATCTTTAAATGATCGGAACAATCCAAGCTTATTCCCAGAATCTGATATTCAATACGATGCGTGGACTACGTTCTTGGCTGATGAAGTCAACTGTGATCCATCTGAAATTTATCTTATGAAATGACATTATACCCAACAGAACAAGGCTGTGTATTAGGGACTGAAGGCGATTTTATTAGTGCGCCTCGTCTAGATAATTTAACATCTTGCTTTGGTGTACTATCAGGGATTATTCAGGCTCGTAAGGCTAATGCTGATGGTGTACGTTGTGCTATTCTCTTTGATAATGAAGAGGTAGGGAGTCGTACTAAACAGGGCGGAGCAGGGATGCTTTTACCAAACCTTATTAAACGAGTATATGATGCATTAGGATATTCTAATCAAGAGATGGATAGTTTCATTTCAAAAGGATTTATGATTTCCTCCGATGTAGCACATGGTTTGCATCCAAATTATCCTGAAAAAAATGATATCACTAATATTCCTACACTTAATAAAGGGGTGGCTCTTAAAATAGCATGTAGTCAATCCTATGCTGGCGATGCACGAGCAATTGCCATCGTAAAGGGTTTATGTGATGAATGTAAAGCAAATTACCAAATTTATGTAAATCGTTCTGATATACCAGGAGGGTCTACAGTTGGATCTATTTCATCTGCTATGTTGCCGATGAGAACCATGGATGTAGGCTTACCATTGTTGGCAATGCATTCTGCACGTGAGTTGATGGGGGCCAATGACCAAGAACAACTCAACCGATTAATGAATCATTTCTTAGGTGATTAATTATATAGTATATAGAACTAGTTCGATGTACATCGATAAAAGACATATGAGTTTTACTCATGAACAGCGGATAATGTATTTTATGATTTCGTAATTAATATAATCCTTTAAATATGTAGAAAATATTGTATAATAGTTATATGTAATTATGAATATTATACTCATCATAAATTTTGATGAGTTTTCCAAATATATTGTTTTGACTATAAGTATAGGAAATATTCATATATTAATAAAAATGAAAGCTGATAGTTCACATTAGTGGAAGCTAGTAGGAGGCAATACATGAGAAAAATTAAATCCGTATTGGTTGCCAACCGTGGTGAAATTGCGATCCGCGTGTTCCGTGCATGTAATGAAATGGGTATTAAAACTGTAGCCATTTATTCCAAAGAGGATACATTATCCTTGCACCGCAACCAAGCTGACGAAGCCTATCTCGTAGGGGAAGGTAAAAAACCAGTTGAAGCATATCTTGATATTGAAGATATTATCCGTATTGCAAAAGAACATGATATTGATGCTATCCATCCAGGTTATGGGTTCTTATCTGAAAACGAAGAGTTCGCTCGTCGTTGTGGTGAAGAAGGTATCATCTTTATCGGACCTCATGTAGAACATTTAAATATGTTCGGCGATAAGGTTAATGCTCGTGCACAAGCTAAATTGGCAGATATCCCAATGATTCCAGGTTCTGATGGGGCATTGCGTGATTTTGAACAATTAGAAGAATTTGCAAATACTCATGGTTTCCCATTGATGATCAAAGCCGTAAATGGCGGTGGCGGCCGTGGTATGCGTGAGGTTCATCGTAAAGAAGATCTTCGTGATGCATATGATCGCGCAAAATCTGAAGCGAAAGCTGCCTTTGGCGATGATGATGTATATGTAGAAAAACTTATTGTTGAACCTAAACATATTGAAGTACAAATCTTAGGTGATGAACATGGTAATGTAGTTCATTTACATGAACGTGATTGCTCTGTACAACGTCGTCACCAAAGGTTGTTGAAATGGCTCCAGCTTTTGCATTGCCATTGGAAACTCGTAAAGCCGTATGTGATGCAGCTGTAAAAATCATGAAAAATGTAGGCTACGTTAATGCTGGTACTGTAGAGTTCTTGGTAACTGCTGATGGTTCCTTCTATTTCATCGAAGTTAACCCTCGTATCCAAGTAGAACATACTGTAACAGAAATGATTACAGATATTGATATTGTTCATTCTCAAATCCGTATTGCTGAAGGTTATGACTTACATAGCCCAGAAGTAGGCATTCCTGCACAAGATGAAGTTCCTTGTAAAGGTACTGCAATTCAATGTCGTATCACTACAGAAAATCCTAAAAATAACTTCATGCCTGATACAGGTAAAATCTTGGCATATCGTAGCTCCGGTGGCTTTGGTATCCGCTTAGACTCTGGTAATGCTTTCACAGGTGCCGTAGTAACACCTTACTATGATTCCTTACTTGTAAAAGCAACTGCATTTGGTCCTAACAATGAAGAAACTATTCGTAAAATGCTTCGTTGCTTGAAAGAATTCCGTATTCGTGGCGTTAAAACAAATATTCACTTCTTGATTAACGTTCTTGAACATCCTGAATTCCAAAGCGGTAACTACACTGTTAACTTCATCGAAGATCATCCAGAATTATTCGAATTGAAACCTGACCGTGACCGCGGTACTAAATTATTGCGTTACATTGCAGACGTAACAATCAATGGTTACTCTGGTGCAGGCCCTCAAGAAGTACCTGATTTTGAACCAATTCAAATGCCATCTAATTTAGATGTATCTCCTGCAGCTGGTACAAAACAAATTTGATGAATTAGGTCCAGAAGGCTTCAGTAAATGGTTATCTGACCAAAAACAAGTATTCTTTACAGATACTACATGGCGTGATGCTCATCAATCCTTGTTTGCTACACGTTTACGTACAATTGATATGGCACGCGTAGCTGGTCATGCTGCGAAAGGTGTTCCTAACTTATTCTCATTAGAGTGCTGGGGCGGTGCTACATTTGACGTATCCTATCGCTTCTTACATGAAGATCCATGGGAACGCTTACGCATGTTCCGTCGTGAAGTACCAAATACATTGCTTCAAATGTTGATTCGTGGCGCTAATGCTGTAGGTTACACATCTTATCCAGATAATGTAGTTCGTCAATTTATCCAACGTGCTGCTGCTAATGGTATTGATGTATTCCGTGTATTCGATAGCTTAAATAGCCTTGATAATATGCATGTAGCTATTGATGAAGTTCGTGCACAAAACAAAATTGCTGAAGTAGCATTGTGCTATACAGGGGATATTCTTGATAGCAACCGTCCTAAATACAATTTAGACTACTATGTAAATATGGCTAAAGAGCTTGAAAAAGCGGGTGCTAATATTATTGCTATCAAAGATATGGCTGGTTTATTGAAACCTCAAGCTGCTTATAATCTTGTATCTGCATTAAAAGATGCTGTAACAGTGCCAATTCATTTACATACTCATGAAGGTTCTGGCAATGCTATCTACTCTTATGGTCGTGCTGTAGATGCTGGTGTAGACGTTATTGACTTGGCATACTCTGCATTTGCTAATGGCACATCTCAACCTAGCATGAACTCTATGTACTATGCTTTGAGTGGCCATGACCGTCAACCTGATATGAATATTGACTACATGGAAGAAATGTCTCATTACTTTGGCAGCATTCGTCCTTACTACAAAGGTGTGGATAAAGCAGAAGCATATCTAACACTGAAGTATATCAACATGAAATGCCAGGTGGCCAATACTCCAACTTGCAACAACAAGCTAAGATGGTAGGCCTTGGTGATCGTTGGAATGATATCAAAAAAGTATATCATCAAGTAAATATGATGTTTGGCGATATCATTAAAGTAACACCATCCTCTAAAGTTGTAGGTGACATGACATTGTACATGGTACAAAACAACTTGACTGAAAAAGATATTTACGAAAAAGGCGATGTATTAGACTTCCCTCAATCTGTAGTAGAATTCTTTGAAGGTCGTCTTGGCACTCCATACCAAGGTTTCCCTGAAGAGTTACAAAAAATCATCTTAAAAGGAGCTAAACCTATTACAGTTCGTCCTGGTGCAGTATTACCTCCAACAGACTTCGAACATGTTCGTCATGAATTAAGTGAAATGGGTGCTAATACAACTGATGAAGATATTAGTGCATACTGCTTATATCCTAAGGTGTACCAAGATTACAATAAATTTGTAAAAGATTTTGGTGATGTATCTGTACTTGATACTCCAACATTCTTCTTCGGTATGAAACGGGGCGAAGAAATCCAAGTAACTATCGAAAAAGGTAAAACATTGATCATTAAGATGAATGGTGTATCTGATCCTGATGAAGATGGTAACCGTATCGTATTGTTCGAGTTCAACGGTCAACCTCGTGGCATTAAAGTTCATGATAAACATGCTAAGACTACTGGTGTTGTTCGTCGTAAAGCAGACGAATCCAACCCTGGCGAAATCGGTGCTACATTGTCTGGTTCTGTTGTTAAGATCCTCGTTAAGAATGGTCAATCTGTAGTTAAAGGTGAACCATTAATCGTTACAGAAGCGATGAAGATGGAAACAACAATTACAGCTCCTATCGATGGTATCGTAGAAGAAATTCTAGTTCGTGAAGGTAGCCGTATCGAATCTGGCGACTGCTTGCTTCGCGTCCAAGATGCTCCTAAACGATAGTTATAATTGTAGGTAAAATTAAAAATATTATTTCTAAAGTATTTCATAACATAAAATACTGTAGAATAATGGAAGAATCCCTAGGAAATCCTAGGGATTCTTTGTATTTTAAGGGGTTTCATGGTACTATATATAGTAAAGAAAATGGGCGTATTATGCACTATTTTAGAGTGATTATTAGAAAAAGGAGTAGTAACAGATGAGATGTCCTTATTGCCAACACACAGACACGAAGGTAACAGACTCTAGAACGACTGATGAAGGTAATAGTATTCGCCGTCGCCGCGAATGTATCAATTGTGGCCGTCGCTTTACTACCTATGAAATTATAGAAGAAGTACCACTTATGGTATTAAAGAAAAACGGACGTCGTGAACTATTTGATCGCGGTAAATTATTAAATGGCTTATTGCGTTCTTGTGATAAACGTACCGTACCAATGTCCGTGATGGAACAAGTGGTTAACGATGTAGAGCGCGATATTCGAAATGAAATCAATCAAGAGGTAACTACGGATCGCATTGGTGAACTTGTATTGCAACAATTAAAAGATATTGACCAAGTTGCATATGTTCGTTTTGCTAGCGTATATCGTAAGTTTGATAATATTGATAGCTTTATGGAAGAACTGAAAGCATTAAAGAAACTAGATGCTAAAAAACCAAAACGCAATTAATTACTGATACTATATGTGAGGCTTTATGATAGATTTACACTGCGATACGATAATGAAATTAATAGACCATCCTAGTAGTGGGGATCTGTATCGTAATACTTGGAAAATCGATATAGAAAAGTTGCAAAAGGCTCACAGCAAGGTGCAAGATTTCGCACTTTTTATCAATCTTGGTGAAACAAATGACCCTTATGGTCGTTATGAAGCGATGCGTAATTTATGTACATCACAAATTCAGCATTATGGAGAGCACATACAACATGTGCTCTCTTATCAAGATATAGAGTCCGTGTATGTGTCCGGTAAGATTGGGGCTCTTATGTCTATTGAGGAAGGCGGCGTACTAGGCGGCGATTTAGATAAATTAAAACAAGCTTATCAAGATGGGGTTCGACTTATTACGCTTACTTGGAATTATCCAAATGGATTGGGTGAGCCCCATTGTGGTGAGCAGCATAAAAAATTAACATCGAAAGGTGTTGAATTTGTGGAGGCTATGCAGGATTTAGGCATTATCGTTGATTGCTCTCATTTAAATGATGCTGGTACTGAGCAATTAGGAGATATTTTAGATGTACCTTTTATAGCATCTCACTCCAATGCACGTGAAGTTACAGCCCATACAAGAAACTTACCAGATCATTTAATCAAGCTGATTGCTAATAAGGGTGGCGTTATAGGCCTTAATTTCGCTCAATCATTTTTAGGTACATCACCCATAAGTCGGATTGAAGATATCGTAAAACACGGCTTATATCTCATCGATAAAGGCGGGGAAGATGTTGTGGCATTAGGAACCGACTTTGATGGTATTAAGCCAGATACAGAAATTAAAGATGCTTCTGAAATGCATCGATTATATGATGCATTTAAAGAGGCCGGTTTATCTGTGGAGCAATGTGAGAAATTGTTCTGGAAAAATGCAGATAGACTATTAAAGGAGATTTTATAATGACTGATTTAAATCCAATCATTGCAGATCGTTTTACCGAGCATCTTGAGGTTTTTGGTAGAACGATGGAGCATATGGATACCATTCAAGAGATTGCCTATCGCTGTAAGGCTGCTTTAGAAAATGGCAATAAGATTTTATTCTGTGGTAATGGTGGTTCTGCTGCAGATTCTCAACATTTAGCGGCGGAATTGATTTGTCGCTTTAAAAAGGAACGACGCTCTCTTGCAGGGATTGCATTAACTACTGATACATCTGCATTAACAGCGATTGCCAATGACTATGATTTTGAATCTGTTTTTGCACGTCAAGTAGAGGGACTAGGCCGTACAGGTGATGTTCTTATTGGTATTTCTACATCTGGGAACTCTAAGAATGTTGTGAAAGCTGCAGAAATGGCCCGTTCTATTGGTATGCATACCATTGCTTTCACAGGTGAAGGCGGTGGAAAACTAGCTGAATTATGTGATATTACATTAGCTATTCCGAGCAATGTGACAGCTCGTATTCAAGAAATGCACATTCTAGCAGGTCATATAATGTGCGAAATCATTGAAGAAGATTATTAACCGTTACGTTCATATTTATAAATAGATACATGTTTGAAACCCTGTTTTTTAGATAACTCGTTATACATGTATATTGTGGTAAGGAATAGGTGGATTATGATAAATGCTACCATTAATCAATTTTTGACAAAACAACTACCAAATCTAAAGATTGCCGTTATAGGTGATGTGATGGTAGATCGTTATGTTTTTGGTGATGTAAGTCGTATTTCTCCGGAAGCACCGGTTCCTGTAAACCGCGTGGCAAAGATGAAAGAAGTGCTTGGTGGCGCTGGTAATGTTGCGTCAAACTTATCAAATTTAGATTGCACAGTATATCTTGGTGCTATTGCTGGTAATGATGACCATGGTCGTTTATTACAACAATTGCTAAAGGCTGATAAGATTGATACAACAGGTTTATTAACGAGTGATGATCGTTCTACCATTACTAAAATGCGTATCTTAGGCGATCGCCAACAGATGATGCGCCTTGATTTTGAAACGATTACAGCTTTAACAAGTGAGGAAGAGGAACGACTGTCTGCTTGGCTAGAAAATCTATGTAAGGCTGGTATCGATGGTATTGTTGTATCTGACTATGGCAAAGGCGTTTGTACACCAACATTGCTAAAAAAAATCTTTAGTTTAGCTAAGGCGTATGGTGTACAAACCATTGTTGATCCTAAAGGTTCAGACTGGTCTAAATATAATGGTGCAACCTGTATTACACCGAATGTAAAAGAACTAGGTGAATGTGTAGGTCATAAGTTAGCTAATGATGATGCCACCATCGTAGAGGCAGCTAAGTCAGTACTGGCTAATGTTGATTTAGAATATATTGTAGCTACACGGTCAGCAAAAGGGATTACTGTTATTGCAAAGGATGGACGCACATGGCATAATCCGGCTACACAACAAGAGGTATTCGATGTAAGTGGTGCAGGCGATACGGTTGTATCTATGATGATGACATGCCTTGCCAGTGGCCTATCTATGCGTTTAGCCTTACATATTGCTAATGGCGCTGCAGGCATCGTCGTATCTAAGGTTGGAACATATCCAATTCATCGTTCTGAATTACTGGATTTATGGCATTCTTATAAGCATAGTGTTCAATCGAAGCCTTTATACACAAGGAAGAGATGAAGCAGCTTATTACACAATGGCAAAATAAGGGTGAAACTGTTGTGTTTACAAATGGTTGTTTTGACATTCTTCATCGTGGACATATTACGTACTTACAAGAGGCAGCTCAATTAGGTGATCATCTAATTATTGGTTTGAATTCCGATGCTTCTGTTAGACGTCTAAAGGGCGAAACACGTCCCATCGTAAGTGAAGAAGATCGCGCAGCATTATTAAGTGCGTTGCGTTGTATCGATGGTGTGGTTTTATTCGAAGAGGATACACCAGCTGAACTATTAGCTTATTTGCGTCCTAATACGCTAGTTAAGGGCGGCGATTATAAAATAGAAGACATTATTGGACGTGAGTCGGTAGATCATGTAGAGGTGCTTTCATTTAAAGAAGGTTATTCTACATCAGATATTGTAGGGAAAATAGCTACTATGGCTAAGGAGGGTAAATTATGATTATCGTAACAGGCGGTGCTGGTTTTATTGGCAGTAATATTGTGAAAGCATTAAATGATCGTGGTCGTACAGATATTCTTATTGTTGATGACCTTACAGATGGTCGTAAAATCCGAAATATTCAAAATCTAGAATTCTTAGATTATATCGATTGTGAAGATTTTGATTGTGCTATTGCTGATGGTACATTTGATGTAGGTCCTATTGAAGTAGTGTTCCATGAAGGTGCTTGTGCTGACACAATGGAATATAACGGCAAATATATGATGAAGAACAACTATGAAGGTTCTAAAAATCTATTCCATTATTGCCAAGACCGTCGTATTCCATTCATCTATGCATCCTCTGCATCTACTTATGGCAATGGTACTAATGGTTTCGTAGAAAAACCAGAAGCCGAAGAAGCCCTCAATCCATATGCGTACTCTAAATTGTTGTTCGACCGTTATGTGCGTAAATATGAAGGTGAGTATACAGCGCAAGTTGTTGGCTTACGTTACTTAATGTATATGGTCCTAATGAAGCTCATAAAGATAAAATGGCTTCTTTAGTTCGCCAAATGTTCTACAAAAATAAAGAAACTGGTATTATCAATCTATTTGAAGGTACAGATGGCTACGAAGATGGTGGTCAAACACGTGACTTTATTTATGTTAAAGACGTAGTTAATGTAAACTTCTATTTCTGGGAACACCCTGAAATTTCTGGTACTTTTAACTGTGGTACAGGTAATGCTCATAGCTTTAACCAATTTATGCAAGCTGTTATCGACTATAATGGCAAAGGCAAAATTGAATACATTCCATTCCCAGAGGTATTAAAAGGCAAATATCAAAGCTTTACAGAGGCTGATACTACAAAATTGTTGGCTGCTGGTTATGATAAAGGGTTCCATAAAATGGAAGATGCTGTTAAAGAATATTGTGAACTACTCGATAATAACGAAGGGTATTTACGTTAATGCGCAAGGTATTATTTTTAGATCGCGATGGTGTTATCAATAAAGATGTTAGCTATTTATATAAAATCAGCGATTTAGAATGGGTGGATGGAGCTAAAGAAGCACTAGCTTATGCGTATAGCAAGGGCTATGACCTCATTGTAGTGACAAATCAAAGTGGTGTAGCTAGAGGTTATTATAAGGAATCTGATGTTCAGATTTTACATGATCATATGGCTCATGAACTAGATCGTAGTGGGGCACCAATTTTACATTTTTATTATTGCCCTCACCATAAAGAAGGCTCTGTACCTCTTTATGCCGTCGATTGTGAATGTAGAAAGCCAAAGCCTGGTATGATTAATCAAGCTATTAAGGATTATGATGTAGACCCTAAAAGTAGTTTCCTTATTGGCGATAGTCAGCGCGATGTTGATGCAGCAGAAGCGGCTGGTGTAAAAGGCTATCTATTTACAGGTACAAATTTGTTAGATTTTATTAAGACTATTATTTAGTCCATTATTTATTTTACGTTTACTTTAGATTAAATCAGATTCAACGGTGTTATGGGGCTTTTTAGTTGTGGTGTTGTATTTTGGGAGGCTATATGAAAGATTACAAGAATATACTCATCATTAAGATGAGTTCTTTAGGTGATGTGATTCATGCATTGCCTACCTTGTATGCAGTACGTAAAAATTGGCCTGATGCGCATATTACATGGGCTATTCATGAACAATTTGAGAGTCTCCTACCTGGTAAACCATGGGTAGATGATGTAATCATTATCGACAAGAAACAACTTAAAAAGCCTGCTTATCTATGGCAGTTACGTAAGGATTTACATAGCCGTCATTTTGATATGACTTTAGACCTTCAATGTATTGCAAAGAGTGCCATTGTATCATTATTATCTGGTGCGCCTGAAATATGGCTACTGGGAGCTTCGTGAAGGCAGTAATTTAGTTAATAAAGCACTTGTTGGTGAACATAAATACGATCATGTTATCGAACGATACCTCGATACTGTACGTGCTCTTGGAGGCGATGTAGAAGGCGTAGAGTTTCCTATGCCTGCTTATGTGGAGGCGGAGAAGTCCGTTAAGCATAAGTTACAATCTCATGGTGTAGAAGATGAATATGTAGTAGTTGTACCAGGTGCTCGTTGGATTGTTAAGGAATGGCCACTTCTTAACTTTGGCGAGCTATGTATCCGCTTATGTGAATCTGGTAAAAAAGTAGTTATTGCTGGTGCTCCAGATGATGCAGAAAAAGGAGCTTTCATAGAAAACTATGTAAAAAATAAGAATCTCATCAACCTAGTGGGAGCTACATCCATGCCAGAGCTAATTGAGTTGATTCGTCACTGTGAAATTTTCATCAGTGCTGATACGGGTCCTTTGCATATTGCTAATGCCCTTAAGCGGCCTTTGATTGCTTTATTTGGAACGACATCTCCAAAGCGAACTGGTCCATATGGAGGGAGTCATGTACATCTTATTATTTCACCTACATCAAAGGCTACACCTGAACAGCCATTAGTAGATGATCCTGATTGTATGGCTCAAATTCCTGTAGATGCTGTGTGGTCTGTATATGAGCAAGTAATTGGAAAGGAACTATAATGGAACTTGATTATAAACGCATTGTGGTCACCTTTCTTATGCACTTAGGAGACGTTATATTAACAACTCCTTTTTTAGAAGTGCTTCGCAAAGCGGCACCACATAGCCATATTACGTATGTAATAGATGAAAAACTGCAACAAGTGATGCAATATAATCCCAATATTGATGAACTTATCGTTGTAGATAAAAAAGGGCGTCATAATAGTATTTCTGGGCTCAATGAGGTAGCTCGTGAGATTAATGCAAAGGGTAAACCTGATATCGTTATCAATTTGCACCCCAATGAACGTACTTCCTATTTAGCCTGGAAGATTCATGCGCCCATTACGACTGGTATGAGTCATTTTTTATTTAGACCATTTATGACAAAGTATACGCGTTTAGACCGTAAAACTCGCCACGCTGCAGATATGTACATCAATGTACTAGAACAATTAGGTGTAACAGATATTTCTAACTCTGGTTTACATATTGAAACTTGTGAGGCATGGCGCCGTGAGGCTCAGAAGTTCTATGCTAGTCATGGTTTAACAGATAGTGATACACTTATCGGTTTTAATATTGGTAGTGCTGTTCCTGAGAAGCGCTGGCCTGCTGAACGATTTGCCCATGTAGCTGATCATTTTGGTCGTTTAGGGTATAAGACGGTATTCTTTGGTGGCCCTATGGATCTCAAAATGGTGCAACCTGTAGTAGAACAAATGGAAACGAAACCGATTGTGGCTACTGGAAAATTCCAGTTAGGACCATTGGCGGCGGCTATGAGTCGCTGTAATTTATTGATTACAAATGACTCTGGTCCTATGCATGTAGGAATCAGCCAAAAGGTGCCAATTGTGGCGCTTTACGGTCCATCAAATCCATTCTTTTATGGTCCGTACCAAGCTCATGCTATCGTTCTGGAAACGATGGATTCATACGAGATTGGTAAAAGCATGAAAAAAATTATTAAAGAAGGAAATTATAAAGGTTTGTCCGTAATTTCTGAAGAACAGGTTATTAAAGCAGCGGAAACGTTGCTTTCAGAATCGAAATAAACATATGAACTATATTGTATTTGATTTAGAGTGGAATCAACCCTATAGCAATGACATTAGCTTTATGAAGCGCACAAAAATGCCACTAACTGGGGAAATCATTCAAATCGGAGCGGTAAAACTGAATGAAAAGATGGACATTGTAGATCATTTTACAATGTTCATCAAACCACAATACCTGCCACGGATGCATAAACATGTCCGTGAATTGACAGGTATTACATCACGAGAACTCGATCATGGTGTGCCCTTTAAGACGGCTATGCAGCACTTTCAAAACTGGTGTGGTGATGAGTATATGTTGTTATCTTGGGGGTCTGATGACATTCTCATATTGCGTGAAAATCTAATGCTTCATAGGATGAAAGCTTTATCTTATGATCAATGGGTAGATGCACAGATGATTTATGCTTATCAGCGATATGGTACGAGTCAACAGTATTCTGTGGCTCATGCCATGGAGGACCTGAATATATCTACGGAGCATTTATCTGCTCATAATGCATTACATGATGCTGTATTTACGGCTCATATATGTCAAAAGCTAGATATACAACAAGGTATTTTACATTATGATCTAATTCGAAAGGAAAGCAGTAATCCTTTCTTATATCCACCAATTTTAACGTTCTTTATGTATGAGAACTTCCCTGAAAAGAAGCGCATTGTTCATGATAGAAGGGTTCGATTATCATTCTGCCCCTATTGTCAGACCCGCTTGGAAATGACGCGGCCAGAACGATTGCAAGGTGATAAGCATCTCGCTATAGGCGTTTGTCCTAAACATGGCGATTTTGCAGTGCAACTTAAAGTTGGAAAATATACGATTAAGTCCGGTAGTACTAAATTCTACGTTACAAAGGTATTAACGCATTGTACGGACGAAATTCGTTCTCTATATACTCAGAAGTCTGAAATTAATCGAGAGAAAGAGCGAAAATATTTGGAATTTCGCCGGGCGGAACTTGAAAAGGACCGCCAAAAATAATTTTATTAATTCCTGTTCACATCTATAGTTTCTTAATTATTAGCTTGTGAGCATTTAGAAAGGATAGATTATGGAACGCAAATATGCATGGCATAATTACGACGATGCCACTATGGAAAAGGTATATGCCTTAAGTGATACATATCGTCAATTTTTAGATAATGGTAAAACAGAACGTGAATGTGTTGTACAGGCCGTTGAATTTGCAGAAGCAAAAGGATATGTAAATTTAAAAGATATTATTAAATCCAATACACCAATTAAAGCAGGGGACAAGATTTATTACACACATATGGATAAATCCATTGCTTTATTTAATATTGGTACTGACGATATTGAATTAGGTATGAATATCTTAGGTGCTCATATCGATTCTCCACGCATCGATGTAAAGCAAAATCCACAATATGAAGATAGCAATCTTCTATTTTTGGGATACTCATTACTATGGAGGCATTAAAAAAATACCATTGGGTTGCTATGCCTCTTGCTATTCATGGCGTTGTAGTAAAAACAGATGGTACTCGTATCAACATCAATATTGGGGATAACGAAAATGATCCTGTATTCTGCATTACAGACTTGTTACCGCATTTGGGACAAGAGCAAATGCAAAAGAATGCAGCTAAGGTAATTGAAGGGGAAGCCCTTGATTTACTTATAGGCAGTCGTCCTGTAAAAGATGAAGAAAAAGAAGGGGTTACTAAATTTATTAACAACCTTCTTGAAAAAGAATATGGTTTTGTAGAACGTGATTTGTTATCTGCAGAGCTTGAAATCGTACCAGCAGGAAAAGCTCGTGATATGGGCTTTGACCGCTCCATGGTTATGGCTTATGGTCAAGATGATCGCGTTTGTGCGTATACATCTTTAGTGGCTATGCTTGAGGTAGACAATGTAAAACGTACGACTTGTTGTTTGCTTGTAGATAAAGAGGAAATAGGTTCTGTGGGCGCTACTGGTATGCAATCTCGTTTCTTTGAAAATGCAGTAGCAGAAGTGCTTACCCTTATGGGAAAACCTAACTCTGTAAGTGTACGACGTACATTGGAAAATTCTCGTATGTTATCTTCAGACGTTAGTGCTGGCTATGATCCGCTATATGCATCTGCTTTCGAAAAGAAAAATGCATCTTACCTAGGTATGGGTGTTGTATTCAATAAATTTACTGGTTCTCGTGGTAAATCTGGTTCCAATGATGCGAATGCTGAATATATGGGCTTTATTCGTCGTGTCATGGAATCTAATAATGTAACATATCAAACTGCAGAGCTTGGTAAGGTTGACCTTGGCGGTGGTGGTACTATTGCGTACATCATGGCCTTATACGGTATGAATGTTATCGACTGTGGCGTAGCCGTGCTTAGCATGCATGCTCCATGGGAGGTTACGTCTAAGGCGGATATTTACGAGGCTAAACAATGCTATGTTGCATTCTTAAATGCAGCTGATGAATCAATCTAAAATTATGGGGCTTTCACCATTGGTGAAAGTCCATTCTATGTGAGGTATATATGAAGCAAACAGATTTAGGTGCAGCTATAGAGGCAGCTAAGGGAGAGGCCACAGAGGTTAAGACGGTAAAGGTCGATATCTTTGATATTCCTGAAACAAAGGCAGAAGAATATATTGCTAATCGTGAAGAGGTAGCAGAAGCTGCAGCACAGGTAATGAAACCTTACTGTGTAGCGGTAAAGCGTGAAACGTTAGATCCTGAAGAAGGGGAAGCTATTGTTGGGTATTATGTAACAGGTGAAATTTTAATGTGTGTCATCCTCGACCCATTTGAAGTGCCTGTTATGAAGGTTGCTCTCGATAAAGGAACCCTTAAAGACTATATTTTAGCAGCCAATGAGCTAACAGAAGACATGTTAGCATCTCTTGAAAAATAAGAGGATTTCACTTTTTATGTGTCCTATAAATGGACAAATGTAAAATACTTTAATCTGCTACATTGATGTAGTAAAGAAATTTGTTTATAATAGATGTATTATAGTCATTGCAGATAGGAAGGAAATCCCCATGAATTTAAAAAAAGGTATTGCCCTAGCGCTCACGGCGGCAGCATTGATGGCATTCACAGGCTGTGGCTCCAATGGAACAACATCTAATGGTGAATACAAGGTTGGCGTAGTACAACTGGTAGAACATCCTGCACTTGATGCAGCAAACAAAGGTTTTGTTGATGCTTTAAAAGAAAAGGGCTTAGCTGATAAAATCACCTTTGACCAACAGAATGCACAAGCAGATCAATCTAATTTGAACAGCATTGCACAGCGTTTTGTATCTGATCGTAAAAACTTAATCTTAGCCATTGCAACACCAGCAGCTCAATCTATGGCGAATGCGACTCATGATATCCCAATCTTGGGGACTGCTATTACTGATTATGAAGCAGCTAAACTTGTTAAATCTAATGAACATCCAGGTGGTAACGTATCTGGTACATCTGATATGAACCCAGTAGAACAACAAGTTGATTTAATTTTAAAAGTATTACCAAATGCTAAGACAATTGGTACTATTTATAGCTCTAGTGAAGTAAACTCTCAAATTCAAGTCGAGAAAATGAAAGCTTACGCAGCTACAAAAGGTATTAAGGTTGAAGAGGTTACTGTTTCTAATGTAAACGATATTCAACAAGCAGCACAAAATCTTGTATCTCAACATGTTGATGCAATTTATGTACCAACAGATAATGTTGTAGCTTCTGCGATGAGCAATCTTGTAGCGATTACCGACCCAGCAAAAATTCCTGTGTTTGGCGGCGAAGATAACCACGTAAAAGGTGGTGCTGTAATGTCCTTGTCCGTAGATTACTACAAACTTGGATACCAAACAGGTTTAATGGCAGCTAAATTTTAACTGGTGAAGCTAAAGTTGAAGATATGCCTATTGAAATGCAAAAAGAATTTAAATTAGTTGTAAGTAAAGATAAATTACAAAAATTGGGCATCACATTACCAGAAGAATTGATGAACAAAGCAACTATGATTTAATACACAACTGGTAAGGAGTTACATATGAACTGGAAAAAAGGTATTGCAGTAGCACTTAGTGCTATCTCTATTATGGCAATGGTAGCTGGTTGCGGTTCCAACACAGCAACTAATGATCAAAAGAAAATCGGCGTTATTCAATTGGTAGAACATCCATCTCTTGATGCCGCTAATAAAGGCTTTGTTGATGGCCTTGCATCTAAAGGTTATAAAGATGGGGAAAATATCAAATTAGACCAACAAAATGCTCAAGCCGACCAATCTAATTTGAATAGTATTGCTCAACGTTTTGTATCTGATAAAAAGGATTTAGTATTAGCCATTGCAACGCCAGCTGCACAAACTATGGCAAACGCATCTCATGATATTCCTATCATGGGTACTGCTATTACAGACTACGTTACAGCGAAACTCGTTCAATCTAACGAACATCCAGGTGGTAATGTATCTGGTACATCTGATATGACACCTGTAGAAAAAGAGGTTGATCTTATTATTGCGTTAGTACCAAATGTAAAACGTATTGGTGCTATTTACACATCTTCTGAAATCAACTCCCAACTTCAAGTTGAAAAAATGAAAGCCTATGCAGCTACTAAAGGTATCACTGTTGTAGAAGCAACTGTATCTAACGTAAATGATATCCAACAAGCGGCTACAAATCTTGTGAACCAAGATGTACAAGCTATTTATACACCAACTGATAATGTATTAGCATCTGCTATGGCTAACTTAGCTCAAATTACGGATGCTGCTAAAATCCCAGTATTTGCTGCCGATGAAGGTATGACAATGACTGGTGGTGTGGCAACATATTCTGTTGACTACTATAAATTAGGCTATCAAACTGGTTTAATGGCTGCCAAAGTGCTTTCTGGTGAAGCTAAAATTTCTGATTTAGCCATTGAAACACAAAAAGATATTAAGTTAACTGTGAACGAAGAACGTGCTAAAAAATTAGGTATTACAATTCCTGAAGCACTTCGTAAAGATATGAAATAATAGAGGAGATTTTGATGTTAGATTTAGTGGTAGGCACCATAACAACTGGCCTTTTATGGTCTTTGTTAGCGGTTGGTGTATTTATAACCTTCCGTGTATTAGATGTGGCTGACTTAACTGTAGAAGGTACGTTTCCAATGGGGGCGGCCATTTCTGCAATTTTAATTACAAGTGGTATGAACCCAATCCTATCTATTTTGATTGCCGGCATTGGCGGTATGGCCGCAGGTGCTGTAACAGGCTGGATTCATACTAAATTGAAGATTCCTGCGTTGCTAGCTGGTATCTTAACAATGATTGCTTTATACTCCATTAATCTTCATATTATGGGTAAAGCTAACGTATCTTTGCTTCGTATGGATACAATTTATACAATTATCGGTAGTGTACTTCATACAGCAAATATGTGGTCTGCAGCTATCGTAGGTATCATCGTAGCTGTTGTAGTTTGCTTATTACTATTCTGGTTCTTTGGTACTGAAATTGGTACAGCATTACGTGCAACAGGTGTTAACCCTCAAATGATTCGTGCCCAAGGCGTAAATACTGACAATATGATCGTTCTTGGTCTTTTGATTTCCAATGGTTTTGTTGGTATGTCTGGAGCTTTAATAGGTCAATTCCAAGGCTTTGCCGACGTAGGTATGGGTATTGGTACCATCGTAATTGGTTTGGCTTCTGTAATTATCGGTGAGGTAGTATTTGGTACAAAATCCTTCGTACGTAGCCTTATCGCTGTAGTACTTGGTTCTATCGTATATCGTATCGTTATTGCGGCTGTACTCTACATGGGTATGCCACCAAACGACTTGAAATTATTCACTGCTATTCTTGTTGCCATCGCGCTTTCCTTGCCTACATTGAAAGCAAAATGGTTGGCTCGTTAAGGAGGACACTATGTTAGAAGTAAAAAATATGGTAAAAACCTTCTTTAAGGGCACAATCAATGAAAAAACTGCTCTTCAAGGTATTGATCTTCGTTTGGAAGAAGGCGATTTCTGTACTGTAATCGGTGGTAATGGTGCTGGTAAAAGTACGTTGCTAAACTCCATCGCTGGTGTATTCCCGGTAGATGAAGGTTCTATCACAATTAATGACATTGATGTCACTAAAATGCCAGAATACAAACGTGCTAAATATATTGGCCGTGTATTCCAAGACCCTATGGTTGGTACGGCAGGTAACATGCAAATTGAGGAAAATTTGATCCTTGCTATGCGCCGTGGTAAAAACTTAGGTCTTAAATGGGCTTTCAAAGATAGCGAACAAGCATTCTTCAAAGAACGCCTTGCACTATTAGGTTTAGGGCTTGAAGACCGCTTATCTGCTCGTATGGGCTTGTTATCTGGTGGTCAACGCCAATCCATTACATTGTTGATGGCTACTATGCTTCGTCCTGAACTTTTATTACTTGACGAACATACAGCGGCTCTTGACCCTAAGACGGCAGAAAATGTTTTGCAATTGACTGATAAACTAGTTGCTGAACATAACTTAACGACTCTCATGATTACCCACAACATGCGTGATGCATTGCGCTTTGGTAATCGCCTCATCATGATGGACTCCGGTCGCATTATCTATGATGTAAAAGGGGAAGAAAAGAAAAAATTAACAGTTGCTGACTTACTTCAAAAGTTCGAAGTAGCTGGGGAAAATGCATTGAGCGACCGCATGGTACTTGGTGCGAAATAATAGAAGAGGGCATAAGCCCTCTTTTATTTATGACATACCTTTACAAGTTAAGGAAGATACTGTATACTAAATAAGGTCGTAAGACATATCGTAAGCGAAGTATTCGAATCTCCAACGGTTACTTAAGCTTATCGGGATTATTTATTTTTTTAGGAGGTAACATTAATGTTAACTACAGAAGCTAAATTAGCAGTAATTAAAGAATACGCTACTCATGAAGGTGACACTGGTTCTCCAGAAGTACAAGTTGCGATTTTGACAAGCCGCATCCAATACTTAACAGATCACTTGAAAGAACACAAAAAAGACCATCATTCCCGTCGTGGTTTGTTGAAATTGGTTGGTCAACGCCGTAACATGCTTGACTACCTTCGTCGTAAAGATATTGAACGTTACCGTTCCCTTATCGAACGTCTTGGTCTTCGTAAATAATAAAATTAGCCGTCCATTAGGACGGCTTTTTTATTTTATTTCCTTGTGTTATAATGAATTTAGGCAAAGGGAAACAACTGCCGATAATCTATTGTGGAAACACAGAAAAAAGGACAGAGCGGCTACTCTGTCCTTTTTATTGTGCTAGTTGCTATTTAAATCTACTATCTAGCCACTTGATGACGTAATGGCAAGTTACACCATCTATGATAGTGATTATAAGGGAAACAACATAATCTACCATAGAAACACCTCCTTTCTGTTGCCAGAATAGGAGTTAGCAACAATTAAAGTATATCATATGAAGTGAAAAAATAGCCTAATTTAATTAGATGATATATAATAAAAAGGTATACATATAAGAAGATTTTTAGGAGGAATAGGAATGGAACAATTCCAAATGGACCTAGCTGGTCGTACGCTTACGATTGAGACTGGGGAACTTGCAAAACAAGCTGGCGGTGCTGTAATGGTTGGTTATGGCGATACTCGTGTACTCGTTACCGCTACAGGTTCTAAAGAGGCGAAGGATATCGATTTCTTCCCACTTACAGTAGACTATGAAGAAAAATGTATGCTGTTGGTCGTTTACCAGGTGGCTTTATTAAACGTGAAGCACGTCCACCTGAATCTGCGATTTTGAATAGCCGTTTGATTGACCGTCCTATTCGTCCATTATTCGATAAAGGTGTACGTAATGAAGTACACGTAGTAGCAACAGTTATGTCCGTTGACCAAGATTGTGATCCTGCAATCTGTGGTATGATTGGCGCTTCCGCTGCATTATCTATTTCTGATATTCCTTGGAATGGTCCTATTGCAGGCGTTCGCATGGGCCGTATCAATGGTGAATTTGTTGTTAATCCAACAAAAGAACAATTGGAAGCAACAGACCTTAATATCGTTGTAGCTGGTACAAAAGATGCTATCCTCATGGTTGAAGGTGGTGCTCAAGAGGTTCCAGAAGAAACTATTCTTGAAGTTATCATGACGGCTCATGAAGAAATCAAAAAAATCGTAGCTTTCCAAGAAGACATGAAAGCTCAAGTAGGCAAGGAAAAACGCGTATTTGAAAGCAAAGACGTGCCTGCTGAAATCGCTGATGCAGTTCGTGCCTATGGTCATGATAAACTTGATGCAGCAGTACGTTGTGCAGATAAACAACAACGTGATGCTCAAGAAAGCGAAGTACGTGCAGATGTATTAGCTCACTTTGAAGAAATCTATCCAGATAACTTAGCTGATGTAAATAAAGCATTTGACGCAATGACAAAGAAATCGTTCGTCATATGATTACTGTTGAAAAAATTCGTCCAGATGGCCGTAAACTTGATGAAGTACGTCCTATCTCTTGTCGTACAGGTGTATTACCTCGTACACATGGTTCTGGCTTATTTACTCGTGGTCAAACTCAAGTATTGAACGTTGCCACTGTAGCACCATTGTCTGAAACTCAAACAATTGATGGCATTGGATTAGAAACAGAAAAACGTTATATTCACCACTATAATTTCCCATCCTTCTCCGTAGGGGAAACTCGTTCTTCCCGCGGTCCTGGTCGTCGTGAAATTGGTCATGGTGCTTTGGCTGAACGTGCATTGGTACCTGTTATTCCAAGCGAAGAAGAATTCCCATATGCATTGCGTTTAGTATCCGAAGTATTGGAATCTAATGGTTCTAGCTCCATGGCATCTGTATGTGGTTCCACATTATCCTTGATGGATGCTGGTGTACCTATTAAAGCTCCTGTAGCAGGTATCGCAATGGGTCTTGTAACTCAAGGCGAACACTACACAATCTTAACAGATATCCAAGGTATGGAAGATGCTCTTGGCGATATGGACTTCAAGGTTGCTGGTACAGCTAAGGGCGTAACTGCTATTCAAATGGATATCAAGATTTCTGGCTTGTCCCGTGAAATTCTTCATGAAGCATTAGAACAAGCTCATAAAGGTCGCATGCATATTATGGGCATCATGCTTGATACAATTGCTGAACCACGTCAACAAATGTCTCAATACGCTCCACGTATCATTACTATGAAAATTGATCCAGATAAGATTCGCGATGTAATCGGTTCTGGCGGTAAAGTAATTCGTGGTATCATCGATGAAACAGGTGCAAAAATTGACATCGAAGATGATGGTACAGTATTCATTGCTTCTGTAGACCAAGAAGGTGCTGCTAAAGCTCAACAAATCATTGAAAACCTTACTAAAGAAGTTGAAGTAGGGGAAGTATACCTTGGTAAAGTAACTCGTTTAATGGCATTTGGTGCTTTCGTAGAGGTATTACCAGGTAAAGAAGGTCTTGTACACATTTCCAAACTTGCAAAAGAACGCGTTGAAAATGTAGAAGATGTAGTAAATGTAGGCGATGAGATTATGGTAAAAGTTATCGAAATCGATAAACAAGGCCGTATCAACTTATCTCGTAAGGATTGTTTAAAATAAGAGGTGTTACATGGATATTCGTGGCTTTGAAGTAGTTTCTGCTTTTGAAGAACAAGATATCAATTTACCAACCCGTAAAACAACAGAAAGCGCAGGCTACGATATTGAATGTGCTGAATCTGTTACATTAGAACCAGGTCAAGTAGTACTCGTTCCAACAGGGCTTAAAGCCTTCATGGCGTATGATGAATACCTTGCCATTCATATCCGTTCTAGCATGGCCATTAAACGCCATCTGGCACTTGTGAATAGCACAGGTATCATCGATAGCGATTACTACAATAACGAGGACAATGAAGGTCATATCATGATTGCCCTCCTAAACTTTGGTAAAGAAACTGTTACCCTTGAAAAAGGCGAACGCGTTGCGCAAGGTATTTTCTCTAAATACCTACTCACAAACGATGACGATGCAACAGGCGTCCGTACAGGTGGTATCGGTAGTACTGGTGCTATGTAATCAACATACAATTCTAAATAGAATGGTGAAAGCCGCTCAACTTACGTTGGGCGGCTTTTTATAATTATCTTGTATTAAGTTATGAATTATATATATTTATTTCTCTGTGTGGTATCATAATAGTTATAAACATTAAGGAGGCTATTATGGCAATTAGCAAAGAAATACAAAAATCAAGCGAAATGAAGTTTGATGGTAAACTAATTAAAGTTACTTATGATATAGCTGATGTAAATGGTAATGAAGCGTGGCGTGAGGTTGTTCATCATCCTGGTGCTACAGCTATTGTGGTTGTTACTGAAGATAATAAGATTGTAATGGAACGCCAATTCCGTTATGCTTTGCAACAGCCTTTACTTGAAATTCCAGCAGGTAAACTTGATTCTAATGAAGAGCCTCTTAACTGTGCGAAACGTGAGTTAGCAGAGGAAACAGGTTATCGTGCCAATCAATGGATTCCGTTGGGCACAATTGCTACAAGTCCTGGTTTCTGTAACGAAGTGCTACATTTATATTTAGCAAAAGATCTTACTATGGGTGAAACTAATTGGGATCCAGATGAATACGTTGAGCTTGAGTATTTTACTTTACCTGAATTATTAGAGGCTATCAAGGCTGAACAAATTAAGGATAGCAAATCTTTGGCAGCGCTTATGCTTGCAATGCCGTACCTCAAATAATAGTACGTAATAGGAGGATATATGTTTAAACGAATTATCCTATTAGTTATGGACTCTGTTGGTATTGGTTATGCCGCAGATGCTGCAAAATTTGGTGATGAAGGCTCTAATACTTTGGGCCATATTGAATCGACAGCAGGTAAAATTCATTGTCCTAATTTAAAATCTATCGGTTTAGGTCGCATTGCTGATATTTCTGATACTGGTGAAAGCATCAAAGGCGCTTTTGGCCGTATGGCAGAGCTCAGTACCGGTAAAGATACGACTAGTGGTCATTGGGAAATGATGGGGCATCCTGTTACCGTTCCATTCCCAACCTTTTACGAAGGTTTCCAAAAGAATTAATGGATACTTTTACAAAGGAAACAGGCTATGGTTATTTAGGTAATGAAGTTGCATCTGGTACAGAAATTATTGAACGTCTTGGTGCGGAGCATATTAAAACGGGAAAACCTATTGTATATACGTCAGCCGATTCGGTGTTTCAAATTGCAGCACATGAGGATGTGATTCCTTTAGATGAGCTATATCGTATATGCCAAATTACCCGTGATAAGGTTTGCGTTGGAGATTACTATGTAGGCCGTATCATAGCACGTCCATTTGTAGGTGAACTTGGTAGTTTTGTACGCACATCTAACCGTCATGATTATAGTCGCATGCCTGAGAAAAAGATGGTACAACAAGAGTTACAAGATGCTGGTGTGCCAACGGTAGCAGTCGGTAAAATTGGAGATATCTATGCCCATGTTGGTTGGGATGAAAGCTATCCTACCAAATCTAATGCTCATGGCATGAATATGGTTCCATATCTATTAGGCTCTACATTTGATTACGGTCTTATGATGGTAAACCTTGTTGAATTTGATAGTCTTTATGGTCATCGTAGGAATGTGGACGGCTATAAACGAGCTATTGAAGACTTTGACTACCAACTTGGTGGGCTATTACCAATGCTCAATGATGACGATTTATTGTTTATCACCGCTGACCATGGTAATGATCCAACATGGAAGGGAACAGATCATACCCGTGAATTAGTACCTATTCTTGGATATAGTCCGCGAATGAATGGGCCTATAAACCTTGGGGATAGAAAAAGCTTTGCCGACATTGGTGAAACCATTTTAGAAAACTTTGGACTAAAACAATGGGGTATTGGCACATCGTTTTTGGAGAAACTTAGTAAATAATTTTCTCATATGTTTTTTGTATATTTAGGTTTAGAATACTAGATTACGATCTATATACAAAAATAACATAATTTCAAAATAACAATGATAATATGTATATATGAAGATACTACCAGTTAAAAAAATATTTATTTTTTTAACTGGTAGTATCTTTAAAATAGGTAGTTACATCATAGAAGAACGACCAACTTATGTATATCATAAGTTGGTCGTTTTTACTCATAGAAGTATATTTCTTATTTAATTATAGTAAGCCTTTTACACTCCATCATTTCTTTAATATTTAGTAAAGTAGATTTACAAACTACATCATATTCTAGTGTACTTAAGAATTCCGCAAATTTTCTATCATCTTCATTTTTACAGTTTTCATAAGGTATCTTACCATTTTGTTGATATGGTTCTAGAATCCGATTTCGTCTGTGCTTCCACGCATTGTAATAAGGACCTTTAAATTTTGTCATAAAGCCATTGCTATCAACTAGTACAAAGCCTTCAGACTCATGGTATGATTTAAGTTCTTCGTTAATGATATTCTCTAGTTCATCCATAGTATTAACTTGTTTAATTGTTTTTACGATAGATATTAATTGAGTGTCATACTTTTTAAGGATGGAATCTAGTTCTGCTAACCTTTCTCTAGAGAAAGATACATCAATATGCTTGCCATTTACATCTAACGTATTTTGAATCATATCAAGCACATACAGATGATCTTGGTCATACTTAATTATATGAGTATCCTCTTGGCTGATAACTTCAAACATCATAGAGCAGTTATTACACTGTAATAGTTCTTTAATTTCTTCTTGTAAGGCTTCAGGTAATTTTTGGAATAAATCTTTAAATAAATCTACATGCATACCTTCTGTAGTAGATTTAGAAGCAAAAACTAGTTCATCTTTGATAACACCAAGGATAGCAAGGTATCCATTTTCTTTAGTTCGAATTTCAACAGGGAAGGAAAGTGTGTTAGCCAAATTATTTAACTCTGTTTCTGGACGTTCGTTAAGATTAAAGAATTTATTATAACTACGTAGTTTCACATCTCCTGTTAAGCGATCTACAAATAATCCTCGCGCTTGTACGGTACTTTCGTTCCATAGTCGTTTATGGAATACACGAGAGGTAAAATTCAAGGAGTATAGGTTAGGGACGCATTTTTTTACTTTAACTAATTTAGAATTACCTAAAATATTAATATCTTCATTTTGTGTGTAGATAACATGTTGAGTCATGTTTTGGTATTCATGGCGCATGTAATCTTTATCGTACACATCATTTTTAATACCACATTTAGTGAAAGTATCTGCAGTAATATCAATATATTTAAGCTCGCCACCAAATTCAACTTCGCCTTCTAAACAGAAGGAGTACTTACCATCGGGAACACCGCGGTGACCATGAATTTGAATAAAGTCCTGACACAATCCTTTTTCGTAATTAGTATCATATATTTTAGCAATATCTGTTTCGTAAGCTCCGAACCCATTAATAAAGGTAGACGTAGCTATAAAGGTCATGTTAGGTACATAGGAGAGACCACCATGGGAAACTAAATATTTTTTGCCATGAAAAATGAAAGGGTAGCATTGACGAAGTGATTTATAAAAGAGGCGTAACTCTCGTTGAAGAGATTCTACTTCTTTTTTCGTCATATCTTTAACGATAGGTGCTACAACTTCTTTCATAAATCGTTTTGAACGATCTAAATTTGTATTGAAAGCAAAGTTTGCGATATGTCGTTCGTGATTACCTTCTAACATAATCGTATTAGGTAATGTGCTAAGGCGCATCATTTCGTACATCATTTCCTTATTTTCGATGCCCCGTTCCAAATAGTCACCACAGAAGATATAAAGTGTTTTTTCATCCCATGGAGTGATAGCTTGTTGTAATGCGGTGTAACAGCCGTGAATATCACCGATGACACGCACTCGTTCATATCGATTCGTTAAATTTACAGTAAAGTAATTGTTGATTTCATCGATAGAATTTATTTTCCTACAAAATTTGGGTAATGTAGTTGTTTTAATCATCTTGTGCATGCGGTGTATAACTTGCTCAGGTACTCGTTTATAATCTGTTCGTGTAGCATTACGAGCTAAACATTCTTCTAATGAGGTATCTGGTTCGTAGTAATATACAGTATATTTATATTTGTTAAGCAATTCTTTATATGCATTAACAGATTTAGATGTAGTGTGGGTCGCATCTAAAACGATAAAGTCGCCATTGCTCATTCGTTTTTCTAAGCAATCTAATAGGAGTTCCCAGGCCGGACCATTATCCTCTTGTGAAATATACCAGCCGCTTTCACCAAGGGAAGGGCTGCGTAATAGCATACGGAAATGATCGGCTTCTAAGGTGTAAGCCTCAAGATTGTTGTCACGAATCCACTGAGACTTACCACTAGCAGGAGCACCACGCATTAATAATAGTGTTCTCATAGTAATAGTCCTCTAATCTGCCCATAGGGCGTAATAAAATATAACTGTATAAAAAACGAAACAAGTATTATATAAAAAATAAAAAAGGGCATAAAAAAACAGCCTCAACGGAAATCCGAGAGACTGTCTTACTTGCTTTTAAAATTATAAAGCGTTTACTTTAGCTGCAAGGTTGGATTTTTTGCGAGCTGCAGTGTTTTTATGAAGTACACCTTTGGAGGCTGCTTTATCAATTACGCTAGTAGCATGAACAAGTGCTTGTTTTGCTTCTTCTACTGCGCCTGCTTGAACAGCTTCTACGGTTTTACGACTTGCTGTACGGATTTGAGATTTTACAGCGGCGTTTTTCGCACGACGTTCAGCATCCGTTTTTACGCTTCTAATACTGGATTTAATGTTTGGCAATTGAGTCACCTCCTTAAAAATCGTTTCTTATACCTGAATGATTATATCATACCACATATTGATACGCAAGGACTTTTCAGCCCAATATTTTCCTTGTTAGTATGAAATATAAAACATTTTCTACTGTTTATTAACTATATCATATAAGCCTCTTTTATGAAATCAAGATTATTAAAATATTGACCAGTGTTTTAATTAGTTAATTATGTTGATTTTAAAAGTTAGTTAGCGCCTTTATGTTATAATAAAGGATAGAATTAAGTGAGGTGTCTTATGAAAAAATTAATGATTATAGATGGCAGTAGTTTGTTATTCCGTGCATTCTTTGCATTACCACCGTTGAAGTCTGCTTTAGGTACTCCAACGAATGCGGTGTACGGTTTCTTAACAATGCTCATTAAATTGTATGAAGAAATCAATCCGGATTATATTGCAGTAGCATTTGATAAAGGTCGTCAGACATTCCGTACAGAAATGTACAGCGAATATAAAGGTAATCGTCCAGATGCACCAGAGGATTTACGACCTCAATTTAGCCTTATTCAAGATGTATTAAAAGCATTGGGTATTTGTGTTATCGAAGAAGAAGGTTTTGAAGGGGACGATATCCTCGGATCCTTAAGTAAGAAATTTGGTACACCAGAGATGGCCGTTAAAATTATTACTGGTGACCGCGATAACCTTCAACTCGTAACAGAACATAGTCATGTATTCCTAACTAAAAAGGCATTTCTGACATGTTAGAGGTTACTTTAGATAACATGGAGGAACTTTATGGTTATGGTCCTGATAAGGTTATTGAAATGAAAGCTCTTATGGGGGATTCTTCCGATAATATTCCAGGTGTACCAGGTGTAGGTGAAAAAACGGCTCTTAAATTGATTACAGAATACGGTAATCTTGAGTCTGTATATGACCACATTGAAGATATTTCTGGTAAGAAATTAAAAGAGCGACTAGTTGAAAACAAAGACTTAGCGTTCTTATCTCGTGAGTTAGCTACCATCAAAACGGATATGGACTTATCTTACAAGGTAGAAGACTTTGTACAAAATTTCCATACCTCTGAGGTACAGCCTTTATTTGAAACTTTAGGTTTTACCAAATTAACCCCTCGTATCGTTCAAGTGATGGGCGGAGAGGAAGCAGCTTTTGGTGATCCCGGCTCTTTATTTGCTCCACAAGAGGAAATTTCTCTAGACGATTTAGCAGATGCAAAAGCATTGACTTCTGATTTCTATACAGATAAAACGGTGGCAGTACATGTTGTGTTAGATGGTAAGACTCCATTTAGAACAGTAACGAATGTGTATTTATCTAATGGTGATACTATTGTAAAAACTGATGATACTAAAGCTGTATTAGCTGTTTTACAAGGTGCTAAAGCCATCGTTACAACTCAAACTAAAGAGATTATTGAAGCCTTTGGTGAAGATGCACCAGCTGAGATTTCTTTATTCAATGATGATAAAACAGCTCGTGTCCATGATATGTCTCTTCTAGCATACTTGTTAGATCCTACGCGTACTAACTACGGGTATCTATATTTAACGGAACGTTTCTCTGTGCCTAGTATTGCCAGCGGTAGCGTAGATGTAGAGTGTGTATCTATGGTGAAAGCATTACTTGCTATGAACGATGTAGCTTGTGAATCTGCTCGACGTGAAGAGTTATGGTCTTTATATGAAACTATTGAGTTGCCATTGATTCATACATTAGTAGTAATGGAGAAAAATGGTATATACATTGATACAAATAAACTGGCTGAAACGACAGCTCGCTTTAAAGAGGAATTAGCTCAAGTACAACAAGAGATTTATGATTTGGCAGGTGAAACTTTCAACATAAACTCTCCTAAACAACTAGGTGTTATCTTATTCGAAAAGATGAACTTACCAGTTATTAAGAAGACTAAGACTGGATATTCTACGGATGCTGAAGTACTTGATATGCTACGTAATGAGAGTCCAATCGTGGAAAAAATCTTGGCATACCGTTCTGTAGCAAAATTAGTATCTACCTATTGTGAAGGCTTGGCAGTTCTTATTAATGATAAGACTAAGCGTATTCATACAACGTTTAATCAAATGGTTACGGCTACAGGACGTCTCAGTTCCTCTGATCCTAACCTACAAATATTCCTGTTCGTACTGAAAAAGGCCGTGAAATTCGTGCTTTATTCTATCCTGGTGCAGGGTATGACACATTAGTGAGTGCCGATTATTCTCAAATTGAGTTACGTATTTTAGCGCATCTTTCTGGCGATGAAGCTTTGATCAAAGCCTTTGTTGATGGTAAGGATATTCACCGTTTTACTGCGGCAGAGGTACTAGGTAAAGCTCAAGAGGATGTAACAAGCGAAGAGCGTTCTCATGCAAAGGCTATTAACTTCGGTATTATTTATGGTATTTCTGACTTTGGCTTATCTCGCGACCTTGGTATCACACGAGGTGAAGCTAAAAACTATATTGATTTATACTTTAGCCGTTATCCTAAGGTTAAAGAGTACATGGATCGTATGGTTCAAGAGGCCCATGAAACTGGTAAGGTTCGCACTATGTTCGGCCGTCAACGCGAACTTCCTGATATTAACAGCCGTAACTTTAACCGTCGTTCCTTTGCTGAACGTACGGCGATGAATACACCAATTCAAGGTACGGCAGCAGATATTATCAAGTTAGCAATGAACCAAGTTGAGCAAAAACTAGAGGAAGGAAACTTCAAATCTCGACTTTTATTACAAGTACATGACGAACTTGTATTAGAAGTAGTAAATGAAGAATTAGAAGCAGTTGAAGAATTATTGCGTTCTACCATGCAATCTGTCGTAGAATTACATGTTCCTCTTATTGTAGATGTGCATCATGCTGAGAACTGGGCATTGGTAAAATAGTTTAATTGATAGTATTACGTGTTAGAAGGTATATATGTTTAAAATAGGCTTAACTGGTGGTATTGCATCAGGCAAGAGTACAGTCCTTACCTATTTTAAGGACAAAGGAATACCCTATATCGATGCTGATATTGTAGCTCGCGAAATAGTAGAGCCAGGGACTGAAGGCTTAAAAGCCATTGTAGATACCTTTGGTTCTAATGTTTTACAGGATGATGGTACACTCAATCGTGAAGCGCTTGGTGCTATAGTCTTTCACAATGAAGAAAAACGACAATTATTAAATAGCTGTCTAAAAATACATATACGCAATCGTATTATGGAGTTGACATCTCAATATGAACAAGGAAATACGCCAATTTTAATCTATGATATTCCATTACTCATCGAAGGGGAATGGTATACCATGATGGATGAGGTATGGCTCGTATATGTGAATGAAACGACTCAAATCGAACGTTTAATGAATCGTAATGGATATACGAGAGAGGATGCAATTGCTCGTATTAATAGTCAAATGCGGCTTGATGATAAACGTGCCTATGCAGATGTAATCATTGATAATAATGGTACACCTTCTGATTTAACGGCTCAATTGAATACAATTTGGGGCGAGCGTATTGAGGCGGTTTTGCAAAAATCAAAATGATTGTTTGTTATGTACCAAATTTGGTATATAAAAATAACTATTAAATGGTATAATAAGCCCATAAAATTTAGTATAATAGTAACCTAATATTTGGTGGATTAGTATATTGTATCGATATTAAAATCGGATAAAGATTGTGTAAGGAAAGGGGGATATATGAAACGTGCAACGGCAACGGCGCTATCGTGCGTCGTACTTGGGTGGTTTTATTTTACTCATTTAGATGATCCTATAGCGCGTCAAGTGGCGTACCCCTTTAACTATAGAGATGTAGTGATGGCTGCAGCTGAAAAGGAACAAGTACCACCCTCCTTGGTGGCTAGTGTTATCTTAGCTGAAAGTAAATATAAAAATACTGCCGAATCAGAAACAGGCGCTCTTGGATTGATGCAACTTATGCCTGATACGGCGCGATGGGTAGCTCAACAAGTTGGACATGGCAATTATACAGATCGCCAGTTAAAAGAGCCTGAAACTAATATTGAGTTAGGTACATGGTACCTAGGTCATTTGTTAAGGAATTTAATGGTGATGAGGTGCAGGCGTTAGCTGCGTACAATGCGGGACGTGGTCATGTGGAATCTTGGCTTAATGAGAATAAATGGAATGGCATGGTTGATACCATACCTTTTCCTGAAACGCGTAGCTATGTAAAAGCTGTCTTACAGTATCAAGAAAAGTACGAGGCATTATATGGAAACGATTATTGAAGCTTGTAAAGCATTAGATTATTCATGGTTGCCTCAGCAGATTGGGGGATTTACCTTAGTAGCATCCAATGAATCTGATTACACTGCGCTACTTGAACGCCTTACAGCAGGTGAAGAGGTATTAAAGGTACCTATTTTCCATTATCAAAATGATTTGGGATGGCGATGGTCTGCCTTATATGATAAAGAGGTAGAGGACTATACAGTACATATTGAAATGCCACTGTTTTCCTTTGTTGACATTTCTTTTGTACGTGCTGATTTAGAGTCTTTCTGGCAAGGATTACAAGATCGCTGTGTTAAAGGGTTAACTAATATGTTAATAGAACCAGCGAAAAACTTTACCTTTACCTATCGCCGTCGAGGCATTCCTGAATGGGATTTTTCCGAGGTTATGCCTAAAGAACTAGAAGGCTTTGTATGTGATGTTGATCCAGCTCATGCAATCCGGATGATAAATGGTTCTTTTATTATCGGTGAGTATCGTAAGATGGACGAATGTACAGGATTATTGCTATATTATAACGAATTGCGAGATGAATACTTTGCAGAGCTTCGTTATAAAAACTATCCTGAAATAGACCATCACCTAGATGCTAAAAATTTAGATGATTTAACTGCAGTTTTACGTGAACATTTGGGTCCTATATTAAAAGGATTAAATGAACGCGTTGACTAAGGATAATCATTATATATGACTATGCTATTTTTTGAGTTATTTTATATTCATATGAAATAATCTAAGTGGGAATGTTTGGTTAAAGCCCATAAGAAAGCGTAGAATTTGTATATACACAGCAAATGTGATATACTATATATGACTTTTATATAAATCTTTTAAAAGAGTGGGCTTATGTCCACTCTTTCATTTATGATTAGCCTAATTAAGGTATTTGAAAAAAAGAGATATATACAAGATGTAGTAATGAAGGAGGCGATGGCTATGAAGAGAGAAGCAGTAGAGGAATTTGTATCCTCTGTAGTTGAAGGTATTATAGCCGGCACCGAAATGGAACTAGTCGATGTAGATTACGTTCGTGAACGCGATTGGTATTTGCGTGTCTACCTTGATAAACCAGGTGGTGTAGATTTGGATGACTGTCAGATGGTTAGCGAAAAACTAAGTGCTGTCCTCGACGAAAAGGATCCAATTACGGAAAACTATTTATTGGAAGTATCTTCTCCAGGCCTAGATCGAGTTCTTAAGAAGGATAAGGACTTGATTCGCTATAATGGTCGTGATGTTGATATTCAGCTATTTAAACCGATTAATGGCAGTAAACAATTTACTGGTGCATTAGAAGGTTTTACAGACACAACTATCGATTTTACTATCAATGGTGAAAGTATGACATTCGAACGGTCTGCCATTGCACAAATTCGATTACATCTTGATTTTTAATATATGGAGGCATACGAGTGAGTCAAGAATTAATTCAAGCGGTAATGGTGCTTACAAAGCAAAAAGGTTTTGCTCCTGAGGTTATTTTTGAATCCTTAGAGGCTGCATTGTTGCAAGCATATCGCAAAGAACCAACATCTAATCCAGATGCTTACGTTGTGATTGACCGCGAAACAGGCGTTTATAAAGTAATGGCTAAAAAACAAGTGGTAGATACTGTAGAATTGCCAGAAACAGAAATTAGCTTGTTAGAAGCTCGCAAAATTGACAAACGTTTTGAAATTGGTGACGTAGTAGAAGTTGATGTTACTCCAGCTAACTTTGGCCGTAGTGCTGCCCATACTGCAAAACAAATGCTTATTCAACGTTTGAAAGAGGCTGAACGCAGCGTAGTATATGAAGAATACTATAGTCGTGAAGGCGATATCATCACTGGCGTTATTACACGTGTAGAAGGTAAAAATGTATTTATCGACTTAGGTAAAACAGAAGCTATTTTACCTCCTACAGAACAAATTGCTAGCGAAACATATCGCGAAGGGGATCGTATTAAATGCTACATCGTAGAGGTTAAGAAAACTACGAAGGGCCCTCAAATCATGATTTCCCGTACACATCCTGGTTTATTGAAACGCCTCTTTGAATTAGAGGTGCCAGAAATTTATGAAGGTGTAGTAGAGCTTAAATCCGTAGCTCGTGAGCCTGGTATGCGTTCCAAAATTGCTGTATACAGTCGCGATGAAAACGTTGATCCAGTAGGTGCTTGCGTAGGTCCTAAAGGTCAACGTGTACAACATATCGTTGATGAATTACACGATGAAAAAATTGATATCGTTAAATGGGATGAAGATCCAGCAATTTATATCGCTAACTCCTTGAGTCCAGCAAAGGTTGTATCTGTTGATGTAAGTGAAGAAGAAAAATCCTCTTACGTTGTAGTTCCTGATTACCAATTATCCTTGGCAATTGGTAAAGCTGGTCAAAATGCTCGATTGGCAGCCAAATTAACTAACTGGAAAATCGATATTAAGAGTGAAACTCAAGCAGCTGAAGAACCTTTTGCAGGTTTCGGAAATGCTGAGGACGGTGAATAGTCATGAAACCGAAATCCCAACCTATGCGCACATGCGTAGGATGTGGTGAGCCTAAGGCGAAACGTGAATTAATTCGCGTAGCCTTAAGTCCAGATGGCAATATCAGTATTGACCGTACTGGAAAAGCACCGGGGCGTGGAGCGTATTTATGTGAGTCCATGTCATGCTTTGAGCAAGCCTATAAGGCTAAGCGATTAGAACGGTCATTAAAGCATAGTGTATCGAAAGATATATACGAAGCATTACAACGTGATTTACAAGAGAATGAGTAATCACTGATATACATGAATGAAGATAAAATTTTAAATCTCTTAGGATTAGCACAACGAGCTGGCAAGGTTATTTCTGGTGACTTTATCGTAGAAAAAGCCATGAAGAGAAAGGAACCTAAACTAGTCCTTCTCGCTGGCGATTGTGCATCCAATAATGAAAAGAAATATAATCAATTAGCAGAAACACATCATATCCCACTTCGTAGCATTGGTACTAAAGAAACTTTAGGAACTGCTATTGGTAAAGAGGTTCGGGTAGTGGTCGCAGTACTAGATGATGGATTTGCAAAGGCGTTACTAAAAGAGATTGATCGATAATAAGGGGGTATGTAGATGTCCAAAAAGCGCGTTCATGAAATCGCCAAAGAGTTTGGCGTAGAAAGTAAGCAGGTCATTTCTATCTTGCAACAACATAATATTAATGTTACAAAGCAGTAAACTCTGTAGATGATTCAGGCTATGATATTGTTAAAAAACAATTAAGTAAGAAAGCTGAAGCACCTAAAGCTACACAAAAGGTAGAACAAAAATCTGCTCCAACAGCAGCACATAAACAAGAGGCTGCACCACATAAACAACAAAATCCAAATCGTTCTAACGAATACAAAAAGGATAATCATAAACAAGGTGGTCAAAAACAAGACGATCAATCTAAACAAAACGACCATAAAAAGGGCAATGTACGTCATGTACAAATCTCTGAGCCTACACGTAAATCCGAAGGTAACCAACAATCTGGTGACCGCGCTAATAACCGCCCTAACAATAACAGAAATAATGATAATCGTAATAACGGTCGCCCTAATGATGCTCGTAATAACGATAATCGCAATAACGACAATCGAAACAATGATAACCGCAATTTTAATAACAATGATCGTCGTAACAAGAAGAATAAAAAAGGTGGCAATAACCGCCCTCAATCCTTGTTATCTACATCTATGCAAAAGAAAAAGAATCGCGTAAAACATCGTAACGAACAATACTTACAACAAAAAGCTGAAGCTGAACGTAAGGCTGAAGCAGCGATTGCTACAGAAATCGAATTATCTGGTCCTTTAACTGTTAAGGAACTAGCTGAAAAGATGGGCCGTGAAGTATCTGAAATCATCAAAAAATTGATGCTTTTAGGTGTTATGGCTAGCATTAACCAAGAGGTTGATGTTGATACAGCTACAATCGTAGCTGAAGAGTTTGGTGTAACTGTAACAGAAGTAGAACCTGAAGAAGATCCAACAGATGTTATTGAAATTGAAGATGCACCAGAAACATTGAAACCTCGTCCTCCAGTTGTTACTATCATGGGTCACGTTGACCATGGTAAAACATCCTTGTTGGACGTAATTCGTCAAACTAATGTAACAGCTGGCGAAGCAGGTGGTATCACTCAACATATCGGTGCATACCAAGTTCGTTATAACGACAATAAAATTACATTCCTTGATACTCCAGGTCATGAAGCGTTTACAGCTATGCGTCTTCGTGGTGCTAAATCTACAGATATTGCTGTTCTTGTAGTAGCTGCTGATGATGGTGTAATGCCTCAAACTATTGAAGCCATAAACCATGCTAAATCTGCTGATGTACCAATTATTGTTGCTATCAACAAAATGGATAAACCAGGTGCTAACCCAGACCATGTTAAACAACAATTGGCTGAACATGGACTTTTACCAGAAGAATGGGGCGGCGATGTAATCATGGTTCCAGTATCTGCTAAACAAACAAGGTATCGACGATTTGCTCGAAAATATCTTGCTTGTAGCAGAAGTTATGGAATTGAAAGCGAACCCTAACCGTAAAGCGTACGGCGTAGTTATCGAGGCTCAACTTGATAAAGGCCGTGGTGCTGTATGTACAGTACTAGTACAAAAAGGTTCCCTCCGTGTAGGTGATACTGTACTTGCTGGTACAGCATATGGTAAAGTACGTGCCATGACAAATGAACGCGGTGAAAAAGTAAAAGTAGCTCGTCCTTCTATGCCAGTAGAAATCTTGGGCTTCTCTGAAGTGCCACAAGCTGGTGAAATCATCAATGGTATGGATGATAACGAAGCACGTGCAATCGCTGAAACGTATTGCTAAACAACGTGTTCAAGAATTGCAAGCAACTCACAAGGTTACATTGGATGATATCTTCAACCAAATTCAACAAGGCGAGTTAAAAGACCTTAACATCATCATTAAAGCTGACGTTCAAGGTTCTGTAGAAGCATTGCGTCAATCCTTAGAAGGCATTAAAAATCCTGAAGTACGTATCGTAATCGTTCATGCTGCAGTAGGTGCTATCAACGAATCCGATATCATGTTGGCTTCTGCATCTAATGCAATTGTAATGGGCTTCAATGTACGTCCAGATGCTAATGTTCGTCGTGCTGCAGAAAATGAAAAAGTTGACCTTCGTACATATCGTGTAATCTATGATGCTATCAATGACGTTGAGTCTGCAATGCGTGGTATGTTAGCTCCTCAATTCAAAGAGGTTGTCGTTGGTCGTGCAGAGGTGCGCCAAGTTATCTCTACACCTAAGGCTATTGTTGCCGGTTCTTATGTAACAGAAGGTCGTATTACTAACGACTCTGAAGTACGTTTGATCCGTGATGGTATTGTTGTATTTGAAGGTAAAGTTGACTCCTTACGTCGATTCAAAGACGAAGTTAAGAAGTTAAAACATCCTTCGAATGTGGTATTTCCTTAGAAGGTTACCGCGACATCAAGGAAGGCGACGTAATCGAAGCGTACTTGATGGAAGAAGTTGCACCTCAAATTTAGGAGGTTTATATGAGTGACGTTCGTGTCAGAAAATTACAAGAATTCATCAAACAAGAGGTAAGTCAAATGTTGATGCGCGGATTGAAAGATCCACGCATCGGCTTCACTACTATTACCGATGTTCATGTAACAGGTGATTTGCGTGAAGCTACGATTTACGTTTCTTTGTTTGGTTCCGATAAGGAAAAAGAAGATACACTTATCGCTTTAAAGCATGCAGCAGGTCATATTCGTACGGAACTTGGTAAAGTTCTTAAATTGCGCCATATTCCTTCTATCACATTCGATAAGGATACGTCTTTAGACTATAGCATGCATATTGAATCCCTTTTGAATGAAATCAAAAAGGACGAAGAAAAAAATTAACACAAAGGATACAGAACATGAGTAAGATTACTATTAATCAATTACATATGGCTCTGTGTGAAGCTAATTCTATTATGCTTACCGTCCATGTTAGACCTGATGGCGATGCTATCGGGTCCATGGTGGCCTTTTACGAAGCCCTTGTAGGGCAAGGTAAAACTGTATATATGGTAGTGGATGATGTAGTTCCTGAGAAGTACTCATTCTTACGATATACGGACCACATCCATGATGTAGCGTATTTTGAAACAAACCCTGTTGATATTGATATGCTAATGGTATTGGATGCTAGCACGTATGAGCGAATTGGCAAAGTAGGTGCACTATGGAGTGCACCTATTTTTAATATAGACCACCATATTTCTAATACAGAATTTGCTGATCATCTATATTTAAAGCCTGACTTTGCTGCTACTGGTGAAATCGTTACCGATTTATGTACAAAATGGAATTGGCCTATCACTGAGTCTATGGGCACTGCTTTATATATGGCTATTGCTACTGACTGTGGTTTCTTTAAATTTAGTAATACAACTGCCAATACGTTAGAAATGGCTGCTAAATGTGTAGCAGCCGGTGCTAGACCTAATGTTATTTCTGAAACGATTGAGGCTGTGTCTGCAAGTCGTCTGGAATTAACAAAACAAGTTATGCAAACTATTGAGTTCTACAAGAATAATACAGTAGCTACCATCGAGTTGAATCGCGAGGCTATGAACATTCTCGGCGATGATACAGATGGCTTTGTGGATATTATTAGAAATGTAGATACTGTTGATATAGCTATTTTATTGAAAGCTGAAGCTGATGACAGAACACGGGTAAGTTTACGATCTAAAGGTACCGACGTGAATGCTATTGCTAGCAATTTTGGCGGTGGCGGTCATATTCGAGCTTCCGGTTGTACGATTAATCTACCATTACAAGAAGCGAAACAGGCTCTCATTGAGGTGATTAAATAATGGATGGCATTTTACCATTTTTAAAACCTCCTGGTATAACAAGCCATGATGCTGTTGCTATTTGTCGTCGCATTTTAAAAGAAAAGCGCATTGGTCATAGTGGTACTTTAGATCCTATGGCCTATGGTGTGTTACCCGTTTTTCTTGGTAAGGCTACGCGGCTTATTGAGTATACAGAGGGGTTTGATAAAACCTATGTGGCAGAATGTAAATTTGGTACTTTTACCGATACTGAAGATAGTTCTGGACAAGCTGTATTACCTGATAAAGATATGGTATTGCGAGACGGTGTTCGAGTGAATGAATCCATTCAAAGTTCAGAACTATCCAATGCTATGCTTAAACCTACTTTTGATGAATTAGTTAATACATTAAATACCTTATTGGTATTCAAGATCAGAGACCATCAAAATATTCTGCTATTAAGATAAATGGTATACGTGCTTATGAATATGCTCGTAAAGGGATTCCTGTAGAATTACCATTACGTCAGATTCATATTAAACATATTGAGCTGATAGCGTATGGTTTTCCTTATTTTACAGTTCGTGTAACTTGTTCTGGAGGCACCTATATTCGTTCATTATTGCGTGATATCTGTGTTTCATTAGGTATACCAGGAAACATGACATCTTTGGCACGTACCCAAGTAGGACCATTTGATATTGATTCTGCTAAAATGGCTGAAGAGTTGATGCTTCATGGTGAAAGCCTATTGTTACCAACGGATACAGCCGTTTCTCATCTTTCAAAAGTGATGGTAAATAGTGTACAATTAAAGATGATGGTGCAAGGTAAGGAATTGCCTATTGGTAACGAATTTTCTTATACTGAACCAGAACATTATTATAGAGCCTATGGTCCTCATGGATTTATAGGGATTATGAAACGAACTAACCACTCTTTGAAGGTGGAAAAAAATATTTTTATTGAAGGATAAGTATGAAGCAAATACATTCGTTTGATGAACTGCGTCAAATCAAAGATACAAAAGTATATGCCCTAGGTACCTTTGATGGTATTCATCGAGGTCATCAACGAGTTATACGCAAGGCCGTTGATGAGGCAATGGCAGTTAATGGTGTTAGTATAATCATTACCTTTGAACATCATCCACTAACTATACTACATCCAGAGCGAGTGCCTAAACGGGTCATTCAAGAAGAGATTATGGATTCCGTTCTTGAAGATTTGAATGTAGATTATATTTTACGGTTGCCTATGACTGAAGAGTTACTAAAAATGAGTGCTGACGATTTTTTAGGCGCTCTTTGTACAGATATGAATGTAGCTGCTATCGTAATTGGAGAAAACTTTACATTTGGTGCTAAAGGTCTTGGTAATCCGGATTATATGAAACAAGTATTAGCGGATAAAAATATACAAGTTTTAGTGCAGCCCTTATTGCCTTGTGATGGACTTAGTACACCTATTTCAAGTACGGAGATTAGAAAAGCCATTCGAGAAGGGCGTTTGGAAGATGCTACTCATTGGCTTGGAAGACCATTCCAATTTAAAGGGACTGTAATTAAAGGTGATCAACGAGGACGCACATTAGGGTTCCCAACATTGAATTTGTTGCTTCCTAATGAAATGGCTACACCTCCAGATGGTGTATACGCTAATCGCGTGTGTATCGATGGTATTTGGTATGATGGGGTAGGTAATATTGGGGATAATCCTACATTTAAGAATCAGTACCATAGATGCGAAGTACATGTGTTTAACTTTGACCAAGATATATATGGAAAAGAAGTAATTGTACAATTTATTTCCTATCTTAGAGGGGAAGTTAAATTTAATAACTTACAAGATCTTATTGATCAAATGAAGGTAGATGAAGAACAGGCTCTAGCTGTTTTAGCTAAAGCATAATAAGGGGGTTCTCATGGATATTAAAGAAGCTCGCAAACAAATAGATAGTATTGACTCTGTACTTGTTACAGAGTTTGAAAAACGTCTTACATTGATTAAAGAGATTGGTAAATATAAGGATGAACATCATTTACCACTCATTGATGAAGAACGCGATGAAAGTATTATTGCATTGCATACTGAAAATTGCAAAGATAAAACATTGGCACCATATATTGAAAATTATATAAAAACTGTTGTGTCTATGAGCAATGAGTTTTTAAAAGAGCATATGCATAAGCATATTTTCCTCATCGGTATGCCAGGTGCTGGTAAGACAACAGTTGGCAAAATGCTGGCTAAAGAATTAGGAAGAGATTTTTACGATCTAGATCAAACAATTCAAGATAAGGTTGGTAAATCTGTTCAAAAAATCTTTATTTATGACGGTAAAGATGCTTTTAGTGAATATGAATATAATACGATTAAGGAATTAATTCATAATAAACCATCTGTTATTGCTACTGGTGGTGGTACTGTTACTTATGATAAAACAGTTAAGCTAATGCGCAATAATGGTCTTGTTGTATTTGTTAATCGCGATGTGAATCATATCTTAGATGATTTGGATCTTGAAATTCGTCCACTTGTAAAGAAAGTATTGAATATATCTTCAATGTATATGAAGAACGATACCCTTTATACGAAGAAGTGGCACATATCAAAATTGGTAATGAAGGTAGCATTACCGATGCGGTACAAGAAATTATTGAAGCTTTGCCTAATACGGAGAAATAATGGACGCCATACGAGGATTTGTATACCGAACTATATATGAGAATACACAACGTACGTATTGCGTGTTTGTCCTTAAGGATTATAATGAGGAATACATTACTTGTACTGGTAAATTTGAGTCTCCTAAAGAAGGGGAAGATATCGAAGTTCGAGGCCGTTATGTAGAGCATGAAAAATACGGTCGTCAATTTGATGCTACTAGTGTAGAAAAACTTAAACCTGATAACATGGGGGCTGCTAAGACCTACTTGTTGAATTTAGGTATTAAAGGTTTTGGTGAAAAGTCCGTAGAAAAGGTTCTTGAGTATTTTGGTATCCGTATTTTAGAAGTTTTACGGGAGGAACGTCCCGAAGAAATTAAGGATGTTCCTGGACTTCGTAAAAGTGTTAAGGACGAATTATTTAATACCTTACTTGGTGAAGGTATTTTATCTGATTTAAATCACTTTTTTGAAAGCCATCATATTTCTTCTAAATGGAGTCGTATCGTATACACCTATTATGGTGTTCAGTCTGTTGCTGTTATCGAGGATAATCCGTATACCTTGTTACGTGTGGCTCCAGATATGCTTTTTGGCACCGCTGATACGCTTGCAGAACACTTGGGGATTACAGGTAGTGATACGCGTCGTTTAGAAGCGGGTTTGGAATGGATTCTGCGCAGTTTGGATAATCAGGGGCATACGTGTTTGCCTGTAGATCAACTTATCGGTCGTTTAGACGATTTATTACAAACTGATGTAGATGATATTGCTAATTTTATTGAAAGCCTTTAGAGCAAGGTGCTTTATATAGTACGTATTATGAAGATATTTTATATATTTACCCTCCAGAAATGTATGTGTCTGAAGTAGAGAGCGTTCATTATACAAAAGATTTCTTATTAGAGGCTGATCCAATTTCTCTAGATATTCCTAGTTTTATAGAAAAGTTTGAAGCTGATAATCATATTACATTTGGGGATGCTCAAAAAGAGGCTATACAGCTATCCTTCTTTGAAAAGTTTTCCCTTATAACTGGTGGTCCTGGTACTGGTAAGACGACGATTATTAAGGCTTTAGTAAAAGGCTTCCAACTTGGTGGACTAGGGCGGATTATTCTTTGCGCTCCTACGGGCCGTGCTGCGAAACGACTTACAGAGGCGACGGAGTTTGAAGCAACTACGATTCATAGATTATTAGTACCTGTTCAAGGTAGTGACTCTTACGACTTTACTAAGAATGAAGAGGATCCATTAGATATAGATGTTATCATCATTGATGAAGCATCTATGCTTAATGTACGCTTGTTCTATTCCTTAATGGCGGCCATTCCAAAGGAAGCCCATGTCATTATCGTTGGTGACGTTGATCAACTACCACCTATTGGGGCTGGTTTTGTATTAAAAGACTTACTCGATAGTGATTGTATTCCTTATACACGACTCAACCAGATTTATCGTCAAATCTCTGGTAATACTATCGTTGAAAGCGCCTATGCTATTAACCGTGGTGAAATGCCAAATCTGGACAGTGTAAGTGAAGAGTTTTCGTTTATACCTGTTAAGTCTTATGACATGATGATGAAAGCTATCATCGATGTATATAAACGAGAACAAGCGCATGTAGAGGATGAGCTAGACATTCAAATTATTTCTCCTATGCGCCGTGGTGAAGCCGGTAGTACATTAATTTCTCAATATGTACAACAAGCTGTTAATCCACCGGATAGCTTAAAAGGGGAAGCCCGTGTAAATGGCATTACTTATCGCGTTGGCGATAAGGTTATCCAAATTCTCAATGACTATGAGTTAGAGGTCTTTAATGGTGAAATTGGAGTAATTTACGCCATTACACGAAGCGATATTTGTATCCGATTTATCCATAAAGAGGTTCGTCTACCTATTGATGAAGCTCATATGATTATGCCTGCTTATGCTATTACGGTTCATAAGAGCCAAGGTAGTGAGTATGGTGTAGTTATCATTCCATTTGTACCACGTTATGGTGGTATGTTGCAGCGTAATTTGTTGTATACAGCTGTTACAAGAGCAAAACGGAAGGTTATCATTGTGGGTACTACAAGCGCTATAGAACGTGCTGTACGTACTGTAAATGCAGATGAACGATATACATTGTTTAAAGAAAGACTACAAGGGAGATGTGATTCGTAATGAGTCTTTGGGATTTCCTATTTCCACCTGTATGTCCTCACTGTGGTGCCTCTGTAGCAACACAAGGGGATTGGTGTGAAACTTGTTTTAACGATCTATTACATATTCGTCATGTGCCACATAAATTTTTACATTATGTAGATGATGTGTGTGTGCTAGCAGACTATTGTGGTGGTCTAAAGTCTATGATTTACGATGTAAAATTTAATGAAAAAAAGGAGCAGTCCAAGGGGGCTGCTCCTTTTTTAGCATCGTACAACTTTTACATGAATTATGATGAGTCTAATATTGTACAGGGGAATTGTAAGACTATCTATGATTATATAGTTCCTGTACCGTCTAGTGAGATGAAGAAGAAAAAGAGGGGCTATAATCAGGTCGATTTGTTCTTTAAAAAATGGGCATACTCGTTAGAGAAAATAGATAAGCCATATTTTGTATGGCTAGATTGTATATATAAGTTTGATACTTCTAATGATATGTGGTCCTTAACCCATAAAGAACGACATCAAAATATAGAGAATGCTTTTGTGATCAAAGCAGAGTATAAAGATATTGATTTCTCCACAAAGCGTATTTTAATTGTAGATGACATTTATACTACAGGGGCAACAATCGAAGCCGTAGCTAAGGTTCTTAGGTCCTATAATCCTAGTAGACTCGATGCTCTGACACTAGCTAGCGGTAGTTTTTAATTATATATAAAAGCGTTCACCGAATGGTGAACGCTTAATCATTATATTAGCCTAGAACATCGATAAATGCTTTTACTACATCTGGATCAAAGAGAGAGCCGGATGCACTAAAGAGTTCTTCTTTTGCTTTAGCTTTTGTTTTTGCCCAAAATTCTGTAGAAGGATTAACTGTTGTATCATAATAATCTGCAACAGCAATGATTCTAGCTCCTAATGGGATGTTAGCACCACGCAAATGTTTAGGGTAACCAGAGCCATCCCATTTTTCATGGTGGTAACGAATATAAGGCAAGATTTGTTGGCAGCAAGGGTAGTTTTCGATCATATTCGCACCACTTGCAGCATGTTGCTTATACTTGGACATTTCTTGTTTATTAAGATATGGAGATTTTTGGATTAATGCATTAGGTACCATTAATAATCCTACGTCATGAAGTAATGCTGCATGGCGAATTTGTTCAATTTCATTTAATGGTAAACCCATTTTAGCAGCAATACTAACTGCATAGTTTGAAACTTGGATAGAATGAGTGTACAGATGATAGCTTTTCATTTGTATCATCTGCAAAAGCTGAGCGCTAATGGCTTCTAAACTGTCCTTCTCCAGTTCGTACAACCCAGATGGTTGCATTAATGATAACATAAACATAATAAACCCCTTTAACTAACATGTAGAACATATGGTACAACCCCTCGTACTTATGTTCATATCGTACAACTTTAGGCCGTTCTTATTTAATAGTATACAAATTATACACCATAAATAATATTTTGTGTATGATACGTATGTTCTATTATACATGTTGTATTCATATTTGGCATACTAAAAAAATAATTGACATTTTAAGAATGTACTAAATATAGTACCTAGAAAAAAACTAATTTTTATAAATATTAAAAATAATATGAAGAATATTTTAGGTTTTCTATGACAATTTTCTATACATACCAAAAAAGGGGTTGCAAAATTTATTCTCATTTCAATGAGAACTGAACGATGCTATGTTCGGAAATATAATTTAATCGTTAAGCCTTATTTATTTTAAGAATGTATATATAATTATAAATCTAGACATGTATAGTGTTATTCTTTATAATACGTCTATACGGGTCTGTGGTTGAAAGTCGATGCCAGTCGCAGGCGAAACGATCCACATAAGCAACCCAAGGGGTTGTGAGCATGGTGCGGCTTAGGTGTAAGTCCTGCCGGTAAACCGAGAGGGGTAGTAGTGGGGAGTCTCGGACTTATGAGCGAACCCTCCAGCAGGCGAGTGTGGGGGCAAAGACCAGGTCAGCCGTATGCGGGCACATGAGGCTTTTCTCATGTGCTTTTTTCTTTTTATACATCTGTATATTTAAAAATGGTGAAAATACCGATTCTTATGGGAAAGTTTTTATACATTATCGTTATAAATATACAATCAGTGTATAAAAATAAAATATAAATATAGTGATTAATTGATATTTAGGATGATTCTATACAAAATTATTGACATAATTATACTAAGTGGTATACTAGTGGAATAAAAATAGTTAGTTTAGTAAATGAGGATGATTCGATGTTAAATAGCAAGTTAAAAAAATTAATCATTGGTGGTTGTATGTTAGTAATGGCCGGTACTGTAATTGGCGGTTGTGGATCTTCTACACAAACAACTTCTAATAAACTCATTGTTGGTACTAATGCCACATTTGTACCATTTGAATTTAAAGATGAAAAAACTCAAGACTACACAGGCTTTGATATTGATTTAATTCGTGCCATTGGTAAACGTATCAATAAAGATGTAGAGCTTAAGAATGTTGCTTTTGATGCTTTGATTCCAGCTTTAAATACACATGATATTGATGTAGCTGCATCTGGTATGACGATTACCAAAGCTAGAAGTGAAAAGGTATTATTCTCTTCTCCATATTATGAAAATGCCCTTGCTGTAGTATATAAAGATGGCGCAAATATCACATCTCTTGACGATCTTAAAGGCAAGAAAATTGCTGCTCAACTAGGTACTACTGGTGCAGATTTAGCCCATAAAATCGAAGGTACTACTGTAAAAGAGTTTGACCATAGTAATGAAGCTTTGTTAGAATTACAAAATGGTGGTGCTGATGCAACTGTTATTGATTTGCCAGTGGCTCAATATTACAGTACTAAACATCCAGATCAACATATTAAATTTATGGCATATCCAAATACAAAAGAATATTTGGGCTTAGCAATTAATAAAGATAATAAAGATTTACAAGAACAAATCAATAAAGCAATTGCAGATATGAAGGCTGATGGTGAATTTAATACATTATATAAAAAATGGTTTAATGTAGATGCACCTGCTGATATGCCAGTAGTGGTAGAATTTAAATAATAGGAGAGATCATGAGTTTTAATTGGGGGTTAATTGCGGATAATTTACCGCTCTTATTACAAGGTGCACTTGTAACCGTAGAAATTACAGCTATGTCTGTTGGCTGTGGTTTCTTTATCGGTTTATTAGTAGCCTTAGCAAATTTATCTAAATTTACTGTAGTTAGATTATTAGCAAAATGTTATGTAGATATCATTCGTGGTACACCGTTATTGGTACAAATCTTCTTGATTTATTTTGCTTTGCCAATGATTACAGGACAACGTATTGATCCATTTATTGCAGCTGTTACCGCATGTAGTATTAACTCTGGTGCATATGTGTCTGAGATCTTCCGTGCTGGTATCCAGTCTATCGATAAAGGTCAAATGGAAGCAGGTCGATCTCTTGGTTTAACTTGGGGTCAAACTATGCGTTATATCATCATGCCTCAAGCTTTCAAAGCAATTATCCCACCATTGGGTAATGAATTTATTGCTATGTTGAAAGACTCCTCATTGGTTTCTGTAATTGGTTTCGAAGAATTGACACGTCGTGGTCAATTAATCATTGCTAAACGTATGCATCCTTTGAAATCTGGGGTACAGTTGCTGTTATTTACCTTATTATGACAGTAACAATTTCACAATTAGTTGGTTACCTTGAAAGGAAATATAGCATTAAATGATTAAATTAGAAAATGTACATAAATCCTTTGGTAAAAATGAAGTATTAAAGGGCATTGATTTACATATAGAAAAAGGTCAAGTTGTCGTTATAATTGGTCCATCTGGTTCTGGTAAAAGTACAGTATTGCGTACTATGAACTACTTAGAAGAGCCTACATCTGGTAAGGTAATTGTAGATGGTATGGATCTTTCTGATAAGTCTAAACTCAATGAAGTTCGTGCTGAAGTAGGGATGGTATTCCAAAACTTTAATCTTTTCCCACATATGACTGTAATGGAAAATTTAACATTAGCTCAAACTAAGGTTCGTAAAACTTCTAGTGATGAAGCTAAGAAAATCGGACAAGCTTTACTTGATCGCGTTGGGTTAGGAGATAAAGCTAATGCATATCCTGATTCCTTATCTGGTGGTCAAAAGCAACGTGTTGCTATTGCCCGTGCCCTAGCGATGAAACCAAAAGTTATGCTATTTGATGAACCTACATCTGCACTCGATCCAGAAATGGTTCGTGAGGTTCTAGATGTAATGAAGTCTCTCGCAGAAGAAGGGATGACGATGGTTATTGTTACTCATGAAATGGGCTTTGCTAAAGAAGTAGCTGACCGCGTATTATTCGTTGATGGTGGATTAATCTTAGAAGATGATACTCCTGAAAAGGTATTTGATGCTCCAACAAATGAGCGAACAAAATTGTTCTTGTCGAAAATTTTATAATAATATTTTCTAACATAAAAGGAAGTAAGTTCTGAAATTCAGAGTTTGCTTCCTTTTTTTGTATTTTTTTAAAGATAACCAAATTTGTAGATATTAAATTTCTTAATATATGAATCGATTTATATCTATTAATATATTTGATGACTTATTTTATCCGTATCTGTTCAACCCTTGTAAATAAGCGCTTTTTAGGCTTTTTCTTAATCTATAAAAATACGATTATCGCCATAAATATTTGTGATATATAAATATTTTATACATATATTTTTGGAGTAATAATTTTTTTAATTCATATAATTTTTATGATTATAAAATTATGTAATAATTTAATGTGCTGTTCGGAAATATTTATAATATAGATAAATAAAGGTTTTTAAAGTAGTTTTTTTAGGGATGAATTATCAATAAGATATATTTGTATATTCATTAAAAAGCGTTAATATTATTGTTTGATATTTTATACATGCTGTGTTATGATACAAGTGTAGTGCAAGACAGTAAGACAATATATATATTTTTAGGAGGATGTTACCATGTTAGGTAAAGTAAAATGGTTTAGCGCAGAAAAAGGTTATGGTTTTATTGAACGTGAAGAGGGTAGCGATGTATTCGTACATTACTCTGCGATCCAAGACGAAGGCTTCAAATCTTTGACAGAAGGTCAAAATGTAGAGTTTGATATCGTTGATGGTAACCGTGGCCCTCAAGCTGCTAACGTTGTAAAAGCGTAATAACATACCAAAAATACATAAAAGCAACATATAAAGAAACTCCGATATCGCATGATATTGGAGTTTTTCGATTGTTACTGGAAATAATATTTATAATTCTGCAAAAAATATAAAAATTCTTTTGAAAAAAAGAGGAGTTTTATACCTTGATGTAGAAATACTAAATATAACACGAGAGATAAGTAAAAAATTACTACACACTCGTATCTCGTGGATGATTTTTAGAAAGGGTGTTGACTTATGAAAGTAGCAATCAGAGGTAAAAACATTGAAGTGACAGATGCTCTAAGAGCATACATCGAAAAACGATTGAGCAAATTAACTCGTTACTTCGATGATGAGTTAGATGCACAAGCGGTTTTATCCGTTGTTAAAGATAAATCTACTGTTGAACTTACATGCTTCGTTGATAAGATCGTTCTTCGCGGTGTAGAAACAAACGATGATATGTATGCAGCTATTGATTTAGTAATAGACAAGATCGTACGTCAAATCCATAAACATAAAACTCGTTTAGCAAAACGCTTCAAAAAACAAGAAGCTTTCCATCCTGAAGCTTTAGCAGCTCCTGTAGAAGAGGAAACTATCGAAGTTGTAAAACGGAAACACTTTGCAGTACGTCCTATGGATGTAGAAGAAGCTATCTTACAAATGAATCTTATTGGCCATGACTTCTTTATGTTCTTCAATGCTGAAACAGAAGCAATGAACGTAGTATATCGTAGACATGATGGATTCTATGGTTTGATTGAGCCAGAATTACAATAACCTATAATATCGGCTGACAATAATCCTAACTCCTTTCTACTTTTTAAATCAGCCGATTATTATATCAAGGTGGATGACCATTTTGAGTCATCCACCTTTTTTATAAAATGCTATAAATAATCGTGAAATGCCTTGAATTCTTTGACTATTCAAGGCATTTTCGTTATAATAAATTAGATATGAGATTTAAGCCAATAAGCCTTGATATTATAAGGCTTATTTTTGTTTCGTCACAAATTCGTCAAAAATTCATCCAAAAATTTTTGATACATCCTGTGCGACGTTCTTGCGCATCTCATCTGAATAGTGGACGTAGACATTCATTACAGTATTGATATTGTCGCCAAGTAAACTTGCTACTGTTTTAATGTCAACACCATTTGCAAGAAGTGTTGTTGCATAGGTGTGACGGAATGCATGGATAGTTTTTATTGGGAATTACCGTTCTAATAGCATAATTTACATTACCAGTACTGCTAGTATTAATATTAAATAATCGCTCGGTATTAGAAATTGATTTATACTCTAATAATATATTGGATAGAATGGGAGGGATAGGAAGAGTTCGAATACTATTTCTTGTTTTTCGGTTCCTTTACTCCGAATGCGTTATTTGACGTCCTAGACCATTGTTTGTTAATTCGAATGGTATTATAAGCCAAGTCTATATCAAGCCACGTTAGGGCTAAAATTTCGCCATATCTAGCCCCTGTATATCGAGCAATGGATAGTAGGGTGTATAGTTTTTTTATTATCTATATATGTTTTTAACAATGGATCCATTTCATCCATGGTAAAAAGTTGTTAATGATTTATATGTTTTAGTTGTGAAACCGTTTGATTTCTGATACCGGGTTAGATTGTATAATTCGATACGGTTTAATGGCGAAATTAAAAACAGACTTTAGGAAGGTGATGTGCATATTCTTTGTGCGATTGGCAAATTTAATGTCAGAGAGCGTTTTAAATATCATCTGATGTGATATATCTCTAACACGTTTTTGATGCAATACAGATAGATTTTTTTAATGATATAATGATATACTAATTTTGTATTTTCTGATATGCTTGTTTTCTCACGCATATACAATTCACACAATTCAATAAATGTAATATTTTTTTAAGACTGTCATCAAGAGGATTGGTGACAGTCTTTTTAGGTTATCGACAATTTGTTGCCCATAGAGTTTTGCCTCTCTCTGAGTAGGAAAGCCCTGCTTAGACTTTTGTTTCCATTTGATCCCGTCTTTATAACTGACAATAATTTGGTAACCTTTGTCTTTCTTCCTGACTGTAAAAATTATATTGCATGGTTACACATCCTTGCTATTAACCACGTGATAAAAGAATTCTTCATCTATATCTTCATATAATTCTCTTTCATGAGCAATTCGTTCTATTAGATTGATATGTTCTTCAGAATGGAAGTCATCGTGTTTAATATGTCCTAATTCGTGTAGTACACTAACTCGTTGAGCATCTAATGGCTTATTTAAATTAACCAGTATTGAATGACTGCCATCTTCATTAAGACGTACTACTGCTGTTTGTGTTTTTCTTTAATTGCGTATGATCAAGTTAATAGACATAACAACACTCTCCCCTGATAGAATTAATTAGATAAAGGTTCGTTAAAATACATATTATATGATTTATGAAATATATACATTGCAACTTCATAACTCGGAGAATATGCAGGAGCTTTTACCAGAAGGTGATTTCCCAAATTTGAAAGAATCTATAGAGGAAATCTTATTTCCATTTAAATCATACCGAATTAAAGTATTTATTTTTAAACTTTACCCCATTATCATTTGTAAATTCCCTTGCTAAATCATTAACTTCTTCAAATTTAAGTGCTAATGTTTTTTAAACTTCTATCGTAATTAAAAAGAAGTCTGATTTGCTTCTACAATACTGTTTTTCATCGTACCATATAGAATATACAGTAGCGTTAATAGCATAATATGGCGGATTATATCTTGATACAACAATCGTTGAATTATCAACATACGCTTCATGCATTTGGTCAGAATACACTAATGTGTATTGATTTGGATTGTTACGCAATTCATTTAAAGAAATTGCATTGCATGATAAAGGAATAAATAATATACAGATTAATATTAATAACTTCTTCATTCTACTTTTCCCTCACGTTTCTTTAATCCCTCAATTAAATTAACAACAAAATCAATATCATCTTTTGACATATCTTCAGTCGCATCAAACAACAATCGCATGTCTGGATTATCCTTTAATTTATTGGCGTATTCCGCTACTTCGGGATCATATAATATGAATCATTATTTAAGCCCATTAACTCTTCTGGAGAAACATGCAAGGCTTTTTGCAAATGCATAAATTTTTAGATTGTGGTATATCAATTTTTCCCAGCTTCAATTTTTAGCAATGCTTGTTCTATCTTTTATATCCTACTTGACGAGCTAATTCTTCTTGTGATAGTTCTAATTTTTCTCGTAAAAGCTTTGATATTGGCATATAGTTTCATAGGTTTTACCTTTCTTTTTAATGCCCCTTACAAAGTAAATATATTATATATGTGAAAAATCAACATTTTTGTAATTTATTGTTGACACATAATCACCCTTAGGGTATATTATAGGTGTGATTAAAAAAATCACGTTATAAAAAGGGGGTGAATAGATGAAGAGTTTGAAAGACGTGATTATTGAAAAAGGATTTCGTATCTCGTGGATAGCAAATCAGCTTAATATTACAAGATACACGCTATACAATAAAAATCAATGGAGTAACCGAATTTACGGCATCTGAAATTGCAAAAATTAACAGAAATCTTACATTTGTCAAATCTTGAGGTTAAATCTATTTTTTTAAAAAGTATAGTGATTTAAAAATCACATCAATAATATAAAAATAATACAAAGGAGATGAACCATGCTAGTACAAAATCAAAAAGACTTATTAGTAGCCAACAAAAATCTATGGAAACACATCAACTGCATTCGGTTGGGCTGGTCGAAATGCTGAGTATGCACAATATTGGAGAAAAATTATTAAAGAATACTTTTGCTAAACGACATACAAGTAAGTTATGTAGAAAAATCCATCCACGGCAAAATCAAAGAATGTCGTGAAGCAGATAGGATGGCAAAAAGTAGAATCAAGGATTCCCGTATGGAACCCATAGTTTATACGATTAAAGACGTTGCAGAATTGCTCCAATGCAGCGAAAGCAGCGTCAACAATCTTAGGGAACGTGGCATCCTACGTGAAGTAAAAGGGCTTCCGGGCGTCCGCTTCAATAAAAAAAGAAGTCGAGGCGCTGGTAGGGATTGTGGATGAATACAGTCCACTACAATACAGAAAGTTAGAAAAAGGAGCGTAATAAGCTTTTACAAGAAAATGAAAAGTTAAAAATGAGTATACGAAAAATAACCAGTGATTTACTGGTTATGGTAGAAGGGGAGTTGAAGTTGTGATTATTGCTTTAAAATGGGCTGCTTTTATATGGATTATCGGATCCATGGGAAGCCTAGAAATTGATAGAATTGGTTTTTTTCCAGTTTTTTTATTACAAATCATTATTGGCGGACTAGTTTGGGTGTGCGCTAATGTGTATGAAAAAGAAAACGCCCGCTAATAGCAATTGGAAAGACTAGCGGGCGTAGGCAAATTATACCTAAGTTAATTATAGCATGGAGGAGAAATGAAACGCATTGAAATCTTAATAGATGAAGCTAATCCAGATAAAAAGATAGGTATTAGTTATAACAAAGACAGTTTTTGAAAAATAATGAAGAAGTATTAGCAGTACTCCTTGGTTCAACAATTGGATTTGTTAAAGAAAATGTACCAAATAATAACAAAGTCTTATATCTTCAAGTTTGCATCGGAACCATGCAAACATATCAAAAAGCAAATTATCTTTGACGAACGTTATAAAGATATGGATAGTAAAAGATCCATTTTATGACATCATTCAAATTTTTAAAAAGTAAGGAGTAAACAAATGAATGAAAAAAACAACAAGTCTTAAATCTAACTAATATTTGTGATGGAAAGTTAGAAGCTGAATTTGAGGAAATGTACAAAGATGCATTACGAAAAATCTCAAAAGGTCAGAAAGCTAAAATCACTATTAATATTGAAATGTTACGAGTTCCAGATACCGATACCATCGTAGAACTTGGTTACAATATTAAACAACATTACCAGCTATCTCACGTCGTGCTATCGGGTCTTATGCGGACGACTTTACAGTAAAAGTTGATGTCAACGAAAAGCCACAATTAGAAGTTCTAACATTTAATTCAACTACTGAAAAGAGAGGTTAACACAATGGAAGAAAAATTTAACTTGAATGTACAAACAGAAAATGGTGAAGTAATTATTCGTCATGGTGAAGCCAATGACGTATTTCAATATAACGGATTTAGATATGAACTTAGTAGCGCTGAATCATTTGTTAAAGGTGTAAAAGCTAAGGGAGATCCTAAAACATCTGTTATTACATATTCAGACAAAAAGGTGGTAGCAGTAACAGACTGCACTGTAACAGTATCGTACGCAAGACAAAATTGTATACGCATTTCAAAAAAGCGAACAGTTTAAAGAATGGTATTCCATCTTTGGTCTAAGTTTAACGCAAAAAGAAATGCTTGATTTACTCCGAATTCATGAACATGAAATCGAAGATTACGAAAAGCTTTTAATTGCTGTTAGAAATTTCAAATACGTAACACAAACGGAAGGCGATTTTACTCGAACTGATGATGATAACTATGTTATGAGCATCAAAGTAAAAGAAGCTGAAGGTACTTTAAAGATGCCTCGCTTTATCTTTGTAAACATGGTCATTCTTAACGAAAGTCAATTCACTCAAAAAATTGAAGTGCAATTAGACATCATTAAACCTAAAGACGAAGGGGATAAATTATCGTTCAAGTTATCTTGTCCAATTATGAATCGTTATGTTAAGGATGCTATCAAATCTGAAACCGATTCAATTAAATCTGAATTAACCAATTACTTGTTATTGGCTGGTACTCAAGAATAAGGAGCAAATGCATGGGAGAATCAATCAAAAATTAATTCATTTGAATTAGAAAATGTAAAAGCGTGTTAAAGCTGTATCTTATGAACCATCACCCTAATGGATTAACCATTATTGGTGGAAAAGAATGGACAGGGGAAAAACATCTATCCTTGATGCCATTGCTTGGACATTAGGCGGTGCAAAATTTGAACCATCTAGTGCGGTACGTGATGGAAGCTACAACCCACCTAAATTAGAAGTGAAATTATCTAATGGGTTAGTTGTTACACGTAGTGGTAATAGCGACAGATTAAAAAGTCGTTGATCCAGAAGGTAAAAAATCTGGTCAACGTATTTTTAGATGGATTCATTGGACAATTAGCCTTAGATCTTCCTAAGTTCATGGAAATGAGTGACAAGGAAAAAGCAAATGAACTTTTGAAATTATTGGGCGTAGAAGACGAATTAAATAAACTCGAAGGTAAACGCCAAGAGGTATATGCAAAACGTCATTCTATAGGGCAAATTGCCACTCAGAAAGATAAGTACGCTAAAGAGTTAGTTGGTTATGATGATGTGCCACTTGAACCAATTAGCGCATCGGAACTTATCCAACAACAACAAGCCATCTTATTAAAGAATGCGGAAAACCAAAAGAAACGTAACAATGTTTCTGCTATTCAAGCTCAAATGGTCACCATCAACAACTTAGTTGATGAAACGCAAAAAGAAGCTTGAAGATCTGCAAGCTAAGCAAGCGCAATTAGCTGAAGATTATGATATTGCAACAACGGCAGCTAAAGACCTTGAGGATGAATCTACGGCTGAACTCGAGGAGCAAATCAAAAATGTAGATGCCATTAATCAAAAAGGTACGTGCTAATCAAGAACGTGCAAGAGCATTACAGGAAGCCGCTGATTATAAAGCAGATTATGATAACTTGACTGGTGAACTTGAAGCCATCAGGGAAGATAAAAATAAACTGCTTGAATCTGTACAAATGCCATTATCAGGATTATCCATTCAAGATGGCGTCCTTATCTACAATGATCGTCAATGGGACTGCATGTCCGGTGCTGAACAACTCAAAGTAGCTACGGCCATTGTTAGAGCCTTAAATCCTAAGTGCGGATTTGTACTTATGGATAAACTCGAACAAATGGATGTAGACACTATGAAAGAATTTGGGGCTTGGCTTGAATCGGAAGGTCTTCAAGTCATTGCGACTCGTGTTACTAATAACCAAGATGAATGCTCCATCATTATTGAAGATGGACACATCAAAGGTGAAGAGTACAGTAATGTGGCAACACCAGTTAATAAAACTAAAAATGAATGGGGTGATTTTTAATGAATATTACGACAGGTAAACGAAAACGAGCTCAGAAGGTCGTTGTGTATGGTACTGAGGGCATTGGTAAAACAACCTTTGCCAGTCACTTTCCATCACCTGTGTTTATTGATACAGAGGGCAGCACAGACCATTTAGATGTGGCTCGCACAGATAAGCCTACATCGTGGCAAATACTAATTTCCTTTGTAAAGGAATTTGCAACAATGCCGGGTTTTTATCGAACCTTAGTCATTGATACGATTGACTGGGCGGAACAGTTATGTGTTGAGTACATCTGTGCTAAACATAATAAATCGGGGATTGAAGACTTTGGGTATGGCAACGGATATGTATTTGTCCGTGAGGAAATGGGCCGTTTCTTAAATCTACTTGATGAAGTTATCAACGCAGGTATGAATGTAGTGCTTACTGCTCACGCTCAAATTCGTAAGTTTGAACAGCCAGATGAATTAGGCGCATATGATCGCTTTGAATTGAAATTGGGCAAAAAGACAGGAAGTCAAACCTCTCCACTTATTAAAGAGTGGGCGGACATGGTACTCTTTGCCAATTATAAAAACGAAATCATCACAACTCAGACAAACAAAAAGAAAGCAACCAATGGGAAGAGGTTAATGTATGCAACACATAACCCTGCATGGGATGCTAAAAATCGCCATGGATTACCAGATATGATGCCATTTGAATATAGTCAAATCGCTCATGTTATTCCTGATGATATTCTACCAACTGCTGCAGCACAAGAATTAGCGCAAGCCGCTAATAATGAATATGCTCCAGAAGTAATGAATGCTACCAAGGAACAAATTGGGGAAGTTACTACAACACAACCTGTAAGACCACCACAGGAAGCTGTTGATACCAACAAAAACGAAACACCATTAGTTGAAACAGCTATTCCTAAACCATTAAAAGACTTAATGGTTAAAGATGGTATCACATTAGAACAAGTTCAATCAGTAGTTATCGCTCGTGGTAAATATCCAGCTGGTACACCATTTGAAAATTATGATCCAGAATTCGTTAATGGATGGATTATCCCATTCTGGCCAAATATTGTTGAAGCAATTAAGAAAGGAAATTAATTATTATGACAACACAAAGCAATTTTGAAACATTCGGTAAAGCAGAAGAAGTATATTCATTTGACCAACCTATTTTTAGCGGAAGAACGTGAATATACGTTACTTGAAGCTGGTTCTTATCCATTTGTAATTACTAATGTAGAAAAGAAATTCTATGAACCAAAAAGAAGGTAGCAAGTTACCATCTTGTCCACAAGCTCAAATTACTCTCGAAGTAGATGGTGGTGATCAAGGTAAAACAAAATTGATTCACAACTTATTCTATACAAAGTCAACCATTTGGAAAGTTACAGAATTATTTATGGCTGTAGGTCTTGCTAAAAAAGGTGAAAACTACAATCCTGACCCTGAACAATTAATTGGTAAATCTGCTATGTGTGAATTATCGCAACAAGGCTATGTAAAAATGACGGTAATAATGGTACTCGTAACGAAATAAAAATGTTTTTGCAAGTCCTAATGCTCAAAACCAATGGATACGGTGCATTCTAATGGAACTTAGACCGTATCAACAACAAGCTGTAGACTCGATATGGCATGAATGGGAAACGGTTAATAAAACATTGTTGGTTCTTCCGACTGGCACAGGCAAAACAATCTGTTTTGCCAAAGTTGCTGAGGAAGCGGTTCGCAGGGGTAAGCGTGTTCTTATCCTTGCGCATCTTGAAGAACTATTGCAGCAAGCTTCTGACAAAATTATGAGTGCGTCAGGACTTACAACGGCAATGGAAAAGGCTGAACATACATGTCTTGGACAATGGGACCGTATCATAGTCGGTTCTGTTCAAACATTATGCAAAGACAAACGATTGTCAATGTTCAGTAAAACGTACTTTGATGTCATTATCATTGACGAGGCACATCATGCTGTATCTAGCAGTTATCAGGCTATATTGAATTACTTTGACCAAGCCAAAGTCTTAGGTGTAACGGCTACACCAGATCGCTCAGATATGAAAAATTTAGGACGTGTGTTTGAAAGCTTAGCATTTGAATATACACTACCTAAAGCTATTCAAGAGGGATTCTTGGCTAAGATTAAGGTACAAACATTACCACTTACATTAGATATCTCATCGGTTAAGATTTCAACTGGCGATTTTTGCCGTAGGTGATATTGGTAGGGTATTAGAGCCTTATTTAGAGGAAATAGCCAATAAATTAATGGAATACAGAGATAGAAAAATCGTCGTATTCTTACCATTAATTGCTACCAGTCAACGATTCTGTGAAATTCTTAATGAGCGAGGATTTAAAGCAGCAGAAGTAAATGGCAAAAGCCAAGACCGTACAGAAATTACACAAGCATTTGCTGAAGGTAAATACAATGTACTTTGTAATTCAATGTTGCTCACGGAAGGATGGGATTGTCCAAGCGTTGATTGTGTAATTGTATTACGTCCTACTCGGTCTCGTGCCTTGTATTGTCAAATGATAGGACGTGGCACACGGCTTTCACCGGGTAAAGATCATCTATTAATTTTAGATTTTCTATGGCATGTGGAGCGTCACGAATTGTGTAGACCGGCTCATTTAATCGCTAAATCAGATGATGTGGCCAAACGCATGACGGAAATTCTTGAAGAAAAAGGAATGGACCTTGAAGAATGCGAAAGGGATGCAGAATCTGATGTATTAGCTCAACGTGAAGAAGCACTTGCAAAAGAACTTGCTGCTATGCGTAAGAAGAAAGCACAACTTGTTGATCCATTGCAATTCGAGTTTTCTATCCAAGCTGAAGACCTTACCCATTATGTTCCAGCCTTTGGTTGGCAAATGAGTGCGATTACGGATAGCCAAAAGAAAACTCTTGAGCAATTTGGTATCAATGGTGACAGTATTGAAGATGCTGGCAAAGCATCTATGCTAATTGATAGATTGCAAAAACGTCGTGAAGAAGGATTGTCTACACCTAAACAAATTAGATTCCTTGAAAACAAAGGGTTTAAGAATGTAGGGACGTGGAGTAATAACCAAGCCTCTAAGATGATTAGTCGTATTAGTGCTAGTGGTTGGCGCATTCCTAAAGGTGTTGTGCCTGTTACATATAAACCACCTGTAGAAGATTTTAGTCCCCAATGGTAAGGAGTAAACATGGAAAGCAAAATTGATTTACGAGAATTACTCGAATATATAGACCCTTCCCAATGCTCCTATGATGAATGGCTAAACGTAGGCCTTGCACTTCATCAAGAAGGCTATCCTATGTTCGTGTGGGAGGAATGGTCTGCAGATGATGGAGAACGATTCCATGATGGTGAATGTGCTGCTAAATGGGAATCATTTGGTCGATATACTGGAAAACTTGTTACCGGTGCCACGATCACTCAAATGGCAAAAGAAAACGGATGGACATCAAAACGTAAGCTTGAAAATAATGAGGCATTAAGTTTTGATTCCATGGTATTAGCCACAACTCCAGAACAATATCAAGTTGTTGACAAGAACTGGATTGAAGAATCTGATGTTCATATTCCTAAATCTTATCCTTTAGAGCAACGTAAGCGAGATATACTTACCTATTTGACCACGTTATTTGAGCCAGAGGAGTACGTTGGATATGTAGTTAATACATTCGCCTTACCGGACGGTAAACAGTCCCCTACGATGGGGAATTATAGTCGTACGGTACAACAAATCATAGATGGTATTAACGGTACAACACAATTAGAAAATGTGTTTGGCAGCTTTAACAAAGAAATGGGCGCATGGATTCGGTTTAATCCAATTGATGGTAAAGGTGTTAAGAATGATAATGTAACTGCATTTCGATATATGCTCTTGGAATCTGACAATATGTCACTCGGAAAACAAAAAGCCATTCTTGAACAATTAGAGTTACCAATTGCAGCCATGGTATTTAGCGGCGGTAAATCAATTCATGCAATCGTTAAAGTAGATGCTTACTCCTATGAGGAATACAGAAAGCGTGTTGACTTTATATATTCCATTGCTCAAAAGAATGGCTTTAAACCAGATAAAAAGAATCGAAATCCTAGCCGATTATCTAGAATGCCGGGCGTTATGCGTGATGGTAAGCCACAATTCCTTATGGCAACGAATATTGGTAAAGAAAATTATAAGGAATGGGAAGAATGGATCGCATCCGTTAATGATGATTTACCGGAACCAGAAGAACTTGACGCATTATGGGATAACATGCCAGACCTTGCACCTCCATTAATTGAAGGGATTCTTCGTGAAGGGCACAAGATGCTCATTGCTGGACCATCTAAAGCAGGCAAATCATTTGCATTAATTCAATTGTGCATTTCCATTGCTGAAGGTAGACCGTGGTTTGGATTTGACTGCACGCAAGGCAAAGTTCTATACGTCAATTTAGAACTTGATAGGGCGTCATGCTTACACCGTTTTAAAGATGTATACGAGGCCCTTGAACAGCAACCAACAAACATTGGGAATATATCCATATGGAATTTACGTGGTAAGTCATTACCAATGGACCAGTTGGCTCCTAAGTTAATTCGTAGGGCGCAAAAGCGTAATTACAAGGCTATTATTATTGACCCTATCTATAAGGTTATTACAGGTGACGAAAATAGTGCTGATCAAATGGCAAATTTCTGTAATCAGTTTGACAAGGTATGTACTGAACTTAAATGCGCAGTTATTTATTGTCATCACCATTCAAAAGGTAGTCAAACTGGTAAGCGGTCTATGGACCGTGCATCCGGTTCTGGTGTATTTGCTCGTGATCCAGATGCATTACTTGACTTACTAGAACTTGAACTCGAGAACATGAACGAAGATAAACTCCAAGATGCGCCTATTGATACTAGCCAATGTACTGCATGGCGAATGGAAGGAACACTCGAGAATATCCTAAGTTTAAACCAGTGGATTTATGGTTTGAGTACCCGATTCACAAAGTCGATACCAACGGGTTCCTAGCAATGGCTCAATTTGATAGTCCGCAGTCTAAGGGGTTAGACAAGATGAATAAACGCAAGCAGGCCGTTAAGGAAAAGAAAAAAGAGCAATTGGTAGATGCTTTTAATATTGCCGCTGCTGAAAATGGATTTAACGGCAAAGCGGATATTAAACAGGGTTGCGGAAATTATGGAAGTTAGCGAAATGACCGTTCGTCGATATTTAAGGGAAACCCCAATTTTTAATGTCGATAAAGGTGAGTTGTTTAAGGTTGAAGATTGTTAACATTTGTATATTAACAATAGGTTAACAATAGTAACAACACACCTTATATATATATATAGGTATGTTGTTATTATTTGTGTCCCAATGTAAGGTGGATTCAAGCTAAGGGGGTAAGGAAAAGGATTTCTAAAATCATCCTTTTCTTACCTCTTCCCCTTAGGTTGAACCCTACATTACAAAAAGGGCTTTGAAAAATTGTTTTGGTTATTATCAATTAAATTCTCAATAAAGGAGGATTAGTTATTGATTATTGAATTTTTTTCATTCCTCTTAAAAAGGTTCCTACTGTTACACATCAAACTAAGCAGGTGAATACACAACATGGTAAGCCTATCTTTTATGAATCCGATAAATTAAAACAGGCTAAACAAATATTCTTAGATGGTTTAGCTGATCATGTTCCTAATGAACCATTAGAGGGACCTATTCGATTGGTTACCAAATGGTGTTTCGGTAAAACGAATTGTAAAACGCCACATTGGAAAACTACTCGACCAGATACAGATAATCTCATTAAGTTATTTAAGGACTGTATGACCAAGTTGAATTACTGGAATGATGATGCTCAAGTCTGTAGTGAAATTACAGAAAAGTATTGGAATCCAGTAACAGGGATTTGGGTACATATTGAAACGTTGAAAGGTTGATGTTATGAAGAAAAAATTAGTTTATGTTGCTCATCCGTATGGAGGAAAGGAAAGCAATCGTAAAAAGATTGATATGATCATGGGAGATTTGGTTTTAAATGATACGAGTCATGACTATATTTCCCCGATTCATAACTTTGGGTATGTATATCTAACTGGTCCTGAGTATCAGAAAGGCTTAGATATCTGTTTAAGCCTGCTTGGACATTGTGACATTTTAGTATTGTGTCCAGAGTGGGAGTCTAGCCGAGGTTGTAATGGCGAATTTGAATTTGCTAAGAAACATAGTATTTCCACTTTTACATTGAGTGAATGGAAGGCGTTAAATAGGATTTAATAAAGGAATGCTAGTGAAGATATTGGATGCGTGTTGTGGTAGTAAAATGTTTTGGTTCAATCGGGAATACAAAGATACTGTTTACATGGATAACAGAACAGAAAATACAACTCTTTGTGACGGTAGAAAGTTAATTGTAAAACCTGATATTGTTGCAGATTTCCGCAAGATGCCTTTTGAAGATGAGAGCTTTCACTTAGTAGTGTTTGATCCACCACATTTATTAAAAGTAGGTGATAAATCATTCTTGGCATTGAAATATGGTCGATTAGAACAAACATGGCAAGAGGATATTAAACAAGGGTTATTTGAGTGTTGGCGAGTACTAAAACCAAATGGAACGATGATATTTAAATGGAATGAAGAACAAATAACATTACCTATGGTTAAAGGATTACTTCCTAGTGAGCCAATATTTGGCCAACGCAGAGGTAAAAACAGTATGGTTAGTATTTTTTTAAAGGAGACTAAAAAAATATGTACGAATTACAAACAAAAAGCAATTGAAGCGACTCGTAAAGTGTTGATTGAAAATTTAGGCTATCAAACTGTTGAACCAGAAGATATGTTCATTGTTTGGTTTTGTAAAACCCTACAAAACTGGAAAGCCATTGTTAGTGGTCGGACTATCGAAGAATTTATCGAAGTAACACACAATGGCGATCGTAATGAAACATATATTGATGTGTACTGCAAAACTAAAAATGTATGCATTAAAGGTGAGTAATGAAGCAGAAGTATACTAAAAAAACAATTAGAAGTTGAATTAGCGATGTTGCGAATTAGCTATGAAGTAGAGATAGCTAAAAAGATAATGGAACATCAACGATATGTTAGGGAAACGGAAGAAAAAATAGATAACCTAAAGTTGTATATGGGCATTGGTGGTTTAATTGTAATTGTGTGTGTAGTGTCATTAATACATGTGTTGATTAAGTAAAGGATATGGGCGGTGAAATATCCGTCCCTATCATAAGAGGTGAGTATGAGACTTTATAGTACGTTATTTGAAGAAGGAATAGGTAATACTATTAACCTTTTATCCTGTGCGTTAACCATTGTTAATATTAATGATGTTTTTATACCCTAAAATTAAATATGATTTTAATAGTTTTTTTAATCAAATATGACATTTGCGATGTGCACATTGAACACAGGATAAGTTTAATGGAAATTCAATATTCAAAGATGTCTTTAGAAGAATTTGTGTATAGCATAAAACGCCATGTTTTAGCTGAGTACTTCCGTGTATATGAAAACAGAAATAAATTAATGTGGGAGGCAGTACAAGATGAAATAAAACAAAAATGCAATATCTGATACATTGAAAGCTTGTACAAAGCTAGCAGGTGATACCCATGAATGAAAATAGTTGTTATAAACATTCTACTGGTGATTTACCTTGTGGTTATTTTTTTAAAATGTCCTATTACTCTTATCGTGAAGCCGACGCATTAAAATATTTTATGGTTTCTGATGCATATAGAATGCAATTGCAGAAAATAATTAGATCACAAATACTGGATATGGTAATATGTAGCATTCTGTTTGTTTTAAATATTGTCTGTGTGGTGGTCCTATGGTAGAACTTAGTAAAAAAGAATATCGTGAACTGGCATATGAGTATTTACACGAAGCGAGTAAGGCAGCATTGAGGATTAAATCGTTAAAGCGTAATATCCAACGTATTAAAAGCGATATCACATCATTACGTGCAGTAAACTACGGGAAAGAACGAGTAGACGGCGGTGAACCATCAGGAATTGAAGATGATATTAATCGGCTACTAAATATGGAAATGAGGTATAAACGTCAAATCCATGAACTACTGACTAAACGTGATGATGCTTGTCATATGATCGATACATTAACTAATACGGTTGGCTCGATTATCCTCATGCAACAATATATCAATGGTATGTCTGCTAAGGGAGCATATTCATTTGTTGGTTACGGTGAATCGCAAGGTAAAGAATATAAGAATTTGGCACTTGTAGAGCTTGGATATAAACTCCGACGGAAATCGGCGGTAAACGGCTAATATCGACCTTTTTAAGTCCACTATATCTATGATATATTGTAAGTGGAAGAACATGAGTTCATCTCCTAAGCATTTAGAGTACCAAACGCAAAAAAGGCGCATCTTAATTGATGTGCCTTTTTTGTTACAGAAAATTATGACACAAATACACTGCATCAAGCACAAATGCTTGAATAATAAAAAAACGGAATATGTACGGCCAATGAAATATTTTATGATGGCCTATGTCAATCCTATATTACGCATTCAAGCGCTAGCAAAAATTCATGCGGATTATGTGTAAGGAAAAATGGGAAGATGATTCGCAAGGGCGGTAATACATTAAAGTGAGGTGATGATCCATTGCGAGTAAATAGAAAAAAACTGGTTGACTGACCCTGATAATTTATTACGTGCAGAAGGTTGGGCTCGTGATGGCCTTACTGATGAGCAAATAGCAAAAAATATAGGTATTTCAATTAGAACTTTATACGACTGGAAAAAGAGTTCGCCGTAGTTTTTGCAGTCCCTTAAAAGAGGGAAGGAAGTCATTGACCTTGAAGTTGAAAAATGCATTACATAAACGTGCTATAGGTTACGAATATGAAGAGAAAACATACGAGAATGGAAAGCTTGTTAAAGTTGTAAAGAAACAACAGCCTCCGGATGTTACGGCTCAAATATTCTGGCTGAAAAACCGTAATCCTGAAAAAGTGGAGAGATACTAAAAATATCGATGTCAAAGGTGAGCTTACGGTGTCTGCTATGGATAAATTAAAAAGTCGCAAGGGAGAAAGCTAATGGAAAAAAACATGATGAATTAATAGAGGCATTAGGCGCTCTTACACATGATCCGTTAGCGTTTGTATATTTTGCCTATCCTTGGGGAGAGCCGGGGACGCCATTGGAAGATATGGAAGGGCCTGATGAATGGCAAATACAAATCTTAAAAAGATATCGGTGAACAATTAAAGAAGGGCAAAGACCTACAAACCGCTATTCAAGAGGCGGTAGCATCTGGCCATGGTATCGGCAAATCAGCACTGATATCATGGCTTATTCATTTTGCAATATCTACTCATGAGAATACTCGTGGCGTAGTAACTGCTAATACAGAAGGTCAGCTCAGAACAAAAACATGGCCAGAGCTTAGTAAGTGGCACAATATGTTCATTGCTAAAGATTTATTTACGTATACGGCAACAGCTATATTCAGTAGTGATAAAGACTACGAAAAAACATGGCGTATTGATGCTATTCCGTGGAGTAAGAATTCCCCTGAATCATTCGCCGGTCTTCACAATCAAGGTAATCGGATATTGGTTCTATTTGATGAAGCCTCTGCTATTGATGATGTCATTTGGGAAGTAACTGAAGGGGCTCTTACAGATGCTAACACGGAAATTATTTGGTGTGCATTTGGTAACCCTACTCGTAATAGTGGGCGGTTCCGTGAATGTTTTAGAAAATATAGAAAGTTCTGGAATACATATCAGATTGATAGTAGAACTGTTAAGATATCTAACAAAGCTAAGATTGAAGAATGGTTAGAGGCTTACGGTGAGGATTCCGACTTCTTCAAAGTTCGTGTGCGTGGTGTGTTCCCTTCCGCATCAGATTTGCAATTCATCTCTACTGAAATTGCTGACAAAGCACAAAAACAATCTTATAAGCCGGGAGCATTTGAACATCTACCTGTAATCATTGGTGTGGATCCTGCGTGGACTGGTTCAGACTCCTTAGAAATAGTAATGCGTCAAGGTTACTCTATGAAGTCGCTTGCATCTATTCCTAAGAATGATGATGATTGGCGCATGGCTCAACTGATTGCTCAGTTCGAGGACGAATACAAAGCTGATGCCGTATTTATCGATATGGGGTATGGAACAGGGATATATTCCATTGGTAAGCAGTTAGGGCGCAAATGGCGGTTGATTGAATTTGGCGGTAAGAGTAATGACCCTGTATACCTAAATATGAGGGCGTATATGTGGGGACAAATGAAAGAATGGCTCCGTGAGGGTGGTTCTATTCCACCAAATGACCAAGCCTTATACGATGATATCGTAGGGCCTGAAGCGATCATTGATAAGAATGGTCACATTCAGCTTGAAAGTAAAAAAGATATGAAAGACCGAGGGTTACCATCTCCGAATAAAGGTGATGCTCTTGCCTTGACCTTTGCTGCGCGGGTCGTTAAAAAAAGCGAAACAGGCAATAGGATTGTAGCTAATACAAGTTACAGTCCTTTTTAATTTGTTAGAAAGCGAGGAATAAAGATGTGTATGAAGAGTGCATCTGCTAACTATACACCACCTGCTCCAGCTCCAACTGTTCAAACGAATATGAGTAATCAGACTGGTGAGGAAATGGCAGAAACTAAACGTAAATTCAAACGTGGCTTTGAATCTACTATCTTAGGTCCGACTATGGGCTGCCAGAAATCAATTTTAGGGGGATAGCATGGCGGAAATGGAATCTTTACTGGCTAGACAACCTACGGAGGCCGTTAAGCCTGTTAGGCGTGATTATACGAAGTTGAGAAAGAAATTCTCTCAGCTATTTAATGCGCAGCAACGATATGTAAATAAGTGGAAGCAGTTGCGTGACTATCAGTTGCCGTTTATTGGTCAATTTGATGGTGAAGAAGACCAATCTGAACCTTATAACGGTAAAATCCTAAATCCTGTAGCTTGGGAAAGTTGCCAAATATTTGCCAGTGGTGTTATGAGCGGACTTACTCCACCAAGCCGTAAATGGTTTAAGCTAACCATGGAGAATATTGATGTAGCAGCTAATAGCCAAGTCGCTGAATTATTGGATGAACGAGAGGAAATCTTGTATGCGGTTCTTGCTAAATCCAATTTCTACAGCGTAGTTCACCAAGTTTACATGGAACTAACCATGGGTCAAGCTCCTATGGGAATATTTGCTGATAGTGAATCTGGTGTTCGTTTCACATCGTATCCGATAGGAACCTATGCTATTAGTACTAACAGCAAGGAAATCGTAAATATCTTTGGTCGTAAATACAAAAATGACAGTCGATCAGATTGTCGAACAGTTCGGGTATGAAAATTGTCCGGATAACATAAAGAATATTTACGATAACGGAAATAGCTTGCAACAATCATTCACAGTCAATTGGTTGGTTGAGCCTAACAAAGACCGTAAGGATAAGTTAGGACGTCGCAATATGCCATACTCGTCCATTTATTGGGTTGAAGGCGACAATAGTGATGAAGTGTTATATCATGGCGGTTTTGAGGAATGGCCAATTCCAATCGCTCGGCATACGTCGATGGACTTGAATGGTTACGGTAAGGGTGCCGCATGGTTTGCTCAACCAGATTCACAAATGTTGCAGAAGTTAGAATTTGATTATCTAACAGCTGTTGAATTGGGTGTTAAGCCTCCTATGCAAGCACCATCTGATGTTATCAGTACAGTTAACTTGTATCCGGGTGGCATTACAGAGATTGAGGGGCAACATAAAGTTGAACCGATGTTTGCAGTACAGTCTAATTTACAGGACATTCAAAATAAGATTGCAGTTACAGAGGATTCAATTAAGAGAGCCTATAGTGCGGATTTATTCTTAATGTTAGACCAAATCGACAAGGGCCAGATGACGGCTCGTGAGGTTATGGAACGCACTCAAGAGAAATTACAGCAATTAGGCCCTGTGGTTGAACGGTTGCTATCTGAATTCTTGAATCCAATCATTGAACGTGTGTATTCGGTGCTAGATCGTGCCGGTGTATTTCCACCTGTTGATGATGAGGAACTCTTAGATCAATTAAATGGTCAAGAAGTGAAGATTGAATATATCTCACCACTTGCCCAAGCACAAAAGATGAGTTCATTGGTAAATATCGAACAGTATTTTGCGTTTATTATGTCTTTGGCACAAGCTAATCCTAATATCGTCAACAAGTTCAACTTTGAGGAAGCTGCCAATACATACGGTGTAAATCTCGGTGTTCCGGCTAAGATTATTCGTTCTGATGATGAATATCAAGAAATCTTAGCACAACAAGCACAGGCACAGGCTGAACAGGAGCAGCAAATGCAGTTAATGCAAGCGGCTCAACTAGCACCTCAAATGGCTAGTGCAGCCAAGCAAGCAACAGATGCCGCCAACGATGGCAATCCTGCATTACAGCAGTGGCTAGGAATGGACGGTGTTTAGCTAGATGAAAACAATTAAAGATTATATGCAAGAGCGAGATATGCAAGCGCTTAACCACGTACTTAGCACAGAGCTAGGTAGGTGGTTTTTTTGTAGGCTAATGGACCGCTCGGGCATCTTAAAAGCAATCGTTCACTGGAAATAGTGAGACGTATTTTAACGAAGGAAGGCGTTCGATAGGGCTGTCATTCCATAAGGACCTAGTTAAATTAGGCACCGATGGAGTTAAACAGTACCATCAAGCGCAGCTCGAATATATCGGGCAACAAGAATACTTTAATAATTTAGTCGATAAGGAGAAACAAAATGGCTGAAGAAAATATGGGTGCTAACAATAACATGACTGGCAATGAACCGGGCGCGAATCCGGACCAAAATAATCCTACGCCACCTACTGAACCACCTGCTAAACCAGATGGCGAAGGTAGTAATCCATCTGTACTAGGCGGTGATAATACGCCACCTGCTGAACCAACAGTTTATGATTTCAAATCCGTGTTCCCTGAAGGTACTGAACTTGATGAAACTGTATCTGCAGACTTTAGTAAGTTACTTAACCAAGTTGGTGCAACGCAGGAACAGGCTGTTGAATTAGCTAAATTTGGCAGTCAGTATGCATAAAATATCTTGACTGCTTATCAAGAGCAGAAGAACAAGCGATCGTTGAAAAACAACAAGCGGATTATGAACACGCCAAAAAGGAATTAGGGCGGTAAATTCGATGAAACTGTAGCCCTCGCAGGCAAAGGTATTGAAGCACTAACTAAAGCGGTACCGGAATTACGTCAATTACTTGTTGATAGTCACATTGACAACAATATCAACATGATTAAGGTATTTGAGGCCGTCGGTGAAATGGTTCAGGAAGACCCGGGTAAAGGTACAAGACAAGCTGGAACCGGTCAAAATTCTGATGAAGAAGCAGCAAAACGAAAAATGTATCCATCTATGTATTAAGAAATGAGGTAAATAATTAATGGCTACAATTGGAACTCAAAAATTTAACACTTTTTAGATTTGCAAAAACGAATGGATCCTAATGGTAATGTCGCTCAAATTATTGAGCAATTGGACCAATCCACTGAAATCATTCAAGATATGACGATGGTCGAATGTAACCAAGGGTCTAGCTTTGTAACGACTGTACGTACTGGTTTGCCAGATGTTACATGGCGTAAATTATATGGCGGTGTTCAAGCGTCTAAATCCTCCACACGTCAAATTACCGACAATTGCGGTATGCTTGAAGCATATTCGCAAACTGATAAAGCGCTTGTTGATAAATCCAAAGATAAAGCATCCTTCCGTGCAACTGAAGATAAAGCATTCGTTGAATCCATGGGGCAGGAATTATGTCGTACAATCTTCTATGGCGATGAAAATACGCCAGAAAAATTCATTGGCTTGGCTCCTCGCTTCAATACTCTTGATATTAAGAAGGCAGCAAGTGCAGAAAACATTCTTGATGCAGGTGGCACAGGTAACTTGGCATCTATTTGGCTTGTTGGTTGGGGTCCTTTGTCCGTTCACGGCATTTATCCTGAAGGTTCTGCAGCAGGCTTACACCAAGAAGATAAAGGCGTTGTTACTGTAACTAAAGAAGATGGCTCCATGTTCGAGGCATATCGTACACACTTTAAACATGATGTTGGTTTAACTGTACGTGACTGGAGAAATGTCGTTCGTATTGCTAACATCGACGTTACGAAATTGACAAATGATGCTAAAGCCGGTGCAGATCTTATCAACTTAATGATTGAAGCGGAAGAACGTATTCCTAATCTTGGTGGTGTTCGTCCAGTTTGGTATATGAACCGTACATTGCGTACATTCTTACGTTTGCAAAAGAACACAAAACATGGTTCCACTATCACTGAAGATATGGAAATGGGTAAACTTGTTACTCGTGCAAACGGTGTGCCAGTTCGCAAAATTGATGCATTGTTAAGCACTGAATCTCGTGTTATTGCGTAAAGAAAGGAACATAATTCAATGATTATTGATACTCAAAAATACATTCTTTTTGGAAAAAGAAATCACTACAAATACAAATTCTGATGTAGTGATGAATGGGAACGGTGGCGATGCTGCCGTTGCCTTATGGTTGTATATTTGTTTAGATAAAGATGTTACGGGTACGCCTTTATTTAATGTTTACACTTCTGACAAAGAAAATATGGCTGATGCTGTATTGCTAACCGGAATTACATTGCCACAGAACTCTAAAAGCTGGCACAGAATACAAAGGTCGACTTCCTGCAGGTGCTAAAAAGTTTATTCGCATCAATGCGAATAATATGACTGCCGCTACGATTACATCATTCTTAACAGATGGTGTGAATTTGAAATAAGAGGTGAGACTATGATTTTTTACAGCTAACGTAACGATGTACCATGGTAATCGTGGATTAATTCAAGAAGGTGAAACTATTAATTTCTCTGAAGAAGAAATTAAAGAATTTGAGCCTAATTATTTCAAACAGCTTTTCTCTGGTAACGAAGATGAAGTAGCAAAAAAATCTTTAACCCAAAAATCTAAGGCTAAAGACAAAGAACCGTCTACTGAAACTCAGCCTCCTGAAACAGAACCGGGTGACAAAAATCCACCAGATGAAAATACTGAAGGTGACAATACAGGCAATGAAAATCCACCAGATGAAAATACTGGCAACGAAAAGCCTAAGAAAACAAACAAAAAGAAAACCGATACTACGGAAGAATAAGTGACAATATGAGGGGTGCTTATGCATCCCTCTATTACCATATAGGGGGAAATATGACACCTACTGATATTTGTAATCAAGCACTTGCATTAATTAACGCAGGATTGCTTTTATTCACTTGAAGAAGAAACTGAGCAAGGTCGCCAATGCCGTATGCAATATGACCCAACTAGACAGTTGGTATTGCGACAATTTGAATGGAATTTTGCTCGCAAAAATGAAAGATTAGTTTTGTCTGCTCATAAAATTAATGGGTGGAATTATGTATATGCGTATCCAGAACAATGTATTCGGATATTAGGGGTTATTCCACAAGGCGATCGCTTTCATGCGGAATCGCAACCGGAATACAACATATTTAATATTGGAAACAACAAAAAATGTATAGTGAGCGATGTGCCACTAGCATTCATTGATTATATATATGACGTGACAGATTTAGACGTTTGGGATTCTATATCCTTGTATATGCTGCAGTGTAAACTGGCTAGCGCATTAGCTATGCCACTGACTGGTGATAGAGGATTGTTTGACCAAGCATACAAATTGTATCAAGCAGCAGTTCAAGAGGCTAAAGGAATGAACGCAAAGGAACGTAAACAAGATACAGTATATATATCTAGCTACGTGAAAGCGAGGGATTGGTAATGAGTAATCCGATATACATATCACAGCTAGCGTTTACAACTGGTGAAGTATCGCCAGATGTTTCAAGTCGCTTTGATTTAGAGCAATACAAAAGTGCCTTATTGGAAGCGGAGAATGTGGTTATTCGTCCATATGGAGCCGTTGCAAAACGTCAAGGCAGCCAATACGTGGGGCAAGTTAAATATAGTGATAAGCCAACACGATTATTTGAATTTACGACAAACACCAATAATTCTTTTATGCTCGAATTTGGTGACAAATATATTCGTGTATGGAATTACGGAATTTATACCGGTATTGAAGTTACGACTCCTTTCACTAGCGATATATTGTTTGATTTAAATTGTAACCAATCTGGTGATGTTATGTTCATCTGTAGTGGCAAGTACCCTATTCAAACGCTATCACGATATAGTGATACTGACTGGAGAATGAGTACATATAAGCTAACTGAACAACCTTATGATGAAATCAACACGGACAATGGGCATACATTGACAGTTAATGGCGATACGATCACTTCCACAAAAGACCTCTTCACACAAGATATGGTTGGTAGTGTAATTCAGATTGCATACTATGTAGAAGCGGTACACACTAAGTCCGCTGGCGAAGTTGTGGAGAAAAAAGTAAGACGATATATGCAAGGTCAAACAGTCGAAAAGACTTATAATAATATCAATTACAACGTTGGAGCATATAGTACTGATACAGAACTATCGTGGAAGTTCACAACGCATGGTACATGGGAAGGTACTGTAAAACTACAGATTTCTAACAACGACGGACAAACATGGAAAGACTACAGAACGTACACCTCTAAGAATGATTACAACGTAACTGATACAGGTAAGATAGAGGCTGGAGCAAGGTTAAAATATATCTCCGATATTAAAGGTGGTTCTGTTAATTGCGACTTATCTATCATGCCATTCACTCAATATGGTATCGTTGAGATTAAAAGCGTAACCGATGCTAAGAACGCAAAGGTTAATGTTCTTAACGGCATTAAAGAGGGTGAACCTAGCCACCAATGGAAGTTAGGCAGTTGGAATAGGGGTAGAGGTTATCCGAAACTATGCACATTCTATCAAGACCGATTTGTAGTCGCTGCTACTGATAGCAAGCCTAACTATATTTGGTTTAGTCGAACTGGTGATTATCCTAACTTTGGTGTCGAAAAGGTGGAAGGCACTATCACAGATGATAGTGCAATCACCTTGCCGGTTATTAATCGCAAGATGTGTGAGATTCGTCATCTCGTACCAGCTAACGATCTAATCATTCTTACAAGCGGTAATGAGTGGATTGTAAGAGGTGATAAAACCATTACGCCTACCAACTGCAATTTAAAAACACAAACCCAACGAGGGGCCTTATCGTGTGAACCTCAATTCATAGGTAATCGGTGCGTGTTTGTTCAAGAGCGTGGCGGTACTGTTCGTGATATGGGTTACTCTTATGAGAGCGACAACTACACAGGGCAAGACCTTACATTGTTTGTTAAAACATTGGTTAAAGGTCATCTGGCAGTAACAAGTGCTTATGCACAAGACCCTGACAGTATTATTTATTACGTTCGAGATGATGGGCAACTCAACTGTTTAACTTATATCCCAGAACAAAGTGTATGGATGGTCGCACTTTGTAACGAATGGTAAATATCGATATGTAGAGAATGTAGCAGAGGGTGATCAAGACACAATCTATTTTATTGTGGATCGTGTGATTAATAATAAGAGTGTGAAATGCATTGAACGTAGTATTCCGTTGTATACAGAAGATAACTCCGATGTGTTCTTAGATTGCTATGTTAAAGTCGCTAATTCAATTAAGACTGATTACATCAACGCACCTCATTTAGTAGGGCAAATGGTAGACATAGTAATTGATGGACAACAGATGCCATCAAGGGTAGTACCACCAACTGGTGTTATTAAATTGGATGGCAAAGCAAATGTAATTACTGTTGGTTTGCCTTACACTACTAAAATTAAAATACCTAGCGTAGAACAACAAATAGACGATGGTACTTTACAAGGCCGAGTTGCTACAGTATCAAGAGTAGTGCTTCGCATGTATAAATCGTTTGGCGGCAAAGTTGGCCGTACATTTGACAGAATGGATGATATTACATTACCACCAAATGAATTGTTTTACAGGTGATAAGCCTGTAATCCTACCTAAAATGGGAATAAATTATTCAACCGATACATCGATATGTATTAAGCATAGTGATCCGTTTCCATTTAATTTATTATCGATAACTCGTATTGTTGAAATTGGCGGAGGACTAAGAGATGTTCCGGGACTATAAAATTGACGAAATTGAGCCTACACGGCGAGATAAATTAATTCAGGACCTAGAAGTTAATCTAAGGGCAATAGACGCCATAGAAGTCCAAGAAGTGAATCGTTTATACCCTTTTTAAGGATTTCTGTTCCGAGATTTGTAAATCTGATTATGATAGCCATGTCGTTTTAGAAGACGATGTGGCTATTTGCGTATATGGGATTGCAAAAGAACCAGTTAACGGAATGTATGGGATTTATTTTTCTAGGCAATAAAGTATTAGAAAAACGATATGCGGTGGCAGATGCGTTTTATCAAGTTAAAGCAATCAAGTTATTGCTGAATGGTTAGAGACTAGGGAATGGCTATTTAATTACGTTCACACAACTAACATTAAAAACAAAGCGATGGCTCGAATCGATTGGGGCCATTATTCATCCAACTGTAAAAGTTGGCGATTTAGAATTATTCACTCTTAAGAAGGAGGACTTCATATGTGCTTACCCGCAGCGGCAATCTTAACCGCAGTCAGCACCGGCATAGGGATGATTGCGCAACATCAACAAACAAAAGCGCAAGTTTCGATGTACAACGCCCAAGCACAAGCGGCTGAGGCTAATAAGCGAATATCTGACCGTAAACAAGAACAAATTGCTATGCAACAATTACAAGAGCGTGACAAGATGGATAATCGTATGCGTCTTGTAGCCGGAACGAATGCTGCTGAAGCAGGGGCAAGCGGATTGCAAATGGCAGGGTCCCCATTACAATTGATGGCATCTAGTTATGATGAATACAACAAAGACATATACAACTGGGAACAGAATAAGAATAATGCCATTTACAATGAGTATTTAAATGGTATGAACTATCAGAATGAAGCTAATGCCGCACGTGCTTCCGCTAAAAATGCACGACGTCAAGGCAATTTGGCAATGGTAAGTAGTATTCTTGGCGCCGCATCATCTATGTATGGTATTAAACAACAATACGCAGGTGGCAAGATGAAGACTACATATGGTGGTGACCCTGTAGGGTATACAGATAGGGGTCCGGTAGTGACTGTTAAGCGTGATTATAAAATGAGGTAGGATATGAAATTTGTTAATTATGATCCAACCCAAAAATTAAATACAATTCAAGGTAGCACACAGGCTTCTAGTAATGAAACGGCATATGGTGGTAATGTAAGTGGCTTAAATGCTATGAGCAAAGCCTTACAAGATGCAACAAATACATGGATGGAAATTGACAAACGAAAAGATTACATCGATGTAACCAATGCTATTAATGAGTTCAATAATAGTACTAACCAACTGTTGAATGATGATAAAGACGGGCTGATGAATCGTAAAGGAATGAATGCTCAATCTATATTGCCTGACTATAATGCTGGTGTTGATAAAATACAACGTAAAATCTTGGGTAAATATAAATTTAGAACCAATGATGCTGTTAATGCATTTATAAAAGCCGTTGAAACATCTAAGACAACTGATTACAATAACATATCCAAATATTCAAGAGGTCAATATGAAACGGCGTTAAGTACAGCTACGCAAAATCAAATTACAAATCTTCGTGATTCTGCTATTCGTTCTGACAACATGGCTGACCAAATGAAAACAATTACATTGATGGGTGATTTGTATCGGTCTACTGGTAAAGAATTGGGACTAGATGATGAGCAGATTAATGAAAAAATCCGTGCTAATACAGACCAAACAGGAAAGTATTTACTTGATAGATCCGTGGCAGAAAATGATTCAACGAAAGTTGAAAAATTTATTGACTTCATTAAGTGGTGTTGTTAGTGAAGATGTATTGACGCCATATAAAAAAATGTCCAGTCAAATGAACATTAATAAATTAGTTAATGATAATAATACACATGCTAAGTTGTATCAGATGTATGGACATGATTTAAACTCAGGAATGAGCAGTCTGCCATGTATGTTAGAGCCAAGATGGAAACTGAAAACGAAGAAGCCATTAAAGGTGGAGTTGGTCAAAAACAAACAGTTATGGGATATGGCTGTTTATGCTAATAAAAAAATATGGTATTAATACTGAAATTGCATATCGACAATTATATGCAGAAGGTACAGTTGGCGGTGAATTAGCAGAGCTTGCTAGAGAAAAATCACAATTACGCAGGTTTAACACAGGTTGAACCAAATGGTGAAGAAAACAAACAGACTGATGGTGGTACAAATTATTATAAAATGTACAATTCTGATGAAGAGTTTGTTGATGATTGGATGAAAGGATATATCATTCCTAATAATGCTATCAATGCACAATCTATAGATGAATATGCTGATAAATTAAAAAGCTGGTGGATATTATACGGCAAGCGCAGAACATTATAAGAGCTTAATGAGAAATGCCCCAATGTCTAGCGATGGCAGTCCAAAAATATTCAGAAGACCAAATTAAGAAAGCTGAGGATGAAGCTAGGGCAGCATATAAAAATTATTTTACGTTGCAAGAACAAACTAGAAAGATTGCTATTAATGATCGCTTACAAGCTAGTCAAATAATCTTGAATCAAAAAGATAGCCAATGGCGATGTAAGCGGTGCGTTCCAATATGCACAGGTTCAATTGGCAGGTGCCACAACTCCTGAAGAGCAAGAATACTGGAGTGGAAAAATGGCGAGTGAACGTCCTAAGCTAGATAAAAATCTATGAGAAGAGCTTGAAAATGACACCTCAAGAAAAAAATGGGGTATCAAGCAATATGCAAAATCTCATACATATGAACAAACTCGGGCATATGCTGAACGTGTGTTGCCTAATAAAGTAATGGATGATGAACTTGATGCATCATTACTTGAAATTGATGATAACAACAAAAAGGCTAGTAATATTGACTTGACACCATATGAATATAAACTTTCTACAGTTATGCCTGAAGACAAAACATTGGCAGGCAGTTTTAAATATGGTGTTAAACAAGAAATGGCTGGACGTATTGAGGAATTTAAGGTTAAACATCATAGACCACCTACAGATGCGGAAAAAGATGAAATCTTCGATGCTGCAGTCGCAACAAGTACATTACGTAGTACAAGTAAACCATTCTTTGGTGACGGAGACGATTATTCCTCTACAATAAGCGGTGCAAGTAACCAAGCTATTGGTATCGTTCATGTTGAACCTGTAGGAAATCATTATATCCGAGTAACATATCGTGATGGCTCCACTCAAGACATTTATGAATCAGAATATAATGCATTACAACGGAGATATACAAATGGCTGATATTAATCAAAAAGAACGTGAGGAATTTCAAGCGTTAATACATGGATACGGACAAGGCCCACGTTCCTTTACGGCTAATGCCGGCATACAGTCTAGTCCAGTAGGTGGTTTAACACCAGTTGGGCAAGCTATCGGTTCAGGAATAGAAACTGTATCAAATATTGCTAAAAGCACAGCGGATGCATTATCTACAATTGCCAATACTCCTACTAGCATTAAAAATGCAGATGGGACGGAAACGATTTCTCCATTCGGGCAGAAGGTAATGCATTTCAAGCGATAGGTCAACTAGGACAATCTTTACCTAATGCTTTGCCTGCTAGTTTTGTTAGTAACACAGACCGATTATTTTTTTATAACAACGATCAATTACGTGCCAATGAAGCCTTACGGATTGCTAAGACATTAAATATTGGTGCAGATACAGTTATGTTTGGCGATGACAGAGCCTTTGAACGTGCTGATTATTTATCTAGACGTGCAGAACGTGGCCAAGTTTTTACAAGATATTTATGATGAGTTTCCAGAACTTTATAAAGTAAAATATGGTTCGCAAGCAGAAGGCATTCAAGCATTAAATAATATCGAATCAATCAAAAAAATACCAAAGGTGTGTTTGATGCTTTACAACAAAGTATTTGGGCAATGAATGACCAAATGAAATTAGGTGATGTTGGTTTTGCCTTAGCTTATGAGTCTGATCCACAAAAGATTAGCGAATTAACGGCTGAAGTTAATCGATTACAAAATAACTTGCAAAAATTACAGACGGCCAGATGGCGGAAGTCCATTAGAAGAGGTATTAGGAGCTACATCTAGTCAAATCTATATGATGGGCAAGCAAGGTGGTACAGGTGCTATTGTAGGTGGTATTGCAGGTGGCATTGCGGGCGGTGTAGTTAGTGGTGGTCCTGCTGCTGCACCAGCTGCATTGACTGGAGCTAAATGGTTAGGCTCTGCTGATATGGCATACGAAATGTATAAAATGTCGTTCGGCAATAAGTATCTTGAATTGATTGGCAAACGTGACCAAAAGGGTAATCGAGTATATTCCAATGAAGAAGCAAAAGAATATGCCATGTCATTCGCTGCAATTGATGCTGGGATTGAATTTGTGGCGACTCGTGCTATTGGTAAAGCAGCATCTAAAAATCGCTCCTAAATCCGCATTTGCCAATGCAGTTTCAAGAGGAACTAGCAATGCAGCTGAGACATTTAATCGTGGTATTGGTGTTACTGCTGCACAAGTGGCTAAGTCTTCCATTAAAGCTGGCGCTCCAGAACTATTTGAAGAGGGCCTACAAGATGTTAATGAAAAGCTGCAACACAATTTATGGCGCAAGTCTAATGATCAAGAGGGCCCATATTCTGCAGGCGATATGTTTGTAGGTGCCGGTGAGGCTATGTGGCAAGCATTACCAGCGGTAATTGGTTTTGGTGTAATTGGTGGCGGCATCAGTGGTGCCCGCACAATGAAAGCTTTTAAAGACTTTCAAAAGTTATCTCCAGAAGAGCAACATATGGCTGTTATGGAAGAGCAAAACCGTAACGGTCATGTTATTATGCAGAACCTTAAAAACGATGCTGCAGTTAATAATTTGGCAAAAGAAAACCCTGAGTTATACGAAAAAATCGTACAAGCTCAGGGGGATAATATAGGTGTATCTACCGCTTATGTTAATGTCAATGAAATGGCTGAAACCGAAGAAGGTCAAGCGGCTATTCGTAATATGGTAGATGCAGGACTTACTACACAAGAGGATGTATCTAAGGCGATTACGGCTGATGCTCCGATTGAAATTCCTATCGGGTCTTATGCGCAATTAAGTGGTGGCTTATCTGAAGAAACTGTTAAGGCATTAGAAGAATCCTCTTACTTTACACGTGGTGGTCTTTCTATGAAAACACTTGAACGTGCAAAAGAAGAAGTCCATGCTATGAAAGACCTTGTTAAAGATGATGCTGAAAAACGTGCAAAACATGTTAAGGATGATATTATTCGTAGCTACTTTGATGAAGTATCTGATGTAGATAAAGAAATGCTCGATGTGGTTCTTGCGGATCCGACACATATTAAACAAACGTTTAATAATGTGTATAATGAACTTACTGAACAGTACCGGGAACAATATACAAGTGATTTCGATGCTATGGATACGGATTTAGAAACGGCACGTACTAGCGGGGTAAATCCTACATGGTTAGGTGATAGCAAAATACCACGTTCTAATTCTGAGCGAAGACGAATGGCATATCAATCTAGCCTTGCTCGAACTCAACGTGCATTAGCGGATAATCCGGAATCACTTAATCAAGCAGGTGCCCATTATGCTGATATGGAGCATACACTTAAACAGATTGAATCGTTAGAATCTATGCGAGATAAGCTATTTGAACTTGCAGATAATGATATCGCCTTACGTATGCAATTATCCAAATCCGGATATGAAGTGTATCAGTCTTTAAAATCCATAATGAGCGATGCAACTGTTGATCGTAAACAACGTGATACGGCAGAAGCCAATGCATTGCTCATGGCACAACATGCTGATGTAATGGCACAATACATGCGACAAATGGGCCGTGGTGGTTATACTGCTATGGATTATTTCCGTGATAGCGTGCGTATCAACATGAATGCAGTTTTAGAAAACCAAAAAGGGTATAATCAATTGAGATCAAGATGCAAGACTTAAATTAAGTATTGATAAGAAAAAGTGGAGTAGAATTATAGATAATATTTCATCTTATAAAAGATCTGATTTAATTAGAGTTATGGACACTCCAGCTGTACTGCAACTCATAGGTGTTAAGGATTTGCCAATCAAAAATGTATATTTCTAAATATTTTGATATGAAAAACAGGTGCTGGCAAAAAAACAATCAACATAAGACAGTTACTAACAAAATGTGGAAACAATTACCTAGTGCATTGGTAGACCCTGATTGCAATTTTCCCATCTAAAACAGTTAATGGTTCGATTGTGGTTATGACAGAAATTACAGATAGTAACAAAAAGCAAAGTATTGTTGCTTTGGAATTATCAGCTAGTGTTGCAAAATAATATTACAATTAATAGAATAAAATCTTTTTACCCTAAAAGATAATGCTAGTGCAAATACATGGTTTTATAATAATTTTGCAGATAAAAACAATCCACCACTCTATATAAACGAATAAAACCACTAGATGGTTTACAAGGAACGGGCTCCAATTGCCTTTACCAAGTAAACCAATCTAGTGGTTACTTTAATAAAAGTATACCAAATGAAAAATGATTTAAGCAACTACAGAAACGCAAATAGTAATATTTTTTTATCAATCAGCATGGCATGGTTCACCACATGACTTTGACACATTTGATTTAGGTGCTATTGGTACTGGTGAGGGCAACCAAGTACATGGTTGGGGTTTGTATTTTTGCTAAAAGATAAGAAAGTGTCTGATTTATATAGACGTGAATTATCCTTAATCCATGACGTTGATAAAGGCACATTATTTAAAGTTGATGTGCCAGATACTAAAGAAATGATTGATGAACAACAATCATTAAATATTTTTAAGTAAAGAAACAAAACAAAATCTAAATGCGAGAATTAATGCATTGCCAGAACAAGAAAAAAGAAGTATTTATCAACGAATATACAAACAGCCCTTTATTTAACCATTATGCAAAAAGAAATTGATGAGTTAGGAAGTAAGTTTGAACAACTAGATAATGAATACCGTTTACTCAAAGATGAATACCTTGATAAATTTCTTAAAAGAAGATCTTAACAAGATTACACAAAGAAACCTAAATAGATTGTCCGAAAAATATAATATTGATTTAAAGGCATTAAAAGAAAAACCCCAATAGTATAAAAAGATATAAAAAAATCAACTAGATACTATGTGGTTTAATGCTTTTAAAGAATTTGGCATGACTAAACAAAGGTATAGGGATACATATTGGGGTAAGTATAAAAAAGATTTCTCTTCACTGTTAAATGACAGTGGCATAAATGGTAGAGATTTTTATCTGGCATTATCTAAAGCACTAGGTAGTGCAAAACAAGCGTCAGAACATCTTAATAAGTATGGTGTTAAAGGTATTACTTATGTTGGTGAGCAAGATGGACGATGCTATGTAGTGTTCGATGACAAGGCAATTAAAGTCATTGAAAAGTATAACCAATCTATAAACGGCATGACAGAAATCATGAAAGATGGTGAACGCATTATCAGCATTTTCAAAACCGCAGATAGAAGTACGTTCTTACACGAAATGGGTCATGTATTCTTTGACGACATTAAGAACCTAGCAGAAATGGAAAACGCCCCAGAGCAACTTGTTCTAGATTGGAACAAGTTGAAAGAGTGGTCTGAATGGGATAATGCGAAAGGTGCTGACAATACAAAGGCACATGAAAAGTTTGCTCGTGGATGGGAAGCATACCTTCGTGAAGGGAATGCTCCTACAAAAGGATTACAACGTGTATTCCGGATGTTCTCAAAGTGGTTAACTCGTATCTATCGTGCGGTGACACGACTAGGCGGATTGCCACCTAAGGAAATACAAGATATCATGGCACGTATGATCGCTACCCAAGAAGATATAGATGCCTACACAAAAGAGCAAGCACTTGAACAATTTGAATCTAGCAAGTTATTTAAACAGCTCGATGAAGCTGAGCAAGCAAAGGTTCAAAGCTATATTGCCGACGTCGGGGAAATGGCGAAAGAACGTGTCATGAAGCGGTATATGAAGGAATTGGAAAGTCGTCCAATCAAAGAATGGAACGATGAAAAAGATTCTATTCAAGCTGATATCGAAAAAGCGTTTAATGGAACAGTACCCAATCTATAAAGACCATCAACGCTATAATGCATTTGGTAAGGATGCACTAACCAATACTCGATACGGCACACTAAAAGAATTAGAAGCTGCTGAACGTGAGCAAACCGGATTTACGTTTGACGAAGCTGTTAATCAGGCTATGGAATCTGCCGAGCAGGCATTTATTGAGGATAACCATATCGGCAAATCTAATATAGAAATTGCTGAGGAATGGTTATTATCTTCAGATGGTCAAATGAAATTAACTGAAGAGGAAGCTAAAATCATTAAGTCACAAACCAATCGTGACCTTGCTAAAAAAACTGGGAACTACTCGACAGGTTAAATCGACTTGACCCTAATTCAGAAACAATTGAATCTGATTTAGAGCCAATTGCAAAACGAATAATTGGTGACAATGAAAAGGTTGCTAAAGAATTAGGTGTTGTATCAAAAGAACTTGATTCCGCTCAAGACCGTATTGAAAAGCTAAAAGCACAATTACAAGAACGTATTAATAATGTACGTGCTATCCGAGATAGTGGTGTAGGTGTGATAAGTGATTATATGAACCGTGCTAGACAGGAATTAGGCGATTTGACCTTATCCCAAGCTAGTCAATATAAGAAATATCAAAACCAAGCTATTCGTGAAGGTAAGCGTGCCGATAGAGCATTGGCCGTTAATAAGCTGGAAGAGGCTTTACAAGCTAAACAGTTACAACTTTTGAATCAAGCGAGGGCCCGTGTTGCGTTTGACAATGCACTCCGTATTAAAAAGTTAAGAACTAAGTTACTTGATAATCTAAATAGGATGACACGACCTAAGAATCCTATTACTATTGAGCCTAACATGCGTTACTTCTACGCACATATGGCATATCAAATGGGGTTGACTAAATATGATGGGCTTGAGCCAGTAGATGGCTTTAATATGAATGCCGTTATTAATGCATTGGATCCTGATGCGGATATTCTAGGTGACCAAAGTATTACATTTCTTGACCCATGGATTGTGCAGCTATTCTACGGTAAAACACCTATGTCATTTAAAAATCTAACAGTGAGTCAGTTGAACACACTGGAAGAATTAATGACAGGTATGTATAAGAATGGCCGTAATGCTTATGAAGGCTCGACTATCCTTAATGATAAAGGCGAACCTATTACATTTGACGAGGCAGTAGATGGCATATTAACGGAAGCAATCGATACTTTTGGCAAGGTTAATGGAAATGTATTTAACGCACAAAACAATCAAACTGGTTTGGAAGCCGTTGCAGGACTTATTAATAAAGGCAATTTATCATTGCTCAAGGTTGAAACATTCTTACGCCGATTAGGACCAGATGCTGTGAAATATATCTATGATCCGATTAGCCGTGCAACACAAGCCTTTAATGAACGCAAGGAAGTGTCCATGCGTAGATTGGCAAAAGATGTATCCTCTGTGTATGGTAAGCGTGAATTATTTAACATCCGAAATAAGCATATGTACGATGTTGGGGAATTGCGTAATCTAACCAAGGAACAGGTCATTGCATTAGCTTTGAATTGGGGTACAGAACGTAACAGACAACGGGCAATGGAAACGGCCAAGGTAACTGAAGTTGAAATGGAAAAAGCCTTTCAAGAAATCCTCACCAATAAAGATTGGGAATTCATTATTCGGACATGGGATCATATCAATTCATTCTATGAAGAACGCAGCAAGGTCCAAGAGGAACTTTATGGGAACCCATTGAAAAAGGAAGAAGGCATCATATTCACTATTGGTGGTAGAACTATCAACGGTCAGTATTACCCAATTGTGTATAATCCGGAAGTTAATGCAAGTATATCTGATAAGGAAGTCGAAGATATTGCAAAAACTATGGTTAGCAGTAATGCGATATTAGGAACTGGTATGAGTGCTACTAAATCACGGTTAGATGTAGTTAAGGATAAATCATTGTTGTTAGACTTTGACGTTATTCCTAATGCGATTACTGAGTCAATCAATCACATAACTATGCGAAAAGCTGTGACGGATGTAAATCGGTTAGTAGCCAATAGAGAGTTCCAAAACTATATTGTTGAAAAATTCGGAATGAATTCCTATCAATTCTTGCGAACTTGGGTTCGTGATAATTGGAAAGATGAGGCGGCTAAGCTTGATGCATTTGGTAAGATTGTAACAACATTAAAACGGAATACATCAATGGCCATTATGGCTGGTCGTGTATCAGTTGCCATTCAGAATACCTTGAATATTCCTGTTGCTGCTTATCGTATTGGTGCCGGTAATGTACTTCGAGCCGTTAATCATGCAGGTGTAGGGTTCTATGGCCATGGTACAGAGCTTTATAACAATACCCGTGATTTTGTTATGGAGAAATCCATATTTATGAGAGAACGTATTCAAACTTTGGATAAAGACCTCAAAAAAAGGATTAAGCATCCAAGGAAAGGGGCTCCGTATTAATAACAAAAAAATCTTGGCGGGTATAAATTTGAAAAAAAGGCGCTGAAATCCGTGATGAAATTAATAATATGGGATTCCGGTTGCTCACAGAAACAGACTTCGCCTTATCTATCCCGGTATGGAAATTCGCTTACGATCAAAAAGATTGCTGAACTCCAATCCAAGGAAGGGTTAAGTACTGAGTGGATTAATCAACAAGCAATTGAAGCAGGTGACCGAGCAATACGAGATATTTTCGGAAGTGGCGATACTAAAGACGCTGCAGCTATTCAACGAGCAAGGAATCCATTAACGCAGTTATTCGTTCCTTTCTACTCATACGCCAACACTCTATACAACATCATTGCTGAAGGTTGGTATGCAGGCAAAGATAGGGGTGACTGGAATCAATTTGCACGAATGCTATGGTGGACAGTTGTATCACAAGCAATTGGTATGGTGATTTATAAATCCATGACAAATGGTGATGATGATGATCCAGAATCTATCGCTAAGTCTTTTGCAGAGGAATTTGTACAACAAGGAACCATGGGTATTCCGTTAGTGAGAGATATAGCCACTATGGGTATGAAATTTATTTTAGGAGAACGTCCATACAATAAAGGTAATACAGTAATGGGATTAAGTATCTTTGAGAAATTATGGGATACCGGTCAAGCTATCTCAAGTGACAATAAAGATATCGTTGATGTAGGCCGTTCGCTCAGTCAGGTTTCTAACCGTGTAACTGGTTTTAGTGATACCGTAACCGATGCTTTCTGGACGTTGTTGCGTGTAGGGCTAACTGATACGGATGCCAAGATTGAAGATGTATTCATGTCAATTTTGTTAGACAAGCGTTTAAAGACTAAAAAAGAAAAGAAGAAGAAAAAATAAAAGTAAGGACTACCTAGTTTTAGGTAGTCCTCTTTATATGCAAAGAAAGGCGGGATATTGTGATTCCACAAGTCAACAATCCAGTTGTTCAATATCAATGTGATGGGGTTAACAAGACTTATATTTGGCCATATGACTTTAATAATATTAAAGACATTAACCTTATTCTAGTTGATGAAGATGGACGACAAACGGAGCAAACAGGGAACATCTTATATGATGCACAGAATAAAACTTTAACGTATCCAAGTATTGGTGAACCATTGCCGGCAACTTATAAAGTTGTTTTAGTCAGACGAACTCCAATTTCACAAACTACAGAATTAGCCAATAAATGGCCCTACAATCATATTGAAGGTATGGGTGATAAAGTCATTCTAATTCTTCAGGAAATGAAAGAACAATTGGATCGCACATTACAAATCAATGTAGGCGCTGATGAAGACCCAAATCAAGTAACACGTGATATTGTAGATAACTCCATTGAAGCTGCTAAAAAAGCAATTGCTGCTGCATCTACGGCAGAGGAAAAAGCCAATGAAGTGCAAGACAATGCAACAAAGCTAACAGCCATTAACGACAATATTAATGCATTATCTCAAGCGGTAGATGATAAATTAGCAACTGCAAATACAGCGCTTATACAAAGTGCTGATACGTTTGAGAAAACACAAAAATTAGCAGATAACACAAAGGCATATGCGGCACAAACAGAAACCGATAAGAAAAATATCAATGATTTAGTTACAAAAGCTGATGCCATCAAGAGTGATATTAATAATAAACAAATAGCTAGTGTAGGTAATGCCAAGAAAGCGGAAGATGCAGCCAAACGTGCAGAGGTAGCAGCTGCTAAAGCTGAAGAAATATCAATACCCGGTGGCAGAGGAATTGTAACCAAATCTGAAGCTGATGCTAAATACATTGGAAAAGAATCGCTAAATGGTATTGTGTCAGTTAAAGACTTCGGAGCAGTTGGCGATGGCGTCACCGATGATACTGCTGCATTTAAACGTGCTAATGATAATCTTGCTAACAAAATATTATTGGTGCCAAATGGTCAATACAAACTAACTGAACATTTAACCTTTAATACAGTGGGGTCAGTAATGGATATGGGTGTATATACCAATATCAAGCCGTATTATCCAACAGAAATGCCAATGCTAAAAGGGGCATCAAACATAGCCTTTGTGAAAAACATTACGTATGATGCGGAAGTAAATCAATGCCAAGGGTTTACTTACAATTCTAAAAAGAATGTATTTGTACTTGCCTGTATTAATAGTGAAGGTACTAATCAAATCCTTTATGAATTAAATCCAGATACATTTGAAAAAGTAGGTACCTATAAATTCACGGATTCTGAACGTTTAGGGCATTGTAATACTATGACGTACAATCGGTATACCAATAAGATTTACCTTACAAATGGGCTTAAAAACGGCAATAATTTAACGGTTATCAATGCTGACACTATGGCAATCGAAAATACTATTACATTGCAAGAAAAGGTATTCAACATTGACTATGATCCGATTACAAGGACTTATGTATCCATTGTACCTATCGCAGGTAACCAAAGAGTACGAACTATTAATCTGTACAATGATGAGTTCAAAAAGCTCAAGACTTACCAAGTCGATTATGTCTATCCGGATATGAACAATAACGGTGCTTTCATGTTGAATGGCGCAATCATGTCCGCAACGTTAGGAAGTCTTGTAGAGTGTACACCATTTGGTACAGTTAAACAGATCATTGAAATCAATCGTGAAACGGAAATCGAAGACATCGCTTACTACAATGGCAAGTTCTATTTTGCAGTACTAACTCAAAAGCCAAACAGACGTCACCAAGTAGATATTTATGTAGGTGACCCAAATTACGACTTTGAAAACTCAATCAATACTGCACGATTAGCAACGCTTGATTATCTCAAACTAGCAGGTGGTACATTAAGTGGCGCACTTAAAATGGCTAATAATACCTTAATCGAGGGTTATAAACCTGACGGACATGGTGTTGGTATGGCTAAGGTATCTACTAGCGGTAACGTAGAACTTGGCGATAACTCCGTTAATACGTTTGTTAAAGGTAAGGAATTTAAACACTATGATGGTACAGATAGTTTCACAGTACTTACCACCAAACATTACGGAACGGCTATTTATAAGAAAAAGGATGTAGACGATAACTTTGTTAAGAAAACAGAAGTAGACCAGTTAGGTTTTCCATATTCTAAAGTTGATGCAGCGACAGATTGGAACACGTTCACAGAACAAGGGGCAATCGAAATCAACTTTGATGGCGGTGCTAATAATCCACCACGTAGCCACAAACAAGGGATGCTAATTGTAATGAATTTTGGCAAAGGCAAGATGATTGACCAAACATTCCATGCGTTCAATGGCGAAACATACCACAGAATGTTTATGGCTGATAAATGGAAATCTTGGGGGAGAGTACAAACATCATTAAATAGCCGATTGAAATTGTGGAGTGCTAATGGTGGAAACGAGGTGTATGTTGAATAATGCCTAATCTAAAAGTTAAGAAAGGAAATGACACATTAACATTTGGACTGACTGATAACTTGCGAGATGTAGGCGATAATCGATTGCCTGTAATTGTTGAGGGCAAAACATACTATGCACGATTGGGGGCGGATAAAACCGCCCTTGTGGTGCAACGTACATCAAATAGTTCTAAAAAGTTATGTACAAACCAACCCTGTATTGTTTAATACATGGCGATGGGGAAAGGTACCTTATGACATTAGGGGTACAGAAAAAATGTTTGTGTACTTACCAAAAGGAAAGTATAGAGCGACTGTGCATGGTGGGTATGACAAAACTAATGAATTTACTATAGCTGCATCGCAAGATATTGAGATTAATGTTTCCACAACAGGTAGAGATGATTATTTAACAGATACTGTTTTTCAATATAAATGGATGGAGAGATACTGTAAGTTTAACAAGGCATCAATTTACTATAACTATTGAACGAATTGGGGAGTAAGAATGATAGAAGTTGTATTAGCACCTTTCATGGTTGAGGGGTTTAACGTAGCAGAGGCGGTGCGAATTTCACTAGCCATATTTACGAGTGTTGTATTGGTATTTGTTGATACATTCTTGCGTGTCTTAGTTGAGGCACGCAATTTTAATTTAGCGACCAATAGAGAACTAACCATTAAGAATATGTTCCTTGCAATTATATGGCGAGGATGGGCGAGTGTTGAAGTCAATGGACACCAACGCAGATTTTTGGTAAGTGGAAAGTTACGAGCAGATATGACTAAAAAATTAGTTAAGTCTTATCCTTGGATATTCCTATTATCATTCATTCTATTAACATTGCCTGATGTGGATATTCCTATGTTAGGTCGCATTGATGTGTTTCTATCTACATTGATGTATCTAGTGCCTATTATGGTTGAATTAGCATCTATCGTAGAAAACATGATAGAACTTGAATTTGTAGAAAGTGCATGGTTTAAACGTGCGATGAGTTTGGTTAAAGAGTTGATAGCGTTCGTAAAATCAATAAAGGATGCGATTAAATGATTGAAAAAATTAGTATTCGTGAGGTGTTAACAATCCTCGTCTTAGGGGCGGTCAATATAATGGCCGTCCTTTATGGTTATAACGAATTGGCCATGAGCATTTCCTCCGGACTCGTTGGTTATTTAGGAGGACGTGAATCAAATAGGAAGGAGCAAAACAAATGGAACTAGGAAAATTAAGTGCCGCGTATGAAAGCAATGGAGACCCAGCTATTGTATCTACAGGTGAGGGGGACTTTGGGGGAATTTCGTATGGTGCTTATCAGTTAGCAAGTAATTGCGGAAGTGTAGATGCGTTTCTTGGTTGGGGCTTGCGTCAAGAAGATGGGTTTTACAAAGATTATGCAAGAGCCCTTCAAAGTGCAGGTCCTATCAATTCCGATGAATTCATTAACAAATGGCAAGAATTGGGAACCATAGACCCTAATGGATTTATGGCAATGCAGCATGACTACATCAAATATGCTTATTATGATGTGGCATGTAGTGAATTAGCCAATCAATTATTTGATGTTAATATCCATAGCCGAGCATTGCGTGATGTTGTATTTTCTGCGGCCGTTCAATATGGTCCCGGTGAAGTTGTTAATCTTTTTAAAGAGGCAATGCAATATGTTCCGGGTTGGGAGCCTGATTGGAACTTATCTTATGTAAACGACATTAAATTCGATTGGGATTTAATTAATGGTGCATATGAACAGCGAAAGTTGCATCCATGGAACTATGAAGGTAATCCTAGTTGGTTGCGTGAAAATCTTGTTGAACGGTTTGATGCAGAAAAAGCACAAGCATTAGAAATGTTCTCGCAAGAAATGCAAGAAAGGGGTCTATGATGAGCCTTTGGGTTTTCAAGGTATTATGTTACCTAAAACGACATAAAATTCTCATAGGGGGGCTAATTTTAATTATTTTAGCTATTGTAGGGGTGTCTATATATAATTCATATCAGGTTGAAAAAGCCTGTGTTATTAAAACAGGAACAAGTAAAAGATCCTGTAAAATTGGCTAATGCTATACATATTACCAAAGCTGAAGCACAACAAGTTATTTCCATTAAGGAAAGAACTCAACCAGTAGCGACTTACTATACACAAGCATCTACAGTCGAACAAGCTGCAGAAAATGTGAAAAAGGATATTGCACATAGCAACCCTAATTTACCTAAAGCAGCAACAGAAAAATCTGATAGAACGGCGGTAGTTGCTAACACAGAGGAACAAAAAGTCGATGTATACAAAATCAAGTTAGATAAACCACATAGTATATTAGCTGGTGTAACTGTAATGACTAATGGTGAAGTATATGAAACAGTAGGTTATGAAGATAAACGCTTTGAGGGTTTAGCGCACTTTAAAGGTTCAGAGTTTAAAGGCGCATCCGCATTGGTTAAAGTTGTGAGATGGTAGGTGATCCAAATATCTCCGAGTTGCACGGTTTGCAACAGTCAACTAATAGTTTATTATTGGAAGAAAACATTATGAGTACACTATATCTTGATGACGATATGATGCCGTATGCTGATATATTTCTAAAAGCGATTACAAATATTGAAGCCTTAGGATACTCTTTTAAACCTGATTTGTTGATTCACAAATATACTGGTAGAAGTAAAAAACGATTAGGTACGACATATTGTTATCCAAATGATGATTTTTGTTTAATTGAATTAAGTACAGATAATCATAAAGATGGTATTACTATAGATACAATTTATCACGAGTTAGCACATGCCACTATCGAGTGTCATTTTAAAGGACACGGAAAAGAATTTAAGCAAATACGAAAGAAAATAATTGATGCTTATAAAATTGATATTGGCGGTGCGGTATTAAAAATGGAGTAAAAATATGGCAAAAACATTTGAATTTAACGGAAAGACTTACAATTTCGCAGAAGATATTCAAGTTCCGCAAGAGGGGTTGTTCGAGGCCACATTAGTTGATGAAAATAACCATCGATGTGAAATGATCTTTTAGAAACGGTAAATTATTTAGACTAACTGAATTAGATTAGAAGTAAAAATCGTAAATTTTACCACTAAACATAATATTGAATGGTAAATTACAACAAAAAGGGGTACCCAAGCGGTACCCCTTATTTTTTTGACGTCAAATAAACGTCAAAATTTATATGTTATTCCTAATGATTTTTTTGTATATAATCATACTGTGCAAAAACTTGGCCACAATGATTATTACTGAAATTTAATTATATATGTTAAAAAGCAGTCATATTATGGTATACTAAATTAGATAAAAATAATGTAAGATGTCCTATAGAGGAGTGATTTGTTTGTTAAGCTTTTTACAAAGGCTATTAGGCAATAATAACGCAAAAGAAATTAAAAAAATGCGTGCTATTGCTGATCATATTAATGAAATTGAACCGAATTATGTTAAATTAAGTGATGCTAACTTAGTAGCAAAAACCGATGAGTTTAAACGTCGTTTGCAAAAAGGGGAAACGTTAGACGACATTTTGCCAGAAGCATTTGCTGTAGTTCGCGAAGCATCTAAACGTGTGTTAGGCATGCGTCATTTTGATGTGCAGTTGATCGGTGGTATTTGCCTTCATAGAGGTAATATCGCAGAAATGCGTACTGGCGAAGGTAAAACATTAGTTGCTACATTGCCAGTATATCTAAATGCATTGACAGGTAACGGCGTACATGTTGTTACAGTAAATGATTATTTGGCTACTCGCGATAGTGAACAAATGGGTCGTTTATATAACTTCTTAGGCCTTTCTACAGGTCTTATTGTGGCTAATCTCGATTATAACCAACGTAAAGAAGCATATGCATGTGATATTACATATGGTACAAATAATGAGTTTGGTTTTGACTATTTGCGCGATAACATGGTATCTGATGTATCTCAAATGGTACAACGTCCATTGAATTACGCAATTGTCGATGAAGTTGACTCTATTCTTATCGATGAAGCGAGAACTCCATTAATTATTTCTGGTCCTGGTCAACGTTCCACAGATAATTACTACAAGTTAGCTAAAATTGTTCCTCATCTTGTAAAAGATGAAGATTATACAATTGATGAAAAACAAAAGACTATTGCACCTACTGATTCTGGTATCGCAAAAGTCGAAAAATGCTTGGTGTTGAAAACTTGTATGATGCAGAAAACATCGAGTTAAACCATCTACTTGGTGCATCTTTACGTGCTTATGCTATGATGCATCGCGATACTGATTACGTAGTTAAAGATGGTGAAGTTGTTATCGTCGATGAATTTACAGGTCGTTTGATGTTTGGTCGTCGTTATTCTGATGGCTTACATCAAGCTATCGAAGCTAAAGAAGGCTTGAAGGTTGAACGTGAAAGTCAAACATTGGCTTCTATTACATTCCAAAACTATTTCCGTATGTATAAAAAGCTTGCTGGTATGACTGGTACAGCTAAGACCGAGGAAAAAGAATTCATCGATATTTACGGTTTGGAAGTATTGCCTATTCCTCCAAATAAACCATTAGCCCGTGTAGATTTGCCAGATCAAATCTTTAAAACTAAGGCTGCTAAATATCGTGCCGTAGTACGTAATGCTGTAGAACGACATCAAACTGGTCAACCTATTTTGATTGGTACTACATCTATTACACAATCTGAAGAGCTTTCAGATATGTTATTACGTGCAGGCGTACCACATAAAGTATTGAATGCTAAACATCATGAAAAAGAAGCTGAAATTGTTGCCAATGCTGGTCAAATGGGCATGGTAACAATTGCTACAAACATGGCAGGTCGTGGTACTGATATTACATTAGGTGAAGGTGTACCTGAATTAGGTGGCTTGGCCATCTTAGGTACTGAACGTCATGAAAGTCGCCGTATCGATAATCAGTTGCGTGGTCGTGCTGGTCGTCAAGGTGACCCAGGTTCCTCTCAATTCTTCTTATCTTTAGAAGATGATTTGATGCGTATCTTTGGTGCTGACAATATTACAGGCATTATGGATAAACTTGGCATGGAAGAGGATGAACCTATTGAGCATTCTTTGATTACTAAATCTATTGAACGTGCTCAAAAGAAAGTAGAAGATCATAACTATAATATTCGTAAATATGTACTCGAGTATGATGATGTTATGAATCAACAACGTGAAGTATTATACGAACAACGTCGTCGTATTTTACGTAATGAGTCCTTACGTGACACAATCAATGAAATGATTGATAAACTTGTTACTGAATCTGTAGATGCTTATGCAGATGAGAAATTATATCCAGAAGAATGGGATTACGAAGGTCTCTACAAGCACTTGAGTCAATATTTCTTAACCGAAGATATTATGACTCCTCAAGATATGGAAGAATATAGTCGTCAAGAATTATTAGAACGCTTGCTTGAAATTGCTCATGCTGAGTATCAAGATCGCGTTGATATGCTTGGTGATGCTATGTTTGGCCAACTTGAAAAGGCTATTATGTTGCGCGTTGTTGATAACAAATGGATGGAACATTTGGATAATATGGATATGTTGCGTGAAGGTATCGGCCTTCGTGCATATGGCCAAAAAAATCCATTGGTGGAATATAAATTTGAAGCCTTTGATATGTTCCAAAACATGATTGCTGCTATCCAAGATGAAACAATCATGGCGTTGTACAAAATTCGTGCACAATTGATTCAAGAAATTGAAGAACCAGTTGACCACTTAGAAGGTGCACAACCCCATCATGAAGATGTGTTGGAGCCACAAAACATAGATTAAGATTTGTGAATGGCACGTTGCTCAATGGGATTTCCTTCTGGGCAACGGCCATTTTTCTATTTTATTAAGGTGATAGTTTATCGATGTAATAAGCTAATAAGTTAAAGGTGGTGAACATAAATTGTTAGAAGATTTAAAACCTATTATTTCTAATCTAGAAGAACGTATTTATGGAATGAGGGATTCACTTTAACATCGCTCAGAAAGAAGATCGAATCTTTACACTTGATGTGCAAATGAGCGACCCTACATTTTGGGATGACCCAGACAAGGCTCGTGAGATTTCTCAAGAAGCCACACAATTGAAATGCTGTAGAAAGCTATAAACAACTTGTTAGTGATATTGAAGATGCTAATGTAATGCTTGAGATGGCAATAGAGGAAGATGATTGTTCTCTAGAAGGTGAAATCAAGGATTATGTTCAACAAATAGAAGAAACTGTAGAGAAACAAGAAGTTCTTTTATTGCTTAGTGGTGAATATGATGCTAATAATGCGATTTTAACATTCCATGCCGGTGCAGGTGGCACAGAGGCACAAGATTGGTGTTCCATGCTAATTCGCATGTACTTGCGTTGGGCTGAAAAAGCAGGATTCTCTATTGAATTGATGGATGAACAACCAGGTGATGAGGCGGGCACAAAATCTGCTACATTTTTAATTAAAGGTGAAAATGCCTTTGGTTATTTGAAATCTGAAAAAGGTGTACATCGTCTAGTACGTATTTCACCATTTGATGCTGCTGCACGTCGTCATACATCCTTTGCTGCTGTTGATGTAATGCCGGAAATTGATGATACAGTAGAAATTAATATTGATATGAAAGATGTACAAGTAGATACATATAGAGCTAGCGGTGCTGGTGGTCAGCATATTAATAAAACTGATTCTGCTGTACGTATGACGCATAGACCAACAGGTATCGTAGTACAGTGTCAAACTCAACGTTCTCAAATGCAAAATAGGGAACAAGCATTACGATTATTGCGCGCCAAATTATTTGAATTAGAATTAGAAAAACAAGCAGAACTTAAAGAGCAAATTGGTGGTACCTATCAAGCGATTGAATGGGGTAGTCAAATTCGGTCGTATGTATTCCACCCATATAATCTCGTTAAGGATCATCGCACAGGGGTTGAAACAGGGAATGTACAATCCGTTATGGATGGTAATTTAGATCAATTTATGGAAGGTTTCTTGAAAAAAGAAGCGAATTTAACAATTTAGGAGTTCTTATGAAAAAGTTTTTACTATTCCTATTAGTGCTGATTATTGCTTTAGCAGCAGCAACTCAATTTTTATTACCTTCTTATATTAGTTCCCGTATTGAAAAACAGTTAAATGATTCACTAAAACCATCTTCTCAAACAGTAAATGTTGAGTCTCAACCAGGATTTAAATTACTCTATGGTGAAGCTGATCATGTATATGGTTCTTTAGATGATGTAAAACTTGGTAAATTAAACTTTGCAAACTTCAATTATGATGCAACACAAATTCTTGTAAATCCAATTTCATTATTGGCTAGCCAAGAAATTGATGTAGTAAGTGTAGGTAGTTCTAGTATCGAAGGTACTGTGACTAATGAAGATTTGGCTAAATTCTTAAGCACTCAAGCTGGTAGTGAAATTCAAGATGTAAAAGTAAACATCAATAAAGATAACATCAGCTTAACTGGTAATATGAATGTTGGCATGGTATTTAAAGGTTCTGTTAGATTAGATGGCAACTTAGAATTAAAGGATAATACTTTACTATTCGCACCTAAAAAGTTCACCATTAATGGTGCTACTATCCCAGGTTTAACATCTAATGTATTAGAGGCTACAGAAGTTTATAACTTTAATAACTTCCCAATTCCTGTGAAAGCTGAAAGCTTAACTGTTGATAATGGTGAAATTCACATCAAAGTTAAACCTGTACTTAACTAGAAAGGATTTATCGTGAATCATCGGAATACACAAAAAAGTAAGTACTCTTGGATTCTAATACTCTGTATTATCGTGGGACTTGTATCCTCTTTATATTTGGTATTTGAACGCCATCAGATTGAAAAATCTCAAAATCATATTGAAAATATCGTAGATTATGATGCTGTTCTAAGAGCTAATGCCTTTGAAAAGCGTAGTCAACAAGAGGCTTTTGATGCACTTCGTAATGCAGGTGTAACAGCATTTGCCATTTATGATCGTACCTTAGAAAAAGCTAAAGATGCAGGTCAAGTTAAGGTGTTAAGCTCCGAAGAGATGGATGCAGTGCGTATTAATGGGGCATCCGTTAAAAATGGTGCAACCTATGTAGCATTAATTTCAGGTAAAGAAGGCTATTATAAAGAAATTCGCGAAGACTTGTATCATCGTATTGGTAAAGATAAAGTTAAAGAGCTTAATACTAGTATTGGTCCGGTCCTTGAATTATATGGTGCTACCGCTGATAGCTATCTAAAAATGAATCTTGGTATTTCCAAGCTACAAGCTCAAGAAGTTGCTAATCGTGGATTTAATGTTATAGTTCGTCCTACAAACTACAGAAATGTAACATCAGATGACCTCCAATATGTGTTTAAGCGTCTTGAAGGAATTCCACATGTAACAGGCATGATCTTGCTGGTAAAGAGGCCCTAGGAGCTCCTGATTTAACGGATGAAACATTAGAACTATTACATAAGAATCATATTCCTCTAGTTGGTATTGAAGCCGTTAACCAACTTCAATATGAGCCACAACAAGGTTTCTTGGAAATGGCTGCTAAAGATAATTATAGTGTGGGCCGTGTATATACAATTGCTAAGGATGAATTAAAGAAAATCACTCCAGAAGAAGCAGCTCAACGATTCTATATTAGTGATATTGAACGTAATATTCGTTTTAACTTATTCCCTATGTATGAAACAGGTGTAAACAATGAAACAGTATTACAAACAACTATTAACTATATTGGGATGACCACTGAAAAATTATCTACTAAAGGTTATGAATTCGGTCCTGCTGATATTTATCCTCCTTATACGCCAAATCCTTTATTAGTAGTCATCACAATGATTGGTGCTATTGCGCTATTCGTTTATGTTGCTCAAATGTTAGTTCCAATGCGTAAACATACACAATTGGTAGCATTCTTTGGCATTTCCCTTGTATCTGTAGTATTATTCATCATTACAAGTGGTACATTGATTACTCAAATCTGGGCTTTATCTAGTGCTATTATGGCTCCTGTAGGTGCCATGATTCGCTTGATGGAGGAATGGCGTCGTTATGATGGAGCTCGTCCATTAGGTGCTATTAAATCTACCGTATTAGCAGTGCTTTATCTCGTAATTGCTGCATTATTTGCGGCTATTGGCGGTATGTATATTGCATCTTTATTAGGAAATACGAAATTCTTTATGGAATTTGCTATCTTTAGAGGTGTTAAGTTAACATTTGTACTTCCAATTGTATTGGTGATCATCGCGTACTTACAACGTTTCCCTTTGTGGAAAGGTCGTATGATTAACTCTAAAGAAGAAGCAAAGAAATTTGTAGTTGAATTCTTAACAATGGATGTTAAATTTTACGTATTCTTTGTAATGGCTGCTCTTGGTGGCGTGGCATGGGTATTTGTTGGCCGCAGTGGTCATACAGCAGGTGTTCCTGTACCAGGATTTGAACTTATGCTTCGTCGTTTCCTTGAAAATACATTGTATGCAAGACCTAGAGAAAAAGAGTTCATTATTGGTCACCCAGCATTAATGTTGGCTACGTTTGCATTCTTACGTAAATGGCCTACAGTAATCCATTTCTTATTAACTATTGCAGGTGTTATCGGCATAGCTTCAATGGTTGAAACATTCTGTCATATTAGAACTCCTGTATTCATGTCTATTATGCGTGGATATGATGGTTTATTAATTGGTGCTCTCTTAGGTTTGCTTCTTATCATTGCTGTACGTTTCATGATGTATGTAACACAATGGTTCCAAGCGCGGGAGGTTGACCATGAGTAGTATTGTTATCTCTGGTTATTATGGTTTTGGTAATGCTGGCGATGAAGCAATGCTTTGTGCCATTATCGATGCCATTCGCAAAGAGGAAGCAGATGCGCATATTACGGTTATTTCTGGTAATCCTACAGAGACAAGCAAAAAACATAACATTCATGCAGTGGGGACATTTTCCGCATTTGGTATTTTAAAGGCAATTGCCAATTCTGATTTAGTGATCAGTGGTGGAGGCAGTCTTTTACAAGATGCTACAAGTATTCGTAATACATATTACTATTTAAGTATTATGGCTTTAGCTAAATTGATGGGAAAAAAGGTAATGCTTTACTCTCAAGGTATTGGGCCTTTAAATCGTCCCTCTACACGAAGAGCTGTTAGCTTTATATTGCGATTTGTGGATACCATTACAGTTCGTGATTCTATTTCAAAATCTGAATTAGAGTCCTTAGGAATTGAAGATGTAGAGGTTACAGCTGATGCTGTTTTGGCTATGCAACCGGCAGATTTGTCTATTGGTAAACGTATTTTAGAAGGCTATACATCTAAACTACCTAAATCTATAGAGAATCCAAAACGAATTGGTGTTGCTGTTCGTAGTTGGAAAGATGATACAGAATATCGTGAATCATTAGCCAATGTGTTGAGCCGATTACAAGAGCAAGATGAGGTAGAAATTATTTTTATTCCTATGTCTCATCCAGAGGATACAAAAGAAGCTAAAATTATCGCTAGTTATATGCCAAAGGGGGCTATTGTTCTTGAAGGCCCATTCTCTACAGAGGAACAAGTATCTTTATCGGGGAATGTGGATCTAATGATTGGTATACGTCTTCATGCTCTAGTATTTAGCTCTTTAATGGGGAAACCTGTTATTGGTATTTCCTACGATCCTAAAATTACAAGCTTCTTACATATGATCGGTCAGGAACCAATAGGAACAATGACACATCTTAGAGAAGAGGCGCTATATCAGCGATGTCATAAGCTCTTAAATTCCAGAGAAGAGTATCAATCCTCTTATGATTGTATTGAAGCATTGCGTTTAAACTCTCAACGCAATGCAGAAATCGCTATTTCATTACTTAAAGATTATTAATATATTGGATCCAATCCAGAAAGTGAGGTCTCTATGGCTACATTAACACAAGATGTTAAACAACTAGTTCAAGAGAAGGCAAAGCTATTCGCGTTAGTATTGTTCAGTCTGTAACGGCAGCAAAATCCGGTCACCCAGGTGGTTCTTTATCTATCGCTGATGTGATGGCCTTGTTGTACTATGTAGAAATGAATGTAGATCCAGCAAATCCAAAAGCTCCAAATAGAGATCGTTTTGTCCTTTCTAAAGGTCATGCAGCTCCTGCTTTATATGCTACATTGGCTGAAAAAGGTTATTTCCCTAAAGAAGAACTTTTGAATTTACGTAAAATTGACCATATGTTACAAGGCCATCCTGATATGAAACATACTCCTGGCGTAGATATGTCTACAGGTTCCTTAGGCCAAGGCATTTCTGCCGCATGTGGTATGGCATTGGCAGGCAAAATTGACAATGCTGATTATCGCGTTTACTCCATTTTAGGTGATGGCGAGCTTGAAGAAGGTCAAGTATGGGAAGCAGCAATGTTTGCTGGTCATTATAAACTCAATAATTTGACTGCTTTTGTTGATTTTAATGGCCTTCAAATCGATGGTGATATTACTAAAGTACTTTCTCCATTGCCAATTCCTGAGAAATTTAAAGCTTTCAATTGGAATGTTATTGAAGTCAATGGTCATGATCTTGATGAACTTCATAATGCCATTGAATCTGCAAAAGCTTTCACAGAAGGCCCAACATGCATTGTAATGCATACTGTAAAAGGTAAGGGCGTTGAAGAAATGGAAGGACAAGCAGGTTGGCATGGTAAAGCGCCAAGCGCAGAGCAAGGTGAAGCCTTTGTTAATGAAATTATGGGGGTAAAATAATGGGTAAAGCAACACGTGAAGCATATGGTAATGCGTTAGCTCGCATTGGTAAAGAAAATACAAATATTATTGTTTTAGATGCAGATTTGTCTAAATCTACTAAAACTGACACATTTAAAAATGTTTGCCCTGATCGCTTCTTTAACGTAGGCATTGCAGAACAAAACTTGATTTCTGTTGGTGCCGGACTTGCAGCAGCAGGCAAAATTCCATTTGTTTCTTCCTTTGCTATGTTTGCAACAGGTCGTGCATTTGAACAAATTCGGAATGCTGTATGTTATCCAAAATTGAATGTAAAAGTATGTGCTACTCATGCTGGTATTACTGTAGGTGAAGATGGTGCTACACATCAAAGCTTGGAAGATATTTCTTGTATGCGTACTTTACCTAATATGACTGTAGTAGTACCTGCAGATGAACGTGAAACAGAAGCAGTAGTTGAATGGGCTGCATCTTATGAAGGTCCTGTATATGTTCGTTTAGGCCGTGCTGGAGTAGATGATGTTACAGCTGAAGGTTATACATTCGTACCTGGTAAATCTACTACATTAGTAGATGGTTCTGATGTAACAATTATCGCTTGTGGTGCTTTGGTTGGACCTGCAGTAGAAGCAGCTAAAACTTTAGCTGAATCTAATGTGTCTGCTCGCGTTATCAATATGGCATCTATTAAGCCTATCGATGCAGAAGCAATTGTAAAAGCAGCTACTGAAACAGGTGCTATTGTAACAGCAGAAGAACATAATATCATTGGTGGTCTTGGTTCTGCTGTGTCTGAAGTTGTTGTGGCAAATAAGCCTGTTCCTATGGAATTCGTTGGTGTCCAAGATACATTTGGGGAGAGTGGTACGCCAAAAGAATTGATGGCTAAATATGGTTTGACAGCAAAAGACATTGTAGAAGCAGTAAAACGTGTAATCACTCGTAAATAATCAAAGGGGATCCCATGATTGAATTTAAGAATGTTAGTAAAGTCTATGATAATGGTTCTGTTGCATTAGACGATGTGTGTTTAACTATAAATGAGGGCGAATTTGTCCTCATTTGTGGTCACAGCGGTGCAGGGAAATCAACTCTATTTAAATTGTTAACTCATGAAGTAGTACCTGATTCTGGTACTGTCATTGTTGATGATTTTGATGTTACGCGTATGAATCGTAGTAAAATTCCAAAATTACGTAGAAAACTTGGTGTTGTATTCCAAGATTTCCGTTTATTACCAAACAAAACGGTATCAGAAAATATTGCCTTTGCGCTTGAAGTAATTGAAGAAAAACCAAAGGTAATTAAGGAAAAGGTAAGTCATGTACTAGAACTTGTTGGCTTAAGTGATAAAGCAAATGATTTACCAGAGGATCTGTCTGGTGGTGAACAACAACGTGTTGCTATTGCTCGCGCTATTGTAAATCGTCCATCTGTACTTATTGCTGATGAACCGACTGGTAACTTAGATCCTGATACAAGTAAAGGTATTGTAGATTTGTTTAAGCATATCAATAATTTTGGCACAACTGTTATTATGGTTACCCATAATATGGATCTTGTTTCGTATTTAAATAAACGTGTTATTCGTCTAAAAGATGGTCGCGTTCAAAGTGATAATATGAGAGGTGCAGAAATTAATGAAGCCTAGAACATTGAAATACTTTTTTAAAGAAGCCCTCAAATCTATGAAGCGTAACGGTCTTATGACGTTAGCATCTATTTCTACAGTGGCTTTATCTTTATTTATGCTTGGTGTATTCCTTTGCGGTGTTATCAATTTGAATAACATGGCATCTAGTTTAGAAAACCAAGTTCAATTGAGCATCTATTTAAAAGATGGTTTAACAACTGACCAAATTATGGCGGTAGGTAAGCAAATTAAAGCTATACCAAATCTTAAGCATTTAGAGTTTGTTAATAAAGAACAAGCTATGAAAGAATTCAAAGCACGGCTCGGTGATCAACAGCAATTGGTAAATGCATTAGGCGATGTAAATCCATTGCCAAATTCTTATGTATTAACCTTTGACAATCCTAGTGATGTTAAGGCTACAGCTAAACTAGCCACTACATTCCAAGGTGTTGAAAGTACACATTATGGTCAAGATATTGTAGAAGAACTTTTCCGAATTACTCAAGTAATCAGAATTGGTGGTATTGTATTAATCGCATTCTTAGCAGCAGCTACATTATTCATCATTTCTAATACAATTCGCTTGACTGTATTCGCCCGTCGTAAAGAAATTGCCATTATGAAATATGTTGGTGCTACCAATGGTTTTATTCGCTGGCCATTCTTGATTGAAGGTATGTTGTTGGGCTTAGTTGGGGCTGTAATCGCCGTACTTTGTGTAGGTGAGTTTTACCATTTCATTACCATGGAAGTTTCTGAGTCCTTAGCATTCTTCCCATTAGTACCAATGTTCCCATTCTTCTATGATGTGGCTATCTATATTTTAGGTGGCGGTATTATAGTCGGTGCTATTGGTAGTACGATTTCTTTAAAACAATACATGAAGGTGTAATGTTTATGAAATACAACACAATCAAATCTCGTCTTGTAGCAACAATTTTAACAGGTATGGTGGTACTGGGAACACCACTATATATTGTTGCCGAAGATGAGGATTTAACGAATCAATTAGATTCAATTCAACAACAAGTTAATCAACAAATTCTATTAAAGCGGATGCAGAAACTGTCATTGTAAGTGTATCTGAACAGTTGCGACAAATTGAAGAGCAATTGCGTCAGGCCCAACAACAGTTAGAATCTATTCAACAGCAACGTGTAGCCGTTGAAAATGATATTACTGTTAATGAAAAGTTACTAGCTGAAGCACAAAAGCGCTTAGAAGGGCGAGAGGCTGTATTTTATAAGCGTGTACGAGATATTTATATCAATGGTCGTCTAAGCTATTTAGATGTTGTTATTGGATCTAAAGACTTTAGCGATTTTGCAAATCGATTAGAGATCTTAAAACGCATTATCGATTCCGATATTAAGTTAATCGATGAAATTAAAAAAGAACGTGCTGAAATTGCGGCACGTAAACAAGCTCTTGAACAATCACGAGCTAAGTTAGTAGAGCTTGAAAAAGCTGCTGTAGCAAAACAAGCTGAAATTGAACAGAAGAAGAAAGAACGTGAAGTAGTTCTTCAGAAGGCACAAAATGACCGTGCTACGGCGATGCAAGCAGTGGAAGAACTTAATGCTTCTTCCGCTCAAATTACAGCATTATTGAAAGCTCGCCAAGCTGAACGTGCGGCAGCTCGTGCAGCTGCAGAAGCAGCAGCGGCAGCTGCGGCTCAACAGTCTGCACCAAGCTACTCTTGGGTTCAAGGATCTGGTCAACTTGGTTGGCCTGTAAGTGGTGAAATTACTTCTCCTTATGGCTATCGTACACATCCAATTTGGGGTACAACTATCTACCATTCCGGTATTGATATTGGTGTTGATGAAGGTACACCAGTTCATGCTGCTGATGGAGGTACTGTTGTTTGGTCTGGTTGGATGGGTGGCTATGGTTACGCTGTAGTTATCGACCATGGTAATGGTATGTCCACCCTTTATGGCCATAATTCTGAGCTTGCTGTCTCTGAAGGACAAGATGTATCTAAAGGTCAAGTTATTGCCTATGCTGGTAGCACTGGTAATAGTACTGGGCCACACGTACATTTTGAAGTTCGTATAAGTGGGGATCCTGTTGATCCTATGGGATATTTATAATATGAAATTTGATACACGTACGGTGTTATGGAGTCTATTGAAATATATAGGCTCCGGCATCGTTATTATGTGGCTTACGTTTTGGTACTTATCTGGTTCATTCTGGGGATTACCAAGACTATTTGTAGCCTACTATGCTGCGAGTCAAGTCTTTATGACACCGATGTCTAAAGCGACCCTTTATGATGGTATGCTTAAAGGCTTAATTGGCTCTTTGGGAGAGCCCCATAGTATTTATTTAGATGCTGACGAATTTAAATCCATGAAAATGCAAACATCTGGCACTTATGCAGGTGTTGGCATGGTTCTTGGTCATGATGATAAAGGTTTATATGCAGTTAGTATTATGGAAGATCAACCAGCTTTCAAAGCGGGCATAAAACCTGGTGATCATATTATTGCTATCGATGGTCAATCTACAAGTGATATTACTGTAGAAGATGCATCCTCTCGAATTCGCGGCGAGGCTGGTACTATTGTCGCCCTTGATATAGAGCGTAATGGTGAAAAATTACACTTTGATATTACCCGTGAATCTATTGTGTTACCTACTGTTAAAGCAAAATGCTCACAAGTACAGTTGGATATATTCGGATTAGTCAATTTGCAGAAAATACAGCTGATGATTTCGAAACACAATTTAAAGAATTACAATCTCAAGGTATGAAGGAACTAATTTTAGACCTTCGAGATAATCCTGGTGGGTTATTATCTACTACAGAAAAGATTTCTAACTATATTATGCCTCCAGGAACATTAGTAACCGTACAAAATAGAGCTGGGAAAAAAGAGGTTTATAAGTCTAATGGTCCAGAAGTAGCTATGCCATTAGTCGTTCTTGTTAACAAAGGGTCTGCTAGTGCATCTGAAATTATAGCTGGTGCTATTCAAGATCGTAAACTAGGTACTATTTTAGGTACTAATACATATGGTAAGGGTACAGTTCAAACTATTTACCCTAGCCTCGATAATGAAGGTGTTAAGGTAACTATTGCCAAATACCATACACCAAATGACCGTGTTATTGACGGCATTGGTATTAAACCTGATGTAGAACTGGATTTACCAAAAGGTGTAAATCCATCTAGTACATTAGATGATATTCAAATTAAAAAAGCATTAGAGTTATTACAGCAATAATGCATAGGAGTTAAAGTATGTTTATAGATAGAGCGCGTGTCTTTGTTAAGGCCGGTGACGGTGGGGACGGCATGTCTAGTTTCCGCCGTGAGAAATACGTGCCAAATGGCGGCCCTAGTGGCGGCGATGGTGGTAAAGGGGCAGACGTTATATTTAAAGCGGACAAGAATATTAATACTCTTGTAGACTTTAGATATAAACGTCAGTTTAAGGCACCTGCTGGTGGTAATGGTGAAAGCTCCAACAAGCATGGTCGCGGTTCTGAGCCACTTATTATTCCAGTTCCATTGGGTACTGTAATTAAAGAAGAAGAAACAGGTAAAATTTTCTGTGACCTCGTTAACGACGGCGATACTTTTGTTATTGCTAAAGGTGGTCGTGGTGGCCGTGGTAATGCACGCTTCCAAACAAGTGCTAACCGTGCACCTACATTTGCAGAAAAGGGTGAACCTGGTGAAGAGTTTTGGTTACAACTAGAGCTTAAAGTATTGGCAGATGTTGGTCTATTAGGCTATCCATCTGTTGGTAAGTCTAGTATTTTACGTAAGGTTTCTAAAGCTCAACCAGAGGTAGCTGCTTACCACTTTACTACATTGACACCTGTACTTGGGGTAGTAACAATCTCTGGAGACCGTAGTTTGTATTAGCCGATATTCCTGGTCTTATTGAAGGGGCTAGCGAAGGTGTTGGCTTAGGACATAACTTCTTGCGCCACGTAGAACGGACTAACATTTTAATTCACGTTCTTGATGTATCTGGTATGGAAGGTCGCGATCCAAAGGTTGATTTTGATGCTATTAATGAAGAACTTCGTAAATATTCTGAAAAATTAGCCAATAAAAAACAAATTGTTGCACTCAATAAGATTGATATGGTCTTTGATGATACAACAATTCCTAATACAAAAAAATATTTTGAAGATAAAGGATATGAAGTATTCCTTATCAATGCATTAAGTGGTGAAGGTTTACCAGAGCTTATGGAACGAGCTTACTACTATGTAGAAAATTATGAGCCAGAACCAGAAGCAACTGATGATACAGTAGTATACGAAGCAAAACCAGATGTAGAATTTGTTATTACACGTGGTGATGATGCTGCATTCTATATTACCGGTAAACGTATTGAACGATTAGTGGCAATGACAAATTTAAGTGATGATCAATCTCTTCGTAGATTCCAACGCATCTGGCGTTTTATGGAGCTCGATGCTAAATTGAAAGAAAAAGGTTGTAAAGACGGTGATGAAGTTGTGATTGGCGATCAACGCTTTACATTCCAAGAGTAGGAGTAATAATGACAGGAAAACAAAAACGGTATTTACGTTCTTTGGCAGCAACAATGCCACCAGTGGTTCAAATTGGTAAAAATGGTTTAGAAAATAGTGTTATTGATAGTGCTCGCGCAGCATTAATGGCTCGTGAATTAATCAAGGTAAAATTACTCAACAATAGCCCTGAAGATAAGACGATTTTCCAAGAGTTAGCTGATATGCTTGGTGCTGAATTAGTCCAAGTTATCGGCTTTAACGGTGTATTATATAAAGCTAAAAAAGAACCTAAAATTATTCTACCTAAATAAATCGTCATATTACTAACATGTATTATATGGGGGTCTACATAACCTGTTAGCCCTAGGAGGTTATTCTATGCGCAGTGCTATCATCAACGCAAAAAGAATAGTAGTTAAAGTAGGCAGTAGTACGCTTTGTTATGCTAATGGTCATTTAAACCTAGAACGCATTGAACGATTAGTACGCCAACTATCAGATTTAGCTAACCAAGGTAAAGAGGTTATCCTCGTTTCTTCTGGTGCAACAGGTGCTGGACTGGCCCCTTTAGGATTTAAGGAAACCTAGAGACCTTGTATTAAAACAAGCTGCTGCAGCAGTAGGACAAGGCATCCTTATTCATATGTATGAGCGTATGTTTCGTGAATATGGTCGTACAGTAGGTCAAATTCTTTTAACAAAAGAAGATAGTACTGGTCGTCATAGTTATCTTAATTTACGTAATACATTACATACGTTATTGCAACTCAATGTTATTCCTATCATTAATGAAAATGACGTGGTTGCCATTGAAGAATTTAAAATCGGAGATAATGATACTTTATCTGCTACCGTAGCAGGTATTGTAGATGCTGATTTGCTCATTATTTTGTCTGATATTGAAGGATTATATACAGCTAATCCAGCTACTCATCCAGATGCTACATTAATAGAAACAGTTTCTGAAATTACTGATGAAACCTATGCTATTGCAGGTGGAGCAGGATCTAACATGGGTACTGGTGGTATGTATACTAAAATTAAAGCGGCTCATATGGCTACAAACTCAGGCGTACCGATGGTAATCACATCTGGTGAAGTGGAAGATTCTGTTCGTCGTGTATGTAAGGGCGAACAAATTGGTACTCTCTTTGAAGCGCATGATGCTGGGCTATCAGGTAAACATCATTGGCTTGCCTTTGGTAAACGATTGAAAGGGTCAATCACTATTGATGATGGTTGTGCACGTGCTGTATTAGATAAAGGGGCAAGCATTTTACCAGCTGGTATTATTGATGTAGATGGTTCATTTGGACCTGGTGATACAATTTCTATTTATCATGATGGTAAAGAAATTGGCCGTGGACTTATCAACTATGGCATCGAAGATATGAAGGCCATTAAAGGTCATAATACAAATGATATAGCTCAAATTTTAGGTATTAATACAACCTATGATGAAGCAGTACATCGTAATAATCTAGTTTTATTACATTGAGGATATCCTATGAACCAGTATGAAGAAATTTGTAAAGATATGGGTCAAAGAGCTAAAGCGGCATCCTTTGAATTAGCTCAAATTGATCAAGGTACATTAGATTCTGCATTATTAGCAATCGCTGATGCTGTAGAAGCACAAGCCGATGAAATTATGGCTGCTAATCAGTTAGACTTAGATAAATCTGGTGATTATAATGTGCCTCAAACCATGATAGATCGACTAACATTGACACCTAGCCGTATTTCTCAAATGGCAGAAGGTGTTCGTCAAGTAGCTGCTCTTGAAAGTCCAGTAGGTTCGGTTATAGAAACAATTACACGGCCTAACGGTTTGACTATTGAAAAAAGAGCGGTACCTTTTGGTGTTATTGGCATTATTTTTGAGGCTCGTCCAAATGTAACAATTGATGCTGGTGTGCTTTGTTTAAAAACATCGAATGCTACGATACTGCGAGGTGGTAAGGAGGCATTCCATACCAACCAAATTATCGTGACTATTATGCGTAATACCTTAGAATCTTTAGGTATTACGCCAGATGCTATTCAACTTGTGGAAGTTCTTGATCGGGATATGGTTGGTGTATTATTGCACCAACGTGAATATATTGATGTCATCATTCCTCGTGGTGGAGCTGGACTGATTCGTCGTGTTGTAGAGGAAAGTAGTATTCCTGTTATTGAAACCGGTAGTGGTGTGTGTCATACATATATAGATGAATATGCGAATCTCGATATGGCATTAGAAATTGCAATCAATGCAAAGGTACAACGTCCGTCTGTATGTAACTCTATGGAAACATTGCTAGTACACCAAGCGGTGGCTGGTGAGTTTTTACCACGTCTTGATGAGGTTCTACAAGAATATGGCGTCCGAATTCACGGTGATACAGCTGTGGCTCAATATATGGAGAATACAATTCCTTTAACAGAGGATTCCTTCCATACTGAATATAACGATATGGACTTAAATGTACGTATTGTTGAAAATCTTGAAGAAGCCATTAATCATGTTAATTGTTATTCTACACATCATTCAGAGGCTATCGTAACAGATGAACCGATGCGTGCAAGAGTATTCATGAACTTAGTAGATTGTTCTACTGTGTATCATAATGCTTCTACGCGTTTTACTGATGGTTTTGAATTTGGTTTTGGTGCTGAAATCGGTATTAGTACTCAAAAGCTCCATGCTCGTGGGCCAATGGGATTACAAGCACTAACATCATATAAATACTTTGTATTTGGAGAAGGCCAAGTTCGAAAGTGAAGACAGTATATTACTTAATAAGGGCATACTACAGATATATTCAGACCCCAAAAGGTCGATACGAATGGATATCCTATGGAAAAGCACTGCTCTTATTTATCATTATTTGTGTCATTGTCATTAAGGGTGTGACATTATTATGGTAGAGAAACGTCGTATAGGTATCATAGGTGGAACATTTAATCCTATCCATTTAGGGCATCTAATGATTGCTGAGGTGGCTTGTGAAAGTTTTAACCTTGAGAAGGTTATTTTCGTGCCTGCACGGATACCACCTCATAAGCAACATGATGTAATAGATAGTCATCATCGATATGCTATGACAGCAGCAGCCGTGTCAGATAATCCAAATTTTGAAATTTCTGATGTAGAGATGCGTCGTGAAGGCCCTTCGTATACAGTTGATACGATTCAACATTTTAAGATGCTCTATGGACCAAATGTTGAATTTTACTTTATAGCGGGAACGGATACAATTCGTGCGTTGCCAACGTGGAAATTTATTGAGGAATTATTAGATGAGGTCCACTTTATTGGTGCTACAAGACCTGATGGATCTAGTGCAATTGATGAAACATTAGATATTTTAGGACCAAAAGCACGAGAAAAAATACATCTTATGGAGGTTCCTGAGATGAAATTATCTGCTACGTATTTGCGAGAGCGGTTACGTTCTGGAAAAACTGTTCGGTACATGTTGCCTAAATGTGTAGTGGAGTATATAGAAGAAAACCATATTTATGGGAAGGAATAAAGGATGTTATCATTTGATGAAATACAAGTTAGCGTGAGTCAATGGTTGAGTAAAAACGTTTTAAGCATACTCTTGGCGTTGTTGAATCAGCCACTCATTTAGCTGAACTTTATGGCGTTGATGTGGAAAAGGCTAGATTAGCCGCATTACTACATGATTGCGCTAAAGAATTGCCTTTACAGGATATGCAAAATCTTGTGAAAAGTGAATCTTATGATGCTGATCAAGAATTATTAAGTAATGGTAATCTCTTACATGGTTTAGCTGGTATGATTCGTGCTAAACATGAATTTTTTATATCTGATAATGAGGTTTTAGAAGCTATTAGGGTTCATACGACTGGAAAGGTACATATGTCTACGCTAGATAAGGTGATATTTTTAGCAGACTATATTGAGCCTAATCGAAATTTTCCCGGTGTGGATGAGTTGCGTAACGTTTCAGAACTAGATTTAGATAAGGCTGTATTGCTTGGTTTTGATAATACTATTATTCATCTTATAGAGCAAAAACAATCTATTTATCCTTTGACCATTCTTGGTCGTAATGATGTGTTACAATCTTGTAAATAATGGAGTTTATATATGGAAGAACGTGAACGAGCAAGAGCTCGCCGTCGAAGAAGAAGACGTCAACAAAAGTCATCTGTTAAATGGCCTAGAATTATATTAGCTATTATTGTAGTAGTAGCATTACTTGGCGGTATAGGATACGGTCTATATACTGGCGTATCTTATGCATATAGAGCTATTGTAGGTACTACTGAATCAACTGATGCATCTGGAGATAATGGAAATAAACAAGATGGTAATACGGTATCTGTAGAGCAAAGGCTTAGATAAACCATTATATATTCTTGTTGTCGGTACTGATGATAATAATCCCAGTCAAAGTGATAGCTTATTCTTGTTATCTATTAATTTAGATCAAAAGACTATGGATGTTATTGGCATACCTAGTAATAGTAAAATTGATAACAGAGATCAAACTGATGCAACAATGCTCAATAGCATCTATGAAAAAGGTGGTATTGATTTAACAAAAGCTGTTATTGAAGATATGTTCCATATTTCTATACCTTATTATGTTGTTGTTAACCAAAATGCTTTCAAAAAAACGAATGATGTATTAGGAAATCAACAAATCTATGTAGAACAAAATATGGAACACGTAGATGCAGACGGAAATAAAGATATCGATTTGCAACGAGGCTATCAAACATTAGATAGTGATAAAGCATTGGCTTATTTACGATATTCTGATTCAAAACATGATACATTTACACGTGTACAACGACAAGAACGTTTTTTAAAACTATGGGTAGAAGAAGAGCATAATGCATTCTTCTTAACAAATGCATGGCATATTTGGCGTATTTGGGATCATTATGATAGCAATATTTCTACATTAGATGCTATTAAGCTTGTATATAATGCTAGCAAAATCAATAAGGATGAAATCCACTTCTATATTCTTCCTGGAGAAAAAGAGTTAGTAGGAGATATGACATATTGGAAGGTAAATCCTACGGAAGCACAACGATTAGTAGGCATTACGATGGGAAATTTACCAGCTAATGAAATGACACAATTTGTAACAGCTCCAACTAATAGTACAACCAAGGTTGCACCAGAATCAGAACATAATGGTGGGACTATTACAAAGCCAACAGAACCTGGTGATGAGAGTAGTAAAAAACGGTAAAAGGGGAATAGTATGAAAAATAAAGAAGAAATTAAAGAAATCGTATTACAATTAGCACAAGCTGCTTTTCGATAAAAAAGGTAGAGATATTGAAATCCTCGATTTAGAAGGTGTATCTATGTTAGGTGATTACTTCCTAATTGCTAGTGCGAACAATATCAAGCAATCTCAAAGTATTGCTGATGAAATGGAAGATAAAGCAGCAGAATTGGGCATGACAGTAAATCATAGAGAAGGTTATCGCGAAGGTGAATGGATTTTACTTGATTTGGCGATATTATTTGTCATGTCTTTGGTGGTGATGAGTTGCGAGAATTCTACGGTTTAGAAGAATTATGGAATGATGCAGTTCGAGTTCCATTTGAAGGAGTATAGTATGGCTACAGAATTGTTGGAAAATACAATTGCCACATTAAAAGTATTGCGTACTAGTGATCAAGGGGCTTTTCTAGATGGTCAAACTGGCAATACAAATGATGATATTTTGCTTCATAAGGATCAACAAACATCTCCTGTTGCCATTGGTGATGAAGTAGAGGTATTTTTATATCGCGATCCAAAGGGGCGTTTGACTGCTTCTATGCGTTTACCAGCGATGAAGGTAGGCCAAATTGGGTATGTTGAGGTAATCAATACTACAAACTTTGGCTGTTTCGTAGAGGTTGGTACTGAGCGTGGTATCTTCATGCCTCACGCAGAGATGCGTGGTCGTCCTCAAGTGGGCGAAAAAGTTTGGGTTCGACTCTATACAGATAAATCTGGTCGTTTTGCGGTATCTATGGATGTTGATGACGAAATGCGTCGCGCATCTAAGGCTGCTACAGATGCTAAAGTTGGACAACTTGTTAAAGGCGCTATCTACAACTTGACTAGTGATGGGGCATTCTTCATCACTCCTGAACGATGGATTGCCTTTTTACATCGTTCTGAGATGACTAGAAAATTAAATGTAGGAGAAATGGTTGAAGGTCGTATTACTTTCAAACGTGAAGATGGTCGTGTCAATGTATCGATGCGTCCTACTAAGGAAAAGGCACTCATTTCTGATGGAGACATTATAATGGAGTACCTTCTTAATCGTGGAGGCAAGATGCCATATAGCGATGAATCTTCTGCGATGTTGATTAAAGATAAATTTAATATCAGTAAAGCTGCCTTTAAGCGTGCTTTAGGGCATTTGATGAAAGAGAAAAAAATTGTTCAAGATAATGGTTGGACATTGTTAACTGAAACAGGACGTCAATGGACACCTCCTGTTGGTAATGAATCACAAGAAGAGGAATAAAGGCGATGAAAATTGTCATTGTAGGTGCTGGTAAGGTTGGCTATTCCTTGGCACAACGCTTGATACAAGATAATCATGATGTATATGTAATTGATCGTTCTCCAGAACGTATACAAAATCTTGAAAATACACTAGATGTTAGCCTTGTTCAAGGAAATGGCAGTGATATACAATTGCTCAACGAAATCGGTATGGATGATGTAGGAATGTTTATTGCTGTTACCGATTCTGATGAAGTAAATATGTTATCTTGTTCTGTAGCTAAAATTACAGGTGTTCCTACAACGATTGCTCGTGTGCGAGATAATACTGTAGCAGAACATATGGATGATGAGATGCGTGCTAAATTAGGGGTCGATTTATTTATCAATCCTGAAATGGTTACGGCTCAAGAGCTTTTACAAATTCTAGAGACTCCATCAGCTATTGATGTAGAAGATTTTGGCCAAGGTACTGTACGCCTTATGGAATTTAAGATTACAGATGATATTCCATTAATAGGTCAACCTTTAAAGAAATTAAATTCCCTGAAGGTGTTTTACTAGTAGGGGTTTTACGTTATGGTGAAATGATTATTCCCCATGGTGAAAGTATTCTACAAGTTGATGACAGTGTATTCTTCTTAGGCTTAAAAGAGTCTGTTGAAGAAGTGGAAAATCTTTGGTTCCATAATCACACTACATTTTATAAACGGGCTGTTATCATTGGGGCTGGTCTATTAGGTAGAAATCTAACAGTTCTTTTAGAACAAGCTGGATTCTCTGTTAAGGTCATTGAAAAAGATTTTAACCGCTGTGAAAAACTTGCTAATCTTGTGGATAAGTCCATGGTTATCAATGGAGATGCTACAGACTTTGACCTTTTAGAAGCAGAAGAAATTGCAGATAGTGATGTTATAATTGCTGTTACAGATGATGATAAGCTCAACTTGCTCGTTGCTCTTGTAGGCAAGCATATGGGCATACCAAAGACAGTTGTGCGCGTAGGTCGACCTGAATACATTATGCTTATGGAACAAGTGGGGATTGATGTCGTATTCTCGCCACGTTTATTTACAGCGAGTCAAATTTTACGTTTCGTGCGTAGTGGAGAAGGTGTTTTATCTATTTCGACCTTTGAAGGTGGAAAAGCGGAATCTATAGAGGTTGCCATTACAAGTGAATCACCTGTGGCTGGTAAACAATTAAAGGACATCCGTTTACCAGGGAAGGCGTTAGTTGGTGTAATTTTACGTGGTGATGAAGCTATCGTACCACGTGGTAATACTGAAATCTTAGATGGAGATCACATTGTTCTATTTGCGTTACCTGAATCTGTAAGTAAATTACTTAAATATCTTACTTAGTATGGAGGGACTATGCGCATTCAAATTGTCATGTCCTTAGTGGGGCGATTATTATATATCTTTGGGCTTTTTACATTAATTCCTTTTATATATGGTATTGTATTTGAAACTGCATATTGGTCGTTTTTGGTTACTACTGGTATTTCATTTGGCTTAGGTGGACTTTTATCCTATTATGGTCATGAAACTCAAAGCTTTAGTCTTCGTGATGGGTTTTTAGTTGTATCAGCTACATGGATATTAACTATTATCTTAGGTTCCTTACCATTTATTCTCAGTGGTATATTAACTAATGTATTTGATGCTCTATTTGAAGCTACATCAGGGATTACAGCAACTGGTGCTACAATTATTAATAGCGTAGATGATTTACCTAAGACATATGTTTTATGGCGTGGACTAATGCACTGGATTGGTGGGATGGGGATTATTGTCCTTATCTTATCGTTCTTAAAGAACTTAGGTGCAGATGCAGCTCATATGTTTAATGCAGAAGCATCGGTACCAAAACCTGGTGTTGTTATGCCCCGTATTCAATCAATGGCCTCTAAACTTTGGCGTTTATATGTTGCTTTTACCGCCATTTGTTTCGTTATGCTATGGGCTGGTGGTATAGAGCCTTTTGATGCATTAAATTATGCATTTTCCATTATTGCTACAGGTGGTTTTGCACCTACATCTGCAGGTACATTTATTTATGAACAAAGCAACTATATCTGTTTTGTATTTATATTTTTCATGATACTTGCTGGTGGTAATTTTGCAGTATATTATAATGCACTGCAAAGAGGCATTCGTGTTTTGATTGATGATTTTGAAACACGTATGTATTGGCTAGTTATTTTTATTGGAATTGCTATAATATCAATTTCGATGGCAGTACAATCAAATATTAATGATCCAATTCAAATCTTTAGAGATGTTTCCTTTAATTATGTATCGATTCAAACTGGTAGTGGATTTGCTGTAAGCGATTATGATTTATGGCCAGCCGCGGCACAGATGATGTTATTTATTTCATCATTTTTTGGTGGTTGTAGTGGTTCTACAACAGGGGGCGTAAAAATTATTCGCCTCATTATTTTAATTAAGAGCAGCATTATTTATTTAAGAAAATCAATTCATCCTGAGATGGTACAAGTCGTGCGCATTAATGGTAAACCGATGCCTACTAAATGGATACAGATGGCACAGCAATTTTTATTTTTATATTTAATGATTTACGTTATATCTGTTTTCCTTATGACTTGTTCTGGAATGTCTACTTATGATGCGATGCAAATTATAACAGCTTTTCTTAGTAATGTAGGCATTGGATTTGGTGGTTTTGGGCCTACAGATGCCTTTGGTAGTATGTCTGATGGTGCTAAATGCGTAGCAATGGCAGACATGTTATTAGGTCGTTTGGAATTATTTACAATTCTTGTTATGCTTCATCCTCAATTCTGGGAAGGGTATTTTATAAAAAAACAATCTACTAAACGGTATCGTATCCTATAGGAGGGCGAATAATATGAATATTATAAAACGCCCTCTAGGGCTTTATAAAGCAAATTGTTATGTATTAATTAAAGATGGAAAATCTCTTATTATTGATCCCGGGTTTCATAGTAAGCATATAATTGAAATGGTAGGAGATTCTGAGCCTATAGCAGTATTATTAACACATGGTCATTGTGATCATGTATCGGCTCTTGATGAGGTTTGTGAGTATTATAATATTCCTGCTTATTTACATCCTTTGGATCAAGAGTTATTACAACTAATCCGACGTAGACCTAGTGTATATAAAAAGAAGATGTACACGAATTGTAAAGATTTAGTGGCTGGTAAATTAGAAGTAGGGCCTTTTAAAATAATCGTACATCATACACCAGGCCATAGTGCTGGCTCAGTTTGTTTGGAGATTGGTGGACATCTTTTTTCTGGAGATACTTTATTCAAACAAAATGTAGGAAATACCGACAACTATAAGAGTAATCCCCATGATTTAATCATTAGTTTGAAGCATATATTAACGTTGTCAAAGAATTTAATCGTCGAACCAGGACATAAAGAATCTACAACATTAAAAGATGAAGAAGAATTCATCAAAAATATTGTAGGATAGTGTTGACAAAAGTCCTGATAACCGATATACTAAGCAAGTACTTTGGATACGGCCCCGTGGTGTAGCGGTTAACATGTCGCCCTGTCACGGCGAAGATCGTCAGTTCAAATCTGATCGGGGTCGCCATTCATGCCTCGGTAGCTCAGTTGGTAGAGCAACGGACTGAAAATCCGTGTGTCGACAGTTCGATTCTGTCCTGAGGCACCATGTACATGCGGGAATAGCTCAGCGGTAGAGCACCGCCTTGCCAAGGCGGGGGTCGCGAGTTCGAATCTCGTTTCCCGCTCCAACTTTTATATGGCGGCATAGCCAAGCGGTAAGGCAGAGGTCTGCAAAACCTTTATTCCCCAGTTCGATTCTGGGTGCCGCCTCCACAATCGTTACCCATGCCGGGGTGGCGGAACAGGCAGACGCAACGGACTTAAAATCCGTCGGTTGGAAACAACCGTACCGGTTCGATTCCGGTCCTCGGCACCAATTAAGACTAACTTCGGTTAGTCTTTTTTTCTTAGGTAAATCTAGATTTTAAATGTGTATAATTTAAAAATATGAGAGTGCGTTTGTTATTAGAATGGCATAGTTCAAATACGATTCTCTATGTTTAATAAAGTTATGAATAATAAAGCAAAATTATTAATTAGTGAATGTTTATGTGGCGTATCCTGTCGTTATGATGGAAAAGATAATCTTATAGAACAGTTACCACTGTTAAAGGATACTTTTGATCTGGTATCCGTATGTCCAGAAGTATTAGGTGGGCTTAGCACACCTCGTGATCCTGCGGAACGACAAGGTAAACGTGTATGTACGGCTAATGGAACTGATGTAACCACAGAATTCCATAAAGGAGCTCAAATTGCATTGCATATAGCAATTCAACAGGGATGTAAGCAGGCTCTAATGAAAGCAAAAAGTCCTAGTTGCGGTTATAAGCGTATTTATGACGGTACCTTTAGTAAAACCCTGCGAGAGGGGCACGGATGTACTGTAGAGACCTTATTAATGAATAATATAGAGGTTTATACGGAAGAAGATATTGACCTATTAATGGAACAAAAAAAGAGATGAGTTTTTAACTCATCTCTTTTTCGTGTTAGTGAAACCTAAACTACATTATACTAACATAATAAAATGCTTTTATATTACTAGAAAAGTTAAATTTTATTTTCCTGCGTTTACAGGATCATTAGTTAATGGTTGTTCCCCTAGTAAGGTAGTAAGGTTATGTAAATTGAATCGATACTTACCATTACTAAAGTCTCTTGTTACATCATACCGTTGATTAGGTGCGTGCATAAGACCAATCAATGTGTCATATAGTAAATCATTTGTAAAGTATTGATGTTCGTGTTTAGAGAGTTCTTCTGCTGTTTGAGGATACTCAGCACGATATTGAGGTGATAAATATATCCAGAATGGAATATGAGTCATAACAAAGTCAAATGTATCTGGATTATGAGATTTATCCAGGCTTTCACCATGGTCAGAGAAATACACCATGGCTTGCAAGTTTAATTTCTCCTTACCATAAGTATAAATCTGTTGTAATAACCAGTCTGTATATAATTGGCTGTTTGCATATGCTTCTTGGCCATCAGGATATGGACCTTGTTTCCATTTACTAAATTCATGTGGATAACGGTCATTGTAGTAAATATGACTACCCATGATATGAATGACGATGAAGTTATTTTTACTTGGATCAACAGACTGTAATAATGGTAAGAGTGATTCATCATAGCGGTCAGAGAAAGCATAGGATTCATGTGACCATTTAGTGGTGTCTGCTGTTTTAGCCATTAATGAAATAGCTGTATCATATTCACCAAATACACCTTGGTTACTAAACCAAGAAGTAGTATATCCAGCTTTTTTAGCAACATCTAAAATATTTGCAGAATCGAGGAACGGTTTATCATCATATTGATTACGTTCAGATAGAGCACGTTCGAGGGTAGGTACTGTTTGTACATACGATGAATATGCGTTATCAAAGAAAACAAAATCTTTATTATCTGCACGCATAGTACCTTGCCATGGCGTATCATCATAAGGGAAGTTTGGATTATATACCTTCATATAATCACGAGAACTAGATTCACCGATGACTAATATGATAGTACCTGGTGTTTTATTAACAGAAGTTTCCTTTGTATCCAAATTGAAGGAATCGAATACTAAATGATGGTTATCATTATATTGTTGCATTTGTTTTACATAGTCGCCAGCTGCAATCCAGTTTGCTACAATACATGTTTTCGGGAATAAGAAGAATGGTACGTATACTAAGAATGCTACTATGGATGCAATGAGCAATGTGGAGCGCATAGGTCGTGTAGTATTCAAGTTTACTACCGCTTTCATTCCTAGATTAGACCAGTAGAGTAGATAGGTCCATATTACAAGGCCAATACCAACCGCGATAAGACCAGGAATACCAGCAGCATTTTTTAAGAAACCAAATGCTTCTTCAGGATTTGTCATGTATACTGCTAGTAAACTAGCTGGCGTTAAACAATGCCATGTAGTTAGATAGTATCCTATTTGTAAGAATGGGATAAGGCTCAATATCATGGTAATAATTGCCATGATTAATGATGTAGTTTTATGGAGACGATTCGTTTGGTTCAGTAAAAATTGAATCCCCGATAAACCCATAAAGATTAATAAGCCAAATAAAAAATCATTAGCAAATTCATAAAAATATAAAGGTTTTACATAGGACCAGTGGAACAAAAGTGGGAATGTAAGGGCCCAAAGAATACCGACTAAGCCATATCCCAAAAATGGTCTATGAAAAACGGTACATCCCATAAAATATTGAAATAAAAAAGTACCTACAATTGTTGGTACTGCTAAAATCGTTATATCTTCAACATCTAGACCTAGTGTAATAGGTTCATAGATGAAAAATAGAGCTATATATAAAGCAATACCAATGATACCAAAGCGAAAGATGGGGTTTCTCCCAATTTGCTTTAAATTAGATGACATAATAAATCCCCTCTTGAAGGAATACACAATAATTTATTTCTATAATATATAATAATTACTATAATAAAGATAGCAGATGACTGTAAAAAAACAATTATTTGAAAGTACTACTATAAATGCTTTTATAATTATATAGTTAAAGTATATTTTTCTAAGGATTGGGGTTTATGGGAGATTATAATTACAAGTTGGATGTCTTTGAAGGTCCTTTGGACTTGCTTTTGCATCTTATTGAAAAACATAAAATAGAAATCACCGATATTCCTATCGTTGAAATTACGAGTCAATACTTGGAATATTTAGATAATTGGAATCACTTTGATATTCATTATAGTAGTGAGTTTCTTGTAATGGCTTCTACTTTGTTACAAATTAAATCGCGTATGCTATTACCTAAAGCTGAACCTGAGCCGGAGGATGCTGAAGATCCACGTGATGAATTGGTAGCTAAATTAGTAGAGTTTAAAAAAATCAAAGATTTTACAGCTATATTGATGGAACGTACAGCTGTATCCGCCAACATATTTAGTAGACCTGAAGAAACAAGCGTACTTGGGATAGACAATGTATATAGTTTAGAACTTTCCCGATTATATGAGATTTTTATCAGACTATAAAACGCGCTAAGGAATTACCTGAAGAGGAGCCTATTCGCGAGGTCAAAGTTGAAAAAGAAAGTTATAGTTTAGAGGATATGATTTTGTCTTTATCTAGTCGAGTACGACGTGGTGAAAGTTTATATTTTAGAGAGTTATTAATAGCAATTGAAACAAAAAGTGGTATGGTAACAATCTTTATGGCTGTTTTAGAATTGTTGAAGCAACAAGTTATGGAAATGCGCTATGAAGAGGATGATATTATATTCACTGCAGCCTTAGAAGGTACCGTATAGAAAGGGGGCTATATGAGCTTACCAACAATGCATTTAGAGGCCGTATTGTTTTCATCGGCAAAACCTATATCAATAGAAATGCTTGAAGAAGTATTTGAACTTTCAAAAGAGGAAGTACAAGATTATATAGATACATTACAACGGGAACTAGAAGAGAAAAATCGCGGCATCCGTTTGAGAGTATCTGGAGCAGGTATTGAGTTAGTTAGTGCCATGGAAAGTGCTGACTATGTAGGGCATATCCGTAAGAGAGAAGATAAATTATCTAATGCAGCGATGGAAACATTAGCTGTCATAGCCTATAAACAACCTATAACTAAAGCTGAAATTGAAGAAATCCGCGGTGTAAATAGTGATAAGATTATTAAACAATTACTCACTCGATCTCTTATTGCGGAACTAGGTCATAAAGATACTGTAGGAAGACCTATTCTTTACGGAACAACTGACGAGTTTTTAAGAAGTGCTGGCGTAGAATCTATTGAGGCTTTACATCAAGAAGTTTCAGAAACAGAAGGATAATATGGAACGATTACAAAAATTTATTGCTAGTTGTGGTGTAGCATCACGACGCAAGGCAGAAGAATTGATTACAGAAGGAAAAGTTCAGGTTAATGGTCGTAGAATCACTGAATTAGGTGTGAAAATTGATCCTCAAAAGGATAAAGTTAAGGTTAATGGTCAATTATTAGCCCAAGAGAAACCAGTTTATTACTTGTTAAATAAACCAAAGGGGGTTATTACATCTGTGTCTGACCCTCAAGGTCGTGAAACTGTTATAGATTATATTAAAAATGAATCAAAACGAATCTATCCAATAGGTCGCCTTGACTTATATACAGAAGGGTTATTGTTGTTGACTAATGATGGTGAGTTGGCTCAAAACTTAACTCATCCGTCTAAAGGCGTAGAAAAAACATATGAGGTGCGTATTAAGGGCCGTGTTCGTGATGAAGATTTACAGGTTATTGCCAATGGTGTAGCACTGGAAGATGGTATAACAGCTCCTGCAACAATTGTAGATCTCGGTTTTGATGATCATAATGGTGTTCATGAAGTAGAAATTACAATCCATGAAGGTCGTAATCGCCAAGTTCGTCGTATGTTTGAACACTTTGGGTACCGTATTCATAACTTAAAACGAATTGCCTATGCTGGGCTTACCTTAGGTGGTGTTAAACGTGGTGGTTCTCGTCAGCTTACAATTCGTGAAGTAAAAGCCCTAAAAGCGTTAGGAGCAGGTAAGGAATGAAACAAATTGTAGTCATTGGCGGTGGTGCAGCAGGTCTTATGGCAGCTGTTATAGCTGGTCGTGAAGGGGCACGTGTCATCTTACTAGAAAAAATGAATATGGTTGGTAAGAAGATGGGCATTACAGGTAAAGGTCGCTGTAATATTACAAATAGTGCAGATATGACCGAGTTCATTAAAAATACGCCTGGTAATGGTAAGTTCCTATATGGCGCTTATGAACGCTTTAGTAATGAAGACTTGCTTGAATTATTACATAGTTGGGGCTTAAAAACTAAGGTTGAACGAGGGGGACGTGTATTCCCAGAATCTGATTCTGCTTTAGAAGTACGCAATATATTCATGAAAATCCTTAAAAAGTATAAAGTACAAGTTCATTTAAATGAACCTGTTACATCAATTACTGTTGAGGATGGTCGTGTTGTAGGAGTTACAACAGATAAGGAACAATATGCTTGTGATGCCGCTATCATTTGTACCGGTGGTGCCTCTTATCCGTTAACTGGTTCTACTGGTGATGGATATGCTTTAGCTAAAAAAATTGGTCATACCATTACAGATATAAGACCATCATTGGTACCAATTGTAACAGGGGAATCTTGGGTAAAAGATATTATGGGGCTTAGTCTTCGTAATGTTGAGGTATCCGTTATTTCGAAAAATAAGTTACAAGCAAAACAATTTGGGGAAATGATGTTCACTCATTTTGGCCTTACGGGTCCTACAATCTTGTCTTTAAGTCATACAGTAGGCAAATTGTTGCGTAAGAAAAATCCACAAATCACTATTGAAATAAATCTGAAGCCTGCATTAACTGCAGAAGTTTTAGACAAACGCTTACAGAAGGATTTTGATTTATATTCAAAAAAACAATTAGCTAATGGGATGAAAGATTTGTTACCTGTCAATCTGATTCCGATTGTGATAAACCTTGCTGAATTAGATCCAAGTAAACCCATTAATCAAATTACAAAAGAAGAACGTATGCGTTTATGTCATGTATTACAACATATGACATTAACTGTAAAGGAGTTACGCCCTGTAGCAGAAGCAATTGTTACAGCCGGTGGTATTTCGTTAAAAGAGTTTAGTCCCAAAACCATGGAATCTAAATTGGTGAAAGGCTTATATGGTGCTGGTGAGGTTCTAGATATTGATGCCTTTACGGGCGGCTATAATTTACAAGCTGCTTTTTCTACTGGTTATGTGGCGGCTATGCATGCTGTACATGGTGATGAAGAATAGAGGTTATTATGAATACAAAAAAATTGCCATTGCTATTGATGGTCCTGCAGGGGCTGGTAAAAGTAGTATTTCAAAAGTAGTGGCCAATGAATTGGGTTATTTATATATCGATACAGGCGCTATGTATCGAGGTGTAACATGGGCGGTTCTCGATAGCCATGTTGATGTGAAAAATCAAAAAGACGTAGAATCATTGCTCCCTTCATTAGATTTATCATTAGAGCCTACTGCAAATGCTTGTAAAGTATTTGTAAAAGGTCAAGACGTGACAAATCTAATTCGACAACAACAAATCAATGAGAATGTATCGACTATTGCCTCTTATAAAGGTGTTCGTGAATACTTAGTTGAACGCCAACAAGCTATGGCTGCTGTTGGTGGTGTTATTTTAGATGGTCGCGATATAGGCTCTGTTGTACTACCAAAGGCTGAATTGAAGATATATTTAACAGCATCTGTAGATGCACGAGCAAAACGTAGATGGCTTGAAGTTCAAGGTACTTCTAATGAGCAATCATTAGAAGACATTAAAAAGAATGTTGAAAGTCGCGATGAAATGGATAAAAATCGCGATGAATCTCCACTGGTGTGCGTTGAGGATGCTATTGTTGTGGATTCTAGTAACATGACGTTTGATGAAACAGTGGAACATATATTACATCTAGTACAGGAGCGAATCTAAGATGAATAAATTTTCTACATGGCTTTGGCGTACTGCCTTTTGGTTGCGCTATAAAGTCGGTTATGGACTAAAGGTATATGGGCGTGATAATTTTCCTATGGAAGGTCCCGTTATTGTTGTACCAAATCATTTGAGTAACAATGATCCGCCTATCTGTGGCTATGCATTACCTAGACATGTACATTTCATGGCGAAACAGGAATTATTTGTGAATCCCATTTCTCGATTTTTCTGTACATGGCTTGGTGCATTTCCACTAAATCGCGGTGCTATCGACAAGGTAGCTATACGTCATGCCTTAGGATTATTGAAAGACAATAAGGTGCTAGGGATATTTGCTGAAGGAAACCGTCAAAAGAGCGGTAAGCTTGGAAGATTTCATGATGGCGCAGCATCAATTGCATTGCGTACAGGCATTGGTATAACACCAGTTGCTATTATTGGATCTCATAATATGAAGAAAAATCAAGTAGCTTGTATTATTGGTAAACAAGTTCCTGTAAATAAAGCTAAACCAACACCTGAAGCAATCAAAGAGGTTAATGATCGTGTTAAAGGTGAAATTCAACGCATGATAGATTCGTATCATGAAAATCGTATAGAGGAGACTTTATGGAAATAATTTTGGCTGAAAACCATGGCTTTTGTTATGGTGTTAAGCGAGCCGTTGAAATGGCTAATGAAGCTGCCGAGGGTAAGGGTAAAAGTTATACATTAGGTCCTATCATTCATAATCCTCAAGTTGTAGGTCGCCTTGAAAGTAAAGGTGTAAGTCCTATTCAAGAGGTAGCAGATATTGACGAAGGGACAATGATTATTCGATCTCATGGTGTAGGCCTGCTATTTATGCAGAAGCTGAAGAAAAGGGATTACATATTTTAGATGCTACATGTCCTCATGTAAAAAAAGCGCAACAAGATGCTAAGTCTGTCATAGAAGATGGAATGACTTTGGTGATTTTGGGCGAAAAAAACCATCCTGAGGTAAAAAGTATCAATTTATGGGCAAATAACAAAGGAATAATCATCGAAGATGAAGAATCCGCAAAAAAACTACAAATTGTGGAAAAAATGGGTGTTGTTGTACAAACAACCTTTTCACAATTCAAATTTAACAGTATAATAGAGATATTAGAGAAAAAATCTAAGAATCTTAAGGTTTTCAAAACGATATGCAATGCAACGCAAGAACGACAGAACTCTGCCGTTGACTTAGCACGTAATGTAGATCTTATGATAGTGATAGGCGGTAAGAATAGCGGCAATACAAACCGATTGGCAGAGGTTTGTCGTGACGTTGGATGTACAACTTATCACATTGAAACTTCTACTGAATTACAACTGGAATGGTTTAACCGAGTACAGACAGTAGGAGTTACAGCAGGAGCATCGACTCCCGACTGGATTATTAAGGAGGTCATTGAGACAATGAAAGATTTGCAGAATTATTAGCAGCAGAAGGTCAAGAAGAATTTAAGAAAGGGAACGTTGTAGAAGGTACAGTAGTTCAAGTTGAAGATGAACGCGCTTATGTATCTTTTGGCTACAAAACTGAAGCCATTTTGAACAGAACTGAAATTTCTTATCCAGCACCAGAATCTGCCAAAGATGTGTTGAAAAATGGTGATGAAATTAAAGCAGTTATCATGAACCACATCAAAGAAGATAATCCTATTTATCTTTCCATGACTCGCTTGGCTAAAGATGAAGATTGGCAATATGTTATCGAAGCACAAGAAAAAGATGAAGCTATCGTATGTAAAGGTATTGATGCTATCCCAGCAGGTTTGGTAGTAACTGTTAAATCCCTTCGTGGTTTCATTCCATTGTCCCAAGGTGATGTTCATTTCGTAAAATCCTTGGACAACTTGGTTGGTACAGAATTCGAAGCTAAAGTACTTGAAATCGACGAAAAGAAAAACCGTTTGGTTCTTTCCCGTCGTGCAGTATTGGAAGTAGAACGTCAAGCTAAATTAGCTGAAGCATTGAAAAACATCAACGTTGGCGACAACTATAAAGGTATTGTTCGTAAAATCATGCCTTATGGTGCTTTCGTAGATATCGGTGGTATTGAAGGTTTACTTCACATTTCCGACATTTCTTGGCAAAAATCAAAAAAGTGGAAGATGTTCTTTCCGTTGGTCAAGAAATCGAAGTTAAATTACAATCCTTCGACGCTGAAAGCAACAAATTATCCTTGTCCTTAAAAGCTTTGACTAAGAGCCCATGGGACGTAGCTGAAGAAACATTGCATGTTGGCGATGTTATTAACGGCAAAGTTGTTCGTTTGGTAGCTTACGGTGCATTCGTAGCTGTTAACGACGACATTCAAGGTTTACTTCACATTTCTCAAATTACAAAACAACGTAATGCGAAAGTTGAAGACTACTTAAACCGCGGTCAAGAAGTAGAAGTTAAAATCATTTCTCTTAACAAAGACGAAAAGAAATTGGGTTTGGCTTTAACTGAATTGATGGAAGCAAAAGAAACTGCAGAAGACGCTGAATAATTCATTGTCTAATATAAGGCTAACCAAGGTTTCCTTGGTTAGCCTTTTTGCGTACTTTACGTAGAATATGATAAAATATAGTAATGTATTAGATTAGATAATGAGGTGAAACCATGGCAAAACCATTAGTGGCTGTTGTAGGTCGTCCAAATGTAGGGAAATCTACACTTTTTAATGCCATTGTTAATAAACGAATCTCTATTGTTGAAGATATTCCTGGTGTTACACGGGATCGTATTTACTTTGACGCAGAGTGGTTAAATCGTGAATTTACAATGATAGATACAGGTGGTATCGAATTCATAACAGATAATAGTCATGTTATTCCTAAGATGATGCGTTTACAAGCTGAATTAGCAATTGAAGAAGCAGATGTAATATTATTTGTTGTTGATGGTAAGCAAGGGATTGTTCCTGCCGATGAAGAAGTTGCAAATATATTACGTGCTAGCGGCAAACCTGTAGTTTTAGTTGTTAATAAAATTGACAGTGTTAATCAAGAACCTAATATTTATGAATTTTATAATCTTGGCTTAGGTGATCCAATTGGTATTTCTGCTAAGAATTTAATGAATTTAGGTGACTTGCTTGACGATACGGTTAAACATTTCCCTCCAGTTGGTACAAATGTTGATGATGAAGATACTATTCACGTAGCGGTTATTGGCCGTCCTAATGTAGGTAAATCTTCTTTGACTAATGCATTATTAGGGCAAGACCGCGTAATCGTATCAGATGTAGCAGGCACAACACGTGATTCCATCGATACATATTGGACTCATGGAGATCAAAAATTTGTCCTTATCGATACTGCAGGCATGCGACGTAAATCTAAAATCGAAGAAGCTGTTGAACGATATAGTATTGTGCGTTCTTTACGCTCTGTAGACCGTTCGGATATTGTTGTTCTTGTGCTTGATGCTCAAGATGGTGTTACAGAACAAGATAAGAAAATTGCTGGTTATGCCTATGAAGCAGGTAAGGGTGTAATTATTGTTGTAAACAAATGGGATCTTGTTGAAAAAGATGATAAAACAACATTGCGCTTTACTGAAGATATTTATGATGAATTAGGGTTCTTACAGTTTGCGCCGATTCTATTTGCATCTGCATTGACTAAGCAACGTATTCATCGCTTAGCAGATATGTTGAAATTCGTTTCTGAACAACAGTATCGCCGTGTATCTACAGGTACATTAAATCAATTATTGCAAGATGCTCAAACAGTAAATCCTGTACCATCTCGTAATGGCAGAATTCCAAAGATTTACTATATGACACAAGCAAGTGTTAAACCACCTACATTTATTTTGTTTGTAAATGAACCAGAGTTAATTCACTTCTCGTATATGCGTTTCTTGGAAAATAGATTACGTGAGTCCTTTGGCTTTGAAGGAACACCAATTCGTTTAGTGTTGCGTGGTAAGAAACGAGATGATGAAGACTAATGGATATTATGGTTATCGTATATGCTATATTGGCATATCTTATTGGTTCAATTCCCTAGTGGCTTAATCATTGGCAAAACTTTCTTTAATACAGACGTCCGCCAATATGGTTCAAAGAATATAGGTGCCACTAACACATATCGCGTTATAGGTCTTAAAGCTGCATTACCTGTATTTCTCTGTGATGCCTTAAAAGGCGCGGCTGGGGTAATATTATTATCCTCTTATGGACCTATGTATATGATCTTAGGTGGTATCCTTGCTATGATGGGCCATAACTGGTCTATATTTTTAGGCTTTAAAGGTGGTCGTGGCGTAGCTACAGGACTAGGTGTATTAATTGCTTTGTCACCATTAGTTGCTTTGATTGCCTTCTTGGTATGGGGCGTTATTGTCTATTTCACTAAGCTCGTATCACTAGGATCAATTATAGCTGCCGCTTTGGTACCAATCTTAATGTATTTTACAGGCGAATCTTATTGGTTCGTTGGCTTTGGCGCTTTGGCTGCTTTATTTGTCATTGTTCGCCATTGGGATAATATCAAACGTTTACTTGCAGGTAATGAGTTAAAAGTAGAACGTATCAAAAAGGATTAATATATGAATGTTGTTGTTGTCGGCTCTGGTAGCTGGGGTACTGCTCTTGCTATTAAATCCGTATTAGCTGGAAATACCACAACTTTATATTGTCGTCGCCCAGAATTTGCAGATCAATTAGCTAAAGATCTAGAGAATAAAGAGTATTTACCTGGCGTAACATTACCCAATGAATTAGTATATAGTTCAGATCTTGCTACCTGTATTAAAGGGGCAGATATCATTCTCATGGTTACGCCATCTGTACATGTACGTACTAGTTTAGAGTCTATTAAACCATATGCTCATAAAGAACAATCGTATATACTTTGTTCAAAAGGTGTAGAGCGTACTACTGGCAAATTGCTGACTACAGTTATGAGAGAGGTTCTAGGAACAATTGGATGTAATCTCGCTGTTTTATCTGGTCCAAATCATGCGGAGGAAATTGGACGAGATTTACCGGCTGCATCTGTTTAAGTACAGAAGATCTTGATGTGGCCACGATGCTACAGAAAGCATTATGTAGTCAAAACTTTAGAATTTATGCAAATACTGATATTACTGGTGTTGAGTTAGCGGGGGCTACAAAGAATATTATTGCTCTCGCTGCTGGTATTGTAGACGGTCTAAAGTTAGGGGATAACTGTAAAGCATTGCTCTTAACACGTGGGTTGCATGAGATGACCCGCTTTGGTGTAGCCTTAGGAGCACAAAAAGAGACCTATGCCGGCCTAGCTGGTATGGGAGATTTAATTGCTACATGTATGAGTCCCCATGGTCGCAATCGAGCAGCTGGCCAACAATTAGCAGATGGAAAGACGATGGATTATATTATTAATCATACGAATATGGTTGTAGAAGGCTTCTTTGCTACTGACATTATTTATAAAATGGCTTGTGAACATCATATTGAAATGCCAATAACAAAGGCTTTATATGAAGTTTTATATGAAGAAAAATCTCCTGCTTTGGCATTAGCAGAATTGATGGGACGAGATATTAAAATTGAAGTATCATAAATAAAAGATACTTTTAATTTGGTTATTTATATACTATAATTAATGAGTATAATCTTGTGAGGGTTGTATGCGAATTATTGGCGGAACTGCAAAGGGACATACTATAAAAGCACCTAAAGGGGTAGATACTAGACCTACACTTGATCGTGTTCGTGAAAGTGTGTTTAATGTATTATCTAATAGAGGTATATTTGGTACTCATGTATTAGATATATTTTCAGGTACAGGTGCAGTAGCTATTGAAGCCTTAAGTCGTGGTGCAGCACATGCAGTAGCGGTAGACTTTAAAACAGGAAAATTGATTTTGGAGAATGCCAAACATTGTCATGTGGAAGATCGGTTAGAAATTATTCCGAGGAAACTTTCACAATTAAAAAACTATATAATGGGACAACAGTTCGATTATATTTTTTCTGATCCACCATATGAAAATGGATTTATACAAGAGACCATAGATATGGTTGTAGACTGTGATTTATTAAAGCCCGAAGGTGTTTTACTACTAGAGCACCATAAGGACGAGGCATTTACCTTGCCTGAATCATGGAAATGTATAAAAGAACAGAAATTTGGTTATACGATGGTTTCCTATTTTGTAAACACTGCTGAAAGGAGCTAAACCTGTGCGTATAGGTGTGTGTCCGGGTAGTTTTGACCCAGTAACAAATGGACATGTTGATATTTGAACGAGGCAGTCGATTAGTTGATAAATTAATCATTGCTGTCAGCTCTAACCCAAATAAAAATTCTCTATTTACCATGGAAGAACGGGTTGAGATGATTCAAAATTCTGTCAAACATATTCCTAATGTTGAAATTGATTGTACAGGTGGTCTACTTAACCAGTATGTTAAATCTAAGAATGCCACTATAATTATTCGAGGATTGCGAGCTTTAAGTGACTTTGAATATGAATTTCAACGTGCGTTGTTTGCAAAATATTTGGATGATGATATTGAAACTGTATTTATTATGACAAATAACAAATACTCTTTCGTCAGCTCCACAGGTATTCGTGAACTTGCAAAATTTGGCGGTAAGCTAGATGGTTTAGTTCCGGATGATGTTAAGGAAAAACTTGAAGAACGCTTTAATACGGTCCATAATAAATAGGGGTGAAATGTATGAAAACAGAAAAATTATTAGAAGATTTAGAGGTTCTTATTGAATCTAGCAGCCGTATTCCTATGACTACAAAACGTATGGTTGAGGAAGACGAAATTATGCGTATTATTGATTCTATTCAAGAGTCTTTACCATTGGAACTTGAAGAGTCTCGTCGTATTGTAGCCGATAAAGATAAAGTACTAGCTGATGCTCAACGTCAAGCTGAAACTTTGATTGATCAAGCTAAAGACTACATTGCTAAATTAACTGCTGAAAGTGAACTAGTTAAACAAGCTCAAGAACAAGCTAATCAAATTATCAATGCAGCTAACCAATCCTCTGAGGAATTGAAATCCAGCTCCATTCAATATGCTGGTGATGTTCTCAAATATGTGGAAAACAATTTAGAAAAAACATTGGAAAGCTTACGTCAAAATCGTGAAAGTTTGAAACAAACTGAACAACGTACAGAAGAAAACCAATAATATTATAAGAAAAGAAGCGAAGGATTTCCTTCGCTTCTTTTTTATTGTACGCCGAATAGGCATGACTAAACCCCCAGTTAAACTGGGGGTCGATAAAAAATTCTTAGAGAAAAGGAAAGAACCTCCTAGTGATAGAATGAAGTTGGTCTGGCAACCACAACATTTCAACATAGGAGGTTCAATGTCAATGAATGACGTAAAAAGCTTATCACATAGTAAATGGAGATGTAAATATCATATTGTTTTTGCTCCAAAGTATAGAAGACAAATAATTTATGGTCGGATAAAAGCTGATGTAGGTAAAATCTTACGAGATTTATGTAAGAGAAAAAATGTAGAGATAATAGAAGCGGAATGCTGTCCGGATCATATTCATATGCTAGTAACGATACCACCACATTTAAGCGTATCGAGTTTTATGGGATATTTAAAAAGTAAAAGTAGCCTCATGATATTCGATAAACACGCAAATTTAAAATATAAGTATGGAAATAGACATTTCTGGTGTAGAGGATATTATGTGGATACGGTAGGACGATATGAAGGAGCGATAAAAGAGTATATCCGCAATCAACTACAAGAGGATATAGCGCAAGATACATTAAACTTTAAAGAATACACCGACCCGTTTACGGGTGAGCCAGTAAAATAGGCAAAATAAAGCCCCCGAGTAGGGGGCAGCCAGTGGTAATAGAGTGGTTGTCAGATCATTCAATGCCCTCTTTAGAGGGCCACCACTAGAGAAAGACCCTTATAGGGTCAGAGCAAACCACCCGTTCTACGGGTGGTTATGATTCATTATAATTATCAGGCTTTTTAGGCTCAACGATCATTGTTTGATGAGTATTAAAAATAACAAAACCAAGTGGAGACCCAGGTGGCTTTTTGATATTTTTAATGTATGTATAATCTACAGGTACTTTGCTGGTTTCACGTGCCTTACTAAAGTAGGCTGCGTATTGAGCGACTTTAGATAGAATCATATCATCAGGCTCTACATTAAGTCTTAATATGAGATGGGAACCTTGAATATCTTGTGTATGGAACCAAATATCTGTTGGTTTGGCAAATCGATGAGTCAAATATTCATTTTGCTGATTGTTACGGCCAATAAATATTTCACCTTCATCGATGGTTAAATGAATGTAATTTGATTTACCTAATTTATATGATAGTGGCTTCTTCGATTTTTTGATAATACCTGCATCCATACATTCTTTACGAATTTCTTCTAAGCTTTCACGGGTAGTGGCTAATGAAATACTATATAAAATTGATTTGAGATATTCAAGTTTTGTAGTACTAGCATTAAGTTGATATTCACCACTGACCATACGATTTTTTAATTTAGTATAGAGCTTATAATACCATTGACCGTTTTCTACAATTGTAAGATTTGGCTTTAGAGGAATTGTTAATAATTCTCCATCTTCAGAAAGAAGATTTGGTAATTGGATAGAAGGTTCATATTGAACTTGTAAGTGAGCATTAATCATTAAGATATCACCATATAGTTTATATGTATCCATTTTATTGGTGTCATCTAATTCATCTTTAATCTTTTGATGACGACCTTCTTCTTTTTTTATGGCTGCTGTTAAGATCTTTTCTAATTCTTTATCAGCAGTGTGAATTGATTTTGTATTGTGAATCGATTCTTCTAGTGCTTCTGAAATTGTATTATATTCTTTAAGTACTTTATAGTCGTGTAATGTAAAGGTTGCGTGAGCCTTTTTATTATTATCATTAAGTAATGCAAGTAACCCATTACTTTCTTTTAGTTTTACTTTTAGATCATATAATGCCTTCGCCAATTCATCTACTTGATTGGAATTTAGATCAGTAATTAATTCATCGCCACTAAGATTTGAAGACCATAGTACTTCATCTAATAAGGGTTTACCAAAGCCGTTAAAGATGGCCCGTATAGATTGTTGTATAGTACCATTACCAAAGGAGGTAAGTAGATTTTTAATCTCATGATAATCAAAATCCATCAAACTTACACGATTAGCATTGGGTGGTAATTCATAGTGTAGTTTCGGGCTAATGGATCGTTCACGATTCATTAAAGGTGATACATGAATTAATGATTCTAGAATAACTCCATCTTGAACAAAGATACAGTTTGAATACTTGCCCATTAGTTCCACATAGATAAATGTGCTCGTAATAGAACCATCCATTTCAAGTTTATCCGTTTGGATACACATGATTCGATCACCATTGATTTGTTCAACCTTTACAATACGGCTACCCTCAATATGTTTACGAAGAAACATACATAGTGAACTAGGTTCCTTTGGTAAATCTTGAAGAGGTTTGCTGAGATACATTGCGGGGGTTGCACCAACAGTGATGACTAGGCTTTGATCTTCGTTAAGTGCACGAATTTTAAATAGTAATGTAGTTTTATCTATTTGATATAATTTTTGTATTTGACCTGTTTGTAATCGCTCATTTAGTTCTTTAGCGAGAACAGACATGGTAAGTCCGTCTAAATTCATGGTACTCCTTTCAATTCTATTTAGAAGTATAGTTTAGTATAACATAATGTACATATAATTCTTAGTATTTAAACACGGAATGTATAATTCGTGGTACAATAATAAAAACTGCTAAGGAGGATATCATATGAAAAGTATGACCGGTTTTGGTTCTGGTACGGCAACCAAAGATGGCATTACCTGTACGGTAGAAATTAAGACTGTAAATGCACGATTTCTTGATTTATTTATACGTAGTCCAAAGCAAATAAACCCTTTTGAAAGTATTATTCGTGGATTAGTACAAGATCGGATTACTCGCGGTAAAGTTGAAGTATCTGTTTCTATTCAGGATGCAGGGGAAAGACCTAAAACTTTACAATAAATAGTGTATTGAGAAAGCAGATACAAGAATTGCTTGTTCGAGAAGAGTTTTATGATGACCCTAAAAAGGTGCCTTTACAAGCGGTCAATTCCATTTCTAATGAATGGATACAACAACAAGATACTCCGATTGCAGAAGATGTGCTTTCAGAAATAGTACAAGAATCTACAAACCAAGCACTAGATGCCTTAATAACAATGCGTACTGTAGAAGGTAAACATATTGAACAAGATTTATTGTCTCGTATCACTACTTTAGAAAATATAATCAAGAGTATTGATGAGAAGAAGGCCGGCGCTGTAGATGCGTATCGTGAGCATATAAAGGGAAAAATTCAAGAATATTTAGTGTCTTTAGAGGCGAGTATCAGTGAAGATCGTTTTTTGCAAGAAATTGCTTTATTGGCTGATAAGACTGATATTACGGAAGAGATTGTCCGATTTACCTCACATGTGGTACAATTAAAAAACCACACTTGTAGATGAGAATTCCATCGGTCGTAAGGTGGATTTTATTTTGCAAGAAATGAATCGTGAAGTGAATACAATTGGTTCCAAAGCTATGGATTCAAGTATTACAGAGTTTGTGGTTCAGCTAAAATGTGAGTTAGAGAAAATTAGAGAACAAGTACAGAATGTAGAGTAATAGGAGGTCCATAAATGAGTATTCAGTTATTGAATATAGGCTTTGGTAATATGGTATCTGCTAACCGTGTTATGGCTATTATTAGTCCCGAATCTGCACCGATAAAACGTATGGTTCAAGATGCGCGTGACAAGGGCCTACTCATTGATGCTACATATGGTCGTAAGACTCGTGCTGTATTAGTTATGGATAGTGGTCAAATTGTATTATCTGCAATTCAACCAGAAACCGTAGCACATCGACTTGTGCAATATGATGTAGACGAAGATACAGTAGAATCATAGGAGTACATATGTCAGACAGAGGATTATTAATCGTTATATCCGGGCCATCTGGCGCAGGTAAAGGTACGATTTGTGCGAATATTCGAAAAGAAATGCCTAATTTAGTATATTCCGTTTCAATGACCACACGGGCACCTCGTGTTGGTGAAGTGGAAGGGGTTAATTACTTCTTTCGCTCGAAACAAGAGTTTGAAACTCTATTAAGTGAAGATGCATTTTTAGAATATGCAAAGGTATATGATAATTACTACGGTACACCGAAGCAACATGTAATGGATTTATTGGATGATGGTAAAAGTGTACTGTTAGAAATTGATATTCAAGGTGCTATGCAAGTTAAAGAACGTTTTAGTGATGCTGTATTTATCTATATAGTACCACCGTCATTAACTGAGTTATCTGAGCGCTTACATAATCGCGGTACAGATGCGAAAGAAGTTATTGATAAACGGTTGTCATTAGCTTGTTCTGAATTGGCATTAGCCCATCGATATGACTATATAGTTGTAAATGATGATCTCGGAGAGGCATCTGAGAAGGTTGCATCTATCTTACGAGCTGAATCCTGTAAGATTAGTCGCAATAAAGAGCAAATTCAATTTATTTATAAACAGTATCAAGAGTCTAAGGAGAAGTGATAGTATGATGGTAAAACCTCCATTGAAAAAATTGGAAAATCAAGTAGATAGTAAATATACTTTGGTAACATTGGCAGCTAAACGTGCTCGTGAATTAACAGATGGCGAACCATGCTTAGCTGAATCTACACATGCAACTGACAAGCCTGTTTCCTTGGCATTCTATGAAATTGCCGAAGGTGAAGTGACTTATAAACGCACTAAAGAAGGCATTAAATAAGAACAACAATTCCTTGTATCATTGATACAAGGAATTTTTAAAAGGAGAAGAAAATGCGAGGAAAACATATCATTGTCGCTGTATCTGCAGGTATTGCTGCGTATAAGGCAATTGAAGTAGTGAGCAGGCTTCGTAAAAAAGGTGCTGAAGTAAAGGTTGTTATGACTCAAAATTCCACTCATATAGCTTCACCTCTTACATTTGGTGAAATTAGTGGACATCCTGTAGCTATTGACATGTTTGAACAAGTACATCAATGGGATGTGGAGCATATTGCATTAGCTACATGGGCAGATGCATATGTGGTTGTTCCAGCTACGGCAAATGTAATTGGTAAAATATATGCCGGTATTGCAGATGATATGCTAACAACAACAATAATGGCTACTAAGGCTCCAAAATATCTTTGTCCTGCTATGAATACAGAAATGTATAACAATCCGATTACTCAACGTAATTTGGAAGGTTTACGTTCTCATGGCTACCATATTATGGAACCTGCGGAAGGATGGCTTGCTTGTGGGGTTACCGGTGTTGGTCGTTTACCAGAGCCTGAAGCCATTGTAGATTGGCTTGAATCACAGATGTGCAAATCTAATGAACTTGAAGGTATTACAGTGCTTGTTACAGCCGGTGGTACACAAGAGAATATTGATCCTGTTCGTTATATTGGTAATCGGTCTAGTGGAAAGATGGGGTATGCTATTGCTGAGCAAGCAGCCCGGATGGGGGCTAACGTTATTTTGGTCAGTGCACCCACATCTTTAGCCGTACCTAGTGGAGTAGATTTGTTCCTGTTGACTCTGCTTTATCTATGCAAAATGCTGTTGAATCTAAATATGACAAGGTAGATGTGGTTATCATGGCGGCAGCGGTATCTGATTTTAGAGTCCTTCACAAGGCAGAACAAAAAATAAAGAAAATGGAGTCCATGACATTAGAACTTGTTAAAAATCCAGATATTCTACAAGGTTTAGGTGCTAAAAAGAACCATCAAATTCTTGTAGGTTTTGCAGCAGAAACTGAGCATGTTATTAAATACGGTCAAGATAAGGTTGCTAGAAAAAATTTAGATATGCTCGTAGCAAACGATGTTAGTAAATCTAATGCAGGCTTTAATGTAGATACAAATGAAGGATACTTCTTATATCCTCATAAAGATCCAAAAGAAATGCCGAATATGAAAAAATCTGAATTGGCCCATAATATTATGAAAGAAGTTGTGGAATTAGTAAAAAATAAATAACACGATACATGAGAGAATCTTATGTTTGTAGTTTGTAATTGATAGAAAGATATGTAATAATGACTTGCTTTATCAATGTAAATACACTATAATATTTCTGTAACTCATCAAGAGTAGTGGAGGGATAGGCCCTGTGAAGCTACAGCAACCATTCCAAGAGGAAAAGGTGCTAATTCCTATGACAAATGTCGTTAGATGGGAGGGTCTCTCATGAGTACATGAGAGGCTTTTTTTCGTATTAGGAGGATAAAATGGCTGAAAAACATATGTTTTTTACTTCTGAATCTGTTACTGAAGGCCATCCAGATAAAATAGCTGACCAAATTTCTGACGCTGTTTTGGATGCGATTATTGAAAAGGATCCAACTGCTCGTGTAGCTTGTGAAACTTTAGTTACTACTGGTCTAGTTCATGTAGTAGGTGAAATTTCTACTAATACATATGTAGATATTCCTCGCATCGTACGTGATACAGTTCGTGAAATTGGTTATACACGTGCAAAATTTGGCTTTGACTGCGACACTTGCGGTGTACTTGTTTCTATTGATGAACAATCTGCTGATATTGCAATGGGCGTAGATGAAGCTCTTGAATCTAAAGATGGTAATGGTGAAGCACTAGATAAAATCGGTGCTGGTGACCAAGGTATGATGTTTGGTTATGCATCTAATGAAACACCTGAACTTATGCCTATGCCTATTTCTTTGGCTCATCGTTTATCTCGTCGTCTTACAGAAGTTCGTAAAGATGGCACTTTAACATATCTTCGTCCAGATGGTAAAACTCAAGTTACTGTAGAATATGTTGATGGTAAACCAAAACGTATTGATACAATTGTTATCTCTACACAACATAGCCCTGAAGTTACGCAAGAACAAATTAAAGCAGACTTAAAACGCTTTGTTATCGATGCAGCATTGCCTGCTGAATTTGTTGATGAAAAATACAAAATATTTCATTAACCCAACTGGCCGTTTCGTAATCGGTGGTCCTCATGGTGATGCTGGCTTGACAGGCCGCAAAAATTATCGTAGATACTTACGGCGGTATGGCTCGTCATGGTGGCGGTGCTTTCTCTGGTAAGGATCCATCTAAGGTTGACCGCTCTGCAGCATATGCAGCTCGTTATGTAGCTAAAAAAATGTTGTAGCAGCAGGCCTTGCTGATAAGTGTGAAGTACAAGTTGCTTACGCTATTGGTGTTGCACATCCTGTATCCGTTTTAGTTGATACTTTTGGTACAGGTCGCATTGAGGAAACTAAAATTCAAGAACTTATTAAGAAACATTTCGACCTTCGTCCAGCAGGTATTATAGAAATGCTTGATTTGTTAAAACCTCATTATCGCAAAACTGCAGCATATGGTCACTTTGGTAGAACTGATGTTGATTTACCTTGGGAGCGTACTGACAAAGCAGTAATTTTAAAAGCTGAAGCTGGCTTATAATACAAAAGGTCTTAGTAGAATTTCTACTGAGACCTTTTATAGTAAATGAAAGGATATAATGTATGCGTGTCGCACAAGTTATCATCAATAGACCTGCTAAACAACTTCATAAACCGTTAAGCTACTTAATGCCTGAAAAGTTTGGCAATATCTTACCTGGTACACGTGTACTTATTCCTTTAGGCAATAGTCGTGAAGAGGGAATTCTGATTGGTTATGAAGAATTATTAGAACCTCCTGAATTTAAATTGCGAAATATTGTTCAAGTATTAGACAATGAACCTTGGTTTACACCTGAAATGATGGATACGGCCCGTCGTTTAAATGAATATTATTTATTCTCTTATGGCGATGCATTGCGTTTATTTACAGTTAATAAAACTCTAAAATCTTATGAGGCGCCTAAGGAAGAATGGCTTGTGGTTACACCTGCTTTCACGGTAGAACAATTTAGTGAACGAAAAAAGAAACAACGGGAATTGGCTAAATATTTACTTGAAGTGGGTGGCGCATCAAAAGCATTATTATTGGCTAAAGGTTTTTCTCGAATGGTCATTAAACAAGTGAGTGAAGCTAAGGGGATTACTATTGAATCTAGATTTAAAGCTACAAAAACCTCTTTTGATGAACTATTTACAGAAGAAGTAAATATACCATTAACTGATGCACAACAAGCTGTGTATGAACCGATACAAGTGGTGATGAATACACATCAGCATAAAACCTTTTTGTTGCATGGCGTAACAGGTAGTGGAAAAACCCAATTGTACTTAAAAGCTACGGCAAAATGTATTAGCCAAGATAAAACTGCTATTATTTTGGTTCCAGAAATTATTTTGACAGATCAGATAGTGCGTCGTTTTGTAGAAACCTTTGGTGATGAAGTTGTAGTATTTCATAGTAAGTTAACAGTTCAACAACGCAATAATAACTGGGAGCGTTTACGTCGCAAGGATAGTCATATTATCATTGGTGCACGATCAGCAGTATTTGCTCCCGCAGAGGACATTGGACTTATCGTAGTAGATGAAGAGCATGATACTTCTTATAAGCAAGAGGACATGGTTCGTTACCATGCTAGAAATGTTGCATTATGGCGTGGGGAAGCACATGGTTGTCCTGTAATACTAGGTTCTGCAACACCATCTGTAACCTCCTATTACAAAGCTAAGCAAGGGGAGTATCATTTGCTTGAATTACCACATCGTATTTTTGAACAACCAATGCCAAAAGTAACTATTGTGGACATGAAGGAAGAAATTCTTCATGGCAACTATTCTGTTTTTTCTGATGCTATGAGTAGCTTGATTCAAAAAACATTGAATGAACATAACCAAATGATTATTCTATTGAATAGACGTGGTTATAGTACCTTTGTAATGTGTCGCGATTGCGGGGAAACTATTATGTGTCCTCATTGTGATGTAGCTATGGTGTATCACCAAGCAGGTGAAGAATTACGGTGCCATTACTGTGAACATCATGAACCGATTCCTACAATCTGTCCAAAGTGTAATAGTCAACGCATTAAATTCTTTGGATCAGGTACACAAAAGGTGGAGGAAGAGTTGCGACGTCATTTCAAATCGGCTCGTATTGCCCGCCTTGATCAAGACATAACTAAAAACAAACAATTAGCAGAAGATATTTTACATGATTTTGGGACTCATAAATATGATATCTTACTGGGAACACAAATGGTGTCAAAAGGTCATGACTTTAAAGATGTAACAGCTGTCGGTATTTTAACGGCTGATTCAGTTTTAAATATTCCTGTATATTCCGCATCTGAAAGAACTTTTGATTTACTTACACAGACATCTGGCAGGGCTGGTCGTGGTGATAAACCGGGCAGTGTAGTAATACAAACATATAATCCGTTAAATTATGCTATAATAAAGAGTAAGGCTCATGATTATGTAGGCTTTTACAACGAAGAAATTCAAAATCGTAAAGCATTAGGATATCCTCCGTTTAGAGAGATGATTCACATGGTAGTGCGTCATCAAAATATGGAGACCTTAGAGGCCATAGCTAATCGTATTGTAAGCGATTTAGAGGTCCATAAAGGTGATACCGATATTCTCATTAATGGACCTTATGAAGCAAGTATCAAAAAAGTACGGGATATGTATCGTTTAGCGATTATGATTCGAGGTACTGACTTATCAAATTTAAAAGAATATATATATAATTCATGGATCTTCACACAAGAAGGACTTTTGATTGATGTAGATCCTGTTTAGCATAGGAGTATAAATGGCAGTATTAGATGTTGTGAAAGCAGGTCACCCCGTTTTAAAACAAATTGCGGAACCTGTAGAACATGTTAATAAAAAACTTAGAGCCCTTATCGATGATATGGCGGAAACAATGTATGAGACTGATGGCGTTGGGCTTGCTGCACCTCAAGTAGCGGTGTCAAAACGAATTATCGTCGTAGATGATCATGCCGGTAGTGGTCTCATTGCATTGATTAATCCTGAAATTACGCATGCTGAGGGATCTCAAGTGGGACCAGAGGGTTGTTTAAGTGTACCAGGGTATTTTGGCGATGTGGAAAGATTCGACAAAATTACTGTTAAAGGTATAGACCCTCATAATAAAAAGGTAACAATTAAAGCTGAAGGATTTTTAGCGCGTATTTTTCAACATGAGATTGATCATTTAGAAGGTCATTTGTTTATTGAAAAAGCAACTAACTTACGATTGATTACTGATCACCCAGAGGAGAAAGAAATTGTCTAATCAAAAACAATTACGCGTCGTATTTATGGGGACGCCTGATTTTTCTGTTCCTACTTTGGAAGCATTAATAAAGGCTGGTCACTCTATTGTTGGTGTATACTGTCAGCCAGATAAACAAAAAGGTCGCGGTAAACAAGTTCAAATGCCACCTGTAAAAGTGGCAGCTTTAAATCATAATTTACCTGTATTCCAACCGGTAACATTACGTGATGAACAAGTACAAGCAGAACTAGAAGCTCTAAATCCCGACGTAGTAGTGGTTATTGCATACGGTAAAATTTTACCGCCATGGCTTATTCGTTTACCACAATATGGATGTATTAACGTACATGCATCTATTTTACCTAAGTATAGAGGTGCTGCACCAATTCATTATGCCATATTAAATGGTGATACTAAGACAGGTGTTACAATTATGCATATGGATGATGGCCTTGATACAGGCGATATTATTGATATCGTGGAGACTGATATTTTGTGTGGTGAAACAACAGGGCAATTATTTGAACGTATGGCATTACTAGGGGGCAAAACAATCGTTCCAGTATTAACTCGGTGGGTTAATGGAGAAATTGTGGCGACGCCACAAGATGATACAATGGCTACACATACTGCTAAGATTACAAAGGAAATGGGTCAGATTGACTGGTCTAAGCCTGCTAATGAAATTGTAAATCTTATTAGAGGTCTTAATCCAGCTCCTGGATGTTATACGTATCTCAATGGAAACGTTTAAAAGTATGGTCAGCAGAAGTAGTTCCAAGTGATACGACTCACGGTTTGATAGATGTCCATGGTAAACATGTACCAATTGCAATATCAGCCACAACTGTGCCTGGTACAATAGTATCTAAAATAGCCGGTTTAGGTGTATTTTGTGGTGATGGAAATATAATTCTATTAACAGAAGTCCAACCAGAAAATAAAAAACGCATTTCTGCAATTGATTTTATTAATGGACATCAGATTAAGGAAGGTATCGTTTTTGGAGACTCAATATAAGCAGTACGAAACGTATCCGTTATACCTGATATTATCATCAATTACATGTACTTTAATTACAGCAATAATCGGATTTCTAATGTATGTGTTAGAACCGGGGCTTTCACAATTACATCCTATTGCACCCATAATAAGTACAGTGATTTTTTCTGTATGCATTTGTGTTATATGGTTATTGTGTATATCCTTGATTATTGCTAGTTTTGGTATACTACGGTTACATCCTATTGTTTTAAGGATAGCTAATCGGTTTATATATGGATTATTTCCATTATCTTTATTGATTGGCAAAGTGAGAGGGGTTACTAAGGATCAATTGCGTCAGTCTATGATTGATTTGATTAATCATCTCGTGATGCTTGATATGTATACAGTTGATCCAGAACGTATATTGTTATTAACACCTCATTGTTTACAAGAAAGTTCATGTGTTCATAAGGTTACACATGATGTATACAATTGTAAGCAATGTGGTAGATGCCAAGTTGGAAGTTTATTGCAAATTGCTAAAGAGTATGGCTGTCAATTTATAGTGGTAACAGGTGGTACATTAGCGCGAATGAAGGTAAAGAAGCACGACCAAAGGCTATTGTAGCTATTGCTTGTGAACGTGATTTAGCAAGTGGCATGGCTGATGTATTTCCCATACCTGTCATTGGTGTTTTAAATGAAAGACCTAATGGACCTTGTTGCAATACTACAGTAGATCCTCAACGTGTTCGCGCAGCAGTTGAACAATTAATTGGTAGGAAAAATGATGACTGAAGTTAAAACGAATCAACAACTAAATATTCGATTGCTCGCAGTGAAAGCTTTGAGTGATATTAATCGTAATGGTGCTTATGCCAATATCAAGTTACAAGAGTATTTACAAAAATATCATTTATCCGATTTAGATCGAAGATTTTTCACGGAGTTGGTCTATGGTGTTATCCGTAGAAAAAATTATTTAGATGCCATTATTGTTCATTTCGCGAAAAGACCATTAAAGAAATTATCGTCCATGGTTGTAGAAATCCTTAGACTTGGCATTTATCAAATTATCTATATGGATAAAGTCCCTGAAAGTGCAGCGGTCAATGAATCTGTAAAACTGGCAAAAAAGTTAACTAGAGGATTATCTGGCTTTGTAAATGCCGTATTACGTTCAGTATTACGTGAAAGTGATAGTATTTCTATTGGTGAACTTGCCAAGTCTGAGGCTGAAGAAATTTCTTTCATTTATAATCAACCTTTATGGCTTGTTGATTTATGGATGAATGAAATGGGGAAGGATAAGACTATAGATCTTTGTGCTTGGTTTAATGAACAACCTCGTTTGACAGCACGTATAAATACTGTAAAAGTATCTATTGAGGATTGTTTAAAAGAACTACGAGATTTAGGTTGGACTGTTGAACAGGACAATGATATTCCAGAAGTAGTTTATATTGATGCACATCAAGGGCATTTGGAAAAAGCAAAACCTGTTATGGAAGGTCATATTACTTTTATGGATAAAGCCTCTATGCTCATTGCTCATGTAGTTGATCCTAAGCCAGGAGAGCGCATATTAGATTGTTGTGCTGCACCAGGTGGTAAGTCTATGCATATGGCAAGTCTCATGAATAATACGGGTGCTATTATGAGTTGTGATATATACGATCATAAATTAGAGCTTATGAATCAAAATGCTGAACGACTTGGAGTATCCATAGTTTCAACTAAGCTACAAGACGGTCGTTATTTACCCGATAATTGGAAAGAACAATTCGATCGCGTCTTAGTAGATGCACCGTGTTCTGGACTTGGCATATTACAAAAAAAGTTGGATATGCGTTGGCGTAAAACACAATCTTTACTTACTGACTTACCTCCATTACAGCTTGAAATATTAGAAAAAGCTGCTGAAATGGTTAAAGTTGATGGATATTTAGTATACTCTACTTGTACTATCAATAGTGGGGAAAATGAGGATGTACTAGAAAAATTCCTAGCAACTCATAAGAACTTTATCATTGATCCTGTATCATTTGAAGGGTTGCCACAAGCTGTAGAGGGTATGATTACAACATATCCGCCACGAGATCAGATGGATGGATTCTTTATGGCTCGTGTAAAACGCATATCATAATAATAGAAATGGAGTACCATGATAGAATTATTGGGTAAGTCTTTAGAAGAGTTACAATCTATCTTTAAGACCCATAATATACAAAAGTTTCGAGCGAAACAGTTAATAGACTATATTTATCATAGATATATATTTGATTTTGAAGAGATGACGCAGTATCCTAAAGAGTTGCGTCAATGGTTAAGTGATAACTGTGTTATTTCTTTACCAACATTAATTACTGAGTCTGTATCTCCAGATGGGAAGACTCGTAAAATCCTTGTTGAAATGACAGATCAAAGCCGGGTAGAAGCCGTTTTAATGGAGCAACATTATGGATACTCTGTATGTGTTTCTTCTCAAGTTGGCTGTGCCATGGGCTGTGTGTTCTGCGCCTCTACACAAGGTGGTTTATATCGTGATTTAACAGTGTCTGAAATCATTGGACAAGTCGTTATTTTCGGAGCTCTTACAAAAGAGCAAATCCACTCTGTTGTAGTTATGGGGGCAGGGGAACCATTACAAAACTATGATAATGTGTTACAAGCTTTGCAATTGTTACACGATCCGGTAATTTGTAATATTAGTTATCGTAAGATGACTATTTCCACTTGTGGTTGGGTTCCTAATATTTATAAATTAGCTGATGAAGGTTTGCCTATAACTTTGGCTCTTTCATTACATGCTACAAATAATGAAGTGCGTCGTAGTATTATGCCAGTTGGGGCTCGTTATGAATTGACGGAAGTCTTAGATGCGGTAAAATATTATTATGATACGACTCAACGTCGTATCACCTTTGAGTATATTCTTATAGATTCAGTAAATGCATCTATGAAGGAGGCTCATGCATTGGGGAAAATCTGTAAAGATTTCCCAAATTGCCATGTTAACTTAATACCTGTTAATGGCAATGAACATATAGAATTATATAAACCATCTATTACAAATATGAATACATTTAAAGACATCGTTGCTTCCTATGGCGTATCTGTAACGGTACGAAAAGAGATGGGCGATGCTATCCAAGCCGCATGTGGGCAATTAAAAGCAGCTCATGGTCGGGAAAAGGAGAATTATGAATAATTTTGTTGGTTTAAGTAAAATTGGACTTGTGCGTCAGCGCAATGAAGATCGATTTTTTATAGACGGTCCTATTTGTGCTGTCACTGATGGCATGGGTGGATATAGTGGCGGTGAAATCGCTAGTACCTATGCTGTTGATGAAATTAAAGAGTATTTGGCCTCCATTGAATCAGTGGGGCAACAAGATTTATGTGATGCTATTATTCATGCCAATGAACGTATAGCCAATCGCGTAGCTCATGAAGAACGTCTTGCTGGTATGGGCACTACTGCTGTTGTTACGGCCGTTAATGGTGACCATTTATACTGGGCAAGTGTTGGTGATAGTCGTTTGTATGTATATAGAGATGGTCTTTTACGACAAATTACTACAGATCATTCTATGGTACAAGAATTATTAACTGCTGGAGAGATTACAAAGGATGAAATGCTAAATCACCCTCAACGAAACTTATTGACCCGTGCAGTTGGGGTTGATGATACTTTAGAGGTTGATAGTGGTGTAGAATCTATTCTTCCAGGTGATCGTATTTTACTTTGCACTGATGGACTATGTGGTTATGTATCAGATGATATTATTGCTAGTGCATTACAATCTAATAATGATGATATGAAGGTTGTAGAATCATTGATGGAAGCCGTATATGATGTCGGAGCAGGAGATAATGTGACCATTGTGGTGGGAACAATCTAATCTAGAAATGGAGAAATAATGAGTACTATGAATATAAAAGGTATACTTCTAGATAACCGCTACCGAATTGTTGATAAAATTGGCGTTGGCGGAATGGCTGACGTATACCTTGGAGAAGATACCTTATTAGGTAGACAAGTAGCAATTAAAGTATTGCATGCTAACTTTGCTAATGATGATGAGTTTGTTACGCGTTTTAAACGAGAAGCACAAGCGGCGGGCAAACTAAATCATCCTAATATTGTAAATATGTATGATGTAGGGTTTGATCAAGATTTACACTATATCATTATGGAATATGTAGATGGTGAAACATTAAAAGAGTATATAACGCGACATGGAAGACTATCCATAGACGAGGCTGTAAAATTCACTATTGCTATCGCAGAGGGGTTAGAACATGCGCATACGATGGGAATAGTGCATTGTGATATTAAACCTCATAATGTCATAATTACTCGTACGGGGCGTGTAAAAGTAACTGACTTTGGTATTGCTCGAGCTATGAATGCTACTAATACAGTTATGTACACGAATTCGATTTTAGGCTCTGCTCACTATTTATCACCTGAACAAGCCAGTGGAAAACCAGTAGATGGTAATACTGATATCTACTCTTTAGGCGTAGTTTTATATGAAATGCTTACAGGTAAAGTTCCTTTTGAAGGGGAGACTCCAATTGCAGTAGCATTAAAACATGTACGTGAAAAAGTAGCGCCTCCAACTCGATATAATCCTTCAATCCCACCGCTTTTAGAAGCTGTCGTAATGAAGGCATTATCTAAAAACCCTGAAGATCGTTTTGATTCTATTTCTGACATGATAAGTGATTTACGATTGTCTCAAGGCTTTACAATGGGTAAAACTCAACGTCATGAACCATATGATTTTGCAACCCAAATGATACCAGCTGTTGATCCTGAAGCACTTGAGGATTTCAGTGATATTCAAGAAGAGCAAAAAGATGAGGGTAAAAAGAAGAGTATGTTAAGTAAAATAGCATCTATCCCACAAAAATATATCGTCCTAGGGGCTGCCGTAATTTTTTTAGTAGCCTTCTTAGGTGCCTTCTTGAGTTATGGTAATTTCTGGAGTAACACAACTGTAGATGTACTAATGTTGTGGGTAAACAAGTTTCTGTAGCTAAAAATATTTTAGAAGATAAACATTTGCGTGTTTCTACAAGCGAGGTTACTAATCCTGATGTACCAGCTGGTCAAGTTATTTCTCAAACACCAGGTGCAGGAGAGAAGGTTAAAGAACAACGTACAATTCACCTTGTTGTATCTAAAGGTGTTGGTGATATTACAGTACCGGATTTGTCTGGTTTAACAGTAGACCAAGCTCGACAACGACTTAAAGATGTTGGTTTAGTTGTTGGTAAAGTAACACAACAGTCTGTAGATAATAAACCTGATGGTGTTATCATAGCTCAAAGTCCATCTGGTGATTCTAAAGTTTCTAAAGGCACAACAATTGATCTCGTTGTTAATAAAGCAAAAGCTAAAAAGATTCAAATGCCAAATGTCATTGGTATGACTTTAAAAGATGCACGAGATACATTGAGTAATGCTCATCTTGGTGTTAATCAAGTCGCTGGTTCTGTAGAGGAAAAATCTATTGTAACAGAACAAAGCATAAAAGCTGGCGATGAAATTGATGAAGGTACTGCAGTAAATCTAACTACTGAATATAAAAATGACAAAAAGAAAGATGATAAAAAATCTGATAGTAGTAGTAATAAAACTACTGGTACGGTAGATATTACAGTGCCGGCAGGCTCTAAAAACCAAGAGCTAAAAATTGTCGTAAAAGATGATGACGGTTCTGCTGTTATCTACGATGATACAAATAAACCTGGTGATCGTATTGTTAAAAAAGTGTCTGGTGTAGGTAATGTTCGCATTGAGGTTTATCTCAATGGTGCATTAGTACAAGAAACAGCATTATAGGGGAATTATGATTACAGGTATTGTTGTCAAAAATATGAATGGTTACTTCTATGTACAAGACGATGCAAGTACTGTTCATGAATGTAAAGTTCGAGGTAGATTAAAGAAAGGTCGCTACAGTTTACTTGTCGGTGATCGTGTTACGATTTCTGAGGATGGATTCGTTGAGTCCATCCTCGATCGTCATAATTCCATGGTTAGACCTGCGGTAGCTAATATTGATCAAGTTGTATTGGTTGTAGCTGCTCATGAACCAGATATTAATGAGCTTTTACTAAATAAAATGCTTGTCATGATTGAACATGCAGATATCCCTATTGTATTATGTATTAACAAATGTGATTTGATGGATCCAGATACAGAAGCCATGGTAAAGCTTTATAAATCTATCGGCTATGAAGTATTGATGACATCTACATATAATATGACAGGTATTGATGAGTTACGTCATGTGTTAGAGCATAAGGTAACTGCCTTTGCAGGCCCTTCTGGTGTTGGTAAAAGTAGTCTATTAAATGCTGTTGATCCTAAGTTTGCATTCCAAACGGGTGAGGTTAGTGACAAAATAAAGCGCGGTAAACATACCACCCGTCATGCTTCTTTATATAGTTTGGATTCAGATTCTTTTATTATGGATACACCTGGATTTAGTGCGATTGAGTTTAACGATGTTTCATTAGAACGGTTACCTACGTTATTCCCTGAATTTAGTAATTATGTTGATACATGTAAATTTAATCCTTGCTATCATGAACATGAACCTATTTGTGGCATAAAAGATGCTTTAGATGCAGGCCATATTCATCAAGGACGATATGATGCATATATGTCTATACGTAATGACATAGAAAGTCAACGAAAGAGGTTTTAAAATGATTAAAATTGCACCATCTATGCTCTCTGCAAATTTTGCAACATTAAGCGAAGAAATAAAATCTATTGAATTAGCTGGAGCTGATTTATTGCATATTGATATTATGGATGGTCATTTTGTACCAAACCTAACATTTGGTGCACCTATCGTGAAAGCCATCCGTCCTTATACACAATTACCATTTGATGTTCACTTAATGGTTACAAATCCTGGTGACTATGTAGAAGAATTTGCAAAGATTGGTGTAGAGTATTTACATTTCATCAAGAAACTGTGCCACATATGCATCGTTTAATCCAACATATTAAACAATGTGGCATGAAAGCAGGGGTTGCACTTAATCCAGGTACACCAGTGTCCTTGTTAGAGGATGTGGCTGCTGATCTAGACATGATTTTAATTATGTCTGTAAATCCTGGCTTTGGTGGTCAATCCTTTATTCCAAACGCTATTAAAAAAGTTAAACAAGCTAAAATGCTATTGGAAGAAGTGGACAACACAACTGCAGTTATTGAAGTAGATGGTGGTATTAATGATATTACTTGTGTACCGATTAAACGAGCAGGTGCTACAATTTTAGTTGCTGGTTCTGCTGTGTTTGGCGCTGATGATCGGGCCCAAATGATTGAGGCTATTCGAAATAACTAGTTATTATAATAATTGTTATTTTGAGTTTACTATCTTAATATTATGTGTAGTATCTAAACAGTATTATGTTTGGGACTAATAGCTACTAGAAAAGTAATTTCATAAACAAACAGATGGAGTGTGGATTTATTTAAGAAATCCACACTCCTTGCTTGCTTTTACAATAATTTTTTGGTAAAATTACTGGGTATGAAAAATATGCACGTCGGTGGACTTCGGTACTGTGCCTAATTTTGGGTGACCCGAAGGATGAAGCGGCGGAGGTTAATTAACAGGAGGTGCCACAATGGCAGTAGTATCAATGAAACAATTATTAGAGGCTGGTGTACACTTTGGTCATCAGACTAGAAGATGGAATCCTAAAATGGCGAAATTCATCTTCACTGAACGCAATGGTATTTATATCATTGACTTGTCCAAAACAGTTAAAAAAGTAGAAGAAGCTTACAATTTCTTGCGTGAAGTTGCTTCCCAAGGCGAAGTAATCTTGTTCGTAGGTACTAAAAAACAAGCTCAAGAAGCTATTAAAGAAGAAGCTATCCGTGCTAACATGTTCTTCGTTAACGAACGTTGGTTGGGCGGTATGTTGACTAACTTCAAAACAATTGAAACTCGTATCAAACGTTTAAAACAATTGGAAGCTATGGCAGAAGATGGTACTTTCGAAGTATTGCCTAAAAAAGAAGTTATCGGTCTTCGTCATGAAATGGAAAAATTGGAAAAATACCTTGGCGGTATCAAAGATATGCCTAAAATGCCAGGTGCTCTTTTCGTAGTTGATCCTAAAAAAGAAAAAATCGCTATTGCAGAAGCTAAAAAATTGGGTATTCCAGTTGTTGCAACAGTTGACACTAACTGCGATCCTGATGAAGTAGAATTCCCAATCCCAGCAAATGATGACGCTATCCGCGCTGTAAAATTATTAGCTGGTAAAATGGCAGACGCTGTTCTTGAAGGTCGTCAAGGCGAATCTTTAGACGGTGCTGAAGCTGCAGAATAATTCTGTTTAGCTACTTAATCATTTCTGATTAGCATTTGAAAGATAAATCTATAACATATATAATTAGGGTAAGGACTATATCCTTACCTTAATTAATACTAGGAGGAACAAAATAATGGCAATTACTGCTGCTTTGGTAAAAGAATTGCGCGACATGACTGGCGCAGGTATGATGGACGCTAAAAAAGCATTGGTTGAAACTGACGGTAATATCGAAAAAGCGGTTGACCTTCTTCGTGAAAAAGGTTTGGCTGCTGCTGCTAAAAAAGCAGGTCGTATCGCAGCTGAAGGTGTAGTACAATCTTACATCCATGCTGGTGGTCGTATTGGCGTATTGGTAGAAGTTAACTGCGAAACTGACTTCGTTGCTAAAACTGATGATTTCCAAAGCTTGGCACGCGATATCGCTATGCAAATCGCAGCTGTAAACCCTACATACTTGAACCGTGAAGAAGTTCCTGCTGAAGTAATCGAACACGAAAAACAAGTATTGTTGGAACAAGCTAAAGTAGAAGCTGAAGAAGACGTAAAAGCTGGCCGTAAACCAAAACCTGAAGCTGTTTTGGAAAAAATGGTTGCTGGTCGTATTGAAAAATTCTATAAAGAAAACTGCCTATTAGAACAAGTATTCATTAAAGATGGCGACAAAACAGTTACAGACATCATTAATGAAAATATTGCAAAAATCGGTGAAAACATCAACGTACGTCGTTTTGTTCGCTACGGTTTGGGCGAAGGCATTGAAAAACGCCAAGATGACTTCGTAGCTGAAGTAATGGCATCTGTTGGTAAATAATTAAGAAATAATAAGAGAACACCGTACAGTGTTCTCTTATTTTGCAATAGAGGAGTAAACACATGGCAAAGAGAAACTTTAGACGTATTGTTTTGAAGTTGAGTGGTGAAGCATTAGCGGGTGAACAAGGTTTTGGTATTAACCCTGATGTTGTTGAAGAATTTGCAAAAGAAATTGCTGCTTTAGCAAAATCCACTGATTTAGAAATCGCAATTGTTGTTGGTGGCGGTAACTTGTGGAGAGGGTTAGCTGGTAGTAACCAAGGTATGGATCGTGCTACAGCTGACTATATGGGTATGCTAGCAACAGTAATGAACTCCTTAGCATTGCAAGATGCATTAGAACAAGCAGGCGTAGACACTCGTGTTCAAACTGCTATCGAAATGCAAGAAATTGCAGAACCTTATATTCGTCGTCGTGCAATTCGTCACTTAGAGAAAAAACGTATCGTTATCTTCGGTGCAGGTCTTGGTAAACCATACTTCTCTACAGACACAACAGCTGCATTGCGCGCTGCTGAAATTGAAGCAGATGCAATTTTGATGGCGAAGAAGTTTGCTGACGGTGTATATGATTCTGATCCTAAAACGAATCCTAATGCCGTTAAATTTGATGAATTAACATATAATGATATCATCACAAAAGAATTAAAGGTTATGGATGCAACATCCACAACTTTATGTAAAGATAATAATATCCCTATTATTGTATTTAGCATGGACATTCCTGGTAACATTACAAAAGCCGCTAAAGGTGAAGAGATTGGTACCATAGTTCGAGGAGAATAATTCAAATGGAAATTAAAGAATTGTTGCAACAAGCAGAAGAACGCATGAATAAGTCTATTGAGGCTTTAAAACATGAATTTGCATCTATTCGTACAGGCCGTGCTAGTGTAGCATTGCTTGACAAAGTAATGGTTGACTATTATGGTAGCCCATCTCCAATTAACCAAGTTGCAAATATCTCCGTGCCTGAGCCGCGTATGATTGTTATTGCACCTTGGGATAAAACTATGATTGGTGCTATTGAAAAAGCAATCTTACAATCTGATCTTGGTTTAAATCCAGGTAATGATGGTGCTCAAATCCGATTGACTATTCCTCAATTGACTGAGGAACGTCGTAAAGAAATCGTTAAAGTTGTTCATAAAAAAGCTGAAGATGCTAAAGTTGCAGTACGAAATATTCGTCGTGATGTAAATGATGCATTGAAAAAAGAAGAGAAAGCTAAAACAATTACTGAAGATGATGCTAAAGACGGTTTAGATCAAATTCAAAAACTTACAGATGCTAAAATTAAGCAGATTGATGAGTTAAAAGCAGTAAAAGAAAAGGACGTATTAGAAGTATAATGTTAGATTCTAATAGCCTTATTGGAATGCCATGGCAGCTTGCAAAGTCTCGTTTGCAGGCTGCCCATATTCCTTTTAAGGTAATGATTGGGGGATCCTTTAATCGCTTTTTTGATATTGCTGATAAAGGATTTTATGTAGCACGTATTACCAAGGTTGATGAGTGTTTACATATACTAGTGTATAGACCAATGATTGCCAGCGACTTCGGAAATTCTATCGAGGTAGACTATGCTAAAGAAATTATTTAACCGTAAACCATCTGATACGCCTGTTATTGATAGTAATGTGATACCAAAACATGTTGCTATTATTATGGATGGCAATGGTCGTTGGGCAAAACGAAGAGGCATGCCACGATCAATGGGACACCGCGCAGGAGCCGACGTATTAAAGCAGATTGTTATTGCTGCAGATGAGATTGGAATTAGAGCTCTTACGGTATATGGCTTCTCCACAGAGAACTGGAAGCGTCCTGAACAGGAAGTTTCTTTACTTATGGCTCTCATAAAAGAATACTTAAATAATAATGTTAAGTATATGCATGAACATAATGTGCGTATTCGCTTTATTGGATATATCGGTGCTCTTTCAGATGAGCTTCAAAAGATTATTCACGATGCCGAATTATTAACTCAGAATAATACAGGCCTTACCTTACAGTTAGCAATAAACTATGGGGGGCGTGATGAAATAGTAAGAACTATCCGCGATATTACAAATTCTGTTGTGGATGGAACTATTACTACAGACGAGATTACAGAAGACTATGTTAGTTCCCAACTTTTCACTAAAGAGTTTAGTGATGTAGACTTGTTAATTCGTCCAAGTAGTGATTTTAGAATTAGTAACTTTTTATTGTGGCAGCTAGCTTACGCTGAATTCTGGTTTACTGATTTACATTGGCCAGATTTCACTAAGGAAACATTATTAGAGGCTGTTGCAGCATATCAAAAACGAGAACGCCGGTTTGGTGGCTTACGTGATGAGGAATAAAAAATGTTAAAAACACGTGTTATAACCGCTGTTATAGGTTTTATTATTGCCTTAGGGGCCATTACATTAGGCGGACCTGTATATGATATTCTTATTACATTATTAGCTCTATTGGGTTGGCGTGAGTTTGTTTTACTAGGTAAAGCTAAACATGTGCGTATGTCCATTTTATGGGGCTATATTAGTATTTTATTATTGATGATTGCCTTTGCATGTCATCAGTATATTCTAGCAATAGCTATATTAGTATTGAGTTTATCAGCCAATTATATGTTATGTACATTTGGTGAAAATAAATACTCTTTAGCTAGTGTTTCATTTAGTGTATTTGGCTTATTATATGTTGGTATTGGCATGATTTCTTTGCTCATGATTCGTCATGACTCTATATACATGTCTCTATCAATGCCATTTGAATTATATAATTGGGGAACAATTACTCTTTGGCTAGTATTATTTACAACATGGGCTAGTGATACTTTTGCTTATTTTGCTGGTCGTGCCTTTGGTAAACGTAAAATTGTTCCATCTATTAGTCCTAATAAAACACTAGAAGGTTTTATTGGTGGCTTTATCGGCTGTATTATTACAGGCGCAGTATTTTCGTATATCGTAGGCATTCCATGGTGGATGGGCATTCATGTTGGTATGATTAGCGGTATACTTGCACCATTAGGTGATTTATTTGAATCAAAGATTAAACGATTATGTAATGTGAAAGATTCTGGTACTTTACTACCAGGTCATGGTGGTGTATTGGATCGTTTTGATAGCTTATTATTTGCGGCTCCTATTACATTGATATATATATTACTCTTTTCGTACTAATCTAATAGAGGTAAGCTTATGAAATACCTAAGTATTATTGGCAGTACTGGCTCAATCGGTACACAGACACTAGATGTAGTGTCTCAACATCCAGATCAATTCAAGGTGGTTGCCTTAGTGGCACATCATAATATTGACCTCTTAGAACAACAAATTAAAGAATATCAGCCATTAGTAGCCGGACTAGTTGATGAAAATGCTTTTAAAGAGCTACAAGGCCGCTATACAGGTCTACAAAACTTGTAGGTGGCAAGGAAGCGCTCATTGCGGCAGCAACAATTCAAGAAGCTACTATGGTTGTAACTGCTATTGTAGGTGCTGCTGGTATTGAACCTACTGTGGAGGCCATCAAAAAAGGTAAGACCATTGGTCTTGCTAATAAAGAAACATTAGTAGCCGGTGGCCCATTGATTACATCCTTAGCGAAAGAGTATGGCGTACAAATTTTACCTATTGATAGTGAACACAGTGCTATTTTCCAATGCTTAGAAGGTCAAGATCGCGATAATGTTGATTCCTTAATCGTTACAGCTTCCGGTGGCCCCTTACGTACTTGGGACTCTGATAAGATTCAAACTGCCACTGCTGCAGATTGCTTGCGACATCCAACTTGGAATATGGGTAATAAGATTACTATCGACTCTGCATCTCTATTTAACAAGGGCTTAGAGGTAATCGAAGCTCATTGGCTATTTGGTTTTGATTTTAATCATATTGATGTTGTGGTACATCCTCAAAGTATCGTTCATTCCATGATACGCATGAAAGATGGGGCTATATTAGCTCAAATGGGTAATCCAGATATGCGCGAGCCTATTCAATATGCTTTGACATATCCAAAACGTGAAGTTTTAAGTATGAATCATCTTGATTTTTCAAAAGCTTTACAATTAGAGTTTTTACCACCACGATATGATGATTTTCCTGCCCTTCGTCTAGCATATGAAGTAGGACGAGCAAGTGGCTTTAAACCAGCCGTATTTAATGCTGCAAATGAAACAGCAGTTTATGCATTTTTAGATGATAAAATCGCCTTTGGTGATATTTACAAAGTCGTTACATCAGTTCTAGAATCTATGGGACCTGAAGATGACTTTACGTTAGACAATTTATTAGCTATCGATAGATGGGCTCGTGAAAAGGCTACATCATTGATGGTATAGGAGTATATATGACAACGGCATTAGCCACAATATTTGTATTTGGTTTAATCGTGTTTATTCATGAGTTAGGCCATTTTATTACAGCAAAAATGTCGGGTATGCAAGTAGACGAATTCGCCATAGGTTTTGGACCTGCGATTTTTAAAGTTCAAAAAGGGGAAACCTTATATTCTATTCGTATCATTCCTCTTGGTGGCTTTAATCGTATTGCTGGCATGAGTCCTGACGAGCCGTTAAATGAACGGTCATTTTATACTAAACCTGCATGGAAGAAATTTATTGTTATTTCTGCAGGGGCTGTATTTAATTTTTTATTGGCCATTGTTTTATTCTTTGGCCTCAATGCAACAGTAGGTAATCTTACCTATACAAATGATCCTGTTATTGGTAATATCATCCCTGGTAGTGCCGCTGAACAAGCTCATTTACAATCAAATGATAGAATTCTTACTATTGATGGTAAAAAGATTTCAACGTGGGATGAAATCCGTCCTAGCTTACAAGGTACTGCCAACCATGGTGTTACCGTTGTGGTAGATCGAGACGGAGAAACTGTAGAAACTACAGTGATTCCAAAAATGGAACAAGATAGTCCTAAAATTGGTATTTATCCTAGTTTTACACGAGAAAGTTATAGCATAGGCGAGTCTTTGAGTCTAGCTGTTACTCGTACTGGTCAAACAATTGTTGCTATGTTAAGTGGTTTGTATGATATGATTCGCGGCACACAAGCTGCAGAATTATCCGGCCCAGTAGGTATTTCACAAATGGCTGGCACTATTGCACAATCTGGCTTTGCACCACTTTTGAGCTTTGCTGCATTCTTAAGTATTAACTTAGGGGTTATCAATCTTTTACCATTACCTGTATTAGATGGTGGTCATTTAATTATTATTTTGGCTGAAGCAATTACAGGTCGTAAATTACCTGCTAAGGCACTAATGTATATTCAAATGGTTGGTGTTGCTTTAATGGTAGCATTATTCTTATATGTAACGACTCAGGATATATTCCGATTACTATAAGATAGATGGGAGATTACAATGATTGTACGTAAACCAACAAATGGTATCTATGTAGGTACAGTTAAAATTGGTGATTATGCACCGGTAAGCATTCAATCTATGATTACTACAGATCCGGTTCATACGGAAAAGGCTATAGCTGAAATAAATCGTTTAGCTGAGGCTGGTTGTGAACTAGTACGTGTTGCAGTTCCTACTATGGCTTCTGCTAAAGCTTTAAAAGCAGTTCGTGCTGGTATTGATATTCCTTTAATTGCTGATATTCATTTCGACTATAAATTAGCGTTAGAAGCTATCGAGAATAATGTTGATGGATTGCGTATTAATCCAGGAAACATCGGCGGTGAGGATAAGGTATTGGCTGTTATTGAAAAAGCTAAACCTAAACAAATCCCGATTCGTATTGGCGTTAATGCAGGGTCTTTACCAAAGCATATCCTCGATGCACATGGAGGTCATCCTACAGCTGATGGCATGGTGGAAACTGCATTAGAACATGTTCGAATTCTCGAAAAGCTCGACTACTGTCAAATGAAATTATCTATTAAAGCGACAGAAGTTCCTTTAATGGTAGAAGCCTATCGTAAGTTATCCGATAAGATTCCTTATCCATTGCATTTAGGTGTTACTGAAGCTGGTACGATAAAACAAGGTACTATTAAGTCTGCTATGGGCATTGGTGCTTTATTATTAGACGGTATCGGTGATACTTTACGTGTATCCTTAACAGGTGATCCCATACATGAAATTGAAGTAGGTCGAAGTATTTTGAGTAATTTAGGATTACGAAACTTTGGAGCTACAATGATTTCCTGTCCTACTTGCGGTCGATGCCAAGTGAACTTATTTGATATGGCAGGGATTGTAGAGGAACGTTTAGCATCCATTAAAGCACCTATTAAAGTAGCTGTTATGGGTTGTGTCGTAAATGGGCCTGGTGAGGCTCGTGAGGCTGATTTCGGCATTGCTGGTGGTAATGGACAAGGTATTGTCTTCCGTAAAGGGGAAGTTATCAAGACTGTGCCAGAAGCTGAATTAGTAGATACATTATTTAGAGAAATTGATCAATATTTAGAAAACTTAGATGAGGAGTCTTTATGTTAGCCACTAAATTATATGCACCTACATTGCGTGAGGTTCCATCTGACGCTGATGTAGTTAGCCAACAGCTTATGCTTCGCGCTGGTTTATGCGTAAAACTGCAAATGGTTTATATAGCTTTTTACCATTAGGTTGGAGAAGCATCAAAAAAATCGAAGCTATTGTACGTGAAGAAATGGATTGTGCTAGTGCTCAAGAAATCATGATGCCTATCTTACAACCTGCTGAAATTTGGAAAGAATCTGGCCGTTGGAATGCATATGGCGCTGAAATGATGCGTATTAATGATCGTCATGATAATGAATTCTGCTTAGGACCAACTCATGAAGAGATGATCACTACACTTGTTAAAAATGAGATCAATTCATATCGTCAATTACCAGTAAATTTATATCAAATTCAAAGTAAATTCCGTGATGAACGTCGTCCGCGTTATGGTTTAATGCGCAGTCGCGAATTCATTATGAAAGATGCATACTCTTTTGATGTGGATGAAGCTGGTTTAGATGAATCTTATAAATCTATGTATGATGCATATACACGTATTTTCACGCGTTGTGGTCTTACATTCCGTCCGGTAGAAGCTGACAGCGGTGCTATCGGTGGTAGTGGCACACATGAGTTTATGGCAATCGCAGAAGCTGGTGAAGCTGATATTGTGTATTGCACAAAATGTGACTATGCTGCCAATATTGAAATTGGTAAACCTGGTATTATGAAACAGGAAGAAGAAGCACTTCAAGAGTTATCTGTTGTGGACACTCCAAATGCAAGTACTATTGAAGCTGTTGCAGAAATGCTTAATTTACCATTACATAAAACGATTAAAGCTGTAGTATTTTCTATTGATGGTAAAGTTGTGTTAGCTATTGTTCGCGGTGACCATGAAGTAAATGAAGTAGCAGTGCAACATGCTGTACTTGGTTCCGTAGAGCCTGAAATGGCTACACCAGAAGAATTGGAAAAAGTAGGTTTAACAGCTGGCTTTATAAGTCCAGTTGGGTTAAAACAAACAGAAGAGTTTGCCATAGTAGTAGATGAATCTGTTATGGAAACGTACAATGTTTGTGGTGGTGCCAATAAGAAAGATGCACACTATATTAACATCAATCCAAAACGTGACTTTAATGTAGAAGATATTATTGTCGCACCGATTCGTTTGATTACAGCTGACGATGTTTGCCCAACTTGCGGTGGTGCTCTAGAACATGCTAAAGGTATTGAAGTAGGCCAAGTATTTAAATTGGGTACAAAATACTCAGAGGCATTACAAGCTACATTCTTAGATCAAAATGGTCGTCCTAATCCAATGATTATGGGTTGTTATGGTATTGGTGTATCTCGTACATTAGCTGCTGCTATTGAGCAGTATCACGATGAAAATGGTATTATTTGGCCACGTTCTATTGCTCCATTTGAAGCCGTTATCGTTCCTATTAATGCAAAAGACGAAGCTTTGATGTCTACAAGTCAAACAATTTATACTGCATTACAAGATGCAGGTGTAGATGTGTTACTTGATGATCGTAAGGATCGAGCTGGTGTAAAATTCAAAGATGCTGATTTAATTGGCTATCCACTTCGTATTACAGTAAGTAAAAATACACTTGAAAATAATGAAGTAGAAATTCAAATCCGTAAGTCTGGTGAAGCGATTACATGTGCAATCGATTCTGTAGCGACTAAGGTTACTGAATTACTTCAAGATTTATAATTAAATTGCGATTCTAGTGAATACTCATTAGGGTCGCAATTTTTCTATCTCATCTTGAATAAATTAGCTAAATCAGTCATAATTAAAAGATAGGATAATTGTAATGGGAGGTGCTCTATGCTTGTTGATTTTCACATGCATTCTATCTATTCTGATGGAGTTAAAAGTCCAGAAGAATTATTACGTCATGCTTTAGATTGTAATCTATCTATGATGGCTTTAACTGATCATGACGAAATTGATGGCATAAAAGCATTGCGTGCCGCTCAAAAGCAATTAGATCCGGAAAAAACTATTAAAATTATTAATGGTTGTGAATTTAGTGCTGACTATAAAGATAAATCTATTCATATTCTGGGATATCGTTTTGATGAAACAAATCAAGAATTAAAAGACTTTATTCAATATTTTAAAGCAAAACGAGAAGAACGGATTGATGAGATTATCAAACGTTGTAATAATGCTGGATATGTTATATCGAAAGATGACTTACTTAAAAAATTTCCTAAGACGCAAGCTTATGGGCGTCCACATATTGGACAGTTATTAATTGATGGAGGTTATGCTAAGGATATTAATGAGGTATTCAAAGGTATTCTTCGAAAAGATAGCCCATGCTATGTACCTAAGGTAAAGGTTGAGGTTCCGCATATTATTGATATTATTCATAAAGCTGGTGGCCTTGCCGTTATGGCCCATCCTAAACTAGTAACTAGTGATGAATATGTAGTAGAAATGTTAGCCTATGATTTTGATGGTATGGAGGTTTACCATACTAAACATAACGATGATGATGTGAAACGATATAAAGCATTAGCTAAAGAACATAACTTGTTTATTACAGGTGGTTCTGATTATCATGGTATTCCAGGTAAAGCACCAGATCAATTTGGCGATTACTTGGTATCCGCTGAAAATGTATCAGAATTTATTAGTTTGTTATAAATAATGAGGTTGACTATGGAAGTCGTTGCATTTGTAGGTAGTAGTGGCACTGGTAAAAGCCATCGTGCGCTCGTAGTTGCTCATGAAAATAATATTGAATGTATCATCGATGATGGCATTTTAATTCATGATAATAAGATTGTAGCTGGCTTTTCTGCAAAGAAAGAATCTAGCCGATTAAAAGCTGTTCGTCGTGCTATTTTCCAAGATGAAGTACAAGTAAAATCAGTGCGTGAACAATTAGATAAAATTAATCCTAATAAGCTTATGATTATTGGTACATCCGATAATATGGTAAAGAAAATTACGAAAGCATTAGGCTTGCAAGATCCAGATCGATATATTCGCATTGAAGATGTAGCTACACCTAAAGAAATTGAAAAAGCACAACATGCTCGTCTTAAAGAAGGTAAACATATTATTCCAGTTCCAACAATGGAATTGAAACCTCACTTTAGAGGGTATTTGATTGATCCAATTAAAACCATGTGGCGTCGACGTACATTGAAAAAACAAGATCAAGATACATTGGGGCAAATTGGTTCAGAAGGATTTGAACGTTCTGTGGTTCGTCCTGCTTTCAGTTATTATGGACGACTTACCTTCGATGATGATGTAATTATCAAATTGATTCGCAATGGCTTAAAAAAAGTTGTTGGTGTTGATGAATCAAGTGTTATTTCTTTCAAAAAGAGTGACAAAGGCCAAAATGGTTTAGTTGTAGATATGGCTGTTGTTATTGAACATGGTTATCCTGTTAAACCATTGATGCAACAGGTACAAAAGTCCGTTCGAAATGAAATTGAGTATATTACAGGCATGTCTATTGAACGTATGTCTATAAAAGTTAAGAATATTATAGAAACAAAACGTAAGATTGTTAAAGTATAGGAGTTAGAATGAAGTCTTATTATATTTACACCTATGGTTGTCAAATGAATACTGCTGATTCTGAGCGCTTATCGCATCAGTTAGAATCTGTAGGCTATACACCTACAGAGGACGTAGAAACTGCAGATTTAATTTTATTAAATACTTGTGCAGTGCGTGAGAATGCAGAAACTAAAGTCTATGGCCGCATAGGTGAGCTAATGAGACTGAAGAGAAAAAACAAAAACTTGATTCTTGCTGTTACAGGTTGTATGGCTCAGAAGAATCAAGCGGAAATGTTTAAACGGGCTCCACATATTGATATTGTCTTAGGTACTCATAATATTCAACATATTAATGAAATGATTGAAGAGGTTCAACGCGGTCATACACATCAAATCAATGTGGATATGGATAATTCTGTACTACCTGAATTGGAAGCGAAACCTAATGGCACCTTTTATGCATGGGTACCTATTATGAATGGTTGCAATAAGTTCTGTACCTATTGTATTGTTCCTCATGTTCGTGGTAGAGAGATAAGTCGTCCTGTAGAAGCCATTGTAAAAGAGGTTACTGAACTAGGTGCAAAAGGGTTTAAAGAAATCACGTTATTGGGACAAAATGTAAATTCTTACGGTTTAGATTTCAAAGATGGTACTGATTTTGGTACATTAGTTGATGCCCTCGATGGTATTCCAGGAATTGAACGTATTCGCTATATGACAAGTCATCCTCAAGATATGACTAAATCTATGATAGATGCACTTGGGCGTTCCTCTAATATCGTTACCCATTTACATTTACCAATTCAATCAGGTTCAGACCGTATTTTGAAGAAAATGAACCGTCATTATACGGTAGAACATTACAAAGAATTACTTTCTTACTGTCGTGAGAAGATTAAAGATGTAGTAGTTACTACAGATATTATCGTAGGTTTTCCAGGGGAAACAGAGGAAGATTTCCAAGCTACATTACAATTGTTAAAAGATGTACGCTATGATATGGCTTATACATTCATTTATTCTAAACGTTCTGGAACGCCAGCAGCGACTATGGATGATCAAGTTCCAGAAGAGGTTAAACGTGTACGTTTACAAACATTGATGGATGTGCAAAATGAAATCTCTTATGAACTAAATAAACCTATGGAAGGGCAAGTGTTTGATATTATTGTAGAGGGGCCAAGTCCTCGTGATGAAGATATGTGGTTTGGTCGCACATCGGGCAATAAAATGGTATTATTCCCGAAAGACGACTCTTTATCAATTGGCGAAACCGTACCAGTCTATATTGATAAAGCACAAACTTGGGTTTGCTACGGTACAATACAAAAGGGGTAAGTATGGCAAAAAAGCAAACACCTATGATGGAGCAGTATTTAGATATTAAGTCTAGATATTCTGAAGAATTACTGTTCTTTCGTTTAGGTGACTTTTATGAATTATTTAATGATGATGCATTAATTGCATCTCGTGAACTTAATATAACCTTAACCGGTCGCCCAACAGGAGATGAGGAACGCACACCGATGTGTGGCGTTCCTTTTCATGCTGCTGAAAGCTATATAGAAACTTTGGTAAAAAAAGGCTATAAGGTTGCTATATGTGAACAATTAGAAGACCCTAAAGCCGTTAAGGGCATCGTTAAGCGTGACGTTATTAAGGTCATTACACCAGGGACTGTAATGACTGAAAATGGTAATGATGCACGGTCAAATAACTTTTTATCGTTATTTTATATGGTAAAAGATGCATGGATACTTGTATTTTCTGATGTATCTACAGGGGAAGTTATTTGGCATCGCATTACTGATTGTGAAAAACGAAGCGATATGTTTGATGCTCTCAGCATGTATCGTCCAAGTGAAATTATATTGCCTGAGGGAACAGTATTACCGCAAGATATAAAAGACTTTATGGATAATCAATTCAGTAATATTGTATTATCTCCATTTAGTACATATCATACACAGCGCGAAGTAGCGGAAAAGGCTGTTACTCACTTTGGTGATCTAGGTCTCATGGAAGAGGATGTATGGGAAGCTTTGGGCTATATGCTCTTATATTTAGAGGATATCATTAAGTCTGAAATTTCTCACATTAACTATGTTCATCAATTGAGTGTCGGAAATCGTTTGATTTAGATACATCTTCTTTGCGTCATTTAGAGATTACTCATAACTTACGTGATGGTGGTCAAAAAGGTTCATTACTTGATGTACTTGATCGTACATTGACACCAATGGGCGCACGTTTATTAAAACAATGGCTCGAAAGTCCATTGACGGATGTTAATCAAATTCAGCGTAGACAAGCAGCTGTAGCAGAACTGATTACACGTGGTGCAGAACGTTCCCATATCCGTAGCTTACTAGACTGCATTTATGATTTTGAGCGTATTGTAGGACGTGTAGAAACTGGATCTGTGTCCCCAAGGGACTTAACAGCACTTCGTGAATCATTAGCTGTTTTGCCAGATATTAAAAATGTATTAAGCACATGTGCGAGCTTATCATTAACTTCTATCAATGATCGTATTCAAGATCATAAAGATATATATGACCTATTATGTCGTGCTATTGCTGAACAGCCTGCACTGACATTAAAAGAAGGTCGAGTTATTAAAGATGGTTTTAATCCGGATTTAGATGAACTACGTTCATTGGCTACGAATAGCGAACAATGGCTAGCCAAGATGGAAGCTGATATTAAAGAGGCTACCGGTTTATCTAAAATTAAAACTGGCTATAATAAGGTGTTTGGTTACTATTTCGAAGTATCTCATAGTAAATCTGAACAAGTACCGGATTATTTTATTCGAAAACAAACATTAGCCAATGCAGAGCGTTATATTACACCGGAATTAAAAGAGTTTGAAATCAAAATTCTCAGCGCTAAAGACAAGATAATCGCCTTAGAACATGAACTATATCAACAATTACGAAATGATATTAAACTCGTTATAAAAGATGTACAAGAGACAGCTCGTGCTCTTGCTGAGCTTGATGTATTAACTTCCTTAGCACTTGTAGGCTATGAAGAGAATTATATTTGTCCTACCATTGTAATGAATGGACAAATTAATATTCGCGATGGTCGTCATCCTGTTATTGAAAAATTCTTAAAACGTGAGGTCTTTGTACCGAATGATATCGTTTTAAATCATGATGATGAGGAGTTCTTGCTCATTACAGGACCTAACATGGCGGGTAAATCAACGTATATGCGTCAAGCGGCAATTTTAATGATTATGGCTCAAATCGGCTCTTTCATTCCTGCTCGGGAGGCATCTATTTCACCTGTAGATCGTATCTTTACGCGCGTAGGTGCAAGTGATGATATTTCTACTGGTCAAAGTACGTTCATGGTAGAAATGAAAGAGGTAGCATATATATTAGAAAATGCCACACACAATAGCTTGATTATTCTCGACGAAATTGGTCGTGGTACGAGTACCTTTGATGGATTGAGTATCGCCCAAGCTGTAGTAGAGCATATTTGCAAGCATATTCATGGCAAAACATTATTTGCTACACATTACCATGAGTTAATCTGTTTAGAAGAAAGCTATAGTAAATTAAAAAATTATACTGTAGCAGTAAAAGAAAAAGGTAAGGATGTGGCCTTCTTGCGCCGTATTATTAGAGGTGGTGCAGACCGTAGCTATGGTATTCATGTAGCTAGATTGGCAGGCTTACCGAATTCTGTATTAAAACGAGCAGAAGTAATTTTGGAATCCTTGGAAGATCAAAGTCATGATGCTAGTGATTTAAATAATCGTGTGATTGGCGGTCAACCTACTAATGTGGTTAAACCAACCACTAAACAAGTGAGTGATTCTCCACTAGGTAACTTATTTACTCATTCAGTAGTTGATAGCTTACTGGAAGTGGATGTAATGAGCATGACACCTATTGAAGCATTAAATAAATTATATGAACTACAAGAGGAGGCTCGTAAAGGAGGCGGGAAATAATGGCTACCATTCATGTATTGGATGAAACCACAATCAATAAGATAGCTGCTGGTGAAGTCGTTGAGCGCCCTGCATCAGTCATTAAAGAGCTCATTGAAAACTCTATCGATGCTTCTGCTACTAATATAGAGGTAGAAATTGGAGATGGTGGTGTGGCGTATATGCGCATTACCGATAATGGCATTGGTATGACTGAAGAGGATGCGCGGTTAGCAATCCTACGACATGCAACATCTAAAATTCAACATGTAGAGGATTTATTTGATATTGCATCCCTCGGCTTCCGTGGTGAAGCATTAGCTAGTATTGCCTCTGTATCTCATTTCCTTGACTACACGCAAAGCAGATTCTGATTTAGGGACTCGTATTACCGTAGACGGTGGTACTTTTACCGATTGTATTCCTTACGGTGCTGCACCTGGTACGACAATTGAAATTAGAGATCTGTTCTATAATACGCCGGCTCGTCGTAAATTCTTGAAAACAGAACGTACAGAATCGTCTAAGATTCAAGATATTGTGGGGAAATTAGCCCTTAGTAATCCACACATTTCCTTTAAGCTCATCATCGATGATCGAGTGGCTATTATTACGCCTGGAAATGGTAATATTGGTGATACTGTAGCTGCCCTATATGGCTATAAAACTAAGGATGATATATTTACTGTTGCTTATGAAAGTGACTCTATCTATATCGATGGTGTGGTAAGTAAACCTACACTTCTAAAAAGTACGAGAATTTGGCAGACTATTATCGTTAATAACCGCGTTATTTCTGATAAAACCATAATGAAGGCTATAGATAATGCATATCACGCATTATTGCCGAAAAATGGTCATCCTTTAGTAGTTCTAAATATTACTGTTCCTGCTGAGATGGTTGATATTAATGTGCATCCTCGTAAGAGTGAAGTAAAATTCTCTGATGATAAGATTATATTTAAAGCCGTTTATCATGGTATTTTGAATGCCTTAAATAATCCCCTTCATGAGCGATATGAACGAGAATCATCTTCTTATATAAATGGTACAGTCACTAATGGAACCGACTTCAATAGTAACAATAGGGATAGTAATAGTAGTTCATCTTCCGCTGGCAATAGTACGTATGATTCGTATCGAACACCTTCTGTGGTACAAGATGAAATGCAGTCTGCTGAACATATAGCAACAGCGGTAGATTTTGATAAGGTCTTTGGTGGACGACGTACAAAAGGGTACGAAGTCATGCGTAGTGAAACTACGCAGTTTGTAGAGAACCTTAAAACTAAAGGGTACACACCACCTGCGCCTAAGGCAACGTATGAACAGTCATCCTTTACAGATGAAAGTTTTGATGCTGTCCCTACTGAATATACTAGTTATACGAAAGAGGATGTTGAGAGATTTAAGTCCTTAGCTCAAGATATTCGGGAAGACAATACGGAAGAACGTACGATTCAAAATTCAGGGTTCTTACCGATGGGACAAGTTGCGTCTTGTTATATTTTGGCTAAAAAGGGTGATGATCTCTATATTATAGATCAACATGCGGCCCATGAACGTGTACGTTATGATAAGCTTTGTAAGTCCTCTGAAGCAATTCCTATGCAATCTATACTAGTTCCTCAATATAGTGAGGCCACTGATGATGAAATGAATTTGGTAGAGGAAGAACGAGAAACATTACTTGATCTTGGATTTGATGTCGAATTAGGTGGCCCTACAAAGATAAAACTTGTAGGCGCTCCTGTAGATTTAGTAGAATCTAAGGCGTTTGAAATCCTCCAATATGTATTTTCTTACTTACATGACCACCAACAACCTACTAAGGCTCAGTTGCGTCATGAAATGCTAGCCTATGCATCTTGTAGAGGGGCCATTAAGGCAGGTCATAACCTTAATATGTATCAAATGACTACCTTAATTGAGGATTTATTTAGTACTGAAAGCCTTATGTATGTCCTCATGGTCGACCAACAATTATTAAGTTTACACCTGATGAATTAGGGAAATTATTCTTACGGTCCTAATATGAATATTTTAACTACATCTCAAAAATCTAATGAGGCCATTCAGGAGGAAGCCAAAGCATTGGCTTCCTCTATGCATATGACCTATATAAAACGTGGAAAAATATCTATACCGGCATTATTTAGAGAACATCAATGTGAATATATTGCAGTTCTTTCAGGATCTGGATTAACCATCCACTTTCCTGAAAATAAAAAACATAGCTTTCATCTTTCTATGGCACAACTACGTATATTACGTATAGAACGTGGTGAAGGGGATCATCTAGTTAATGCTGTTCAAACTATTCTGGATAAAAAAGGCATACTTGATGGACAGCAGTTTACATTTCTCGACTCTACTATAGGCCTAGCTAGTGATAGCATTATTGTTAGTTATGCTTTTCCTAATGTAGAGATACAAGGGTTAGAAGGTTCGTTTCCTATATGGCTTGCTACTTCCTATGGATTGGCTCATTATATTCATAGTGAGGATAGTGTAACAAATGCGTTGCGTCGTATTCAGGTACGACATGAGACCTATGAAAACTATTTACCTAGCCTACCAGATAATAGTGTTGATATTATTTATTTTGATCCCATGTTTGAAGTGCCTGTAGAGGAAAGTCCTCAATTCAAGCCACTTCGTGGTCATACTGTAGAAAGTCATATTGATGATCATATCATGGCAGAGGCTATGCGTGTTGCCTCTTATGGTGTTATTATAAAAGAACGACCATTTAGTTCGGTCTTTCAAAAGTATCCACCGCATCAATGGGTGGGCGGAAAATATAGTCGTATAGGCTATGGTGTATATATGAAGGAGTTAATGTGAATCCCTTAATTACCATCGTTGGACCAACGGCGGTAGGCAAAAACAGATCTTACCTTGGACTTAGCAGAACAGCTACATGCTGAGGTTATTTCTGGTGATGCTTACCAAGTATATAAACAACTCAATATTGGTACCGCTAAACCATCGATGGATGAACTTAATCGGGTAAAACATCATCTCATTGATATACTAGAACCAAATGATTCATATTCGGTATCTATTTTTTTCAAGACCAAGCGAAAGAGATTATCGCTAGTTTAAAAGATCGAAATATTCTTCCTATTTTATCTGGTGGCACAGGACTGTATGTTCAATCATTATTGGAGAACTATAACTTTAATGATGTTAAGCCTGATGAAAATTTACGAGCAAAACTTGATGATCTTTATAATACAAAAGGTATTGAAGGCTTACGAGACTATGCTTTCACATTAGGTAAAGAACATAATATAGAGATACAATATAATGACAAACATCGTTTGTATCGGGCTATTGAGATATTGCATCATGGTGATGTAGATTCATTACGTAATCAAACAAAAGATGGTGTATCTTATAAAGGACCTGTTATAGGTCTTATGAGAGACCGTGATAAGTTATATGAACGCATTAATTTACGCGTTGATATGATGTTTGATGCAGGTTTGATTGAAGAAGTAGAGCAACTTCTTAAATCTGGAGTAAATCCAGATTGCCAAGCTTTTAAAGGCATTGGTTATAAAGAGGTTGTAGAATATATGAATGGCAGTATTACCCTTGATGAATGTCGTGATTTAATCAAGAAGAATACACGACATTTTGCGAAGCGTCAAATCACTTGGTATAAACGAATGCCATATATTGAATGGATACATATTAATAGCAATACATCTAAAGATTTTATATTTAATAAAGCTATGGATTTAATCCGTAGAGAAGGATTAGTATGACATTAGAAGAAATACGTAGTAAAGCCCTTGAGATGGCTGAACCAGAATTTAAAAAATTTGAACCTATTGCATTGGCCAATACTAAAAAGGTATTGGAAGCCTTTAAAGAATGCCAAGTATCTGATTATCATTTTACTGGTACAACTGGTTATGGTTATAACGATGTAGGGCGTGAAAAATTAGACGAAGTATTTGCCTATGTATTTAAAGGTGAAAAGGCTATCGTTCGACCTCACTTCGTATCTGGTACACATGCATTAGCAACTACATTAATTTCTTTAATGGGAAATGGGTCTAAAGGTAAAGAATTTATCTATGCAGTAGGGGCTCCTTACGATACAATGCAATCCGTAATTGGTGCTGCTCGTGAAGTACGTGGTTCCTTAGTAGAAAAAGGGTTTACCTATACTGAGGTGCCTTTAAAAGATAATACCTATGATGTGGAGGCCATTGCTAACGCTGTGAATGATAATACGCGAGTAGTAGTCATTCAACGTTCTCGCGGCTATAGTACGCGTGAACCATTATCTATTGCCGATATTAAGATCATTGTAGATGCTGTAAAAGCTAAAAATCCTAACACCATTTGTTTTGTAGATAATTGCTATGGCGAATTTACAGAGTTACAAGAACCATTAGAAGCTGGTGCCGATATTATGGCGGGCTCTCTCATTAAAAATGCAGGGGGTGGTTTGGCGCCAACTGGCTGTTATATTGTTGGTAGAGAAGACCTTGTAGAAGATGCAGCCTATCAACTTACTGCTCCAGGACTTGGCGATCATATGGGCTCCTATGCTCCTGGTTATCGCTTGTTCTTCCAAGGTTTATTTATGGCACCTCACGTAGTATTGCAAGCACTTAAAGGGGCTGTATATACGGCTGCGGTAGGTGAATTGTTAGGCTATGATGTATTCCCTAAGGTAAATGCTGATCGCTATGACTTGATCCAAGCCATCAATCTAAAAAATGGGGAAGAAATGGAGCACTTCTGTGTAGGTATGCAAGCCTATTCTCCTGTAGATGCTCATGTACATCCAATCCCTGGCGATATGCCTGGTTATGAAGATAAAATTATCATGGCTGGTGGTACCTTTGTACAAGGCTCCTCCATTGAATTAAGTGCAGATGGTCCAGTTCGTCCTCCGTATACGATTTTCATGCAAGGTGGCCTTGTGTTTGAACACTCCATGCTCGGTATTTAGGTGCTGCAGAAGAAATATTAAAACATAGATAACAGTTAGAATCTCTTTCTCTTTGAGAAAGGGATTCTTTTTGTTTCAAATCTTTTCAATATACCTAGTTCTAGGCTATAATATAAGTTGCTATAATTTCATAGCAATACTACTCGGACTTTTACACCGAACTAGTGTTTTTTACACGTCAGGCTTTCACCCTGATTAGTTTTATGATCAAGAGATCATTAAAAGGAGAAAGTATGGAAAAAGTTATCGCTGTAGCTATGAGTGGTGGCGTAGACAGTTCTTTAACTGCTGCAATGCTACTAAAACAAGGCTATAAAGTATTTGGTATTACCCTGTGGCTGTGGGTAAGTGGTACACCTTATGATTCGGTTCCCCTCGCTGTAACAGATGCTAAGAAGATGTGTGATTTTCTTGGTATCGAGCATCATGTTATCGATGCTCGCGATGTATTCTACGATAATGTGGTAGATTACTTTGTAAAAGAATATGCCTATGGTCGTACACCAAATCCTTGTGTATTCTGTAACAAAAATATCAAATTTGATTTGATGCTAAATCGTGCACTTGAACTGGGTGCTACACACATATGGTCACTGGTCACTATGCACAAGTTAATTATAATGAAGAAACAGGTTTATATGAGTTACATAAAGGCGTTGATCCAACAAAAGATCAAAGTTATGTTATGTATAATATGAACCAACGTATCTTGAGTCATCTTATGTTCCCACTAGGTGGTCAATGTAAGACTGAAACACGTAAATTAGCTGCTGAATATGATTTACCAGTAGCTAAAAAACCAGATAGTGTAGATATTTGTTTCTTACCTCACGGGAACTATCAAAAGCTCGTGGTAGAAGAAATGAAGGATAAACCTAAATCTGGTAATATCGTTACTGAAGATGGTGAAGTATTAGGTAAGCATAATGGCTTATTTAACTACACTATTGGCCAACGTAAGGGTCTTGGTATCGCATACAAGCACCCATTATATGTTATTGGCTTTAATGGTGAACGCAATGAGGTTATCGTAGGTCCTAATGAACGACTCTTTACAAATCGTATGATTTGTAAGTTCTATAACTTCTTAGATGATACAATTCATAAAGAATTAAAGCAGAAGGTAAAATCCGCTACGCTGCGAACCCTTCACCTTGTACTGCACGTATCTTAGATGATGATACGATGGAAGTTATCTTCGAAGAACCACAACGGGCTATTACACCAGGTCAGTCCGTAGCCTTTTATAATGGCACTCAATTATTAGGAGGTGCTGTTATCGATCGCGTATGTTAGAAAGGAGAAAACAAGTTCTTTGAACTTGTTCACATAATATGTCAACGAAAAAGATTAGAAACTTCTGTATTATAGCTCATATTGACCATGGTAAATCTACCATCGCCGATAGATTAATTGAATATACTGGCACATTACAAAAACGCGAAATGGAAGCCCAAGTTCTAGACTCTATGGATTTAGAACGGGAAAGGGGCATTACCATTAAAGCCCAATCTGTTCGCATTTTGTATAAAGCACAAGATGGTGAAGAGTATACATTGAACCTTATTGATACTCCGGGCCATGTGGATTTCAGCTATGAAGTATCTCGTTCTCTTGCAGCTTGTGAAGGCGCATTACTCGTAGTAGATGCTGCACAAGGTGTAGAGGCACAAACGTTGGCAAATGTGTATCTCGCTTTAGAACATGATCTTGAAATCATTCCTGTTATTAACAAAATTGATTTGCCTTCTGCAGATCCTGATCGAGTTAAACATGAAATTGAGGATATTATTGGTTTAGATGCATCAGAAGCAGTTTTATGTTCTGCTAAATCTGGTATTGGCATTCCAGATATTTTGGAAGCTATCGTAAATAAGGTGCCTGCACCGCCAGATAAATCTGATGAACCAACTAGAGCTTTGATTTTTGATAGCCGTTTTGATGCGTATAAAGGCGCTATTGCTTATGTACGTGTAAAAGAAGGTACGATTAAAGCAAAAGATACAATCCGTATGATGCATGATAAAAAGGATTTTGATGTAACAGAACTTGGTATCTTTACACCAAATCTTGTACCTGTTCAGGAGTTACCATGTGGCTCTGTAGGTTGTATTGCAGCTAGCATTAAGAATGTAGCTGATTGTCACGTTGGTGATACTGTAACATTAGCTAATAATCCGGCACCAGAACCATTACCTGGCTATCGCAAAGCTGTATCTATGGTTTATTGTGGCTTATATCCAACAGATTCTAAAGACTATGAAAATCTTCGTGATGCACTTGAAAAGTTACAACTTAATGATGCTGCTTTAGAATACGAAGCAGAAACATCTTTGGCATTGGGCTTCGGATTCCGTTGTGGTTTCCTCGGCCTATTACATATGGATGTTATTCAAGAACGGTTGGAACGTGAATATAACTTATCCCTTATTACAACTGCTCCATCTGTAAACTATAAGGTTTACAAGACAAATGGAGAAATGCTCGAAGTGGACAATCCTGCTAAATTACCACCACCAACAGAAATCGACTACATTGAGGAGCCTTATGTAAAAGCTACTACAATCGTACCTAAAGATTTTGTTGGCACTATTATGGAATTGTCTCAAGATAAACGCGGTGAATATCAATCCATGGAATATTTGGATGAAACACGTGTATCCGTTGTATATCACTTACCTTTAAGTGAAATCATTTACGATTACTTTGATAAATTAAAATCTGCTACAAAGGGGTATGCATCTCTTGACTATGAATTGATTGGCTATAAACAATCTCCAATGGTTAAGATGGATATTCTCTTAAATGGTGATCCTGTAGATGCTTTGTCTATTATCGTACACAAAGACCGTGCTGCTACACGTGGACGTGCATTAGCGGAAAAATTAAAAGAACTCATTCCTCGTCAAATGTTTGAAATTCCTATTCAAGCAGCAGTAGGTACGAAGATTGTAGCTCGTGAAACTGTAAAAGCTTGGCGTAAAGACGTTTTAGCGAAGTGTTATGGTGGCGATATTTCTCGTAAACGTAAATTGCTAGAAAAACAAAAAGCCGGTAAGAAACGCATGAAGTCTGTAGGATCTGTAGAGATTCCACAAGAAGCATTCATGGCTATTCTCAAGGTTGAGGACTAATATAATGAAAACAGATTCTAATACTTTGAATCTGTCTACACTTGGGGATATGGGCTTGTATGTCCATATCCCTTTTTGTAAACAGAAATGTATGTACTGTGATTTTCCAGCTTATCAAAACCTACAAGATTATTATGAAACCTATGTATATGCATTAGTACAAGAAATAGATCTATGGGTTACAGAACACCCAGAATCTAAATCTAGACCTATTGATACCATTTACTTTGGTGGTGGTACGCCGACTGAATTGTCAATTCAACAACTAAAGATGATTCTTGATAAAATTAAAAGCACTTTTACAATTACTGATGATTGTCATATGACTATTGAATCAAATCCTGGAGAAGTAGATTTACATTATTTAACGAAATTGGTTAAACTTGGTTTCAATCGTATTAGCTTTGGTGTTCAAACCTTTAATGATAAGGCACTTACTATGCTGCATCGCAGTCATAATGGTGAAAAGGCTAAACAAGCGGTTTACGATGCTAAAGAGGCTGGATTTACTGATATCAATATTGATTTGATTTATGGTTTGCCACGACAAACCTTAGAGGATATTCAGCATAATTTAAATATTGTAAAAGATTTACCGATTAATCATATTTCAACGTATGGACTTCAAGTTGAGGTAGGGACTTATTTATATCATTTAGTAGAAAAGAACCTTATTTCTATTCCTAGTGAAACCATTGATGAATCTATGTATGACATGATTATGGCTGGGTTAAAAGATTTAGGTTTTGAGCGATATGAAATTTCTAATTTCAGTAAGGATAATTCCTATAGTCGTCATAATTTAAAATATTGGCACTATGTAGATTATTTAGGCTTTGGTGCAGGTGCTCATTCTTTTTATGACGGAGTACGCCGCAGTAACAATCGTAATGTAATGCCTTATATACAAGCTGTTGATCGATATACTATGCCTATTATCGATACGGAGACTATTACGGTAGAGCGGGCCCAAGAGGATTTTTGTTTTTTAGCACTTCGCACTAAATGGGGCCTTGATGAGCTAAAATTCAAAAATAGATTTGGTGTATCTGTTCATGATTTATTTGGCGCTACAATAAAAGATTTAGTTAGCAAAGGCCTATTAGAATATGAAAATGATAGTTATCATTTGACCTCGGAAGGGGCAAAACATGGTAACTATGTATTTAGTCAATTTATTCGTGAGTAATTTTTCACAGTTTCTCAAAATCTAATATGTTAGTATAAATAGGATGATGATGAATAAGCATGCTAGATTTGAGGAGGAACGATGAAGACATCGGTTATTTTACACGGTTTACATAATGAATTTACTTTAGACCAAATGAAGGCATGCATAGAATTAGCTGAAAAATATGGTGGATCCTTCCGTCATGTTGTAACAGGTATACAAATTACAGGTATTGAAAAAGAAGATAAGGAACAGCTTATTTCCGAATTACCTGAAGGTGTAACTACGGTTATTCATAGAGGGGTTAATTCCTTAATTGCCTGCGTTGGTAAAGGCTATTGTAAAAATGGCCAAATGGAAACAAAAGAGTTAGCTGATTATGTGGAGAGAAAACATTACGGCCGAAAAACATCTCATAAGTGCAAAATTGGCATCAGTGGATGTGGTCGTAACTGTCCAGATGCAATGGTAAAAGATATTGCCTTTATTGGTACGTCTCAAGGTTTTATGTTAGCTGTTGGCGGCAATACAGGTATGAGACCAGAAGCTGGCAAAATTTTGGCTAGACAACTTACTGTAGAGCAATCCAAAAAAGCTGTAGATATTTTAGTTGATTGGTATGCGGAACATGGGGAACCACGTGAGCGTATGGGAAAACTGTTAGAACGACTTGGTAATCCATTAGAAGGTGTAGAACTATAAATTATTATATTTATACTTCTCATTGATTTATGGTTCTGGTTTACGATTCTTAATCTATAAATTTGCATGGCTAGAAAGTAATCTAACTAAGAGCTCATTAACAACAAAATTACAATAGAATTATTACAAATATTAACACTTATACTATTTCAGGTTTTAATAACATAAATTTTATTAGACCAACATATTCTAAGATTGAAATTTTAGTATATGACATAAACGTAGATAGTATAAGTGTTTTCTTATTGTTATACTTTGATTTTTTGACTAATTAATTAAAAAAATATTGAATTGTCTTTTTTGACTAAATAGGTATTATTTGACTTTTTAAGGATTTTTTTGCTTGACAATTTTTTCCAATGTGATAATATTATACATGCGATTAGCACTCAAAGTTTATGAGTGCTAACAAGAGGTGTCATTATGGATGAAAGAAAACAGCGCATCTTGCGAGCCATAATTGAAGACTACGTTAAATCTGCTGAACCGGTAGGGTCAAGAACCATTGCTAAGAATTATAATCTTGGTATAAGTCCGGCAACAGTGCGAAATGAAATGTCCGATTTAGAGGAGTTAGGCTATTTGGAGCAACCTCATACATCGGCTGGACGTATTCCTTCAGCTAAAGGCTATCGCTTATATGTTGACTCTATGTTGAGTCGACAACCTGTTCCATTACAGGATGCTGAAAAAATTGAAATGTTATGGAAACATTCCAATGGATCAACGAGTGAGCTCTTCTTAAATATGGCTAAATTATTATCACAAGTAAGCCATAGCATGAGTTTATTCTTAGCTCCAGCTCATGATAGAGCATTAATCAAATACATTCATGTGTTGCCCCTCGATTCACATCAAGCAGTTATGGTTGTCATTACTGAGACAGGAGCTCTTGATAATGAATTGATGTACTTACTGAAGGCGTTTCGCCTGATGTATTACAAAGTTTGGCTATGCAATTTAGCAATGCATTACAGAATGTAAGTATTGGTCATGTAACGGCTGAAGCGTTAGGAACACTTTTGATTCATATGGAAGGACCCCAAGGGATTTTGATGATCCTTTCAGAAACATTATTACGAGCAATTAATAAACGTAAGTTGTTCTATTCTGTAGGTACCACGGAGTTGTTAAATCAACCAGAGTTTAAGTCTGTTGAAAAAGTACAACCCTTACTTTCATTAGTGGAAGAGCAAAATCAATTGGGACAACTTTTAAAGGATGATTCACCTACACCGGTGAAGGTAAAGATTGGCGATGAAAATGATACTGAAGCACTACATTCTATGAGTGTGGTACAAGCTGATTTCACAAATCAAGATCAGCCTATTGGTACACTTGCTATTCTAGGACCGACACGTATGGAATACGGTCGTATTATTGGAATGTTGTCTCACATGAAACATATGATGGAATCTATGGTAAAAGAACAAAAATAGAAAGGGTATATAATGGCTGAAGAACAAGACATTAAACAAGAAACAGTATACGAAACAGCAAATGCTACTAATGTAGAGGAACCGGCTGTGGAAGAAACTGAAGAAGTTGTTGCTGACGCTGCTCACGTATTAGATGAGCTTAAAGCAGATTTCGATAATCGATATAAGCGTTTGCAAGCTGACTTTGAAAACTTCAAACGTCGTACTAATCAAGAAAAAGAGCAACTTGCAGGATATGTTAAAGGGGATGTGCTTACAGATTTACTTCCTGTATTAGATAACTTTGAACGAGCTGTTCAAAGTCCCGCAGAAGGTGATGCTAAGGTATTCCTTGATGGATTTATCATGATTCATCAAAACTTGATGGCTATGTTATCTAAACATGGTTTAGCCGTTATCGATGCGGTTGGTAAACCATTTGATCCAAATTTCCATCAAGCGATTATGCGAGTGCCGTCAGATGAATATGAATCTGATACGGTATGTGAAGTATTGCAAACTGGCTATACTGTTGATGGTCGTTGTATTCGTCCAGCAATGGTAAAAGTTGTTGAATAGATTATAAAGGTTTTAGGAGGCATATATTATGGCAAAGGTAATTGGTATTGATTTAGGTACTACAAACTCTTGTGTTGCGGTTATGGAAGGCGGCGAACCTACGGTTATTACTAACCAAGAAGGCGCGCGTACAACTCCTTCCGTTGTTGGTTTTGCAAAAAATGGCGAACGTTTAGTTGGTCAATTAGCAAAACGTCAAGCTGTATCTAACCCAGAAAACACAATCATTTCTATTAAACGTCACATGGGTACTGACTACAAAGTAACTGTAGAAGGTAAATCTTATACACCACAAGAAATTTCTGCTATGATTCTTCAAAAAATCAAAGCTGATGCAGAAGCTTACTTGGGCGAACCTGTAAAACAAGCTGTTATTACAGTTCCAGCATACTTTACAGATGCTCAACGTCAAGCTACAAAAGACGCTGGTGCGATTGCTGGTCTTGAAGTGCTTCGTATCATCAACGAACCTACAGCAGCTGCTCTTGCATATGGTGTAGATAAAGATGAAGACGGTAAAGTTCTTGTATTTGACCTTGGTGGTGGTACATTCGACGTATCTATCCTTGAACTTGGTGATGGCGTATTTGAAGTATTGGCAACATCTGGTAATAACCATCTTGGTGGCGATGACTTCGACCAACGCATTATGAACTACCTTATTGAAGAATTCAAAAAAGAAACTGGTATCGATTTATCCAATGATAAATTAGCTGATCAACGTTTAAAAGAAGCTGCTGAAAAAGCTAAAATTGAATTATCTGGCGTAGCTAGCACAAATATCAACTTGCCATTCATCACAGCTGATGCTACTGGTCCTAAACACTTGGATGTAACATTGACTCGTGCTAAATTCGAAGAATTGACAGCTGATTTGGTACAAGCTACTATTGAACCTACTCGTAAAGCTATGAACGATGCTGGTTTATCTGCATCCGATATCGATAAAGTATTGTTAGTTGGTGGTTCTAGCCGTATTCCAGCTGTACAAGAAGCTATTAAAAAAGTATTGGGTAAAGAACCAACTAAAAACGTTAACCCTGATGAATGTGTAGCTATCGGTGCTGCTATTCAAGGTGGTGTATTAGTAGGTGAAGTAAAAGACGTATTGTTACTTGATGTAACTCCATTGTCTCTTGGTATCGAAACAATGGGTGGTGTATTCACACGTATTATCGATCGTAACACTACAATTCCTACATCTAAATCTCAAGTATTCTCCACTGCAGCAGATAACCAACCATCTGTAGATATCCATGTATTGCAAGGTGAACGTGAGTTCGCAGCAGATAATAAAACATTGGGTCGCTTCAACTTGGATGGTATCCCAGCAGCTCCTCGTGGGGTTCCTCAAATCGAAGTAACATTCGACATCGATGCTAACGGTATCGTACACGTAAAAGCTAAAGATTTGGGTACTCAAAAAGAACAAAAAATTACAATTACTTCTTCTAGCGGCTTGAAAGAAGACGAAATCGAACGCATGGTTAAAGAAGCTGAAGCTCATGCAGCAGAAGATAAAGCTAGAAAAGAAGAATTAGATGTTAAAAACAATGCAGATTCCTTGGTATACCAAGCTGAAAAAGCATTGAAAGAACTTGATGGTAAAGGCGATACTGCTTTATTGAAAGAAGTGGAAGAAGCAAAAGATAAATTGAAAAAATCTATCGAAGCTGGCAACATCGAAGACATCAAAAAAGATAGTGAAGCTTTGGAACAACCATTACATAAATTAGCAGAACAAATGTATGCAGCAGCACAACAAGCTCAACAAGCAGCTGGTGGTGCAGATCAAGGTCAACAACAAACAAAATCTGATGATAATGTAGTTGATGCTGATTACACAGTAGTGGATGACGACAAGAAATAAGAAGGGTTGGTAACTAATGGCACGTGATTATTATGACATCTTAGGGGTTAGCAAAAATGCCTCTCAAGATGAAATCAAAAAAGCCTTCCGTAAAAAGGCACGCCAATACCATCCAGATGTAAATAAAGATAATCCAAAGGAAGCGGAAGCAAAGTTTAAAGAAGCTAACGAAGCTTACGAAGTATTGTCTGACGAAACTAAAAAAGCTCAATATGACCAATTCGGCCACGACGCCTTCAAACAAGGAGGCGGCGCTGGCGCCGGTGGTTTCCAAGGTGGCTTTGGCGGTTTCGGTGGTCAAGCTGGCGGCTTTGGTGATATCTTTGGCGACATTTTTGGAGGCATGTTTGGCGGTGGACACCAACAACAAGGTCCTCAAAAAAAGGCAATGACTTGCGCGAAGATATTGATATTTCCTTTGAAGATGCAGCCTTTGGTAAATCTATGGAAATAGAAGTGCATCGTCATGAAGAATGTGATCACTGTCATGGTACTGGTGGTGAACCAGGATCTCGTGTCGATACTTGTCCAAACTGTCATGGTTCTGGCCAAGAAGCGGTTATTCAAAAATACTCCATTTGGACGTATGCAATCCGTTCGCACTTGTTCCCGCTGTCATGGTACTGGTAAAAGCATTGAAAAAAACCTTGTTCCAAAATGTCGTGGAACAGGTGAAATGTTGGCAAAACGTAAAAATCTCTATCAAAAATTCCAGCAGGTGTAGATAGTGGTTCCCGCTTACGCGTTGCTAATGAAGGTGAACCTGGTATCTTAGGTGGTCCAAAAAGGCGATCTTTACGTATATATCTTCGTTCGTCCTCATAAGGAATTTGAACGTAATGGTAATGACGTTATTAGCCGTGTAAATATTAGCTTTGCTCAAGCAGCATTAGGTGCGACTATACAAGTTAACACCTTAGATGGTAAAGTAGAGTTAAAGATTCCGGAAGGTACTCAAACGGGAACGGCATTCCGCGTAAAGGGCAAAGGTATTCCATATTTGCGAAACCCTAAACAACGGGGGGACCAACATATTGTAGTAACTGTCCAAACGCCTAAGAAGTTGACAGACACTCAACGTGAGTTATTATTACGCTTTGCAAATGAAAGTAATGAAGATGTAAATAACTTACAAGTGAGCAAGAGTCTCTTTGAAAAAATTAAGGACTGTTTGACTAAATGAACAGCTCATGTGAAGGAATGGTTTGTTCCATCACATTCCCTATAAAGGAGCATATATGCAATGGATAGAAGTATCCATTGTCTGTGAAAGAGTAGCCACCGATGAGGTGACTACTCTTTTTGACGATTATGCAGACAATGGAATAATAGAAGAAGATGTAGAAAACCAACCTAATTTAATTAAATTAACAATGTATGCAGATCCATCTTTGGACCCAAATACAATTAAGATAGATATAGAAAATCGTCTTACAGAGGCTAATATTAGTGTTACATCAATTGATACTACTATATTAGATGAATCTACATGGCTCAATTCTTGGCAGCAATATATTGAACCCACAGAAATTCTACCAAATTTAATTATTAAACCAGCATGGCAGGAATACGAGAATATCGATAATAAAACTATTATTGAAATTGATTCAGATATTTCCTTTGGTACAGGTTCTCATGAGACAACAAAGACTTGTGCAGAGCTATTAAAATCCTATAGTGAATCTATGGATCTTAATACAGTTACTTGTTTAGATATTGGTACTGGCACAGGTATTCTGTTATTAGTGGCAGCATATTTAGGTGTCAAAAATCTAGTCGGTATAGATATAGAAGAGTATGCTGCAAATCAAGCGCGCATTAACTGTGAGAATAATCATGTATCAGCAGAAATAATTTGTGGTAATTTGGATAGTGATTTTAATGGTACTGCCCAAATAATTTTAGCGAACCTAACAGTAGATCCACTTAAAATACTATTACCTCAAATTGGTAAGAAACTGGATGATCAAGGCATTTTAATCATTAGTGGTATTATAGATGATCGGTATGATGAAATCATGCCATACATTGAGGCTAATTGGCATATTATTGAGGAGCGCATAGCAGGGCCTTGGCATACATTTGCGCTAGAAAAACGATGAAAAAGATTTTTATTCCTACACCATTAGGTGAAACCATAGAATTACCAACAGATGTAACACATCATGTGTTACATGTATTTCGACATAATATGGAGAAGCCCATAACGGTTACCGGCAGTGACAATCGGTGTGGTACATATCAAATTACAGAAGAAATAGACGGTAAAGCTCAAGCAAAACTTATTGAGTATGTAGAATCAAATGTATCTTCTTATCGTACTATCCTTGTGCAATCTTTATTAAAAGGTGAAAAGCTAGAATGGGTATTGCAAAAGGCGACAGAATTAAATGTTGATACAGTCTATCTTGTATCTACTGCTAATTGTGTTGCTAAATATGATGACAAGAAATTACAAACAAAGGCTACCCGTTGGGAGAAAATAATGCTAGAAGCGGCTCAACAATGTGGGCGTAATCAACTACCAACTCTTGTAGTCGGTGAAAAGCTTTCACAAGTATTAGATATAGAATCTGATGCATTAAAATTGGTAGCCTATGAAAATGAAGATGGACATACTATTAAAGATGTTCTTTCGCAGGTCAACGCTGATAAGTCAATTACAGACATACTAATCTGTATTGGTCCAGAAGGGGGCTATCAAGAGAAGGAAATCAATGCTATTATAGAAAGTGGCGGTAAATCAGTTTCCCTTGGTAATACTATTTTACGAGCTGAAACGGCTGCTATTGGATCATTAGCGATGATTCAATATGAATTAGAACTATAAATTAACAAGAATAGAGAGGTGCAATGAAAACCGTTGCGTTTACAACCTTAGGGTGTCGTGTCAATCAATATGATACAGATGCTATGAAAGGTTTATTTTTACAAAATAACTACGAAGCAGTAGACTTCGATGAAAAAGCAGATATATATGTAATTAATACATGTTCTGTAACGAATATGGGGGAAAAGAAATCCCGTCAATTGATTCGCAAAGCGAAGCGTCAAAACGAAGATGCCTATGTGATTGTAACTGGTTGTTATGCTCAGCTTGACCCAGATGCGATTGCTGCTATAGATGGTGTTAATCTTGTTATCGGCACCAATAACCGGTCAAAAATCGTTGAGCTTGTAGAGCAATTGGAATCTACAGAGCGTCAAATCAATGCTGTACGGGATATTATGAACGAATCGAACTTTGAAGAAATGCCATTATATGGTAATGAATCTGATAAAGCTCGTGCTTTCATGAAAATTCAAGAAGGTTGTAATAACTACTGTGCCTTTTGTATCATTCCGTATACTCGAGGAAAATTAAAATCTCGTAAAGTTGATGATATTGTACAAGAAGCAAAACGATTAGTAGAACATGGATTCCACGAAATCGTATTAACGGGTATTCATTTGGGAAATTACGGCGTTGAATTGCCAGGTCGCCCTACGTTAGCTGATGTAGTCAAAGCTTTATTAGAGATTCCTGATTTATACCGCATTCGTTTCGGGTCTATTGAATCAGTAGAGGTTTCTGATGAGCTAGTAGAATTAATGGCTACTAATAAACGTGTTTGTCCACATTTGCATTTACCACTACAAGCTGGTTCTGATCATGTATTAAAGTTGATGAAGCGCCATTATACATTACAAGAATATAAAGATTTGATTGCAAGTTTACGTTCTCGTATTAAGGATTTATCAATTACTACTGATATCATTGCTGGATTCCCGCAAGAAACGGATGAAGACTTTGAAGAAACATTAAATACAGTACGTGAAATTGGGTTTACCCATATTCACGCTTTCCCATACTCTATTCGTGAAGGCACACCTGCAGCTACTATGCCAGATCAAGTACCAGAAGCTGTAAAGAAAACTCGTGTAGCACTTTTGAATGGGCTTAGCCAATCTGGCTATGAAGCATACGCAAAATCTCGCATTGGTAAGCCTGGTGAGATTCTCATCGAAAAGGAAGAGAATGGATACTACATGGGCTTAACAAATGAGTATGTAAATGGTAAAGTTAAATCTGATGGGACACATAAAATTGGTGATCTCATTGGTGGTACTGTTGTAGGTTTAGAAGATAATTATTTGATTATTGAATAAGGAGTTATAGTATGAGTGACTGCATTTTCTGTAAAATTATCAATGGCGAAATTCCATCTAAAAAAGTGTTAGAAAACGATAAATTCTATGCATTTCATGATATTGAACCAGTGAAAAAAGTACATGTTTTAATTGTACCTAAAAACCATGTTTCCAATATTGCTCATCTTAACGAAAATAATGAAGACTATGTAGAAGGTTTATTGCCATTCGTTCGTGATGTAGCTAAAGAACTTGGTATTTCTAAAGATGGTTATCGTTTGATTTTTAATACTGGTAAAAAAGCTGGTCAAACTGTATTTCATATGCATGCTCATCTCTTAGGTGGCGAAGAAATGGGATGGCCAGAAGCTTAATATTAGGTATAATGTATTCTTTTTATAATACTTATTAAAATTCCTATAAAATATACCGGAAAATATTGACAACATCTATACCTATACATATAATATTATATGTGCGTATGTAAATTATCAGCACTTCCCGAGATTATTTTTGGAGGGAGGGATATAGATGTCTGAAATCAAAGTCGGTAAAAACGAAACGCTTGAAAGTGCTCTTCGTCGATTCAAACGCTCCTGCCAAAAAGCGGGTGTTTTGTCTGAAGTAAGAAAACGCGAACACTACGAAAAACCAAGCGTAAAAAGAAAGAAAAAATCTGAAGCAGCAAGAAAACGCAAATTCAGAGCATAAGATGATTACCCTAATTCTGCCTTTTCATGGCTTTATGAAATCCAGGATTAGGGTTTCTTTATATTATTTTATCTATAATATAATAATGTTGTATGACTAAATGTGTTATATCTTTGCAAGCTGTAAAGATTAACCTTTATAATAGTATGATGTAGATTGTTATTAATTAAAATAGATCAGGAGGATACAATGAGCTTAAAAGATCAATTAAAAGAAGATATGAAAGCTGCTATGAAAGCACGCGAAGAAGGTAAAACTGCGCTTTCTGTAATTCGAATGGTTAATAGTGCGATTAAGAATACAGAAATTAATGATAAAGTTGAGCTTGATGATAATGGTATTCTTGGTATTTGGCAAAAGAAATGAAAACTCGCCAAGACTCCTTAACTGAATTTGAAAAAGCGGGCCGTGAAGATTTAATCGCTCATGTAAAAGAAGAAATGGCTGTACTACAAAAATATTTGCCAGCTCAAATGAGTGAAGATGAAATTCGTACAGTTGTTAAAGAGGCTATTGCTGCCTGTGGCGATGCTGTAAATATGGGTAATGTTATGAAACATGTAATGCCTAAAACAAAAGGCCGTGCGGATGGCAAGGTAGTTAATAATATCGTTAAAGAGTTACTTGGTTAATATATTGTAAAATAGTCAAGTAAATGCTTTATATAGTTAGTATGTTCAATTTATTAAAATAGAATTCTTAAACCTATAATTAAGAGAATTATGAAATTCTATAGAAAGTTATTGACATATATTTTCACTATATGATATTATGAATTCAACAAAATAATTGGTCAACGAAGACTCCACTTTAGATATATAGAATATATATCTATTTGTTGGAGTCTTTTTATTTTTAGGAGGAACCATTATGGCAAATACTAAAGATTTATTGTATTACATTCCAGCAGGTCAATATGGTAAAGAAGGCGTTCTTGCATTATTAGAACAACACCCAGAAATTAAATTCGTATCTCTTGTAGGTATCGATTTAGCTGGTAATGATACAGATGAAAAAATCCCTATGTCAGCATTCTTTGATGATTATGAAGCATTCTTCGAAGGTCGTGCTGTTCAAACAGATGGTTCTTCTGTAGTACTTACAAATATTGCAACATTGAATAATGCACGTGTTGATATGTGGGGCGATCCAAGTGTAAACTGGTTCGTTGATTATAACTATGAAAATATCGATGAAGCAACAGGTTTGCCAACTGGTACACTTCGTATTCCTGCATTCTTGATGCATAACTATCGTTATGTTGATTCTCGTTCTATCTTAAAAAATAGCTGTGACTATGTTCGTGCAGAATTATTATCTTTGATTAAAGAACATGGTTTACCTGGTATGCCTCATGTGAAATCTGATGATGTTGTAGATATTATCTTCACATCTGCTACTGAATTGGAATTCTGGGTAAAAACTCCATCTAGAACAGTTACTAAAAAAAGAATTATCTGTATCTCAAAAAAATTACAAGAACAATACTGGCAACGTACTCATGGTACAGTTCGTACTGCATTAGAACAAGCGGTAGAACGTCTTGATCAATATGGTATGGAAGCAGAAATGGGCCATAAAGAAGTAGGTGGCGTTAAAGCTAAACTTGATGAAGATGGTCATGAAGCAGTAGTATTAGAACAATTGGAAATCGACTGGAAATTCTCTGGTAACCCATTACAAACAGCAGATAACGAATTACAAGCTCGTATTATCGTTCGTGAAGTATTCCGTGAAAACGGTCTTGATGTAACATTCAATGCGAAACCTATTATTGGTGTAGCTGGTTCTGGCGAACATACACACTTTGGTGTTATGGCTAAATTGAAATCTGGTAAACTTGTTAACTTGTTCAGCCCAGAAGATATGCGTAAAGAATCTGCTAGCTCCTTAGGTATTGGTGCAATCATGGGTCTATTGAAACACTACGAAGCAATCAATCCATTCATTAGCTCCACAACAGACTCCTTAAATCGTTTGAAACCTGGTTTCGAAGCACCAGTATGTATCGTTACATCCTTAGGTACTGATCCTTCTGAACCTAGCCGTAACCGTACCATCCTTTGTGGTTTGATTCGCGATATCGATAATCCTATGGCTACACGCTATGAATTGCGTTCTCCAAACCCTTACACAAACACATATACTGCATTAGCATTGATCTTCATCTCTGCATTTGATGGTATGAAATATGCTATTACATCTGGTAAAACACAAGCTCAATTGGAAGCAGAACTTTCTAAAGAAGTTGGTGAACCAGCTGAATACCTTGCTACAAATCGTGCATACCGTACAGAAAAAGATGTATTCGATGATTTCACTCAAGAAGAACGTAATCAAATGTTTGGTATTGCACCAGCTACTGTATGGGAAAATATTAAAGGTTACCAAAACAACCCTGAATTAGTTGAAACATTGGCTCAAGGTAATGCATTTGCTAAAGACTTGATGGATTCCTTCATTGCATCTATTTTGAAACGTTGGAAACTTGTATTGGCTCACCGTTTGATTCCTAATAATCTTGATACTGTTCGTAAAATGGTAGCTATTCATACTGATAGCCGTAATAGTGTAGATGATAAACGTTTTGCAGAAGTTAACGATTTACGTTTCTATCTTGCTAAAGATAGTGATGATCGCAAATCCTTGTTCACTCGATTAATCGATGCACTTAATGACGGTGAATATGACTTAGCATCTCAATTACAAATTGAAATGAACGATAAAATGGAAGAATTAGAAGCTAAATATGCTAACTATGCAAAAAACATCTTCTAATATCGGTTGATTCTATTACTCAAAAAGGGCTCCTACATTTGTAGGAGCCCTTTTATTCATATTAACTTTTTATAATTTAGCCGTTAAAGCTATTACTCGTTATGTCCTATAAACTTTTCTACTAGTACTAAGCTACATACAAGTACAAAAATTGCAACAGACCAGATTAAATTATCATATGACGATTCATGATCGATGATTAGCAGTCTAACAATTGCAGTTATGCCAATATATAAAAAGAAATTAAGCGGGAAGTGGAAGTTATTTTTTAAAGTATTTTTACGATGAGAGCAATAAACTCAAAGTATAAGAAGAAGGTAATTAATTCTTCAATTAATAAATAGTAAGTGCTATAACCTTGGATATTTGCCCACGTAATAAATCCTAGGCTAATTAAGGTATTAATGAGGGCAATACAAAGAGCAATGCCTACACCTACAAGGGCTATATTTTTTATAGTTAATAATAATTTAGAAATACGTATCCACATATATAATTCACCTACAATAAATATCTAAATACTATACCACATAAAAAAGACCGTACACCGTACGGTCTTTTTACGATTACACCACAGTATAATCAAGAGAATATCAAAGGATTAGATATCAGCTTTAATTGCTTCTAATGCAGCATCGAAGTTAACTGCTTGAGTTACTTCAGGAACGTATTCAACATAAGTTACTTTATTTTCTTTGTTGATTACTACTACGCCACGAGTTAAAAGACGAAGTTCTTCAATCAAGAAGCCATAGTTTTCACCGAAGGAAGCGTCTTTGTGGTCAGACAAAGTAATAACTTTATCAACGCCAGCAGCGCCACACCAACGTTTTTGAGCGAAAGGTAAGTCCATAGAGATAGTCAATACTACAACATCATCAGAAAGTGCTGTAGCATCTTGGTTGAACCAACGAGTTTGAGCGTCACAAACGCCTGTATCAAGGGAAGGAACAACGGAGATAACTTTTACTTTACCTTCGAAATCTTTTAATGTTTTAGGTTGTAAGTCGTTGCTTAAAACTGTGAAGTCAGGAGCTTGTTGACCTACTTTAACTTCTGGACCAACCAATGTGATAGGGCCACCTGCAAATGTTACTACGCCAGTACGTTTTTCCATGTTGTATTCCTCCTAAGAGTTTTAATTCTAATGTTCGTAAGGATACGTTTTGTATCTATGCATAGTATAACACTTACATTACCATAAGTAAACTAAAAAATTCGATATAGTGTTTTTAAGGGAATAAATAGTATGTTATTGGCTTCATAATCAAGAAAATATCTTAAAACTACATTATATACGTATAGGTGTATTATGATATATGAAAAAAATGTGTATACTATAAGGAGTATATTTAAATAATGATAATCCTGTAATACAGAAATTTAACTGAGAGGTCCTATGAAACCTATAGAGCTATTTATGCAGTTTTTCCGCCGAGAAGGCTGGGTATATGCCATCGGCTTAACTATGCTAATCGCTATTGATATAGCATTTTTATTTGTTCCACAATTCATTGGTAATGCCATCGATACACTAAGTCACAATAAAGAGGGCTTAGTCAATTATATTATTTACTTTATTTTATTATTTATTATTATAACGATTCTAAAAGTTATTTCGCGACGCACCTTACTTGGTTCCATCCGTCGTATGGAGTACCTTTTTCGTGAAATCTTGTGTAGAAAAGCATTACAAATAAAAACAACATATTATGAGGCAAATGGACCTGGTAAAGTTATGGCGTTGATGACAAATGATGTTACATCTCTTCGTGTAGCGTTAGGTTTAGGTGTAATGATCGTGGTGGATATTATATTTTATTCCATTGTAGGATCTATTATTTTAATACAAAAAATAGATGGTCTATTAGCTTTTAAAATCATGACACCTGTATTCTTCATCATTGTTGCAATATTTGTGTTGGGCAGAAAATTACGTGCTAAACAGCGTAGTGCTCAAGCTACTTATAGTGATATGACAGAGTTTGGGCAAGAATTATTCCAAGGTATAGATGTAATTAGAGCCTTTAATCGAGAACGTATTATTTCTGACTCGTTTGAAAAAATAAATAAATTGAACTATAAGAAAAATATGGAGGTTGCCTTATTAGATTCTGTACTAACACCGTTAACAAGAATTGCACCGTTTATTTGTATTAGTATCAGTATTTTCATATGTGGTCACCTAGCTGTAAATGGTCAAATGTCCATAGGTGAATTTGTAACTATCAATTCATTCATTATGCTAATCGTAGGACCTTTAATTGGCTTTGGTGGACTCATTTCGATTGTACAAAAAGGCTTGGCATCGTTAGATCGTATTACCGATTTCTTACGACTACCAATAGAGTCAATTGATGACTCAACTGAAGTATTACCACTTGAGGATATTAATATACGATATTTAGATTTTAATTATGAAAATTCTAAAGGTCATGCATTGTCTCAAGTATCTACAACTATTCGTAAAGGCTCTTTTATAGGCATTGTTGGTAAACCTGGATCTGGTAAAAGTACTCTCTTTAAATTACTCATTGGTTTGCAACAAAGCCCCGCTAAATCTATTTATTTTGGGAACCAAGATATTTCAGATATACCTTTATCTAAGCTTCGAAATTCAATAGCTTATGTACCAACTCAATCTTATTTATTGAGTACTACTATTGAAGATAATATTAAATTTGGTAAAGAATTACCTATGCATGAATCCGTAGAGGTGGCTGCAAAAAAAGCCGACCTATATAGAGATTTAGGTAATCTATTAGATAATGACTTACATACTCTTGCAGAAGAAGGACATGATTTATCTGGTGGTCAAAAGCAACGTATTAATATGGCTAGAGGTTTTTATAAAAATGCACCATATTTATTATTAGATGATTGTTTCTCAGCTTTAGATGCCGTAACAGTAAATACTATTTTAGAGACATTACATACAGTAAATTCACAAACTATATTATGTATTTCGCAACGATTAGAGGTTATTGAAAAAGCTGATAAAATTATTGTCTTTGATGAAGGTCATATAGTTGAAGAGGGGACACATGAGGAATTATTAAATCTCAATGGTTTATATAAAACACTCTATGAAGCACAGAAAGGAGAGGCTCAAAATGAAAACGCATAAAGAAAGAAACGATTGGGCTTTATTCTCCTATATAACTGCATATATTAAACCCTATTTAGGAATCTTATTAGTAGCAACAATTGCACTTGCGGGAAATCTTGTACTACTATTATTTAGACCATATCTTACAAAACAAGTCATCGATCTTGGTTTTGCTACAAATGATATTCATGTCATTGAATATTATGCTATTTTATATGGTCTCACTATCATTGGCAGTGTGTGCTTTATTTTCATAGAAAATTACTTTTTAAAAAGTTTTGGCAAAAGATTATCTACAATATTCGCCATATTGTGTTCCAAAAAATTCTACATAAATCACATGATGAATTCTATAAATTGCCTATTGGTAATTGGGTAACACGCATTACAAATGATGTAGAATCACTGCGCACCTTATATACAGACGTATTATTGAATTTAGCTAGTAGTGGATTAATGATTATCGGTATATTAGCCTTTATGTATGCTATTAATATACCATTAGCCATTATTATGACAATTTTAGTGCCTATTATGGGTGGCATTATTTGGGTATATCAAAAGTTCTCTAGAAAGGCTTTTCGTCAAGTAAGACGATCCGTAGCAGCGTCAAATGCGAGTATTAAGGAACTACTTAATTATATTGTTATTGTAAAGTCCTATGGTGGAGAAAAGGCTATAGAAGATAAATATGAAACTGTTAATAAAGGTTTTTTAGAAGCCGGTCTTTTTGAAGTAACAACATTTTCTATTTTTAGACCTCTCGTTGATGGATTATTTTTTGTAGCATTAATTGTTATATTTACCACTACCAATTTAATTGATTCTATAGCTGATGCAGGTACTGTTTTTGCTTTCATTCAATATATGGATCGATTCTTTCAACCATTAAAGGACATTGCAGACAAATATAATTCCCTGCAAAGTTCATTAGCTGGTGCAGAACGGTTAGTTCCATTATTAGAGGAAAAAGAGCGAAATATGGTAGATGAAGTTCCAAAGGAACTGATTCCAGTAGAATCAATTGAATTTGATCATGTTTGGTTTTCCTATGAGAATAACGATGTCTATGCATTACAAGATTTCACCTTACATATTAAAGCTGGTGATTTTACTGGTATTGTAGGACCATCCGGTAGTGGTAAGTCCACATTATTGTCCTTACTAATGGGTATCTATAAACCTACAAAGGGTTCCATCTACATTAATGGTATTGATATTTCAAAATATGATAGTTCTGTACTTCGTCATTTAATGGGCTATGTATTCCAACAAGCTTACTTATTTAAAGGTTCTATTAAAGATAATCTTACACTTTTTGATAACTCTATATCTCATGATGAAATGGTAAAAGCTGCAAAACAAGTAAATTTAGATTCTATGATTGAACAATTACCTGAAGGCTATAATACACCTGTTGGGTACTTAGGTTCTTTATTATCAGATGGACAAAAGCAATTACTAGCCTTTGGTCGTACATTAATAAGAAATATACCTATTTTATTATTAGATGAAGCAACTGCTAATATTGATAGTCATACGGAAAAACAAATACAAGCAAGTATCGAACGTATTCGGGGTAGTAAGACGATTGTAAGTATCGCTCATCGGTTATCGACGGTACAAGAAGCAAATAAAATTGTTTATATTGAATATGGTAAAATAATAGAACAAGGTTCTTTTAAAGAATTAATAGACCTAAAGGGGGCCTTTTATAATTTATGGATTCGTCAAAAAAGCGGGAGTTAGCATGGAATTTATCCAATCTAAAGATAATAAGACTATTAAACGTATAGTTTCTCTAGGGCATCGTAAAAATCGTAATAAACATGGTGAATATATTGTAGAAGGAATTCGTTCCATCCGTGATATTTTAGCTAATGGTGTAGTAAAAACAATTGTTATACGCGAATCTAAATGTAAAGATAAAAATATTGAAGATTTATTATCCTTAGACACGATTCAATCTATACCTACTTATATTGCTCAAGATCCAATCTTTGATAAAATCGATAATACTGTGAATGGACAAGGTGTTATTGCCATTGTAGCTAAACCCAAACATAGTATAGAATCTATCGCTATTGAAGATGGTGTCTATATTACACTAGATGGCGTACAAGATCCTGGTAATCTAGGTACGATTATACGTACCGCTGTAGCAGCAGGTGTAAAAGGCATATTTTTAATGAAAGGTACCGTGGATTCTTTTAATGATAAGACGGTACGTAGTACAATGAGTGCTTTACATAAAATACCAGTTTATGAAGATGTAACATTATCGATGCTTAATGATCTTATTGCAGAATTCAATATTTCTACCTATGTTACAGCCTTAGAAAATTCAAAACCTTATCACACGATTGCATATGACAAACGAAGTATGTTGATTTTAGGCAATGAAGGAAATGGTGTAACACCTGATGTTATGAATCTGTGTAAGAATCGAATCATGATACCCATGTATGGAGACATAGAATCATTAAATGTAAGTGTAGCAGCGGCTCTATGTATGTATAAGGCCCAAGAACAATTGATGTCCTAATCAAATGCCTTAGATTAGCATTACGTATTTATGATAAAAATTTATAAGTATATCGAAAGTCCTCTACTAGTATACAAGTAGAGGGCTTTTGTATTGATTTTATAGTTCTGTATTTGGTACAATAACATATATCCTTTGTGGGAGAACAAAGTTCTCCCTTTTTTTAATGAAAAGGAAGTAAACTATGTCCAAATTAATAGTAAATGCCGACGATTTTGGTCTTCATAGTGCAGTTAACGCTGCAGTCATTGATGGCCACCGTACAGGTATCATTACGAGCACCTCTCTATTAGCGGGAGGCGAAGCTTTTACAGAAGCCGTAAGTATGGCAAAAAATAACCCTAAGTTGGGCATTGGTGTTCATATCGCCTTAGTAGGTGGGCTAAAACCGGTATGTAATCCATCTGAAGTACCATCTCTGCTTACATCCGAAGGCGTCTTTCCAGAAACATATATCGATTTATGAAACGAATTTATACTGGAAAGATTAACTATAGTGAGTTGCGTAAAGAAATTCACGCTCAAATGGAACGGATCATGGAGTCCGGTTTGCACGTAACGCATATTGATGGTCATCAACATATGCATGTATTACCAACGGTACTACCAATCGTAATTGAGCAAGCGAAACACTATGGTATTAATGCAATACGCATTCCAGATGAATCCTCTTTATTTGTCAATTATATGTACTCGCCAGTGCGATTACTAGGCAAGGTCGGTTTATCTACTGTAGCGGCAAAGGCAAGGCCTACAGTACGGGATAATGGTATGTATTCCACACAATATTTTTGGGGTATGGTAAACGGGGGACACATTAACCAGAAAACGTTAATGGGTATATTAAAATCCGTATCTAAAAAATCAGGTACTCATGAATTGATGATTCATCCAGGTTTAAATAATACGATTTTGGGAAATCAATATAAATGGGGCTATCATTGGGAGGATGAATTACAAGCTGTTTGTTCTAACCATACACGTTTATATATTAGACAACATAATATTGAGCTAATTAATTATGGAGACTTGATATGAGTAAAATGATGAAGAGAGGCATTTTTATGTTTCTTTTACTATTGGCTGTGTCAATTGGTATCATTTACTACACTATTGATTTAGATGCATTAAAAACAATTTCATCATTTAATAGTATTTCGTTATTATTAGCTTTGATAGCTTTAGCAGCAGGCATGTATTTTGATGGCCTACGGTTACAAAGACTTGTAAAAATCGGTGGGTACAAGCTATCCATAAAGGCGGTACTTCGCGTAATTTTTAGTAATTATTTTATGGCCATGTTGACACCAGGTGCCAGTGGAGGTGCTGTAGCGCAAGTTCTAGTATTAAAAAGTTATGGTGTACCCATATCTAAAGGTACGCCAATCGTATTAATACGCACCGTATTTTCAATTATGTTCTTGGTTATCATGTTACCTTTAGTATTTTTACATGATGCTATTGAAATTCCTTATATCTCACGAGATATGCTGTTAATTTTCGCTGTATTAGCTGTTATTGCAACGCTTTTAGGTACATATATCTTGCAGACTAAATATATGCGTCAATTTGTATATAATTTAGCGCAACGGTTTAAAGCACATAAAACAAGAGATTGGCTCTCTAAATTAGAAACCTTGAATCAAGGTTTAGGTTTACTATATAAACAACCCATACAATCCTTTATTGTATTTATTGAGTCTGGCTTGAGTTTATTATGCTTATACTGTATTGCACCTGCATTGATGTATGCTTTCACACCAGATATTCCTATCATTGATATATTAGATCGAATGATTCTATTAAATTTAATTTTATATTTCGCACCAACACCAGGGGGAACAGGGATTGCAGAAGGACTATTTGTAGCATTGTTTAGTACCTTTGTACCTAATGGAACTGTTGGTATTGTGGCTGTAGCATGGCGAGTTATGGCAGAATATTTGCCATTTTTTATTGGTATGTATGCAGTATTAACATTATATGGGCGTCAATTTGTGGCCCAAGAAACTTCAAAAGAACAATAAGGGAGTGTGTGTTCTATGACTAAACCAAAAAAAGATAAGTTTTATCTGGTGCAAGAAGATATTTTACCAGAAGCGATAAAAAAGACGATCAAGGTAAAAGAGATTTTGAAGCTAGGTGAAGTTAAAACGATTAACGAAGCAGTTGAAAAAATGGATTTAAGTCGTTCTGCGTATTACAAGTACAAAGATTATGTATTCCCATTTTTTGAAATTGCGCAAGGTAAAATCGTTAGTATTTATGTTTCCATGTCTAATGAATCTGGCATGCTATCTAGTGTATTAAAAGCTATTGCAGAACGGAATGGTAGTATTTTGACAATCAATCAAGATATTCCTTTACAGGGTATTGCAAACAGTAGCATTTCCTTTGAAACGAAAGACTTACAAGGATCATTAGAAGATTTATTATTAGATATTCGCTCTATGAAGGGCATTATTAAGGTAGAAATTTAGGCCAAGCATAGGCTATTGAAGAGAGTAGGACAATTATGACCACTATAAAAATTGCGTTATTAGGTTTTGGTACTGTTGCACAAGGTACATTTAATTTGTTGCAAGATAATGCTGAGTTAATTAGAAATCGTACAGGTGTTAATGTAGAAATTTCTAAAATCTTTGTGCGTAATCCTGATAAATATAGCCATATTACATTGCCTGAAACATCTCAATATGTAACTGATATTGATGAAGTATTGAAAGATGATTCCATTCAAATGGTTGTGGAATTAATGGGTGGTACAACCTTTGCTAAAGACTGTGTAGAAGGTGCTTTAAAAGCCAAGAAAAATGTAGTAACAGCGAATAAAGATTTATTAGCTGAATCTGGCCCATACCTATTGGATTTAGCTAGCAAAAATGGAGTGGATTTGCGCTTTGAAGCATCTGTATTAGGTGGTATTCCTATCATCCGTACATTATATGAATCCTTAGCGGGCAATCGTATTACTGAGATCATCGGTATTATGAATGGTACAACAAACTTCATTTTAACGAAAATGTCTGAAGAAGGTTTAAGCTATCAAGATGTACTAAAGGAAGCACAAGATTTAGGTTATGCAGAGGCTGATCCTACAGCAGACGTTGAAGGTCTAGATGCAGCACGTAAATTGGCTATCCTTGCTTCTATTAGTTTCAATCGTCGCATCTTCTTTGAAGATGTATCTGTAGAAGGTATTACAAGCATAGATACAGAAGACATCAAATTCGGTAAAGAGTTTGGCTACAATATTAAATTATTAGGTATTGCTAAGGAAACTAGCCAAGGTTTATCTCTAAACGTATACCCTGCATTTATTCCTACAACACATCCTTTAGCATCTGTTCGTGGCTCTTATAATGCTATTTATGTAAAAGGTAATGGTATCGATGATGTAATGTTATATGGTCGCGGTGCTGGTAGCTTGCCTACAGGTAGCTCTGTAGTATCCGATATTATGGAAGTAGCAAAAAATGTTTCCTACAATGAAACAGGTCGCTTGAAACCATTCTATTACGATCAAAAGAACATTTACTCTCCTGGCAAGATTCAATCTAGCTACTACTTACGTTTAGAAGTAGATAATAAAACAGGTGTATTAGCAAAAATTTCTGCCAAATTAGCAGAACAAAAGATTTCTGTATTATCTATTGTTCAACGTAATATGGATCCAGAAACTGCGGTTCTTGCAATTGTTACGTCCAAATGTCCTAGATCTTATATTTTAAATCTTATTGATTCCTTTAACAGCTTGCGTTCCGTTAAGTCTGTTAATAGTGTCATTCGTATTATGGAAGCTTAAACTATGAATACCATTCGCGTACAAGTGCCCGCTACAAGTGCCAACTGCGGGCCCGGTTTTGATTGCCTAGGATTAGCATTAAACCTTTACAATATCTTTAGCTTTACACCAGATCCAAATGCTACTGAATATACATATACCTTTGAAGGTTTCGGTGCCGATATTCTTCGCGCTGAAGATCCTAAAAAGAACCTTATTGGATTTGCTATGGATCAAGTTTTTGCTACTGCTCAAGAACCCATTCAATACGGACATATTACATCTGAAACCTTAATTCCACCTTCTCGTGGACTCGGCAGCAGTAGTACAGCCATCGTAGGTGGACTTTTACTAGCCAATGCACTAGTTAAACACCCCCTTACAAAAGAAGAATTATTGGTCATTGCAAACCGTATGGAAGGTCATCCAGACAATGTAGCACCCGCTATTTTTGGTAACTTATGCTGTGCTACTGGTTTAAAAACAAAGGTATTAAATACAGTCATCTCTGTTCCATCAGAATTACATTTTGCTGTTGTGGTACCAGAGGTCATGGTATCCACAGAATATGCACGTTCTGTTTTACCTAACCATGTACCATTTAAAGAGGCTGTCCAAAATGTGAGCCATGCATCTTTATTTGTAACAAGTTTAATTACACATCAATTGAGCAATTTATCTGTTGCATTAGATGATAATTTACATGTTCCATACAGAAAAACATTGATTCCTCATTGTGATGCTGCTTTGAAGCGGCTAAAGCAGCTGGAGCATATGGTGCCACGATTAGTGGTTCTGGTTCTACGTTAATTGCCTATGTAGACAAAGTCCATGTACAAGCTGTAGCTGATGCTATGGGTGCCGTATTTACAGCTAATGGAATTGAAAATAAAACATACTGCTTAGAAGCCGATAGTACTGGCGCATCTATTATCTAGTTTGTGGTATAATTATAGTGTTAGGCATAGTCCATAACTATAATTGGAGGAAACTATGAACAATATGAAAACAACGCTATTATTAGCGACTCTAACGGCCATTTTAGTGGTCTTAGGTGATATGATTGGCGGTAGAAGTGGTATGATGATTATGTTTGTTATATCCATGGGCATGAATTTTATGTCCTATTGGTATAGCGATAAGATTGTTTTAGCACAATATAATGCACAACAAGTTACTGCTCAATCTAACCCAAAACTATATGGTATGGTAGAACGTTTGGCTAAAAATGGTAACTTACCAATGCCAAAGGTGTATATCATTCCAAGTGATGTACCTAATGCGTTTGCTACAGGTAGAAATCCAAGTCATGCAGCGGTAGCTGTTACAGAAGGTATTCAACGTCTACTAACTGATGATGAGCTAGAAGGTGTTCTAGGCCATGAATTAACACATGTTAAGAATCGTGATACCTTGATTAGCACGATTGCCGCTATGATGGCAGGGGCCATCTCCATGATTGCCCAAGTGCTTCAATTCTCTGCGTTCTTTGGTCGCTCAGATGACCGTGAAGGCTCTAATCCTTTAGAACTAATAGGGGCAATTATTATTGCACCAATCGCGGCAGGTCTTATTCAGATGAGTATTTCTCGAGCACGCGAATTCTTAGCTGATGAGGGGGGCGGAGAGATGTGCCGCAATCCTTTGGCTTTAGCATCTGCCCTTGCAAAAAAATTGACTACTATTCAAAACATGGTGCATTGCCAAATGCAAGTAATGCAACAGCCCATATGTTTATCATCAACCCTATGGTTGGTATTGGTGAAAGCTTGAGCAATCTTTTTAGTACACATCCTCGTACAGAGGAACGTATTGCAAAATTGAAACAACAAGCAATGAATCCTAAATATAAAGAGAAAGCATTATTTTTAATTAATATCTACAGGAGGATATCATGCAAGAAACATTAGTTTTAATCAAACCAGATGCAGTTAAGCGTCAATTAAGTGGTGAAATTCTTAGCCGTTATGAACGTAAAGGTCTTGTAATTAAAGCATTAAAACTTCTACAAGTACCTCGTGAATTAGCTGAAGAGCATTATGCTGAGCATAAAGAAAAACCATTCTTTGGTGAATTAGTAGATTTCATCACATCTGGTCCAGTTCTTGCTTTCGTATTGGCCGGAGATAATGCTATCGTATCCGTACGTGCATTAAACGGTGCAACAAATCCTGTAGATGCTGCCCCTGGTAGTATTCGTGGTGACTATGCCTTAACAATGGATGCTAACGTAGTACATGCTTCTGACTCTCCAGAGGCTGCTGCTCGTGAAATTCACCTTTGGTTCCCAGAATATAAATAATCTCAAGGTTGAGATCCTGTAGCTTTTCTTTCTACATTTATGTATATCTATAGGAGGTAATACATATGGCAAGTAGTGTTTACACAAAAACAGGTGATGCTGGTACAACTGGTTTATATACTGGTGAACGAGTACCTAAATCCTCTTTACGCGTAGAAGCTTATGGTACAATCGATGAATTACAAGCATTTTTAGGCTTGGCTCGTTCCTATGCTGAAAATCCACGTGTTGCTACTGAATTATATGATATTGAGCGCAACTTATGGACTTTAATGGCTGATATTGCTAGCTTAAATGCTGCACCAGTAATTACAGAACAACATGTTAAACATTTAGAAAAGGTAATAGATCGCTTTGATGAAAAGCTTGAGCCTTTATCTAATTTCGTAATTCCAGGTGAGAAACAATCTTCAGCATACTTACATGTGGCTAGAACGATAACTCGTCGTGCTGAACGTGATTTATGGCGTGTATTAGATGCTGGTGAAAGTGTTCACGAATCTAATTTAAAATATTTAAACCGTCTATCCGACCTTTGCTTTATCATGTGTCGTGTAGAAGAGGAAATTGGAGCTGAATAAACAAAAAAAGCTATGTATTTTACATAGCTTTTTGCTCGTTATAGACCTTATTGTGAAATTGTTTGATTTAACACATCATGAGGACTTGGATAGTAGAAGAAAATATGAGGAATTTCATAGCGGAATTTCTCTCTTAACAAATCGGAAAGAGTTGTTTCAAAGTTTATAATTTTATCAGCTCCGAAATCAAAATCTTCTACTAAGACCAATAATTGTGGCTCTACTTGTGGTGCATTTTCTGGTAACGCTTCTGGTGGTAGTGGAACATTTACTACTACACGGGCTGTACCGATATACTTTCCTTGTCCATCGTCGATGGCAACACGATAGGTATTATCCCATAAAGTAGCCATCATTTTAAGTTTCATATTCATAATTTCCATAGTATCGCTCCTTTGTTATACTTATAATGATACTGAAATTATAAATTCTTGTATAGGTGCATTATGAAATCCCAAATTATATTGTGTTCCGGTGGAGCACGCAGTGGAAAAAGTGAATTTGCAGAACGTTTAGCCCTTTCTACGGAAGGTCGTAAAGCTTACGTAGCAACAGGACAGGCGTTTGATGAAGAAATGGTTGATCGTATAAAGAAACATCAAGAACGACGTGGTGCGATATGGACAAATTTTGAAGTACCATTACATTTAGCTAAAGAATGGCAAAATATTAGCCAATCTGCTGATGTGATTCTTATAGATTGTTTAACTATGTTTACTACGAATCACATGATGGCACATGGCTCTATACAAGGGCAACAAGATGCTAATAACTTGGAAGAGGCTGTACTTTCCGAATTAGAATCATTGCTAAGCTTAATTGCATCAAGTGATGGGAAAACAGTTATTTTTGTAACCAATGAAATTGGTCTTGGTATTGTACCAGATAATAAGCTAGCTAGATATTTTAGAGATATTGCAGGTCGCGTTAATCGGGCAGTTGCAACTGTAGCTGATAAACTATACTTAACGATTAGCGGTGTTACCATTGAATTAAAATCCCAGGAGGTTCATATAAATGGCTAAGAAAATTATGTTCCAAGGAACGAGTTCCAATGTAGGTAAAAGTATTTTATGTACTGCATTATGCCGCATCTTTTATAGAAAAGGTTTTAAAACCGTTCCTTTTAAAGCTCAAAATATGGCCCTCAATTCATATGTCACTAAATGGGGGGATGAAATTGGTCGTGCTCAAGTAGCACAAGCTGAGGCTGCAGGCATAGATCCAATTGTTCAAATGAACCCTGTTTTATTAAAACCTACAGGTAATCAATCCTCTCAAGTCGTATTAATGGGCAAGCCGGTTGGCGTCTATAGTGCTAAAGAATACCATACAAAATATTCTTTAACAGCCCTTGATAAAGTAAAAGAATCTATCGACTTCTTGGATTCCAACTTTGATATGATGGTTATAGAAGGTGCAGGTAGCCCTGCAGAAGTTAATCTCAAAGCAAATGATATTGTTAACATGCGCATTGCTAAAATGACACAAGCTCCTGTATATCTCATTGCTGATATCGACCGTGGTGGTGCTATCGCATCTATCGTTGGTACTTTAGAATTATTAGAACCAGAAGAGCGCGATCTTATTAAAGGTATTGTTATCAATAAATTCCGTGGTGATATTAAATTATTAGAACCTGCACTTACATTTATCGAAGAAAAAACAGGTAAAAAGGTAGTAGGTGTTATCCCTGCTATTGAAAACCTTGATATCGATGAAGAGGACTCTGTGGCACTAGAAAATAAACGCAATAGCGGTGCTAAAGAGATTCAAGTAGTAGTTATGCAAACACCTAAAATTTCTAACTTTACGGACTTTGATGCATTAAATTATGAACCAGATGTATCTGTTCGTTTTGTGGGCCCTGGAGATGTTATTGGCAAGCCGGACCTAATCATTTTACCTGGTTCCAAAAATACACTAGCAGACCTAACATATCTTCGTAATTCTGGCTTTGCTGATGAAATTAAGCAGCTTGCCGAACAAGGCACACCTGTTATCGGTGTATGTGGGGGCAATCAAATGCTCGGTAAAACAATATATGACCCGCATCATATGGAAGGTGATATTGAAGAGGTTGAAGGCCTTGGTTTAGTAGATTCCTCCACCACAATGAAAGATCAAAAACTACACACCAAGTAGAATTTAATGTATCTAACCTTCAGTTTTTAAATGGTACATTTACAGGTGAAAAATTAGTAGGCTATGAGATTCATATGGGGGATACTACGCCATTAGTAGATACTGTGAGTCGTTGTTTCACTATTACGAGCCGCAGTGAAGAGGCGGTCAATGTAATTGATGGCTTTATCGATGGCAATCATCAAGTAATGGGCACATATATTCACGGTGTATTTGATAATGATGAATTTAGACGTTTTATTATCAATCAGTTACGTGAACGTAAGGGGTTAGAACCATTAGATGTAGTATTCCATTATTTTGAACACAAGAATGCAGCTTACAATCGATTAGCTGACATTGTAGAAAAACACTTAGATATGGATTATATTATGTCTACCTTGGGTTAGTAGGGGAGATATATGGAACATTTAACAATATTACATTGGTTTACAAAGTATAGCTTTGTATGTATTCCAATCTTAGCATTTATATTGGATTTGCTCATTGGAGATCCCAATAGCAAATACCATCCTGTGGCTATAATTGGTCGTATTATATCTTTTTTCGAGGCAGTCCTATATAAAGATACTGATAATGATACAAAAAAACTATGGTACGGCGGTATTGCAGTAGGTTTAATCCTTGTTTCTGTATATATTATAGTGTCTTTGATTCTTTGGCTTGGTGGTGTAGTTGATGAATGGGTAGAATTTGCTCTTGAAGTAATCATTCTGTACATTGCTATATCTCCACGCTCACTAGCAGGTGCGGGTTTTACTATTAGCCAATTAATTAAGCAAGATAATATTGAAGAAGCTCGCAAGAGATTATCTTGGATTGTAGGGCGCGATACAGAAGAATTAGATGAAAGCGAAATTACACGAGCTACTGTAGAGACCATTGCAGAAAATACAGTCGATGGCATTATTGCGCCTTTATTTCTTCATCATCGGTGGTCCAATGGGAGCAATTCTATATAGAACTGCCAATACTATGGACTCTATGCTAGGCTATAAAAATCAAAAGTATATGTACTTTGGTCGTGTAGCTGCACGCTTTGATGATGTACTTAACTGGATTCCTGCACGAATTACCTTTATATTATTAATTATTTCTGCATTCTTTTTACGTTTTGACGCAAAGAAAGCTCTCCAAATTGGCTTGCGTGATGCTAATAAGCATCCAAGTCCTAATGGCGGCTATGCAGAAGCACCAGTTGCAGGGGCTTTACATATTCGTTTAGGTGGTTACAATCAATATTTCAAAAAAATGACCTTCCGTGAATACATGGGGGATCCTATTGAAAAATTAAATCGCAACCATATTACACGCACAATTTATATGATGTATTTTACGACTATACTAATGGTTATTATTAGTACAGCCATTACTTATGGGATGAATGTATAATGACACCTTTTTTCATAGCATTACAGTTTTTAACACGTTTAAAGATCGTTAATCAAACAGAATGGTCTGTAGAGGATTTTGGTAAATCTGTTGTAGCCTTTCCTTATGTAGGGTTGATCATCGGCCTTATTTTAGCATTACTATATGGAATATTATCACCGTTTATTCCGTTGGTTCCGTTAATGTTAATCATTGTTGTAGCGGAATTCTTGATTACTGGTGGTCTCCATGCTGATGGTTTAATGGATACAAGTGATGGTCTATTTTCAGGACGTGAACGGGAACGTAAGCTGGAAATTATGAAAGATAGCCGTATAGGCTCTTTGGTGTTGTTGCTTTTGTATTTGTTACACTTTTAAAATGGCAATTATTAACGGCGATTCCTACAGCGGAATTTATTCCTATGGCATTGATAATGATGCCATTAATGAGCCGTTGGTCCCTTGTATTGAGTATCAGATCTTATCCGTATGCGAGAAAAGAGGGAATGGGTGCTGCCTTTGCTAACTTAGCTCCAAAGCATGTTATTACGTACAATACAATTTCAACGTTCTTTATGCCTATTGTTATATTAATAATCGGTACGATTTTGTATACCCTTTTATATGGCGCATATTCTATCTTCTCTGTAGCTGATGTTGGATATGTTGTAGGACTAGGTGTATTAGTCTATGCTACATTAGGTATTTTCCAAATCAATATTGTAAGCATGATAATTACCTATATTATCAATCGTTTGCTTAATCGTTATATTGTTAAGCAACTTGGTGGTACTACTGGTGACACATATGGATTTGTTGTAGAGGTTACAGAGGTATTATTACTCTTTGTATATATCATTATCTTGTCCATATTATCTGCTTCTGTCGCATCCAATACGACTATGTTTTAATATCGTTCTGCCTAATGGCTTCTTATAAGTTACTGTTTTTATTTAATGTGAAAGGAGTTCAATGTGACCTATTATGTAAGAGCCCCAGGTACATGTGGGGAATTTCTACAAGGTTCTATTAATGGTCAGTCATTCTTAGTGACTTGTCCTATTAATCGATACTCCTACGCATTAAGTAATGTAACACATCCGTTTTCACAGCACTATTGTGCATTACAGCCTAAGTCTGCTAAGGCAAGACAATTAGTACAACGATTATTACAAAAAAATAATAAAGACCAAGCTTGTCCACCTGTATATGTACGTTCTGACATTATACAAGGTAAAGGGATGGCCTCAAGTTCTGCGGATATATCTGTGACGGCTATGGCAACAGCGTTAGCTATGAATTATGATCTATCACTAAAGGAATTAGAACAAATTTGCTTATCTGTAGAGCCTACAGATGCTTCATTTTATCAAGGTGTAACTCAGTTTGATTATATAAAAGGCACTATTTCTCAACCACTGGGGATGTGTCCTCCATTGAAAATCCTTGTATTTGATGAGGGTGGTAGTATAGATACAGTTTCTTTTAATCAACAAATAGATTTACAAACTAAAATTTTAGAAAAAGAATCAATCATAGAAGAATCACTTGATCTATTCAAACGGGGCTTGAATACACATGATATCAATTTAATAGGTCAAGCAGCTACATTAAGTGCCTTTGGTAATCAACGTATATTATATAAACCTAATTTATATGATTTTCACGATATAGGTAACTACTATAATAGTGTTGGTACAATCATAGCTCATAGTGGGACCATTATGGGCCTTTTATTTCCAGTAGATTATGGTCGAATCGATGATTGTAAACAAGAGATTATGCGTAAATTACCACAGTTATCCTATGTGGATACAGTAGAAACCACAAATGAAGGATTGACCTACATTAAACGATAATATATTAAATAGAAAGAGAATCGAATGTCTAAGATACATGGGGGCAATATATTTCAGTTTGCCCATGAACAACGAATTGAACCATATGAGGTAATTGATTTTAGCGCCAATATTAATCCTCTTGGACTAGCCAACGTGGATTGGATGCATTAAATGATCAATTACGTTATATTTCTCATTATCCAGATGCTACAAATGATGATGTATTAAATGCCATTGCTGATACATATGGGATGGATAAGAATCAAATTATAGTTGGCAATGGCGCAGCTGAGTTATTGTATGCCATTTGTCGTTTACCTGGATATACTGGTGCGTTTGTACCAGCACCTGGTTTTTCTGAGTATAAAGAAGCTCTTGAAGCTAGTAACATTCCTGTGCGAGATATTTTTTATCGCCCTCGTGAAGATGATAATGGAAAACCTTATTTTGAAGTACCTTATTTAGCATTAGAAACATTTGCTGCTGAGCTTAAAGGTCAAGATGGTCGCATTATTGTATTTTTAGGTAATCCTAACAACCCAGATGGGACATTACTTGATAAAGCACATATTCGAACTGTAGCGAGCATGTTAAAAGATGCCAATAGCTTACTTGTTATAGATGAGTCCTTTATTGATTTTGTAGATAATGAACCATTACGTGATAATGATCAATCTATGCGTTCTTTAATTAACGAATTCGATAATATCATTATAGTTCATTCTTTCACGAAGTTTTACGCTGTACCGGGCCTTAGAATTGGTGCTGCTTTTGGTAACGAAAAATTAATTAGTCAACTACATCAATATATTCCTAGTTGGTCTGTAAATACGTTAGCACAAGCATATACAGAGGCTGCTTTGAATGATGTTAATTATATAAAAAGAACAAAGCAAGAATTAAATGAGGAAAGAGCATTCATGTATAATGCATTAGATGCGATAGAGGGGGATTACCGTATATCCACCGTCCGCCAATTTTATGTTGTTCAAAGTAAATCATGAAGGTATTACAGCTAATACGATTAATGAAAATCTAAAGAGAGATAACATGATTGTACGCAATTGTGACTCTTATGTAGGTCTCAATAATCAATGGGTACGTATTGCTATTAAAGATCATGATACTAATATCAAATTAGTAGAGAAACTAACAGATATTTTGAAAGTATAGGAAGATTATGAAGACATTATATATTGTGCGCCATGGCGAAACTGATTGGAATAAAATGGGGAAATATCAAGGCATTACAGATGTTCCTCTAAATGAAAACGGTTTAAATCAAGCTAAAGCCTGTGGTGAAGCTCTTAAAGATATTACCTTTGACCGTATATTATCCAGTGATTTAAGCCGTGCTTTGGTTACAGCTGAAACTATTAGAGGTAATCGCACTACACCTATTACAGTGGATAAACGATTACGAGAGCTTAATTTTGGTGACTGGGAAGCTATGCTATTCTCAGATATTGAATCACGCTGGCCGGGCCTAATTGATGAGATGTATTTGAGACCTCATCTTGTAAAAGTTCCAAACGGAGAAAGTTTTAAAGATTTACAAGATCGAGCATGGGCAGGTCTTGAAGAATTCCTCAATGAAAATGATGAAGAGGAAACACTTTTAGTTACATGTCATGGTGGAACTATTAGAACATTATTATGTAAATTACTAGACATTTCAATTAGTCATTGTTGGAATTTCAGCCAAGGTAATACGGCTATTAACCGTATTTTCTATAATGGTATGGGCGAATATGATCATAATATTTTGAATTTGCTCAATGATACGGCCCATGTTGAGTTACTACAAGGACATGTATAATGCGACTCGATAAATTATTAGCTAATAAAGCCTTTGGTAGTCGAAAAGAGGTCCATCAACTTATAAAGGATCAAAGAGTTACCATTAATGGTGAAGTAGCAAGAAAAAAAGATATTCATGTAAATATTGAGTCTGATATCATTGCAGTTGATGGTCAAATCGTTAATACCAAGCAACATTACTATGTTAAATTTCATAAGCCTAAAGGCTATGTTACTGCTGTAGAGGATGCAAGTCATCCTGTCGTAATGGATTTATTGCCCCCTGAATATATAAAAATGGGCGTGGTCCCTGTGGGAAGATTAGACAAAGATACAGAAGGCCTACTTTTACTTACCAATGATGGTGTTTGGGGACATTCTATTATCAATGGCAATAAGCATGTAGAAAAGGTTTATTACGTAGAATTCGAAGGTGAGTTAACCGAAGATGGAATTCAACGTATTAAAGAGGGAATCGTCCTAGGCGATGGAACCCATTGTAAGCCCGCTTTAATTGATGTTTTATCTCCCAAATCTGTACATATTACAATTGAAGAAGGCAAATATCATCAAGTAAAACGTATGATTGGCGCTGCTGGTGGCACTGTTACCTATTTAAGCGTCTAACCATAGGTCATATAGATTTAACCGGTATTGAAGAGATTGGTTCTGTACAGGACTTATCCTCAGATGATATAGAGGCTTTCAAAAAATAGCATAAAATTCTATTCAATATAGGTATTTTATGGTAAGATTAATTGTACTTTATAGACTAGGAGCATGATTATGAATGGATTAAATCTGCTACAACAGTATATTAAAGAGCAAGAATTAACAGGCGTCATTTTGATGAGCCCTATAAATTTACATTATTTTGCTGGTTTTACTGGTACAACAGGGTTTGCTATCATTACTCAAGATAAAGCTTTTATGATTACTGATTTCAGATATACTGAGCAAGCTACAAAACAATGTGAAGGGTATACAGTCATTCAATATGAATCCTCTGTTATGGATACTCTTGTAGACATATTCAATGAACATCATATTCACGAAGGTTTATTTGGTATTGAGGGCAAACAAATGCCTGTTGATACATACGAAACCTTATGTGATACATTAGATGAACGCTTTAATTTTACGTCTATCAATTTTGCTAAACTACGAGCAGTTAAGCGTGAAGATGAATTGGAATTATTGCGTAAAGCAGCTAACATTGGTGATGAAGCTTTCGCCGCATTGCTACCACAACTAAAGGTAGGAATGACTGAAAACGAAGCACGTATCATATTAGAATCAGAAATGTTAAAACGTGGTTCTGAGGAACCTTCCTTTGCAACCATTGTAGCTTCTGGTAATCGGTCTAGTATGCCTCATGGTGTAGCCAGTGATAAGGTCATCGAAGCAGGTGATTTTGTTACCTTTGACTTTGGTGCCGTATATAAGGGTTATCATTCCGATATGACTAGAACTATTGTAATGGGGCCTGCCTCTGAATTACAAAAGAAGTTATATAGTATAGTTTTAGAAGCACAAAAACGTGGCGTAGCTGCAGTTCGAGCTGGTATAACTGGTAAAGAACTTGATGCAGTATGTCGTGATTATATTAAAGAGCATGGATATACCAAGGAATTTAATCATGGTACTGGTCATGGCTTAGGCCTTGAGATTCACGAAGAACCAGTAGCGAATACTAATCCGATACGGTATTTACAGAAAATATGATCATTACGGTAGAGCCTGGCATTTATATTACAGGTACTATCGGATTGAGAATAGAGGATAGTGTCATCGTCAAATCTGACGGCTATGAGGTGTTGACACATAGTCCAAAAGAGTTAATTGAAATAGGTATTTAAAAGGAGAAGAGTTAGATGATTTCCAGTAATGATTTTCGTCCAGGTGTAACCGTTGAAATCGACGGTAATGTATGGCAAGTAGTTGATTTCCAACACGTTAAACCAGGTAAAGGTGCTGCATTCGTACGTACTAAAATGAAAAATTTGCAAACTGGTTCTGTAGTAGAGCGTACTTTCAATGCAGGTGAAAAAGTGCCTAAAGCACATGTTGATCGTCGTCGTATGCAATATTTGTACGAGTCTGATGGCTCTTACACATTCATGGATAACGAAACATATGATCAAGTTGAACTTAACCTTGAACAATTAGGTGATGCTAAAAACTTCCTTCTTGAAAATATGGAAGTATCCATCATGTTCTTCCAAGGTATCGTAATCGGTATCGATTTACCTGTAGCTGTTGAACTTCGCGTAGTTGAAACAGATCCTGGTATCCGTGGCGATACTGCTACTGGTGGTAACAAACCAGCTGTATTGGAAACAGGCTACACTGTAAAAGTACCTCTCTTCATTGAAGTAGATGATGTACTTCGTATTGATACTCGTACAGGTCAATACATCGAACGTGCCTAATACGTATTGATATGTATTGGGGCAAGATCTTTTCATGGAATCTTATTCCCCATATATCCTAACATTTGCACTGTAAGCACTTGTCGTCTATGTAATTATATATAGGGACAAGTGCTTTTTTTGAAAGAGGCCAGTATGACCAAGAAAAATACTGAACTAGAGTCGGGTAAAATTAAGATTAGTGAAGATGTATATGCTACGATTGTCACCATGGCTGCACTTGAGACAAAGGGTATACATCATATGAGCTCCACCTTTAATGATGGTGTTAATACCTTCTTTAGACGTAAATCTGATCATGAAGGTGTAAAAATATCATTTAATGATGAAGGAGCTATTTCCGTTACATTATATGTGTGTATTCAATATGGATATCGTATTCCGGATGTGGCCTTACGTTTACAAGAACGTATAAAAACAGCTTTAGTTTCTTATACAGAAATTGAAGTGCAAACCATTGATGTAGTGGTACAAGACATTGTATTTGATGATTTAGTAACACCATCACAGCCTTAGGAGGGTATCTATATGAGTTCAGACAATCAATTAAACTACGGATTAGATATGGATACCATAGATATTGCAGACTCTGTCATCATTGATGTAGCAACAAAAACATTGGCTACGATTCCAGGTATTCATTCTTTAAGCCCTCGCTTTTACGATGAATTAGTAGAGGGAATTACACATGCCTTTGGTCAACGCAGTTTACCAGGTATCAATGTTAAACATCGTAAAGGCTTATTGAAATCAATATTTATATTAAAGCATTGTATGGGTACAATCTAATTGAGTTATCCAAACAATTGCAGTTAGAAATCAAACAAACCTTAAAAAATATGCTTGATCTTGACCATGTTAAGGTAGATGTTCATATTGAAGGTATTGTTAAAGAAAAGGAGCCAACTCTACATGGTAATTAAGCGAAATCGACGTGAAGCACGTCAATACGCATTTCAAATGTTATATGCTAATGAATTTCATGTTGATCAAAATGATGTGCAGTTTCCAGAAGGGCACATGCATAAATCAATGGATAAAGCCTATGCTAATAGCATCATAAATGGTGTATTATCCGCTTCTGAAACTATCGATGCCACATTACAACCATTCTGTAAATCACGTAAAGTTGAAAACTTGGATAAAGTTGACCGTGCTATTTTACGTATTGCTCTATGGGAAATGACAAATGAAGCTGATCCTTTGGAACCATCTATAGCTATCAACGAAGCTATTCAGTTAGCTAAAGATTTTGGTTCTGATTCTTCCTATAAATTAATCAACGCAATTTTAGATGCATATAATAAGAGTAAATAATGAAACGATATTACTTAGGCATTGATACTAGTTGCTACACTACAAGTTGTGCCATTATAGATAGCGACTTTCACATAGTTGGGGAAGCCCGCAAAATATTAGAGGTCAAACAAGGTGAGCGAGGACTACAACAATCAAATATGGTCTTTCAACATACAAAGGCATTGCCTAAGTTGATATCTGAATTGCCACAGCTTCCTATTAGTGGTATTGGTGTTAGCGGGTTTCCTAGACGTGAGGAAAATTCCTATATGCCTGCTTTTATGGTGGGGCTAGGATACGGACAGTCTCTTAATCATTTGATGAATGTACCGCTACACGTTTTCGCACACCAAGAAAATCATATTTTAGCAGCACTACGAGAATTAAAAACAATTCCCAGTGAACCATTCTTAGCACTTCATTTATCAGGTGGTACTACAGAACTCGTGTATTGTCATTATAAAGGTGAAGGGATATTTGACTCTCATATTATCGGTGGATCTAAGGATTTACAAGGCGGTCAATATGTGGATCGGATTGGTGTAGCTATGGGCTTACCATTTCCTGCTGGCAAACATCTAGAAACATTAGCATTACAAACTACAGAATATGAGCCGTTACCATCTTCAGTAAAAGAAGGTTGGATTAGCTTTGCTGGTCCATGTAGTGCGGCTATGCGACGAATTACAAATTCTATGAATGATATAGATAAGTCTAATTTGGCGAGAGCTGTATTCACCTCCATAGGAAATGCATTAGAAAAAATGATTACCTATCATTTACAAAATAAACCTGTTCGAACATTAATTGCCGTAGGTGGTGTAATGAGCAATAGTTTACTTCGTCAACGTATGGAGCATTATTGTAGACGTAATCATCTTACATTACATGTAGCACAGCCACAATTTTCTGTTGATAATGCCACTGGCAATGCTTTTGGCGCTGCTTTTTTACAAGAATCTAGAGGGTAATCGTGAATGTATTAACCATTACACAATTAAACAATCTTATAAAGCGCACCTTAGACCGTGAATATCTCCTTAAGAATGTCTATGTTAGCGGTACCATTATTAACGCAAAGCGCCATAGTAGTGGCCATATGTATTTCTCGTTAAAAGACGAAGAATCCGCTATTGATGTTACCATGTGGTCTAGCACCGTAATGCAAAAGGGACTTGCTAATGCCATTCAAAATGGATTATTAGTCACTGTAAAAGCATCTGTTAATTTTTACAATAAAATGGGCCGTTTAAATCTTATTGCATCAGATATGCAAATAGGCTCTAAAAGTCCATTACAACTTGAATTTGACGCGTTAAAACGGGAGTTAACGGCGCTAGGATACTTTGATGACAGCCACAAACAAAGTCTTCCGTACATGGCAAGTTGCATAGGCATTGTTACATCTCAATCTGGTGCTGTATTACATGATATTTTACATGTCAGTGAGAGACGTAACCCACTAGTGCAATTTAAATTATTCTCCGTTCCTGTCCAAGGCAATACTGCGGGACCTGTTATTGCAAGAGGTATTGCTGCTGCCGATGCTGATCCCGATGTAGATGTTATTATCGTTGGTCGTGGTGGTGGATCTATGGAAGATCTATGGTGTTTCAATGATAGATCTGTTGTAGAGGCGATTTATAATGCTAATACGCCAATTATTTCAGCAGTAGGTCATGAAACAGATTATACCTTATGTGATTATGTTGCAGATGCTCGTGGAGCAACACCTAGTCATGCTGCAGAAATGGCAGTGCTTCCTATAACGACATTACAAGATCAATTGTCAGAAAAAGAAAAGTATCTACATGAGTTTATACGATATACATTACAACAGAACGTACCGATTTAACATTGCTCTTTAATCGTAGATTAGGCATTCCAGCTCTACAATTTCTACATAAACAAAAAACACATTTACAAGAGCTTTCACAGTCATTAACCAATGCTACAAAAGAACGATGCAATACAGAGAAACATAGTCTAGCATTGTTAGCTCAACAATTAGAATCTCTTAATCCATTACAAATGATGGTAAAAGGATTTGCAAAGGTTGAACATAAGGATAAACCTATTACGTCTGTTACGCAATTACATCCAAAGGATGATATACGAGTTACACTTGCTGATGGGTATGTTACTGCTACGGTAAAGGAGGCGCACAAAGATGGCCGCATCACTAAAAAGTTATGAGAAAAAATATAAAGCCTTAGAGGATATTGTTAAACAATTAGACGATGGTAATATGACTATCTCTGAGCTTTTAACGCAATATAAGAAGGGCTTAACATTAGTAAAAGAATGTGCAGAAATGCTTGATTCTGTAGAAGATGAAGTACAACAAATTATCGAAGAAGTCCGCATCAGCGAATAAGGAGATTCTATGTTCAAAGACTATTTAGCGTCTAGCAAACAACATATTGAACAATGGTTAGGTGAAGTATTAACTAGCCCAAATCGAGAATTTAAACCCCTTTATGAATCTATGAATTACAGTTTAATGCAAGGTGGCAAACGAATCCGACCAATCTTATCTAAAGCTGTATTAGAAATGCTTCATAAAGATCCAGCTGATTATAAGGAATTTCTATGTGCTATGGAGTGTATCCATACATATTCCTTAGTACATGATGATTTACCAGCCATGGATAATGATGATTATCGTAGAGGTAATTTAACAAATCATAAAGTTTATGGTGAAGGTATGGCTATTCTAGCAGGTGACGGTTTATTGACCTATGCCTTTCAATTAATGACCGCTAATGAGACAGCTACAGCGCAGGAAACTTGATGCCATCCAATGTGTGGCTACGGCTGCAGGCCCTGAAGGTATGGTCGGAGGTCAAGCCTTCGATATGCTCAGCGAAAATAAGCATATACCACTAGAAGAATTAAAAGTTTTGCACAGAGGAAAAACAGGTGCATTATTTAATGCGTCAGTAGAATTAGGCCTTATTTTAGGCAATGCAGAATCAACTACTAGAACAGCGCTTATGGAATATGCTAATTGTTTAGGATTGTTATTCCAAATTACTGATGATATTCTAGATGTAACTGGTACGATTGAAGAATTAGGAAAAACTCCGGGCAGTGATATTCGCCAACACAAATCTACCTATGTATCCTTACTAGGTTTAAAGGAGGCTAAAAATCAAGCTTCTTTAGTAGGAAAGCAGGCTCATAATGCTTTAAACTCTGTTTCTTATGATACATCTATATTGGCTGCTCTAATTGATTATCTTTTAGAACGCACTAATTAATTTGTATTACCTGTAGAAGGTATAAATAATGATTGATATATTACCACAAATAGCACACAACTATATAGCGCAAGCTGCATTTTGGGGTTGGTTTACTGCTCAGGCTATCAAATTTGTATGGCAACTAGTTCGACACGGCAAATTTCGTCCAGAACGTCTTGTAGGATCTGGAGGATTTCCCAGCTCTCATACATCCTTTGTAATCGCTACCACTACGGCCATATATCTAAAAAATGGAGCATCCGATCTTTTTATACTATCTCTAGTATTCTCTATTGTAGTCATGTATGATGCATCAGGCGTACGATTAGAGGCTGGGCGACAAGCTCAAATTCTAAACCAAATTGTAGATTATTTTTCCAAGAAAAACATACCTGTTGTCATTACTCGTAAAGAGGCCTTAAAAGAGTTATTAGGACATACTCCAGTAGAGGTATTTGGGGGATTAATCCTCGGTATTATTGTAGCGTGTATTCAATTTTATTATATTTACAATGGTGTGATATGAGTAGTAAAGAACGTTTAGACATACTCCTCGTTAATCGAGGGCTTTTTGAAAGTAGAGAAAAAGCAAAAGCTGCCATAATGGCTGGCCAAATCTTTATGGATACAACGCGTATTGATAAGGCAGGTACAAAAATACCTGTAGATGCCAATATCGTAGTAAAGGGCAACACATTACCTTATGTTAGTCGCGGTGGGCTAAAGCTGGAAAAGGCCATTCAAACATATCCTATCGATTTACAAGACGCTGTTATGGTCGATATAGGTGCCAGCACTGGTGGTTTTACAGATTGTGCTCTACAAAATGGAGCAGCTAAAGTATTTGCTATCGATGTAGGCTATAATCAATTAGCTTGGAAGTTACGTCAAGACCCACGTGTTATCAACATGGAAAAGCAAAATATTCGCACTGTCACACCAGAACAATTAGGTGAACTGGTTGACTTTATTTCCATAGATGTAGCATTTATCTCTTTAGATAAAGTATTGCCTGTAGCTACTACATTGTTAAAGATACAGGCTCCCTCGTTGCTTTAATTAAGCCGCAATTTGAAGCTGGCAAAGAAAATGTTGGCAAAGGTGGTATTGTGCGCGACCCGGAAATCCATAAAGAGGTTTTACATCGTATCTTACACGTTGCTCATGATTGTGGATTATATGTTCATGGATTAACTTTCTCACCAATTAAAGGTATGGAAGGTAATATTGAGTTTTTAGGTTATTTTAAAAAGTACGAAGAAGGGGCTTTAACCATTGATGATACTTTAATCGATACAGTGGTTGCAGAGGCTCATTCATTATAGGAGATTACTATGCGTATCGGATTTTTCCCTAATATGGGGAAAAGCAATATTATGGCAGTTTTAAAAATGGCTGCACATATTTGTAAAGATGAAGGTATCGAAGTATTCTTGCCAGATGATCTCGAATCAGATGCACCTGCACGAGTACTTAAGATTCCTGAAACTCACATTTTAAGTCGTCCAGAAATCTTTAAACAAATAGATATTGCCTTTAGTTTTGGTGGTGATGGTACCATCATCCATTTGGCACGACAAATTTACCCATACAATGTACCTGTTTGTGGTATTAATCTTGGTGAGTTGGGTTTCTTAAACCAAATCGAAGTTCACCAAATGCAAAGTCATATTAAACGTATTGCCAAAGGTGATTATAATATCGAAAAACGTGGACATTTATATGCGTATATTGACCGCAATAATGGTAATGAAGAAGAATTAGTACCTATCATTAATGAAATAGTTATTACCCGTGCAGAACCAGCTAAAATGGCACGTATCAATATGTCCATCAATAATCAACATACACAAATGTATCCTTCTGATGGCTTGATCATTTCTTCTGCCACAGGCTCTACAGGATATAATCTATCTGCAGGTGGTCCTATTATGAAGCCTGATAATAGATCAATTATTGTGACTCCTGTAGCACCACATCTTATTCAAGGCGTTTCTCTTGTATTGGAAGAGCATGATACAATTCAAATCACCATGCCAGAACGAGAGCCTCAATTACATATCTGTATAGATGGTACATTTGACTATACGTTTACCAATAAAGAAACATTACATATAAGCTCCAATCCAGTATATTGCTTATTCGTACGTTTTAAAGATCAATGTTTCTTTGGTACATTATTTAAAAAATTAGCCTCTCGTCGTGACGAGTTATTATAATACTAAAATCTCAAGTGGGGTGATTTTGTGATTAACATTAACAATGCTGTTCAGTTTCAACATTTAATCTGGGATCGAGTAATGAAACACGCTAATGTTGTAGTAGATGCAACATGTGGCAATGGCCATGATTTATTGTATCTAGCAGAGCGAGCAAGAAAAGGCTGTCATTTATATGGCATCGATATCCAAATGAAAGCTATTAATAGTAGCCAAGAGTTATTGCAGTCAAATGATATAGCTGAAGATGTGAGCCTAACATTTATCCATGACTCCCATGATCGTGCATTAGTTAATCAGTTAAAAGATGAAGTAATTGATTTAATGATTTTTAACCTAGGATATTTACCAGGTGGCGATCATCAAGTTATAACTAAACCGCATCAAACAATTGACGCTATAAAAGAGGGTTTAGAGAAATTATCTAAATCTGGAGTTATCACAATTGTTGCTTACCCTGGAACAACAGAAGGGTTAGAAGAAATGCAGATCCTTAAATCGTATTTATCAGATTTAGAACAGAAATTGTATAATGTATGTCATTGGCATCCAATGAATCAAATAAATAATCCACCTGAGTTATTTATATTGCAAAAAAACGATAAAAAGAAATATATCTTTATTCATTATGAATAAAAGTCATAAGAAATATGTAAAAAGCCCCTTTATAGGGGCTTTTATTTATACATGTATAATCTTCTAATTTTAAATTATTAATTTCATATAAATAGATGAAGCCTATAGGATATGTGTTTATACGCTATCAATATATAGAAAGTTAACAATATTTTTAAATATTAATATAATATGCATAACTAGTATGAGATATGCGATTTATACCATATATTAATTATGAATATATGGTATAATAATAGCAGAAAGATACTATTCTCTTTTATGTGCAAGTTTTAAAAAAGGGAGTTTAAAATGAAACGCTATCGCTATAACAAAATTAAAGAAATCGTTCAGTCCAAGGCGATTGAAACTCAGGAGGAATTAGCAGCGGCCTTATTAGAAGAAGGTATTGAGGTAACGCAAGCTACTGTTTCTCGTGATATTAAGGAATTGATGTTAATCAAAATTCCTACAGGCGATGGACACTATCGATATGCATTATCTCCAGAAGAAAATGTAGTTCTATCTCGTAGTCGAATCAATCGATTATTCCAAGATTCTCTAATTAAGGTAGATCATAGCTTGAATCAAGTCGTATTACATACAATTCCTGGTTCAGCTCAATCAGTAGCATTTTCTATTGACCATGCAAAATGGTCTGAAATTATTGGTACATTAGCTGGTGATGATACAATTTTGTTAATTGCAAAATCTGAAGCTGAAGTTCCAGCAATTTTGGCGAAAATTCAAGATTTAATGAAGGACTAAATAGATGTTAACGCAAATGAGCATTCGCAACTTTGCGTTGATTGAGCAAATGAATATTTCATTTAATGATGGCATAACTATCTTTACCGGCGAAACTGGGGCAGGGAAATCCATATTAATGGATGCCTTTAGTATCCTTTTAGGAGAACGCGCAAGCAGCGAGTTCATTCGTCATGGTAAAGATAGTTTTGTTATAGATGGAATATTTGATATTGCCGATCACCAAAGTATACAAGAGCTATTAGAATCAAAAAATATTATGGTTGAGGAAGGGGAGTTAATTCTCTCCCGGTCATTTAACCGCAATGGTAAATCTACCATCTTAGCTAATGATCAACCTATACCATTAAAAGCATTAAAAGAGATTGGACAATATTTAGCTGATATTCATGGTCAATATAGTAATCAACTATTATTAGATGCCAACACGCATCATGAATATTTGGATACCTATAATAAAGAGGGACAAAGGCTTACAAGACCTATTTAGATGCTTATAAAGTATATAAGCAAGCCAAACAAGATGTAGATCATTTACAAGAAAATATGTCTGAACGAGCACGAGAGCTCGATATGCTGCGATACCAAATCGATGAGATTGAAGAAGCAGGACTAACTATCGGTGAAGATGTTTCTATTGCAGAGGAATTAAAACGACTCGATAGTTTTGAACATATTGATAAGGTATTAGGTTCCTGTTATGATGCCTTTTATAATGGTCGCCAACCATTACTAGACACGATCAACTCTATTAAGGTAGAGGTTAATGACCTTGTAAAATATGATGGTGAACTGAAAGAAGTATCTGAAATGGTTGATTCTGCTTATTTCCAACTGGAAGAGGCGGCGCAATCGTTAGATCGTTATAGAGATACTATTAGCTATGACGAAGAACGCTATAAATATTGCCAAGATAGAGATACAACTATTTACGGCTTAAAGAAAAAATATGGTGAAACTGTAGAAGAAATTCTGGCTTACGAAGAAAAGGCACAAGCTCGTTTAGAAGAACTAGAAGGCCTTGTATTTGCACAAGACGAATTAGAAGCTCGTCTTGAAGAGGCAAAAAAGGTAGCAGAAGAAGCTTTAACAGTTTTACGTGATATACGTCTTAAAAATGCAAAGACTATTGCTAACGCTCTACATCAGGAATTAGTAGACCTAGGCATGCCAAAAGGGGAAATACAGTTCCATATAGAGGATGAGGATGGCTTATCAGCTTTAGGTGCAAACTCCATTGAACTACTATTTTCTGCCAATAAGGGGGGAACAATTGTTACCGCTTCACAAGGTAGCCTCTGGTGGCGAATTAGCTCGGATTGCATTAGCCTTCAAATCTGTCTTCCGTAGTGATACGTTCAAAACAATGGTATTTGATGAAATTGATGTTGGTATCAGTGGAGATATAGCTTTAAAGGTTGCTGAAAAGATCCTACATCTTTCTAATACTAATCAAGTATTCTGTATTACTCATTTACCTCAAACAGCAAGTATTGCAAAGCAACATTACCATTTGGCTAAAATTGAGCAAGATGATCGTACTGTTTCAACATTGTCTGTACTTAATGAAGAGGAACGAGTTACACAAATTGCTTCTATGATGTCTGGTCGAGGCATGTCTTCCACTGCATTAGCTGCAGCTAAAGAACTAATTGACCATTTTAATTGACTAAAATCGCATAATTACTTATACTAATAGTATTAAGTGAATATGTTGATAGAGGTGCGAGTATAAAGAGTAATCATGAGGAGTAGGCATGCATTGATCCATGATAAAAGGGATGCTTGCCGAAGTTCGGTGATTGCGACTCATCGTTCTGGTTGTCTATTTAATAGATGGACGACTGTCATCAATTTGAATTGGTGGAGTGCTATCATTGAGCTTTTAGTAAAAGTTATAAGCTATATAAACTATAAGGCCAGTGGATGCATCCACTGGCTTTTTTGGAGGTATATATGATTCGAGTAATGGTAAATGGCGCTGGCGGTAAAATGGGCCGCGAAGTAGTCAAAGCAGTACATAATGATTCTGAATTAACATTAGTAGGTGGTATCGATCCTACTAAGGCAGGTCAAGATGTAGGCACCGTAGCGGGCATCGAACAATTAGGAATTACAATGAATGCCTCCATCGATGAGGTACTTGATACAAATAAACCTGATGTTATTGTAGATTTTACAAATCCTGCTGTCATCTATGAAAATGCTAAAAAGATGTTATCCGCAGGCATTCATGTAGTTATTGGTACTACTGGTTTAACAGCGGAACAACGCGATGAATTAGATGCTATTGGTCGTAAGAATAATGCCAATTGCCTTGTAGCACCTAATTTCTCTCTTGGTGCAGTTATGATGATGAAGGTTTCTGCAGAATTGGCTCCATATTTCCCTAATGTAGAAATTATTGAGCTTCATCATAACCATAAATATGATGCTCCATCCGGTACATCTATTTTAACAGCTAAATTAATTAACGAAGCTAAACAAGCTGCGAATGCAACTGCAGCAGAAGATTTAACTCGTGAAAGTTTACCAGGTGCTCGTGGCGCTAAGGTTGATGACGTAACCATTCACAGCGTTCGTTTACCTGGTTACGTAGCTCACCAAGAAGTACTATTTGGTGGCTATGATGAAACATTAACAATTCGTCACGATAGTTTAAGCCGTCTTTCCTTTATGCCAGGCGTAGTATTAGCATGTAAAAAAATTAGTACTAAAGCTGGTCTAACATACGGCTTAGAGCATTATTTATAATATAAGAGCAAGGAGATATAGTAATGAAAAAACCTAATGTTGCAATTCTTGGTGCTACTGGTGCAGTAGGTGCTGAATTTATTACACTTATTGAAGAGCGTAATTTCCCATATGAAAATCTTAAAATTGTTAGCATCTGCTCGTTCTGCAGGTACTGAACTTACCGTTAATGGTAAAACATATGTAGTAGAGGAAGCTAAACCTGAATCTTTTGCAAATATTGATATCGCTCTATTTGCAGGTGGTTCTATTTCTAAAATATTAGCACCAGAAGCAGCTAAAAGAGGCGCTATCGTTATTGATAACTCTAGTGCATTCCGTATGGATCCTGAAGTACCTCTTGTAGTACCAGAAGTAAATCCAGAAGATATTTTAAAACATAAAGGTATCATTGCTAATCCTAACTGCTCCACTATTATTATGAGCTTAGGTTTGAAACCACTTCATGATATTTCTCCAATTAAACGCATTGTAGTAAGTACATATCAAGCAGTATCTGGTGCAGGTAAAGAAGGTATTGAAGAACTTGAAAACCAAGTAAAACAATATACAGCCGGCGAAGAAATGACTGCAAACTTATTGCCAACAGGTTCTGCGCCTAAACATTATCCTGTAGCATTTAACCTTTTACCACAAATTGATGTGTTCTTGGACAATGATTATACAAAAGAAGAAATGAAAATGGTTCATGAAACACAAAAATTCTTCACGACGACACAATTCAAGTTGTACCAACTACTGTACGTGTTCCAGTGTATCGTTCGCACTCTGAATCTGTTTTAGTAGAAACAGAAGAACCAGTTTCTGTAGAAGCTTTCAAAGCAGCATGTGAGAAATTCCCTGGTTTACAAGTAAAAGATAATCCTGCAGAACAAATTTACCCAATGCCATTATATACATCTAATCAAAACGACTGTGAAATCGGCCGTATTCGTAAAGACTTATATAACGACAAAGGTATGAATTTCTGGATTGTAGGGGACCAAATTCGTAAAGGTGCAGCACTTAATGCGTTGCAAATTGCTGAGTACTTGGTAGAAAAACAAGCATTTTAATCTATCAAGGGGAGGACAGATATGAAAACCTTTGGTCGAGTATTAACGGCTATGATTACATCATTTAATAATGATGGATCCTTAAACATAGAAAATAGTGTAGCTATTGCTAATCATTTGTTAGATAATGGCTCTGATGGCCTCGTTGTATGTGGTACAACTGGGGAAAATCCATCCATGTCTAAAGAGGATAAATTAGCATTATTTACAGCAATTGCTAAAGAATGTGGTCATAAAGGTTCTATTATTGCTAACGTAGGTTCAAATGACACAAAATCTTCTGTAGAATTTGTGAAAGAAGTTTCTAAAATTGATGGAATCGATGGTTTATTGGTTGTAGTACCTTACTACAATAAGCCAAATCAACAAGGCCAATACTTACACTTTAAAGCTATTGCAGAGGCTACTACGCTTCCAATCATGGTATATAATGTACCAAGCCGTGTTGGAACAGGAATTTTTCCTACAACACTAGCACAATTACATAGTGAATATCCACATGTATGTGCTATTAAAGAGGCTAGTGGCAATCTTATGATTGCCTCTGAAATCAAACGCTTAATGCCAGGAGAAGACTTCATGGTATACAGTGGGGATGATGGACTTACATTACCAATGTTATCAGTAGGTGCTTGTGGTGTAGTATCCGTTGTGTCCCATGTGGCTGGCAAAGATATGAATGCTATGATTCAAGCTTATGAATCGGGTCATAATCACGAAGCACTTCGTATTCATCAAAACTTAGCTGATATCGTTAAAGCGATGTTTATCACTACAAACCCAATTCCTGTTAAATATGCAGCTCGTAAAATTGGCTTACCTGCTGGTGTATTTAATTTACCGATGTGTGAACCTAGTGCTGAAGAAGCAGCATATATTGATAAAGCTTTAGCTGAATATGTAAAATAAAATATACAGAT